>OZSS01000929.1_pt1 | contig 13945 bp, 13 predicted proteins | sample 1779911 | NCBI WGS metagenome assembly OZSS01 (sample SAMEA2603589, study PRJEB24840) | metagenome | biome: Water; feature: Photic zone; material: Seawater sample | place: Mediterranean Sea | collected 2013-11-12 | depth 10 m | reverse complement strand
GTTGAATGACTTTTTTAGCGCCCAGGCCGCCATGTTCCGTTTGTTTGTTGACCCCTGTCACGGCTTTGCCTAGGTAGGGCGGGCGCATAACTTAATGATAAAGACATAAACCTATGACCCAATCGCCTCCGCGTTGTTTTCAAGATATTATACTTAGACTGCAAGCCTATTGGGCAGCGCAAGGCTGCGCCATTATGCAACCTTATGATATGGAAGTGGGTGCGGGCACGTTTCACCCAGCGACCACGTTGCGCTCGCTGGGCGCACGGCCTTGGGCAGCGGCCTATGTGCAACCTTCTCGGCGGCCCACTGATGGCCGCTATGGGGAAAACCCAAACCGGCTGCAGCATTATTATCAATATCAAGTTTTGATAAAGCCCAGCCCCCCAGAACTGCAGGCGTTATATTTAGGCTCGCTGGAAGCGATTGGTATCGATATGGCGCTGCATGATATTCGGTTTGTCGAGGATGATTGGGAAAGCCCGACCTTGGGCGCTTGGGGGCTGGGTTGGGAAGTGTGGTGCGATGGAATGGAAGTGTCGCAATTTACCTATTTCCAGCAGGTTGGCGGGCATGATTGCCACCCGGTCTCGGGCGAATTGACCTATGGTTTAGAGCGATTGGCCATGTATGTGCTGGGCGTCGATCATGTGATGGATATGCCCTTTAACGCGCCCGATGCCCCGATTCATCTGTCATATGGCGATGTGTTCAAACAAACCGAAGAAGAATATGCGCGGTGGAATTTTGATGTTGCCAATACCGATCAATTGCTGCGCCATTTTGAAGAAGCGGAGGCGGAATGCGCCGCGATTTTGGAGCAAGAGCATATCGACCCCAAAACCCAGAAGCGCATCATCATGGCGCATCCGGCCTATGATCAATGCATCAAGGCCAGCCATCTGTTCAATCTTTTGGATGCGCGGGGTGTGATTTCGGTCACTGAACGCCAAGCCTATATTGGTCGGGTGCGCGCGCTGGCCAAGCAATGCGCCGATGCGTTTGTTTTAACCGCCGCTGGGGGCCAAACCCAATGACCGGCAAACTTCTTGCATTGAGCATTATCCTTGCCGCAATGGTGGCGGGTATTTCGATTTATTACCTTCAGATCTATGCGTTTTATGATGAGGTTGTGGCAGATGGGAAAATGGATGTGGTGTTAACCCGTCGTGGTGATGGTGCAGTGACCCCGATCGCCTATCAGGATTTTCAGGCGATTGACTCGAGCAGCTCGCCAATCCGATATCGGGCGTGTTTTAAAACTTCTGAACCGTTGGCGGCGCTTCAAAGCAAATTCGTGACGCTTGAGACGGCCGAACCTTTGGTGGCTCCAAAATGGTTTGACTGTTTTGACGCCGCGTTTTTAGGGGCGCAAATCGAACAAGGCAAAGCGCGTGCGTTCCTAGCTGTGGAAAACTTGACGTATGGGATCGATCGCATCGTGGCGATTCTGCCGGATGGACGGGGCTATGCCTGGACCAAGATTAACCGCTGCGGCAAGGTGGTTTTTGATGGGAAAACTGCCCCCGAAGATTGCCCCAAGCTTGTCGAAAGAGACTGACATGCCCGATTTATTGATAGAATTATTTTCCGAAGAAATTCCGGCGCGTATGCAGGCCAAAGCCGCTGTGGATTTGCAAAAGGTGATGACGGATGGTTTGGTCGAGGCTGGGCTAACCTATGCCGGTGCCGCCGCTTTCGCCACGCCCAGACGGTTGACACTGACCGTGCATGGACTGCTGGCGCAAAGTCCCAGCCTGCGCGAAGAGCGTAAAGGCCCGCGCGTTGATGCCCCCGAACAAGCCATAGCAGGGTTTTGGCGATCCGCTTTTATTGGCGGGTCATTCCTTCGAGGGACGGTTGGGTGGAGCCAGCGTTACAGCAGCAAAAATTGAAGATCTTAAAGGCCTAGCCGGGGAAGAGAATAAGCTCCGGCTCTCATTAGAGGCGCTGCCCGGCGATGCCGGAGGGCCATTGCTCGATCGCAGTGGTGCGGTGGCGGGATTGCTTTTGGCAACCCGACCCGGAGCGCGCAGTTTACCCGATAAAACCCATCATGCGTTTAAAGCAGAACCGCTCAAAGAACTTTTGTTTAATGCCGGATTGATCGCGGATACCAAGCTCTCCTCAGAGCCATTATTGGACATTCAAATCACCCGCGCGGCCAGGCCACTTGCCGCTTTGGTCAGTTGCTGGCCCCCATAAATCCATCAAATCATATCAGGCGTGAGGTGAATTATTGTGGGGCGGCCTGCACAAAAAGCGGCCTCTATTATACCCGGCAAGTCGGCGAGCAAGCTGGGCTTGCAGGCGGCGCACCCATAGGCTTGTGCCAAGGTTAAGAAATTCGGGTTTAACGCCTGGACGGCCTGAGGCGCAATTTGGGCAGAGATCATACTATCTTCAATTTCCTGCAGCTTGGTGTTGTCCCATAGGATAATCGGAAGCGACAATCCGAGCTCCGCTGCAACGCCCAATTCCGGCAAGGAATATTGAAACCCGTAATCACCGATAATCGCCGCCGTCGGCAAACTGGGGCGGCCAATCGCACCTCCAATCGCAGCGGGCAGCGCATATCCCAAAGTTCCAAATCCGGTCGGGTGATGCCAATGGCCCGGTTTTGACATCGGCCAAATTTCTTTTGCCAGATAGGCAAATTGGGTCATATCCGAAAAGATCATTGTATCTTGGGGCAGCGCAGCCTGCAAAGCGCGACAGATTGGCAGGATGCCTGGGCGTTCCAAATCCACTTGCCGCTGCCACGCCCGACACTGCATTTGGATTTCTTGCGCGCACCAAACCGTGTGCGCTTTATGCCCCCGCAACTGCGATAAAAGCGCGGGCACAAATGCCTCTGCCCGCATCAAAAATGTCAGCTCTGCTTGATGGCTATCCGCCAGCACCTCCGGGTCTAGATCCACCCGAATCAAAGGAGCCTTATGGCCCAGCTCGGCGCGCCAAAGGTCGCCTTCGGACAATTCGCTACCAATCACCAAGACCAAATCAGCCGATCCAAGAACCGATTTCGCGCCGGAACGCGCCAGTAAAGATCCAAAATGAAGCGGATAAGCGCGATCAACCACCCCCCGCCCTGCGTAAGTGGTAAAGCTTGCCGCCTTCAGCTGCTGCAGCAACGGCATCACCGAGACCGCGCGCGCGCCACCCCCTAAAATAACCAAAGGCTTTTTCGCCAAGCGCAGCATCTTGGCAGCTTTTTCGATGTCTTCTGCCTCTGGCGCAGAGGCGCCGGGCAGCGGTTGCGGAACCGGCGCGGCTTGCGCAGCCGCGGCCAAAGACGCGATCGGTATCTGGATATGCTTGGGGCGCGGCCGCTTTTGGGCAAATTCTGCAAAAGCCTGATCCATAAGACGATAGGCCCGCGCGTCAGATTGCGCCAGTTCTGACCAATCGCAAACGGTTGCCGCGGCCGCACGCTGATCTTTCATCTGATGCAATTGACCCTTGCGGGATTCAATATCATCCAAACAGGACGAAAACACCAATAAGGGCACGCTGTCCGAATAGGCTTGCCCCAAAGCCGTCATAATGTTGCACAGGCCAGGGCCGGTGATCACGAAGGCAACGCCCGCGCGGCCCGTGGCCCGCGCATAGCCATCGGCCATAAACCCCGCCCCTTGTTCATGACGGGCCAGAATATGGCGCAGCCCGGCCTCTTTCAATCCGCGATATAATTCTTGGTTATGCACCCCCGGAATTCCAAAAACCACCTCGACACCCCGCGCCTTCAGAGCATAAGAAATTTGCGTACCCAGCGGCGCCATAGAACGTTGCGACATATTAGGCTCTCCAAAATTGCAGAGTTAGCAGCGTGTATACCGCCAATAGCTCCAATCGTCCGATGAGCATGGCGATCGATAAAATCCACTTTGACGCATCATTCAAACCCGCAAAATTTCCCGCAGGGCCGATTTGATCCCCCAGCCCAGGGCCAATATTTGCCAAAGCTGCGCTGGCTGCAGATAGTGACGTGATGAAATCGAGCCCGGTCAGGCCCAAAAGCGTTGCCACCACCGCCATGGTGACCATGAACAGCATGAAAAACGACATCACCGAGGTCAGCACATCTTCGTCAACTTTGCGGCCATCATAACGGGGTTGAAACACGCCGTTGGGCGATCGAATTCTGCGCAATTGGGTCGAGATAGATGCAAAGGCGAGTTGGTAGCGAAAGATCTTGATGGAGCAGCTGGTTGAGCCAGCGCAGCCTCCGATCAATCCAACAAGGAAAAACAGCGTGACCATAAACCCGCCCCATTGCATGTAATCCGCGCTTGTATATCCGGTGCCACTGATAATTGAGGTGATGTTGAACAAGGCTTTGCGCAGGGCCGTGGCTGCGGGCATATTGCTTTGCGACGTTAAAACGATCCAACTGGTCAGCGCAATCAGCCCCAAGCCGATCAAAAATCCGCGAATTTGCCGGTCTTGCAGCAAAGCAGTTTTTTGCCCATTGATCAGCTGAACATAGCGCACGAAGGGCAGCGCCGCCAAAATCATAAAAACCACCGCCACGTATTCCGCCGCTGATGAAAACGCCGCGAATGAGCGGTCATAATTTGAAAATCCACCCGTGGCGACGGTGGTCATCGCGTGCACAGTGGCATCAAAGGCTGACAACCCAACTGCAAAATACGCCAAAGTGCAGGTCATCGTAATTGCGATATAGATGATCGAAATCTGTATCGAAATTGTTGTGGCCCGTGGCAAGATCTTCCCCAAAGTATCAAAGGCCTCGGCTTTAAAAATTTGCATGCCGCCAACGCGCAGTTCAGGCAGAAATACCATGGCCACAACGATGATCCCGATACCGCCCAACCATTGCAAAATACCCCGCCAAAGCAGCAGACCTTTGGGCAAATCTTCCAAGCCGGTAAACACCGTAGATCCGGTTGTTGTAAGCCCCGACATGGCCTCAAAGAACGCATCAACATAGCGGGCCTCGGTGGCCCCAAACACAAAGGGCAACGCGCCAAATAAAGGCAAAGCGACCCAAACGCCCGTGGTTAACAAAAAGGTTTGTTGTATGCTAAGCCCTTGCTTAACCCCCGTTGAACAGCCCATAGCAAGCAAGCTGCCAAACAGGGCTGTCAGAATGCCACTATACATGAAAACAGGCCATTGGCCGCGACCCTCGGCAATATCAACCAAGAGCGGGAACACCATTGAAGCACCCAGAATGCCAAGAAGCATTCCAATCACATAGCCGACGGGTCGAAAATCGATCATAGCGCTGACGGTTGGACAATCAGGCCAATTCTGTCAAGAGCGGAAACGGAATTTCGCTTATCCGCTATGGATCAAACTCGCGAGCATTTTAGGGTCAAGCGAGGTTTGCGCAAAAGTACTGCCTTCGGTCAGAATAGACACCGCGTCATGACTGTGCAGGCTTTCTTGATGGCTGGCGATCACCCTGAAATCTCCGATGCGTCCATCCGCTTTCAGGCCAGCACAAAACAAGCGCGCCGCATCTTCAACAAAAATCGGGTTGGCCGCATTCAGTTCCGCAAAAGCTTGCTCATCCTCGCGCTTCACCATGACCTGGGTTTCCGTGGGCACCGCTTTACGGCATAGATCGATAATATCTTCAAACCACAAGCAGTCTTCGCCGCTCAGCACCACTGAGAGACGCGCCACCGAGCGTTGCGAATGCGGTGTCGCCAATTGGTTGCGTTCTTTTCGCGCATGTTCGCTCAATTCCAGTGAGCAGGGGCATGTTGAGCTATACACATAATCCAGATGCAAGATTTTATTGCGTACCCCACCCTGATCAACCAGCTCCAACGCGATATCGTAATACTGATAGCCCTGCAATCCAGAACGCAAACTGTCCATTTTCATTGGATAAGACAGACGCATTTGGATGCGCGCGTCAAAGCTTTCTAAATCGCTTTTGTAATCATCAAGCGCATGCTCCATCACATCAAAACTAAAACTTTTCTCGGCATGGCGATAAAAACTACGCATGATCCGTGACATATTGATGCCCTTTTTATCGGCATCAAGGCTGACTGTGCCGGTGACCGATGTTTGCAAGGTCTGCTCTGAGCCGTTGCGGGTTTGGTAACAAATCGGCAGCCGGAAGTTCGAAATCCCAACATGCTGGATCTGCTGCTTCGCGCCGCGGATCAGCGCGGTGGGCCCGTTTTGCAAATCGGGCATACTGTCGCGATAAGCCTCATTGACCCTAAATTCAGCATTATATTTTGCAGAAAACTCAGGGTATTGTTGCGGCAATATCTGCGCAAGCAGGTCGGCATCCAGCGATGCAATCTCAGTTTCATCCGCGTGACCTACCCAGTTACGCAATATATCTAACGCCTCTTCAACGGCGTTTTGATCAGGCTGTGTGTTCGCGTTCCGGGTATGAATATTCATGATATGCCCTTTTTGCATAAGACCGCGTTACTGATGGAAACCAAACAAGATCTTTATTTCATTATATCCGATACGGGCGACCCATCTCGCTGGATCACTTTTGTCACTTTAACTTTACACATTACACGCTGCTTGAGCAGCTGCCAAGGCCTGTCGCAGATCATCAATAAGATCCTCACTATCTTCCAAACCAATGCTGATCCGGATTAACCCATCGCTGATACCCAAATGCCGTTTCTGCTCAGCCGGTAGGCGATGATGCGTCGTGGTGGCAGGATGCGTCGCGATGGATTTTGCATCCCCGAGATTATTTGAAATCAAAATAATTTGCAGCGCGTTCAAAAAGGCAAACGCCGCCCTTTGGCCACCCTTTAATTCAACCGAGATCAGCGTACCGCCTGTGCCAAGTTGCGCTTGCGCCAACTCATATTGTGCATGCGCAGGATGCCCGGGATAAATCAACTGCGTTAAGGCTGAATGCCGCGATAGATCTTGGGCGATCAGGGCAGCAGTTTCGGCTTGCGCCCGCACCCGCAATTCAATTGTTTCCAATCCTTTTATCATCACCCAAGCCGTGAACGGGCTCATCGCACCGCCCGTATGTTTCATATAGGGCTCTATTGTGCCTGAAATGAACTCAGCATTTGATAAAATCACGCCGCCAAGCATGCGCCCCTGCCCATCAATATGCTTGGTGGCTGAATAAATAACCACATCCGCCCCCTGCTCCAAAGCCCGCGAAAAAACCGGCGTTGAAAACACATTATCCACCATCACCAACGCGCCATTCGCATGCGCGATTTGCGCAACCTTTGACAGATCAATCACTTCCAATGTCGGGTTTGAAATGGTTTCAAAAAACACCAATCTCGTATCGGCGCGCACCGCCTGCGCCCATTGCTTTAAATCGGTTCCGTCAACAAAAGTGACCTCAACACCGTTGCGCGGTAGGATTTCTTCCAAAATATAAAGGCAAGAGCCGAAAAGCGCGCGCGCTGCCACAACATGATCGCCCGCCTTTACCGTGGCCAGCAGTGCGCCGCTGACTGCAGCCATACCAGAGGCAGTGGCAAAGGCCGCCTCGGCCCCTTCCAACGCAGCCATACGCTCTTGAAACATCGCCACAGTCGGGTTGCCATAGCGCGCATAAATAAAATGACCCTCATCATCCCCATCGAAGCGTTCTTGAGCTTGCTCGGCGCTGTCATAAACGTAGCTTTGAGTTAAATAAACTGCTTCGCTGACCTCGTTAAACTGGCTGCGCCGATGGCCTGCATGCACCATTTTGGTGCGGCTTTTTAAACTCTTTTTCATCACAAACTCCTGCCACATACGCGGCGTCAAAACCCCTATCAAACGCAGCCAAGCGAAAGAGGGGCTTTCTCCTGACCTTTTAGCGGAATATGTTTTATGTGGCCCGCAATCTGGACTCAAATCACCACATGCGCGTGGGTACCCCAGCGCTTTAATTGGGTCAAGCATCTGAACCGAATTCAGCAAGCTTTGCCCCGAAGCCCTGCGCGTATGCAGCCATACTATGCTAGGAAAGCCAAAGACGCATATCGCGGGTTTTTTATGCGCAGCATGCGGCATCCCAACAAAGCGCGTTGCTTTGAAAATCCGCCCCTCAAAAGCGTTTATGCTTGCGATGCAGAACAAACCTTTATTATACCAATACTTTTAAGGAGTATATTGTGACAAAGCCCATTGATCTGTACTATTGGCCCACCCCAAACGGTTGGAAAATCTCGATTGCTTTAGAAGAAATGGGATTGCCGTATAAGGTCCATCTTATTGATATCAATGCAGGGGCACAGTTTGACGCGGCGTTTTTGAAACTCTCACCAAATGGTAGAATACCCGCGATTTTCGATCCTGACGGGCCAGATAGAGCTCCGATTTCGCTGTTTGAATCGGGTGCAATCCTGCAATATTTGGCCAGAAAAACCGGGCTGTTTTACGGCGAAACCGAGCGCCAACGCATCGCGGTAGATCAATGGCTGATGTGGCAAATGGGCGGCGTTGGGCCAATGGCGGGCCAAGCCCATCATTTTCTAAGATACTCGCCAGCCATGGATCCCCCCCCAAATCCTTCCCTATGCGCAAAATCGCTATCGGGCCGAAACCAAACGGCTTTACACCCTGCTTGATAAGCAGCTTGCAGAAGCCGAATTCGTGGCCGGAGATTTCTTTTCCATCGCGGACATGGCGATTTGGCCTTGGGCCTCGCTTTGGCGGCGCCAAGATCAAACCCTTGATGACAAGCCCAATTTCAGCCGATGGCTTGAGACTGTGAAGCAGCGACCCGGCGTTCAAGCGGGGCGGGCTTTAGAAGCAGCGCGCCGCACAACGCAATTGGAAGAAGACCGAGAGGCCCAAAAGCTCTTATTCCGTCAAACCTAGCCTGGTTTTGCCATCTGATGGCAACGCCCGATATATAGGCGTGCTTAAAGCCCGTCCATCCGGCCATATTTCTTTAAAATTGGATATTGCAGAATCATAAAAATAAATACGGCCGATGTCAGTCCGAAGGTTTTGAAGTAAACCCATGTTTCGCTGGATTGTGTGCGCCAAATAATTTCGTTCAAAGCGGCCAGGGCAAAGAAAAAAATCGCCATTCTGCGGCTGATAAGCTGCCAGCCAATATCCTCCATTGGGATCCGCTCGCCCAGCAACGCCTGCAAATAGCCTTTTCCCCGAATCTGCCCATAGGTGATTGCCGCGCCAAACAGAACGTAAATCAAAGTCGGCTTCATTTTAAAGAACCGTTCATCATTCAACAGCACCGTTAACGCCCCGAAGAAAATCACCAAGACAAGCGTCAAAACCTGCACTTTGGAGAGATGCCCATTGACCAACCAGCCGATAAAGGTAGAGGCGATCATCAAAGGCACAAAAATCGCGGTGGCTTGAATTAAGCTAGAATATTCAACCCCACCAATCACCATCACTTCGCCCTTGCGCCAAATGAACACGGCAAAGAAAATGATCACCGGCCCAATTTCAAGCAAGGATGACAAAAGAGGTGAATTGTTTTTCTCCGACATAGCGGAACTCCTATCCTGCAACTTCCACAAATACGGCCCCAGCGGCGATTGACAAAATCAACGCAACGCGCCTTGGGCCCACTGCTTCTTTCAGAAAATACCACCCGATCAAAGCCGCAAACACCGTTGACGTTTCCCGCAATATCGCGGCTTCTCCAACTTTGTCCAGACGTGTCGCCAACATAATCGACCCAAAGCTAAAAAACGCCACCCAAGCCCCGATCATGCCGCGCAAAAACAAAGGCAATAGATCTGGTCGATTGTGCATCTTACGCCATCGCAAATAAGCAAAGGGCGGCATCGATAGACCATCCAAAACAAAAAACCATATTAAGAAAACAAAGGGATCTTGCGCCGAGCGAATGCCATAGGCATCATAGGTGGTGTAAAGCGCAACAAATAACCCAGTCACCAGCGCAAAGCCCAAAGCGGCGCGCAAGGTCGCTCGATCTTCGATCAGATAAACCGCGTTATAAAGCGCCAAGCCAAATAGCCCCAGCACCAAAACCGCCACCCCTACCCATTGTAGCGTCGTGAAGGTTTCACCAAAAATCAAATAAGCCCCCAAAACCGTAAACACCGGGCCGGTGCCGCGCACCACAGGGTAAACCACCGTGTAAGCCCCGCGGCTATAGGCTGCCGCCTGCATCAACTTATAGATCAAATGAATGATCACCATTCCTGCAAATATTGGCCAGAGCCCTGGCTCTGGCCAAGGCAACACGAAGACGGCAATCGGCGTTGCCATCATAAAATAGCAAATATCAATCGCACCGCGTGACAGCCAGGGATCGTGTTGACCTTTTTGCAAAGCGCCGAAAACCGCGTGCAAAAACGCTGCTGATAGAGCCAAAACCATCGCAAGCTGGTGGCCTATTTCCGTCCCCTCAACCGTCAGAATCCAAGCGCTCACTGCGATAACCTCAACGTTTGTAGCCGGCGCAGCGGCGCCCTAACCCCAAATCGCCAGCGGCGGGCAATCTATCGCTCAAGACAGGTCTGCCCCAGTAAGGGCGCTGGCAAATTCTGCCGGATCAAAAGGTGCTAGATCATCAATCTGTTCCCCAACGCCGATCGCGTGAATGGGCAAGCCGAATTTATCCGCCAAGGCCACCAACACACCGCCTTTTGCGGTTCCATCCAGCTTGGTCATCACCAAACCAGAGACATCCGATATAGATTTGAAAATTTCCACCTGGCTCAGCGCGTTTTGACCAGTTGTCGCATCCAACACCAACAGGGTGTTATGCGGTGCTTCTGGGTCTTTTTTGCGGATCACGCGCACAATTTTCGCCAATTCCTCCATCAAATCTGCGCGATTTTGCAACCGTCCGGCGGTATCAATCAGCAGCAAATTAGCACCATCGGCCTGCGCCTGCGTCATCGCGTCAAAGGCCAAACTGGCCGGATCAGAGCCTTCTGGGGCAGTGAGCACCGGAACACCAGCCCGCTCACCCCAAATTTGCAATTGCTCCACTGCGGCGGCGCGGAACGTATCGCCCGCGGCAATTACCACAGACTTACCCACCGCTTTGAACTGGCTGGCCAATTTTCCAATCGTGGTGGTCTTGCCCGAGCCATTGACGCCGACCACCAATACCACCTGCGGGGTTTGTGAATACAGCGGCATAGGCCGCGCGACGGGATCCATAATGCGCGTGATCTCATCCGCCAACATAGATTTCAGCTCAGCCACCGAAAGCCTTTTGCCAAATTGACCCTCTGCAATATTGCCCGTCACCCGCAAAGCCGTATCCACGCCCATATCCGAGGTGATCAGCAATTCTTCAAGCTGCTCGAGCATCTCATCATCCAGCTTGCGTTTTAAAACGCCCACCGATTGCACCCGCCCCATTAAGCGCCCAAAAAACCCTGGTGTCGATTGGTTTTGCCCGATTTGCGCCGCATCTGCAGATTTAGATACAGAGCCTTCTTCCGGCGCGGTTTTGCTTGAAGGGGGCTGCGCGGCTTGGCTGGAGGCAGCTTGGTTAACTGCAGCTTCTATGTCTATTTCATCCGCCGCAGGCGCCGCGGCGATGCGATCTACATCGATGCCCAGATCCGTCTCTGTTGTGCCCATTGTTTGAGCCTGATCCTCTGTCATTTCTTCTGCTATAGGATCGACCGGCAACGGCATAGTGCTGCGTGCAGAGGCTTGGGCTGATGTGGCTGATGTTGGGGGGGAAGTGATCTTCGAACTCTCAACTTGTTGCGCAGGGGCGCTGTCGCTCAAGGGCGCATCAACCGCCTCTGCAGGCTTGGCTTGCGGTGTCAAAGAGGGCGCAGATATCTGCTGATCGGTCTGCGCTGTGAAATGGTCATCTAAAGAGTTTTTTCCGCCGGGGCTTGGATCGACTTCATCTTTTGATACTCTTTCTTGTTCTGTATCCACCATAACAGGTGACTCGGCGCTTGTTTGCGGGTTTTCCACAATATCCTGCTCAAGGCTTCCACCCTCGGCCACAATTGAGTCCAAGCCGTCTTCCAGCTTTGAAGATGATCGAAACAAACGATCTTTAAGCTTTTTAAAAAATGCCATGGCTGCCTCCGCGTCTTCTCCTTCACCTAAGCGACATCAGCGCCAGATGGAAGAGGGGACAAGGCAGAAGCAGGCTTACGGCTCTACCTGCCATCACATCACATTGCCCGCTTATCGCCCGCTTTAAGCGATAAATAGCAGGTTAAGCGCGCGCCATTCGAAAAGAGTTGCTTATATCTCGTCAGAAAAATGCTTCATCGTCATCAAAATCGGGTTTGGCGCCGCCTGCCCCAAACCACAAATCGAGGCATCTTGCATCGCAGTGCACAATTCCTCCAGCAATGGTTGATCCCAGCTCTCAGACTGCATCAGCTTCACAGCCTTCTCGCAGCCAACGCGGCACGGGGTACATTGGCCGCAACTCTCATCTTCAAAAAACCGCAGCATATTCAGCGCCGCATCGCGGGCCCGGTCCTGATCTGACAGAACAACAGCCGCGGCAGAGCCAATAAAGGATCCATGCGGCTGCAGCGTATCAAAATCCAGCGGGATATCATTCATTGAGGCGGGCAATAGGCCAGAAGACGGCCCCCCCGGTTGATAGGCTTTGAACGCATGCCCCTGCGCCATCCCGCCGCTCGCCGCGATTATATCGGCAATCGTAGAGCCCGCAGGCAAAAGGTAAACGCCAGGGTTTTGGACCCGCCCTGACACAGAATATGAGCGCAAACCTATGCGCCCATTTTTTTCTACGCTGCTAAGAATTTGCGGGCCTTCGCGGGCGATCCGGCACACCCAATGCAGGGTTTCCACATTATGCACCAGCGTCGGGCGCCCAAAAACACCAACCTGCGCCACGAAAGGCGGGCGATGGCGGGGCATGCCGCGCTTGCCCTCAATGCTTTCGATCATCGCGCTTTCTTCGCCGCAGATATAGGCCCCGGCGCCGCGCCGTAGGTCAATATAGCCCGCAGGCACAAGACCCGCCGCTTCAAGCGCCGCAATCTCATCGGCTAAAATTTTCAACACAGCCGGATACTCATCGCGCATATAAATAAAGGCCTTTTCCGCCTCAACTGCCCATGCCGCCATCAACATACCCTCAAGAAAGAGATGCGGCATGCGCTCAAGATAATAGCGGTCTTTAAATGTGCCCGGCTCGCCTTCATCGCCATTCACAGCCAAATAACGCGGGCCTTCATTGGCCCGAACAAAGCCCCATTTTTTACCCGATGGAAAACCTGCACCACCAAGCCCGCGCAAACCAGAGGCCAAAACCTTATCCTGTAGCGCTTCCCAATCCCCATATTGGCGAAGCTCTTGCAACGCCTGATAGCCGCCATTTTTTTGATACTCAGACAGGGTTTCATAATCTGGGATTATTGGATGCGTGGCCTGCGCCGCAATCGCCCGTTCGACGGCCTCAACTGTGGCATGGTCAATGTGATTATGGCCAAGCTCTAGCACGGGGGCGGTATCACAACGCCCCATACAGGGCGCACGCAGCACCCGCACTTGGCTTGGATCTAACCCATCCTGCAAAGCTTTTTGTAAATTCGCGGCCCCCGCCAATTCACAGCTCAAACTGTCGCAAACTCGAATGGTCAATGCAGGGGGCGGTGTTTCGCCTTCTTTGACCACGTCAAAATGCGCATAAAAACTGGCCACTTCGTATATTTCAGCCATCGACAGGCGCAGTTCTTCCGCCAAAGCCCGCAAATGCGCCGCGGATAAATGCCCATACTCATCTTGGATAAGATGCAAAAACTCGATCAGTAAATCCCGCTTGCGCGGCTGCGCGCCCAGCAGCATTTGAACCTCTTGCAGCGCTTGATCTTCATATTGGCGGCCCTTCGGCGTATGGCGCCCCTTGCCTTTACCCGATTTCCAAACGCCTTTACGTTCATCCAATGCCATGCGATCTGCTCCTGCGCTTCTTGCGTCACCCTAGCTGTGCTAGGCCGGTTTTATGAAGCCCAAAAACGACATAGCGCTGTGCAGATACGTTCTCACCTTAACAATA
>OZSS01000928.1_pt1 | contig 13960 bp, 12 predicted proteins | sample 1779911 | NCBI WGS metagenome assembly OZSS01 (sample SAMEA2603589, study PRJEB24840) | metagenome | biome: Water; feature: Photic zone; material: Seawater sample | place: Mediterranean Sea | collected 2013-11-12 | depth 10 m | reverse complement strand
AGAATAGATGGTCTTACAACAACTCAAAATTCACTTGTGCCCAGCACAATAACTCGTACGATGATAATTGCTCTGGTTATTAATTCTTAGGCTGCAAATTTATAATAATATTTTAAAATAGCATTCTTACTTAAAAATTTTGTTGGAACAGGTATTTAAAATCTTTTCCCTCATATGCGGATGTTAATCATTCTCCTTGTTAGGCAATTTAAAAAGCCTTATTTTTGCGCCCATATTTTTAGCAAATCCAGATGAAAATTTCACGATCAGACAACAGCCCCCTCAATACAGTAATTACCATCGACATTGAAAGAAATGACTTTGAAGAAAAAGTCAGCAATGTACTCTCAGATTACAGAAAAAAAGCTAATGTACCTGGCTTTAGAAAGGGACATGTGCCTTTGGGTATGATCAAAAAGCAATATGAGACCGCTGTAACTGCAGATGAAGTCAATAAGCTTTTGCAAGAAAATTTAGATAAATATCTAAAAGAGCAGAATATTAATATTTTGGGGAACCCACTGCCAGTACTAAAGGAAGATTTGGACTGGAAAGCACCCCAATTCTCTTTTGACTTTGAGTTGGGTTTAGCCCCAGAATTTGATATAAATCTCTCTGAAAAAAATAAAGTAACTCATTACCAAATTACTGCAAGTGAGTCAATGATTAATGATCAAATCAAACATCAACGCAAACAGTATGGTAAGTTGGTAGCGAGGAAAAATCCAATAGAAGATTATGAGATAACCGCAGTTTTTAAAAATGAAGCGGCAGAGGTAGAAACTACCAATACTTTTGATTTAAGTCAGGTGAAAGGAAAATCAAATCTCGCCGCGTTGGGAAAGGCATCAGTTGGAACAGTTCTCAATTTGAAATACAAAAATCTTTTTAAAGACGACGCTACTGCTACCCGTATTTTAAATGTTTCAATGGATAAACTACCTGAAATATCTGGTGAAATATCTATTGATATAAAAGAGATAAACGAAAGAATTATGGCAGAATTGAATCAGGATTTTTTCGACAAAATTTATGGGCCCGACCAAGTCAAGTCTGAAGAGGAGATGAGGCAGAAGATTACCGAGAGCATGGAAAAGCAATTTGAACAACAATCTGATCAAAAACTCCTTAACGATGTCACAGCGTACTTAGTCAAAAAAACAAAATTTGATTTACCAGCTGAATTTCTAATAAAGTGGATGCAAAATACCGGAGAACAACCCCTAACCGCAGAGGCGGCTAAAGAAGAGTATGAGCGTTCTGAAGATGGAATAAGATATCAATTGATAGAAGGAAAAATTATTGCAAACCATGATTTACAAATCAAGTTTGAGGAATTAAAGGATTTTGCCAAAGAGATGATTCTTATGCAAATGGCACAGTATGGTCAGGCTGGTATGCCCGATCAGGAATTAGACGGAATTGTAGCGAGGGTAATGTCTAATCAAGACGAAACACGAAGATTATCCGAGCAATTGATGAGTAAAAAATTATTGGAATTTTTCAAATCGAACCTCTCACTTAAAAAGAAAAAGGTCAACTTCGATGCATTTGTGAAAGAGGCATATGGTCAAGGCTAATTTTTTTGATTAAATTTATAATATAGATAAAAATAAAAATGGATTACGGAAAAGAGTTTAAAGAGTTTGCAACAAAGCACCACGGGATCAATTCAATGTATCTTGACAAAATCGTCAGTAGTATGACACCTTATATTATTGAAGAAAGACAGATGAACGTTGCCCAAATGGATGTTTTTTCAAGATTGATGATGGATAGGATTATGTTTTTGGGAACTGCTATAAATGATAGTGTTGCTAATGTGATCCAAGCTCAGCTTTTGTTTCTTCAGAGTGTTGACGCTAAAAGAGATATTCAGCTTTATATTAACTCACCAGGTGGTGGCGTTTATGCAGGTTTAGGGATCTATGATACCATGCAGTTTATTTCACCCGATGTGGCGACCATTTGTACGGGGATGGCAGCTTCTATGGGAGCAGTGCTATTGTGTGCAGGTCATGAAGGTAAACGTTCCGCTCTACCCCATTCTAGAGTGATGATTCATCAACCTTTGGGAGGAGCTCAAGGTCAAGCCTCAGATATTGAGATTACAGCAAGAGAAATTTTAAAGCTCAAGGATGAATTATACCAAATCATCGCAAAACATTCTGGGCAGAAAATAGAAAAAGTCAACCAAGACAGCGATCGTGACTATTGGATGAAAGCTGAGGAGGCGAAATCCTATGGAATGGTCGATGAAGTCTTAGGGGTAACTAAATAATACACTATGAGTAAAGAGGAATTAAATTGTTCATTCTGTGGTCGTCCAAAACCTCAAACGCAGTTGCTTATTGCTGGTTTGGATGCTCATATATGTGATAAGTGTATCCTTCAAGCTCACGGTATCGTCCAGGAAGAAACCAGTGAAGAAAAATCTGACAAATCTTTCGATTTAGACTTACACCCCCCCAAAAAAATTAAAGCTTTTCTCGATCAGTATGTTATTGGGCAGGAGTCCGCTAAGAAAATTCTTTCTGTAGCAGTCTATAATCACTACAAAAGAATCAATCAAACCAACATAAAAAGTGAGGTTGAAATTCAAAAAAGTAATGTGATTCTGGTGGGTCAGACCGGAACAGGTAAAACACTTTTGGCACAGACCATATCTAAATTTTTAAATGTCCCGTTGGCTATTGTTGACGCAACTGTACTCACAGAAGCTGGTTATGTTGGGGAGGATGTAGAAAGCATTCTCACAAGATTGCTCCAAGCTGCCGATTACAACCTCGACAAGGCTCAATACGGTATAGTATTTATCGATGAAATCGATAAGATTGCTAGAAAAGGGGATAACCCGTCCATCACAAGAGATGTATCTGGAGAGGGCGTTCAACAAGCACTTCTAAAATTACTGGAAGGAACTACCGTAAATGTTCCTCCAAAAGGTGGTCGTAAGCACCCAGATCAAAAGTTTATTGAGGTAGATACTTCAAACATTCTCTTTATAGCAGGAGGAGCCTTTGATGGTATTGAGCAGACCATCAATAAGCGATTAAACCTCCAAGCAATTGGCTACAACACCAATAAGGAGCTTAATAAAGTAGACGCTGAAAATATTTTACAGTACATTACGCCTCGTGACATCAAAACTTTTGGTCTTATCCCTGAAATCATTGGTAGATTGCCCGTTTTGACTTATATGAATCCGCTAGATAAAGCGACCTTAAATACCATTCTGACCACACCCAAAAATGCACTAGTCAAACAATACGAGCAGTTGTTTGAAATGGATGGTATTGAGTTAACTTTTACTCAAGGAGCTTTGGATTTTATAGTTGATAAAGCCTTAGAATATAAATTAGGCGCCCGAGGCTTACGCTCCCTTTGTGAAGCCATTCTCAATGACGCAATGTTCGAACTCCCAGAATCCGATGTCAAATCCCTGAAAGTGACCAAAACTTACGCCGAACAAAAGCTTGTTAAAATTGAGTTGCCCGCACTAAAGGCAGTATCCTAGGCATTCAGATTAAGTAATTCTTCCAGCAAATCCCTTCTATTTGAAAGTCGTGGAACTTTGTGTTGTCCACCCAGTTTATTTTTTGATGCAAACCAATTGTAAAACAAATCCTTTTTGGCCAAAGTTATTTCTGGGGGAGCTAGGGTGATGTCTTTATAACGTTTTGCTTCATAGTCAGAATTTTCATTCTTGAGGTTCTGATCCAGTCTTTTGGCAAAGTCGTCAATGTTTTTTGGATTTTTTCTAAACTCAATAATCCATTGATGTCTACCTTTTTTATTTTGCTCCATAAATATTGGACCAGCAGTGTAGTCAATTATTTCAAGCCCTAGTTCCCTAGCTGTTTTGCTCATAGCAATCTCTGCATTTTCAATCATCAACTCCTCTCCAAAAACATTGATGTGGATTTTTGTTCTGCCAGTAATTTGTATTCGATAGGGGCTTAGACTGGTGAATTTAACTGTATCACCAATTTTATATCTCCATAATCCTGCATTTGTAGTAATTACCATTGCATAGTTTTTTTCCAACTCCACTTCACTCAGCGGAATGATTACCTCATTTTCATCTCGATCCGACTCATCCATTGGAATGAACTCATAAAAAATCCCGTAGTCCAACATCAATAAAAGTTCATTTGAACTATCGCTATCTTGAATACCAAAAAACCCCTCAGAAGCGTTGTAAGTCTCAAAGAAATTTAGGTCACTACCAATGAATAGTTTTTCAAATTGCTCTCGATAAGGATGTAAACTTACTCCTCCGTGAAAATAGACTTCTACAAATGGCCAAACCTCGGAGATCGTCGCTTTTTTAGTCCTTATTAGTACATCCTGAAGTAGGACCAACATCCACGAGGGAACTCCAGCAAGACTGGTTACTTTCTCATCAAGGGTTTGATCAATTATAGCTTCCATTTTAGCTTCCCACTCAGGCATTAATGAGATTTTATGACTAGGCGTACTGCCCAGCTCTGCCCAAAAAGGGAGGTTGTCAATGATGATGGCGGATAGGTCACCAAAATAGCTGTCAGTGTTTTGATACAACTCACTACTCCCTCCGAGGCGCAGACACTTACCAGCTAAAATTTGAGCATTCTCATTGTTGTTATAATAAATCGAGAGCATGTCCTTTCCCGCTTTATAATGGCAATCTTCAAGCGACTCACCACTAATGGGTATGAATTTACTTTTTGCATTAGTAGTACCACTGGATTTAGCAAACCATTTAATTGGTGTTGGCCAAAAAATATTTTGTTCCCCCTTCCTACAGCGTTCTATTTGACTGTAGATGTGCTCGTAGGTTACTACGGGAAGCCTGTTTTTAAAATCGTTATAATTTTTAATTGAATTAAAATCGTTGTCAGAACCAAATTCTGTTAAGGCCGCGCTGTTTAATAATCCATACAATAATTCTTGTTGGACTTCATTGGGGTATTTCATGAAAAGCTCCATTTGATGGATGCGCTTTTTTAGAAACCAGGATGCGATTGAATTGAAAAGGGGAATTGGCATGAGAATGGCTTATCTTTAGCAAAAATATATAAACTTTTAAATTAAAGATGTTTAAGGGAGTTCTTAAGAAAATGATCACCGAAAAAAGTACGCCAATTCGTTATTTTTTAGATTTGGAAAGTGACTTTATGATTATGAATCAATTCTTGGATCGCAGTTTAAAAATCATTTTTGATGGAAGTCAGTGTTTAAACTGTAACCAGTCCAAGCCTATTTATAGACAGGGCTATTGTCAAAGTTGTTTTTTTGATATTCCGGCTGCTGGAGATTGGATAATGCGGCCCGAGTTGAGCAAAGCACATTTGGGTGTAGAAGATCGAGACTTGGATTACGAGAAGAAAGTCCAATTACAGCCTCATTGGGTCTATCTCGCCTTGAGCAGTCACCTCAAAGTCGGCGTTACCCGCAAAAGCCAAATCCCAACTCGATGGATTGACCAGGGGGCACATCAGGCAGTTGGGATATTAGAAGTTCCCAATCGATATTTGGCGGGGGTAGCAGAGGTTAGCTTAAAAGATCACTTTTCTGATAAAACTAACTGGCGTAAAATGTTGCAAAATGACCATGAGGAAATACAGTGGGAAGATGTGATTAATCAGGCCGTAGCTGCACTTCCAAATGACCTAAAGCCTTATGTAATTCAGGATAGTAAAGTATTGGAGTTACAATTTCCCGTCTTACAATATCCCCAAAAGGTAAAAAGCCTCAACCTAGAAAAGGAAAATGAATTTTCGGGTGTGTTAAAAGGAATTAAAGGTCAGTACCTTCTTTTTGAAGATCAAACGGTTTATAATATTCGATCCAATGAGGGAACTCGCGTTATAATTGAGATTACCTAGCGGTGGGTTTTAGAAGATTGACTTAAAAGCTGATTCAGTGTATTGAGTTCTTCAGGTTTAAAATACCGCCATTTACCCACTTTAATATCGAGCTTAATATTCATAATTCTCACCCTTTTAAGATCGGTTACCCGATAATTTAAATACTCACACATTCTTCTTATCTGACGATTAAGTCCTTGTGTAAGAATAATCCTAAACTGATCCTTATGCGTTTGTTTTACGAAACATTTTTTTGTCACCGTATCAAGAATCGGAATCCCGCTCCCCATTTTATGAATAAAATCTTTGGTAATCGGTTTATTGACCGTAACGATATATTCCTTTTCGTGATTATTTCTTGCCCTCAAAATTTTATTGACAATATCTCCATCGTTGGTCAAAAAAATCAACCCCTCACTTGCCTTGTCCAATCGGCCAATCGGAAAAATCCTTTTTGGGTAATTAATAAAGTCAATGATATTGTCCTTTTCCACGCGCGTATCAGTAGTACAAACAATACCTTTTGGCTTGTTAAAAGCCAGATAAACGAGCTTGTTTTTCGGCTTGCTAAGTGCCTCACCATTTACTGTGATTTGATCTTCCTGACTGACTTTAAGACCCATTTCCGCTTTTTCCCCATTGACCAACACACGTCCGGCTGCGACCAGCCGGTCCGCCTCCCTTCTCGAGCAATAACCTATCTCGCTTAAATGTTTATTGATTCTTGTTAAGCTTTGATTTTCGTTTGTCATGTCCCTAAAGTCTTATTTCTTCACCCACCTCAAGGTTGAATTTTTTTCTAAAAAGCCAAACAAATAAATAAAGCAATGGGGTATCTAAGGCAGCAACAATAACTTTAAAGATAAATCCAGATAATACCAGTCCGAAAAACAAATCCCAAGGCAGGATTCCAAAAAAGGACAATAATAGAATCACTGAAAAGGTATCCAAGAATTGAGAGGCAAAAGTGGAGAAGTTATTTCGTAGCCATAGTAGTCTCCCGTTGGTTAGTTTTTTCCAAAAATGATATATTCTAATATCCACAAATTGGGCGATCAGGTAGGCAATCATTGAGGCCAAAACCGCTAATGGAGAAAGGGAAAAAACTTTTTTGAAGGTAGCATCATCAACAGGTGAACTCTCCATTGCAGGAACATAATCGGCAAGCAGTATGATTCCCATTGAAAAAAAAGAAGCGAAAATCCCAGCCGTTACCACCCTGTTGGCTGCTTTTTTTCCATAAATTTCCGAAATCAAATCTGTAATTAAGAAGGTCAGGGGATAAGGTAAAATTCCTACTGACAGTTCAAATAAGCGACTGCCAAATATTGTTCCATCAAACGGGTACCAAAAAAAGAATTTTTGAAAAATTAGGTTAGAGACTACCAATGATGTGATGAACAGTGCAGCGAGATACAAATAAATCTTGGCTGCCAGTTGCCGCTGTTGTGGTTTCATTTATTCAATATTTATCGAAAAAGGGATTCTTGCTTGAATACCTTCTAGCTGGCTAAGTTCGATAAATTCTGAGGCAAATTTTTCAATTGGGTGATTAAATATTTTTAAACGGGCAAATGATAAAGCGTTGAGAAACATACCCTCAAAGTTATCTTCAAATTTGGGGTAATCGACAACATTGAAGTTTTCAATAGCTGCCATTTCTGCCACAGCCTCAATTGCATCTTCTAGCCCTCCTAGGGCATCTACCAATCCATTTTCTAGCGCATCTTTTCCGGACCATAGTCTTCCTTGTGCCAGGTCTTCTACTTTTTCCATATCAAGCGATCGTCCTTCTGCGACTCGCGATTTAAAAGTTGTGTAAATTTTTTCAATCGCACCTTTGGTTGAATTTTTAAAACCATCGCTCAATGGTTCGAAAATACTATAACCCATTGCATTTTTATGAGAATTGACTTGTTCTGCGTCGATACCAATCCTATCTGCCAGCCCTTTCATGTTTGGAAATGCTGCAAGGACACCAATAGAACCGGTTATGGTCATTGGGTCAGCATAAATTTTGTCTCCCAGACAAGCAATATAGTACCCTCCAGAAGCAGCGATATTTCCCATGGAGATAACCAATGGTTTTTCACCTTTTAACACTCTCATGGCATTCAGAATTATCTCAGAAGTCATTGCATCTCCCCCGGGTGAGTCGATTCGCAAGACAGCTCCTTTGATATTTTTATTTTCCAAAATATCCTCAAACGTCTGATTGAGCGCCTTTTTCCCGATGACTTCCTCTGTCCCTTCAGTATATAGAATTGGTCCATTGGCATAGATGACTGCAATTCGATCTTTTACATTACTGTCGTATGCTTTGATTTGGGTATTCATTTGATAAAATTCAACCGAATTTATCGAGTTATCCTCGTCGATTTCCAATGCAGTTTTAATGCTATTTTCAAACTCACTTTCATAGACCAGTGCGTCAATCATTCCTTTGGCTAGCGCCTCTTCAGCATCCGTTACAGTAAGTTCGTTCACCATCGTTTCAAGCGCGTTTTTGGAAATTGCTCTGCTCTCTGCTATCTCATCGCTGACAGTCATCCAAACCGCATCGAGTAGGCCTTTGATCTGCGTTCGATTTTCCTTACTCATTTTATCTTGTAAAAAGGGCTCAACGGCACTTTTGTATTTCCCATGACGAATTACCTCCATTTTTACCCCATACTGGTTTTGAAAACCATCGTAGTAGAGCACTTCTGAGGAAAGTCCTTTGAGTTCCATAGCCCCCATGGGGTTCATAAAAATACTATCTGCTACCGAACTGAGGTAATAGCCTTTTTGGGACATAAAATCAGCATAGGCATAGATGAATTTCCCCGATTTTTTAAACTCATTCAAACAGTTTCTAATCTCTCGAGCTTGTGCCCATCCCGAGGAGATTAAACCTGAATCAAGTCGAATTCCTTTAATCTTCGGATCTTTTTTTGATTTATTGATACTCCCAATAATCACGTCCATTCCGACGATCGATGGACCTTTTTGTGATAAAAATTGGAGGGGGTTAAAAGCTGGGCTTCGATCTCTTACTGAGGTATTTAAGTTGAGGTTCAAAATACTGTTTTCATTTACAAATACTGAATCAACCTTTTCTAAATTGACTGAAGTGGCAATGGCTGCAACACCCATAAAAAAGAAAATGATTAGCAAACCCAAAGCGACAAATGTTCCCAGTATTGATGCCAAAAAACTTTTAAAGAAATTCATACCAACTTATTTTAAAAGCAAAGATAGGGTTTGTGAAATTGTTTTACGAAATTTAGCATTGGGATTAAAATGAGTAAAGCATACGTTTCATTAGGGTCGAATAAGGGCAATTGTCTTGAAAACATTCAAGAGGCAGTGATCCAAATTCAAAAAAAGATTGGTGTTTTGACTGATCTATCCTCCATATATATAACCCCAGCTTGGGGATTTGAAGGGCCCGATTTTCTCAATGCCTGTATAGGAATTTCAACTGAGTGTGAACCGCTAAAAGTATTAGAAAAACTATTAGATATTGAGCAAGCTATGGGTAGAGTACGCTCCGATGAACCTAATTATCAGTCAAGACCCATTGACCTTGATCTTTTATTTTATGAGGATCAAATTATCAGTACTCCAGCTTTGACCTTACCTCACCCAAGAATAGAATTGCGCAATTTTATTCTCTATCCGCTCAATGAAATCAATCCTGAGCTGATGCACCCCATATTACAAAAAACCATTTCTGATTTATTGTCAGCTACTCCAGATAAAAGCAAGCCCAAAAAACTGCCAATATCCGATTGGTCTCCACCGCTTTTCGAGGCGAATAAAATTTTGATTTTTGAGGGAAATATTGGTGTGGGAAAAACCTCACTTGCTCAAAAAATTGCGAAACAATACCAAGTTCCTTTCCTTCAGGAGAATTTTAGGGAGAACCCTTATCTCGAAAAGTTTTACACCAATCCACAGCATTATGCTTTGGCTCTAGAAAACCATTTTATGGAAGATCGATTCCGCCAATTCCATATATTTATAAGTGATAAAATAACAAAAAACGGAGGTGTCGCTGATCACTCTCTTTTTAGATCGCTAATTTTTGCTCAAATCAATTTGTCAAAATCTGATTTTGATACTTTTAAAAAACACTATTTGGCATTATCTAAAGCGTTTTCCTTTCCTCAAAAAGTAATTTATCTCCACCATAAAATTGATCAATTACAAGACAATATCAAAAGTAGGGGAAGGCCTTATGAAAAGAATATAGCCAGCACATATTTAGAAAAAATTGAGCGCGGATATCAATTGTTTTTTAAGAAAGAAACTGAAATAGTACACGGTTTTATTGATCTAAGTGATTTGGACTTTATTAGTGACCAATTGGCGTATCAACGCCTATTGTTGCGGATTAAAGCTTTTTGAGCTTTTGATAAAAATCCCATACCACGACCCCAGTAGCAACCGATATGTTGAGAGAATGTTTGGTTCCCTCTTGTGGGATTTCGATTACGTCATCACATAGGTTTACAGCTTCCTGAGAAACACCTTTAACTTCATTGCCCAATATAAAAGCATATTGCTCATTGGTATTGACTTCAAAATTCTCTAGCGTCACTGCTCCATCGGTTTGCTCGATGGCGAAGACTTTTCTCCCTTTTTGCTGAAGGGCTACGACTAATGCAACTACTTCCTTTTGGTATTCCCAATCCACAGATTCAGTTGCGCCTAGGGCAGTTTTGTGAATGTCTCTGTGAGGTGGAGTAGCAGTGATACCGCAGAGGTAGATTTTTTCGATCAAGAAAGCGTCGGCAGTCCTAAAAACGGAACCGATATTGTTTAAACTGCGAATGTCATCGAGGATTAAAATCAAAGGGATTTTTTCCGCTTTTTTAAACGCCTCAACGGACTTGCGTTTTAATTCGCTGTTTTTTAGTTTCCGCATGAGCCAAAAATAATAAATATTGAAGGTGTGCGGCTGACTGTTAACAAATTTTTAAAACGCAATTATTGCAAGAATATTTTAATAATTACATTCGTAGAAACCTGTTCTCAAGTGGCCAAATCTAGTAAGGAAACCCCTTTGATGAAACAATACAACCAGATCAAGGCTAAATACCCTGATGCCTTGTTGTTGTTTCGTGTGGGGGATTTTTATGAAACTTTTGGAGCCGACGCTGTTCGGGCAGCCAAAATATTGGGGATTATCCTCACCAAGCGAGGTGCAGGTAGTGCCAGTGAAACAGAATTGGCAGGGTTTCCCCACCACTCCTTGAATACTTATTTACCGAAACTCGTCAGAGCGGGATGCCGCGTGGCGATATGTGACCAGTTGGAAGATCGCAAAATGACAAAAAAAATTGTCAAAAGAGGTGTTACAGAGTTGGTTACCCCAGGCGTTGCTTTAAACGAAGAAGTATTAGAACATAAGGAGAATAACTTCTTAGCAGCAGTCTTTTTTGGAAAACAAAAAACAGGAATTTCTTTTCTAGACATTTCCACGGGGGATTATTGGGTCTCCGAGGGAAGTGTAATTCAAATGGAACAATTGTTGCAAAATTTTTCTCCAGCAGAAGTCCTGGTCGCCAAACCTTCCAAAAAAACTTTTGCGGAGTCAATGGGAAGCGAATTCAATGTTTTCTTTTTGGAGGACTGGGTTTTTGAAAGTAGTTATGCCGAACAAAAACTAACGGATCACTTTAATACTTTAGGGTTAAAAGGTTTTGGACTTCAAGATATGCAAGCAGGGGTAATTGCTGCGGGTGCAATATTGCACTACTTATCTGAAGCGCACCACAACAAAGTCCCACACATAACGAGTATCCGCCGAATCTTTGAGAAAGAATACGTTTGGATGGATCAATTTACCATTCGAAACCTGGAGCTTTTTCAGTCCACCAGCCCCAATGGCATTGGATTGATTAATATTTTGGATCAAACCCTTACGGCAATGGGCGGACGTATGTTAAAACACTGGCTGGCATTTCCCGAAAGAAATTTATTGAAAATTGAGGCGCGATTAAACGTCGTAGCTGCCTTTACCAAAGACAATACTTCGCACGATAATATTGCCAGCCATTTAAGCGAATTGGTAGATATTGAACGAATTGTCGCTAAGATTGCCACCCAAAAAATTAGTCCAAGGGCATTAGTTCAACTGGGGAAGTCATTGGTTCAGATTAGTGAGATGAAAACCTTTCTTTTATACAATGCATCAAAAGAATTGAAAGCAGTCGGCGAAGGTTTTTTAGATACTACCGAAATCATGCAACTGTTACAAACTACCCTCAAACCTGATGCCCCCGTTTTGTTGAGTAAAGGGGAGGTGATTGCTGAAGGTGTAAATAGTGAGTTGGATGAATTGAGGGAACTTTTATATTCAGGAAAAGATCATTTGGATGCTATGCTAGTAAGGGAAAGTGAGCGAACACAAATTCCCTCCCTGAAAATAGCCTTTAACAACGTTTTTGGGTATTATATCGAAGTTCGCAATACCCATAAAGACAAGGTGCCAGAGGATTGGATCAGAAAACAAACTTTGGTTAGTGCTGAACGCTATATCACCGAAGAGTTAAAAGCATATGAAACCAAAATTCTAGGTGCCGAGGAAAAAATAAAATCTTTGGAAAGTAAGCTCTATTTGGAATTACTATTCGAATTACAAAAATATTTAGAGCCGCTCAAGAAAAACGCTGGGGCAGTTGCAAGTCTTGATGTATTGTGTTGTTTTGCTACTTTGGCTTTAAAACACAATTATTCTCGCCCCCATTTTTCGGATACTACCCTTTTGGAGGTAAAACAGGGGAGGCATCCTGTAATTGAGCACCAATTACCACCGGGAACGCCTTTTATTGCAAACGACTTGGTGCTCGACCCAACAAGTCAGCAAATTATCATGATTACAGGGCCCAATATGTCTGGTAAATCTGCGATACTTCGTCAAACTGCCTTATTGGTATTAATGGCGCAAATGGGGAGTTTTGTTCCGGCAGTAGCCATGAAAACTGGGGTTATGGATAAAATTTTTACACGGGTAGGGGCTAGTGATAATATTTCCATGGGAGAATCTACTTTTATGGTGGAGATGAACGAAACCGCATCTATTCTGAATAATATCACAGAAAATAGTCTAGTATTGTTGGATGAAATTGGTCGTGGAACCAGCACTTATGACGGTATTTCTATTGCTTGGGCAATTGCCGAATACCTTCATGAACATCCTGTAAAGGCGAAAGTACTTTTTGCCACCCACTATCACGAATTGAATGAAATGACCCATGATTTCAGTCGTATAAAAAATTACAACGTGTCGGTTAAGGAGTTGGAGGACAAAGTACTTTTCTTGAGAAAATTGGTTCCGGGGGGTAGTGCCCATAGCTTTGGGATACATGTGGCAAAAATGGCGGGAATGCCTGAGTTCGTTGTTCGTAGGGCCTCCCAAAAACTAAAGGGCCTAGAAAAGTCGAATACCCTCGAAGCCAATGCCGAGAGTTTAAAGGTGGGTAAGGACGAAATGCAACTGAGTATTTTTAACTTAGACGATCCGCTTTTAGAATCTTTACGTGAGGAAATCACAGACTTAGACATCGACACCCTAACCCCCATAGAGGCTTTAATGAAGCTTAATGAGATTAAACGGCAGCTAAAACAATAGGTTTTTTAGCCCTGGGATTTTTTGAGTCGTTCCATTTCTTTTTCAACCGAAAATATCCCCCCAGATTTTAGGGTGATGTAGTGAGGGAAAATTCCCACACCCCAGCCAAGCACTACAAAATAAGTCCAGTTAAGGTAGCCATTATCTAAATAGTCAATTCCAAAAAATCCAGCGTTAATCAACAAATACATTAAGAGATGTTGTTTAAACTTAACAATTTCTTTTGCTCTTGAGCGTAGTTCTTTTTCTGTCATGGTTAAAGATTTTAGGTTTAATAGAATAAAGTTAAGGCAATTTTTGATTAGAAGTGTCGGATTTTATTATTTTTGCAGACCATAAGTTAAAGTAGCTCAGGGGTAGCGCATCATCCGCCTAAGGCGGATGAAGGTCACTTCAGAGTTTGAAATAAAATGCGAAAGTAGCTCAGGGGTAGAGCATCACCTTGCCAAGGTGAGGGTCGCGGGTTCAAATCCCGTCTTTCGCTCTT
>OZSS01000927.1_pt1 | contig 13970 bp, 12 predicted proteins | sample 1779911 | NCBI WGS metagenome assembly OZSS01 (sample SAMEA2603589, study PRJEB24840) | metagenome | biome: Water; feature: Photic zone; material: Seawater sample | place: Mediterranean Sea | collected 2013-11-12 | depth 10 m | reverse complement strand
AGCCGACTCCACCCCCGGCCACCTCGCTCCCGCGGTTAACGGCGGACGCACGGCCGCCTGCGAGCTGCTGACCCCAGGAAGCCGCCTCTGCCGCGTCAAAACCATCATCGTCCTCGTCAAAATAATCGTCGTCGTCGTCGAAAGAGAGAAGTGCGCGATGAAACTGAGCGACTACCAACGGGTGAAATCTGTGTTCACCCAATTACCGATGAACTGCCCGCCACCGATGCACGCGCTCTGCGAACAGTTCCCTCAACTCTCCTTGGACGCGTTGTTTTCAATCTACGGACAAGAGTTTTCCCGAAAGGAACGACTGACGCACGGAAAATTCGTTCGCTCGATCGAATCCATCGAAAAGAGATACTTAAACGGCGAGGACGTGTTCGATATCGCGCAAAACGTGGATTTTCCAGCCTGTCAACTCTTGCGGCTAATCGTCGAGAGCGTTTTGAAAGTGAACCATAAATCGGTCGGGAAGATGTTGAAACGTCCGTACGATGCGAACGGTCTGTTTCCGAGCGAAGTGCCGGAAGATTCGAGAGCGATGACGTCGGGGTTAAACAGCAACAAAGGGAAGAAATTGATAGAACGAATGAAAGTAGACTGCGAACGCGTGGTGGCGTGGGATTGCGGAGCGTCTCCGGCGACGGAACGGTCGCGAAGAGAAGCCGGATTGGAGTACGAGAGGATATTGGAAGAGGCGCTGCGAGATATCGGCGCCGAGTTTGAGACGGAGACGGATTTGCGAGCGGAAGGGGCGAGTCGGACGCCCGATGTGAGATTAAAAGTACCAATCAGCGTTTGCGGGAGAACCATTCACTGGATCGACAGTAAGGCTTCGTTTTGTGATCCGCAAGTGCACGAAGAGAGCGGGTCGAAGCAGTTTCGAGCATACGTGAATCGATTCGGGAGCGGGATGGTCATTTATTGGCACGGCGTCGTCGAGGAGTTAAGAGAAGTCGATCCGAACGTCTTGTTGGTGGATGCGTTTCCAGAGAGGAAAGATATCGTCATGCTCGCACGTTTCGAGGAGGACGGCGAAAATGAAGACTTTTAAGAGTAGTTTTTAGTTAGATGACAATTATTAGTAGTAGTTGAAGAAAGTTGTATTACGGTTGTGATGAACAACACGACGCGAGCGCGCGCGCGCAGATTTAATACCTCTTCTTCTCACCCGCCAAACGTCGCCCCGTCGTATCCGCAATTCTCTCGTTCCATGTCCACAAATTCCACGTACACTCGATTCTTCGGAATCATAAAGTCTCTTTCCAATATCTCGCAAAGTTTCTCCATGACCTTTTTGTTGTTCTCGAGGTTTATGCCTCCGATAGATTTCAACGTCCCCAGCGCGCACGGCTCTTCCTTCCCGCCCCACGTCATTGAAACGTCGTCGTGTACGCACACGCACACGTACGTTTCCGGTTTAGATAAAGTTTCCGCTATGTGTTTGGACATTTCTTTCATAAAATCCGCGCGTATTCCTAAACCCATCTCACAGCTCACGTGCAACAAGAAAGAAGGATCCCCGGGGAGTAATTCTAAATCACCTCTTTTCGAGCGACTTTTGATGCCGTCCAGACGCTTCTCCCTCCGCCGCCGCCAAGATTTTGTCGTCGTCGTGTTCAAAGTCGTCGCGTGCCTCGCGCAAGAAAACATCAAAATATTTTGACGTCGATTCCATCATCCAATTCTCCATTAAAACGAAGCGTGTAAACGCACGAAAACCGATCGTCGAGACGCACCGGATCGTCGCGAAAATCCGCACCTTTCGAACGCTCGCGCGAGTGCTCGTTGAAAATGAGCGGGTACTACCCACCGCCACCACCACCGCAGGGACAGCAGCCGCAGGGACAGCCGCAACAGCATTACGAGCAGCAGCAACGGCACAATTACAACAACGACGGGTTTACGAACGACGCGAATACGAATATGCCTCCGAGTTTCCCCGCGGGAGGAGGAGGATACGGTGGTGTTCAACAGCAGCAGCAGCAGCAACAACCGCAACAACCGCCACCACCGATGATGATGATGCAACAACAACAACAACAACAGCCGCAGAATATGCAGCGGTATGGTCAACCAGGAGGAGGAGGAATGATGATGCCTCCTCCGCCTTTAGCGACGACGACAGGGGGAGGAGGAGGAGAGGGACCCCGGTATCAACAACCGCCAAACGCGCCTGGACTGCCGCCACCTCCTTCGTTTTCGGCTTCCTCCGTGCCGTCGCCGCCGACGGCGGCGATGTCGAGGATGTCGATGGCGCCTCCGTCGACGTCGTCCGCGTATCCTTCGCCGCCGCCGCCGATGCGGCAGCAGCAACCGCAGCAACCGCAGCAACCGCAGCAGCAACCGCAACAACCGCAGCAACCGCAGCAGCAACAATACCAGTATCAGCATCAACAACAACATCATCATCCGGGACCTCCGCCGCCGACGGGGAGTAGCAGTAGCGCGTATCCAACGAGCGCACCCCAAATGGGAATGTACGGTGGAGGGGCGCCGCCTCCAGGAGCAGGCATGATGCCGGGAATGGGTGGCCAACAGGGAGGGTACCCTCCCGACGCGGACGCGCGGTCGATTGACGTTCAAAATCTCGATCAGAAAGCGTTACCAAGACCGGGCGAGGACGAGGCGAGACCAAACTCGAATTTATCGTGCGATCCAAAGTATTTGCGGTTAACAGTTGGGGCGTTACCACAATCGGTTGGGTTGAAGCAAAGGTTTGCGTTACCGGTCGGATGCATCGTTCGACCGATGTGTCCAGGGGATTCGGTGCCTACGGCGCAGTTCGGATCATCCGGGATTGTTCGATGTCGCAGGTGTCGAACGTATATCAATCCGTTCGTTCAATTCATCGAAGGTGGGAGGCGGTACAGGTGTAACGTGTGTTCGTTACCGAACGATGTTCCCGTGGACTATTTTTGCGCGTTGGATGAAAATGGAGTGAGAAGAGACGTGGCGGAACGACCAGAGTTGAGATCCGGGACGGTTGAATTTTTAGCCTCGGCGGAGTACATGGTGCGACCGCCCATGCCGCCGGCGTATTTTTTCGCCTTTGATGTCAGTCAAACGGCCGTTAGATCTGGCTTTTTAAAATCTGCCATCGATACCGTGCGCGATTGTTTAGATTCTATGCAATCGAAATCTGATCGCACGAGAATTGGGTTCATTACGTACGATCGCTCCATTCATTTTTATGGTTTGCGATCCACCTCGATGGCGCCGTCTATGATGGTGGTTGGAGAATTGAACGACCCGTTCGCGCCGATGCCGGACGATTTACTCGTGAATTTACAAGAATGTCGCTCGGTTGTAGACGCGACGTTAGACGTCATCGCGACTTCGTTCTTAGAGACGGATATTCAAGAGTCTGCGATGGGACCGGCTTTACAGGCGGCGTATTCAGCCGTCTCGCAGATTGGCGGCAAGTTGATGATTTTCCAATCGACGTTGCCATCCATCGGCGCCGGGAGACTTTTATCCCGAGACGACGCGAGAGGCTACGAAGCGAATTCAAAAGAGCACGAACTTAGAAATCCAGCGGATAATTTTTACAAGTCCATGGCGGCGGAGTGTTCTCGACAGCAAGTGTGCGTTGACGTATTTTGCACATCCGTGCCGTACGCGGACATCGCATCGATGTGCGTGTTGCCAAAATATACCGGCGGAGATGTTCGATATTACCCGCAATTTTCCTTAGCAAAAGACGAGGTGAAGTTCAAAACGGAACTGACGAGAAATTTGACTCGAGATGTTGCGTGGGAATCCGTCTGTCGCGTTCGGTGCTCGAAAGGATTTCGCGTGTGCGCGTTCAACGGGCACTTTTTCATTCGTTCGCTCGATTTGCTCGCTTTACCAGCCACGAACGCGAATCAAACGCACGCGGTGTATCTCGCGCACGACGAAGTTGTACCGAACATGCAAGCGTGTTACATTCAGTGCGCGTTGTTGTACACCTCGGCGGATGGTGAACGCCGGATTCGAGTTCACACGATGCAAGTGCCGGTGGTGAACGACATGACGGACTTGTTTCGCGCGATTGACTCGGGTGCCATGGCGTGCTTTTTGACGCGTTTGAGCGCCGAGAGAACAAACTCGGCGAGATTACAAGACGCCAGAGACGCGTTGACGCACAAACTCGTCGACGCGTTGAAAGAATATAAGCTTTTAGGCGGTGCTCGACACAACTTTGGATTCAACTCTTTAGCGTTTCCGGAATCCATGAAACTTCTACCGCTCTTTGCGATGTGCGCGACAAAGACGCTCGCACTGAAAGGTGCGCCGAGAGACGTTGCCGTGGATAACCGAGTCGAGTGTTCGTTTGATATCATGAGTTGCTCCGCGGAAGATTGTTTGCGCATGATGTATCCGGCGTGTTACGCCTTGCACGGTGGGAGCGAAGACGCCGGCATTCCCGAAAACGATTCTATCGAGGCGTTGATGAAGATGAAAATGCCCCCGAGGACTGCATTGGCTGGCGAGCGAATCGACGCTAGAGGTATTTATTTAATCGATGATGGGCGAAAATTACTCGTCTGGGTCGGTGGACAGTGCGAACAAAAGATGATTACGAGCATTTTCGGCGATCAAGGATGCCCGGATCCCTTCGTCGACGCGTATTTGCCAACTATTAGCGGGAATAAAGTGAATGAAAAAGTTAGAAACACGGTAAAAAGAATACGAAGTAGGAACCAAGCGCGGTACCAAGCATTGACGGTGATAAGACAAGGCACGCCGCAAGAGGCGTTACTGTTCAATCATTTAGTAGAAGATCGTGCGAGCGGTGGCGGTATGGGATACGGCGATTTCCTCGCGCAGTTACATCGATTAGTTCAACAAGCCGCAAACGCGGGTAGATAAATTAAAATAAGCAAATAAAAACACATCTCTCTCTCATAGAGTTCATCATTACACTTCTACTACAAACCACCTCCACTTTTCCCTCGAGTAAACCATGTAAAGCCACCACCACCACTTCCTCCTTGGCTTCTCAAATACTCCTGCTCTTCGCTATCTCTGAGTTGAATGACGACTTCGCCCAACTCGGGAATTTCTTCCAAGACGCGCTCTCTCGCGGCTTGCATCTTCCCAATAACTTCCTCCGTGGTTATACCTTTTCTTAAAAACGCGAGGAAGAAATCTACGCTTAACTTTCTCCCGTTCATTCTCGCCCTCAAACCGCTCACGTGCGTGTCCTCCCCGCACTCGTTCCTCACAATCTCTCTCACTCTCTCGTCGATTTCCTCCGCGCAATTCGTATCCGCCAACGTCTTCACGGCTTCCCATCCAACTTCAATCCCAACCTTCCCTAACAAAGCGCACACGAATATCGCCGCTAATTTATCCATGATCGGGTATCCGTATACCGCACCAACTACCCCAACTAACGCGGCGACCGAACCTAACGCATCCGACCTGTGATGCCACGCGTTGGCGACTAACACTTGCGACTGCAACCGTTTCCCGATTCTCATGGTGAACTGAAACGTCGCTTCTTTCGCTAACACGGACGCGATCGCAACCGATATTGCCTCCACCGACACCAACCCGTCTTCTTTTTCCTCTTGGCCATCCGCTCTCCCTCTTCCAGTCAAGTTCATAAACTCAATCTCGTATTCGCTCACCAACTTTTCGCAGACGTACCAAAACATCCCGCCCGCGCTAAATACTAAACAGACGCTCACCCAAACCGCGGCTATGCTCTCCAACTTTCCGTACCCGTACGGAAACTTCTCATCCGCCGGTTTCGCCGCGATCCTCGCCGCCACTAACGTCACGAAATCCGTAAACACGTCCATCAGCGAATGCACCGCGTCCGCCAACAACGCTTGACTGTTCCACAAGATCCCCGCGATAAACTTCACAAACACTAAAACAACATTCACGACGGTACCAACTATAGTGGTCCACACCACCGCGCGATAATACTCCGCATCGGAAACTTCCGGCCCGTGATCGCCGAGTAACGCGTCCGGTGGTATGCAATACTGCTCTAAACACGTTTGTTTCCTGCGTATCGCGTGCGCGTGTTTGTCTTCGAATTGCTGAGAGGCGTGCCCGATGCGGATTAAATCGTTTCCAGACGCGGTGTGTTCGAACGTGGTGGACGCGAAATCGTGGCCGGAGGTTATTTTCGTCGATCGTGGGGACGTGAGTGGGGATCGGAGGACTTGGTGCGTCGGCATAATGTCGCGTGGTCTTCTATAAAATGCGTATCAAATTGGATATAAATGCACCCGTCCTTTCTTCACGAGTGCTCGTGCATATACTAAAACTCGACCGCGCGCAGAGGAGGACCACCACCCCAAAAATTATACACGCGCGGCGAGAGAGCAGAAGCGAGCGTTTTTGCACCGTTCCCGTTCGTTCGTTCGTTCGTCGTTTCTCGCAAGTTTCGTTTCTTTTCTCGTTTGATGCGCGTTTAACGATTGTTTTTTGTTGTGCGGTCGTTTTGTTTTTTGCTCGTCCTTCGAGGAAAAAACTGAAGTGTCTCGTGCCTCAGTTTTACGCTCAGTTTTACACAAATCACACACAGAGCACTCATGGTACGTTCTCTTTCTCTCTCTCTCTCTCTCTGTCTCGTCGACGGACGAAGACGCTTTCTTTTTTGGTTTTCTCGCGGGAGAAATAGTTCAGAGTTTAACGCGCGCGAGGACGAGGAGGAGAAGCGTTCGCGTGATCTTCGGTTTCGCGTTGCGCGCGTTCGCGACATTTTTCTCTCTTTCTTCTGTAGCCCTCAAATTTGAAGATTTTATATATACCGCGCGCGCGTCTTCTGCTCTCGCGTAATAATACCACGAAGGACGCGTGATAATTGCGGGAGACATTTTGTGCTCGTTTTACGCGCGCTGGCTGTTTGGAAAACGGTGTGTCGCGCTGTGCGTGAAAGCGCAAAGTGTGTTGCCGGCTGAAATTTGCACCGCGAAAAGGAAAAGGAGTCCTAATTTACTCCTGCGTTTTGTCCTCTCTCGTTTACGACAATGTGCTGACCCAAGAGTGTTCTCTTTTATTCTTCTCCTCATCATGAAACAAAAAAAACAACAGTCTACGAACAAAACGATCGTCGTCGTCGACGCGAAGGGCCACATGCTCGGCCGTCTCGCCTCCACCGTCGCGAAGCAGCTCTTGCAAGGCCAACACGTCGTCGTCGTGAGAGCCGAAGGGATCTGCCTTTCCGGCGGCATGGTTCGACGCAAACAAAAGTGGGACTACTATAAAGTGAAGAGAATGAGCACGAACCCGAAGAAAGGTCCGTACCACTTCACTCAACCGTCGAGATTTTTCTGGAGAGTCGTGAGAGGTATGTTGCCGCACAAAACTGAGAGAGGGAAAGCCGCTTTTGAAAGGTTAAAGTGCTTTGAAGGGATCCCGGCGCCGTACGACAAGGTGAAGAGAGCGGTTGTCCCGGAGGCGTTGAAGATTGCGAGATTGAATGAAGGGAGACGATTCTGCGTGCTCGGCGATTTGTGCGCGCAAATTGGATGGAAGCACAGCGAGACGGTGAAGGTTTTGGAAGCGAAGAGAGCGGAAGCTGGTAAGGATTATTGGGAGAAGAAGAAAGCGGCGACGGCTAAGTTTGAGGCGGCCAAAAAGGCGGCGAACGGGCAATTGGGTGATTTGAAGGAGTTGATTGAACGCACTGGCTATTAAATTGCAGTGTAGTTAGGTACAACACAATCGATTGACCATCAAATCATCAGCAATTCGTTGTTTTAGCACATTAATTTAATAGACACTTCTGATAATCAACTAATTCTTTTTCAATACCTGTAGTCGCGCACGGATTTGAAAAAATGCGCGACGTTTTCTTCCGGCGTGCCTACCATAACCCCATGTCCTAAGTTCATGACGTGCTTATTGTTCCCCGCACCTTTAATCGTCTCCTCAATCGCTTGCGTGATGTGCTCTTTGCTCGAAAACAAACTCACCGGGTCCATGTTCCCTTGCACGGCTTGTTCCATTCCCAGTCTCGCTCTCGCGTCGGCGATATCTACCGTCCCGTCCAACGAAATCACGTCCGCGCCAGTCGTCTGTAACCGTTCCAAAAACCCACCGGCACCGCTGCAGTATAAAATCAACGGCGTGTCCGGGTGTGTCTGTTTCACCTCTTTAATCACCCTGGTTAAATACGGCAAGCAAAATCTGGAGAAATCTTTCGGCAACCACTCGCTCGCCCACGAGTCAAAGATTTGCACGACTTGCGCGCCGCTGTCGATTTGGTATCTCGTGTACGTAATCACCGCATCGGTCAACTTTTCCATCAACGCGTGGTAAATCGCCGGTTCATCGAATGCCATTTTTTTTATAACTTTATAGTGCGAACTCGTCCCGCCTTCGACGATGTATGTCGCCAACGTAAACGGCGCCCCGACAAAGCCAAGCAACGTCGCATCCGTACCTTTCAACTCGTTTCTCAACACCTTTAAACTTTCCCCCGTAAAATTCACGCTTTTCTCCGGCTCCAACGGCGTCACCGCGTTCACGCCAGCCATGTCGCGAATCGGGTTGAAAATAATCGGTCCGGTCCCTTTGACGATGTCGAACGGAATGTTCATCCCAGCTAACGGCGTTAAAATATCCGAGAATACGATAACCCCGTCCGGTTTAAACGCCTCGTACGGTTGTAAAGAAATCTCCACGCACAAATCCACCGTCTCCGAGCGTTCGCGAAACGTCGTGTGCTTTTTGCACAAGTCCTGGTACACTTTCATGTACCGTCCAGCCTGTCGCATCATCCAGATTGGCGGTCGTTCGCACCGTTCGCCTTTAATCGTCCGGACCATGAGTGGGTCTTTGTCTCCTCCTCCAGAAGAAGACGCTTTAATAACTCTCGTTCTCGTTCTCGTCGATGTTGTTCCCTTCCGCCTCGCCGACAAAGAGGTCGTCGAACCGCATCGAGGAGCGCACACGAATGCATTTTGCGTCATCATCATCATCACACGCACGCTCGGAAAGTGTTATTCTCTCTCTCTCTCTCTCTCGCAAAACGATACCGTTTATTACGTGCGGCCGCTCGCGTTGCTCTTTGGTGGGCGTATTCGTGCGACGCGTGTGTGCCACGCTCTCGCTCTCTTTTAGTAACGTGGATACAGCGGTGGAAAAGTTTCTCCCAAATATCGTATCTCGCGTATATCCATACGAATACAGACGCATCAGAGTAAGAAAGAAGCATTCACGGAGCGAAATTTTGAGTGAGACACGCAGACGCATAAGTGCGTAACTCCGTACTCCTCTTGGCGAGCAGTTTAAGTGGTCTCTTTCGAAAGAGTTTTTCCCGCGCAAACACCAACTCTTCCACACAAACGAGAGAACATAACACGCAACACACCCACAAAATCCGCGCTCTGCTGATACCAACGAACGCGCTCTTTTCGCATATATGTCCTTTGCCGCGTCGTCGAAAGGGTGCGGGTGTCTGTGCGTTTCTTCTTTTACAACCAGGAGTACGAATCGTCGTCCGCGAAAGGATTCGAATCGTCGACCGCACGACGAGATGACGACGACGCCAAAGGGGTTGTTGTTCTTGGCCGCCCGCACAACGGCGCGTCATCATCAGACGACGACGACGTTATGTTCGACCTCTGGACGGTCTTCTTCTTTTGGGGAACCCGCCATGAGAACGTGGTGGTACGGGAAGAAGAGCAGCATCAGATCGGTGTTCACTCCGGCTGCTTTGAATGGGCAGCAAGAACAACAACAACAACAACCGGTGAAACCGGTCCAGATGCCACCGCGGTTGACGAATAACGGAGTCGTGAAGAATAACAACGGGGAGAATTTACTGCCGTTTCAATCGCAAATGGCGACGACGACGCGACGGGAGCAACAACAACATCAACAACAAGAGCAACAACAGTTTCGCTCGATACCGCCGCAGCCTTTACCGAAAACGAATAATAACAACAACAGCAACGTGACCTCCTCATCGTCGACGAGTAGTGGTTCTAATACTACTCTTTCTGCTTCTTCTTCTGCGACGGGTGAGTCTCGATTAGAAGGCAAGTTACTTCCGGACGACGTGGACGCGGCGTATCATCAATTGCAACACTTGGGGCAAAAATGGGCCGATTTACACGCCGAGGCGGAGATTCTCGAGGAAGCCAAGAAGTGTATTTTAGCGACGATTACGTTGTTTCACGTGGATAACGGCGACGCGAAGTCAACCGCGGAAGTCAGAGCGCACGCGAGTAAAGAGTACCAAGACCACATAAAAAAAATGGTCGAAGCGAGACGGTTGGCGAACCAAGCGAAGATTGAATTGGAAAGCATAAAGACGCATTTGAACTTAGTGAGAACGTTTGAGAGTTCGCGACGGGAGGAGTTGAAGATGCTTTAAACGAAATATATATAGCGAGACGAGAGAAGCGAGAACGTCAAAGAGTGTACCATCATCATTTTATAAAACAAAATTAATCTTACTATTACAGTTTTTTTTCCTCTTGTCTCTCTTCTTCTCCCTTTCATCGGTTCTATTATTGAAACTCCGAGCCGCTCACGCCTATCGAACCGCCTTCCTTTCTGATTTCCATCAACGTCTTCTGTGGCGTCGACCACGATTTCCCACTTTTCGCCTCCAAACTACACCCGCACAACCTCGCCACCATCCCGCACAACTGCACGTCGCTCGCGCACCCTTCGCTAATCCTCACGTGAAAAAATCCGATGATTTTCAAAAACTCCAACTTTACGTATTCCGACATCTCCTTATCGTCGAACCGTTTACACACCTGAAAAATCGTCTTGATTAAATCTTGTGGCGAATACCCGCTCTTTCTCAGCTTTAACAGTCGATCGCACGCATCGTCCAACTCTCCGTTTAAGCAGTGTTGTAAAATAGCGCCTATGACTTCCGGATGCGGCGTATCGCACACTCGAAACACGTTCTCTTGATTCACCATTTGAAACCCACTATGACAGGCCTGTAAACTGTTCAGCGCGTTTCTCATGTCCCCTTCCGCGCAAAACACGATCGCCTCTAACCCTCTCGCGTCGTGCGGCACCTTCTCTTGCTCGCACACGTACACCAACCTTTCCAAAACTTGTTTATCGCTCAACCGCGAAAATCTCACGATGGCGCACCGCGACTGAATCGGTTCGATGATTTTATCGCTCAAGTTACACGCCAACGCGAATCTCGTCGTCGCCGAATATATTTCCATCGTCCTTCGCATCGCTTGTTGCGCGCCTTTCGTCATCGCGTCCGCTTCGTCCAAGATGATAATCTTGCCCCTCCCCGCCGGCAAAGTCACCTTCTTTTGTGCAAACATTTTGATTTTATTTCTCACCACATCTATCCCTCTCTCGTCCGACGCGTTTAATTCCAACACCGCGTCTTTATACCGATCCCCGAGTAACGTCCGCGCTAAAACGTGCACCGAGGTTGTTTTCCCGCACCCAGGTGGGCCGGATAATAACAAGTTCGGCATTGAGCCGGTTTCAATCATCCCTCGCATTTGGTGCAGCGTTTCCTCGTGGCCGACGATGTCGTCTAATGTCGTCGGTCGCCATTTTTCGATCCACGGTTGGTTCGCAGTTTCTTGCTCTCGCGTTTCTTTTTGCTTCTCGCTCGCGCGTTGGAAGAATGGATTATTCATGGTGTTGTTGTTGTTATCAGTGCGCTCTTAGTATTCGTGCGTTGCACAGATATAAAGTCAAGCGTCACAGAGTAAAGATGAAAGTCGTCTTCCTTTCAAAACAATCTCATCGCGCAAAACCTTTTTTTTTTTTTTGAATTTCCAAGAGGAGTGAGGCGTGACGCACTCACGAGTGCTTCTTCCGTACTCAAACGTTCGCTCTGTGAGTGCTTCTTTCGTACTCGTGAAGTGCTTCTTTCGTACTCCTCGCTCCCTTTTCGTACGCTTCAAAAAACCTCTCTTTCTTTGTCTCTTCTTCAACACAAAAAGAGGCACAAAAACACACGACGGACTCCTCCTCCTCCTCCTCCTACTACTACGAGAGAGAGAACGTGTACCGTTTAGTATTCATCTTCTTCGAACAACAAAACGAACGGAGACGATGAAGTTCTCATCACGCTTCTCCTTTTTTGCGTTCGCGACGCTCTTCTTCCACCGAGCGGCGCGCGTCGATGTCGTCCAAGCGGCACCGGCGATGATGTTTTTCTCTCCTCCTCCCGTTGCTCAAAGTCGTCATCTTGTGAAAGAAGAAGAAGAAAAAGCAACGGCATTCTCATCGATGCATTCGAAATCATCCGAGGAAACAGAAGACAACGTCGCCCTCTACGCCGGACGAGTACAAAACGAGCGAATGGTTTTAGAGAAGCTTTTGGTGGGAGGTTTGTTCCAGTCGGAGAATGATGATGATGAGATGAAAGCGGAAGTGACGATCGTTTTAGACCAACCGCGATGGACGGCAGAGGACGACGAGCAGATGGCGAAGTTTTTGTCTTTCTCGAAATCGTCGTCGTCGACGGTATCGTCGGTGTTCGCGCCGAGGTTTAGCCGTTTTCGAGGAGGAGGAAAACAACAACAACAACAACAACAACGACAACACGCGGTGAAAGAGGAAATAGAGAAACGCTTTTCCGTCGCCTCGACGGCGGAGAACTCGCGCGACGAAAACTCGCTCGGCGGTCGCGTGCGGTATTGGAACTGCGACGACGAAAAAGAGGACTTTGAGTACGCGACGAGGACGACGACGACAAAAACGGACGAGTTGGACGAACGAGTGAAGGCAATCTTAGGCGATTTGACGAGGCGTTCCAAGGAGGATAAGGAGCCTACAGATCGAGTGGGGATTGTTATGTGCGGCGGGGAGGATAAAGAGGACGATCTGGCGTTGTTCCGTGCGTTGATGAAGGCGTTGGGTGCGGCGGAGAGGACGTTCGTCGCCGGCGTCCTAGGCGGCGAGACCGCCGGAAGAGTTGAAGGTAGCGGAAATAGCGGCGGCAACGCTGATTGCACGCGAGATGCGGAGAAGCGAGAAAAGAGACGAGACTTGCTCTTTTCGAAAGGCTCCGGGAGTCAAGTGAACGAGTGCGACGACTTGTGTCAGTTGCACGTGAGCATCGTGAGCGGCTTGATTATTTTTTGGATTTTCGCCGGCACGTTTACGTACGGCATGGGGATGATGTCAAACTTGGACACGCCGAAAATCTACGAAAAGAGCGACGAGTGAGTGAGCTGAACTCTCTTTTGAAATTGTACATTGTACACATACACACACATACGCACGAACAAATAGACGCGCAAAAATGTATGCGTTTTTCCTCGTATATTTTACAACGCGACGCTCTAAAAACTACATCATTGCTCGCACGAATCGCGGAAAGAATTTAACTCAGCGGACAATCGGTCGATAATCTCTCTCGCCTCGCTCGCCGACCTCACTAACCTTTGATTGCGCACGGCGAGTTCCGCAAATTTCTGACATATAGCCACCGAAACCACGTCCGCGTCTTCGGGTAACAACTCCTCGTTCAAAAAGTTCGTCACTTCCATAAATATCTTCGATCGAGCGGATTCCACCGCCGAAGCGACGGCAAACTCGGCGTCTTTTCTTTGTCTCGTTTCTTTTTGGTAACGAAGAAAATTGCCTAAATTATCTTTGCTACTGCTAGTAGTGTTTCTATCATCGCCGCGATTATGACTCGTCGTATTCTGCTGAGGAGGTCGTCGTCTCGGATCCTTCTTCTTCGCGCCTCCTTCGGCGGTTTCAACGACACCAATCGGAACCCGCCTCGGCTTTCCCAAATTTAAATTCGCAGATATCCTCGGCGAATGCGAATGCGAATGCGGCGGCGATCGCGCCGAAAACCCGAATTCGTCCTCGCATTCACCGTTGTTGTTAATATTTCCTTTTTCGTGCTTGTCTTCTCCTCCTCTCCTCGTCGTCAGAGTCGTTTTTATCCTCCTCACCGGACTTACCACCAATTCTCTTCCCTTAAATCCATCATCGTGGAAAAGCTCCTCCTCGCCTCCTCTCCGTCGTAAATGTTCTTGCTGTGTATTCGT
>OZSS01000926.1_pt1 | contig 13975 bp, 15 predicted proteins | sample 1779911 | NCBI WGS metagenome assembly OZSS01 (sample SAMEA2603589, study PRJEB24840) | metagenome | biome: Water; feature: Photic zone; material: Seawater sample | place: Mediterranean Sea | collected 2013-11-12 | depth 10 m | reverse complement strand
TCTCTATTTATATTTTCATTAGGGTATGGAGAGACTTCTATGGAGATGTTAGAAAAACGAATTAACATTTTAGAAAAGCAAATGAAAGATTTGCAGCTATATAAAATTACCGGTAATAAAGCGTTTGCCAATAATAGGGAATTAAGTGATGAGGACATAGAAAAATTAGCAGATAAAGTCTTTAAAGAAGAAGAGCAAAATATTTTCCCATGGATGGATGAAAGCAAGTGGATGCTTTTAGAATTAGGTATGAGTCCCGACGAGGTAAAATCAATTTTGGGTAAACCTATTAGAGAATTTCCATCACTTAATAAACGTATTGATGTAGCTTTTATTTATAAGGGCAGGAGAATACCCTCTAATAAATTAGTTGAAGGAGTCGTAAGATTTTATAAAGACGAATTAATTGAGTTCGAGGTTCCAAATTTTTAGAAAAATTAGTTATTAGATCTTAAGATATAGTTGCTTTCATCATGGTGAAGGCACTTTTTTTTAGTTAAAAGCACTTTTTTATTAGTACTGAGAATATTGGCACAGTTAAAGCTTTTATTTAGTACTTATATGCGGTGTCTATCGCACTATTTAAAAATTAACTTGAAAATGAAAAATCTTATAAAATTAACACTTAGCTGTATAGCTAGTTTATTCTTATCCTTTTCGTCATTATTTGCTGATGATTGTGATACTGTAAAAGTTGGTATCCTGCATTCATTAAGTGGTACAATGGCGATTTCCGAAACATCACTTCGTGATGTACTTCTTTATACCATAGATGAAATCAACGCAAATGGTGGCGTACTCGGAAAACAACTCGAAGCCGTACAGGCTGATGGTGCATCTGATTGGCCTATGTTCGCAGAAAAATCTGAATACTTGTTAGCCGAAGAAGAAGCGTCTGTTGTATTTGGTTGCTGGACATCTGTAAGCCGTAAATATGCATTACCGGTCTTTGAAAAATACAATGGATTGTTATTCTATCCGGTACAGTATGAGGGCGAAGAAGAGTCACCTAATATCTTCTATACTGCAGAGGCTGTTGGACAACAAGCAATCCCAGCTGTCGATTATTTGTTGGACGAAGGGTATACCAAATTTTATTTAATCGGAACTGACTACGTTTATCCGCAAACAACTAACATTGTTTTATTTGAATATCTTTTATCAAAGGGTATCCCTGTAGAAAATATTGGTGGAGGAATTCGTTACGAAGGAGATGTAGCAATTTCTGCCGGAAATTACACACCGTTTGGTCATTCAGATTTCCAACAAATTGTTGCTGAAATTGCTGACTTCGCTGCGTCTGGTGATGCCTGCGTTATCAATACAATTAATGGTGACGCCAATGTGCCTTTCTTCAAAGAAATCGCTGCATCTGGTTTAACATCAGATGATTGCCCTATCGTATCGTTCTCGCTTTCAGAAGATGAGTTCCGTAGTTTACCTACCGCTGACTTAGTAGGTCACTTAGGTTGCTGGACTTATTTCATGTCTATTGATTCTAAAGCAAATAAGAAATTTAAAAAAGGATTCCAAAAATGGCTTAAGAAGGACGCTCCTGACTACGTTCAAACGAAAGGTCGAGTGACATGTAGTCCAATGGTATTGTCATATAACGGAGTTTATTTATGGAAAGCAGCTGTTGAAGCAGCCGGAACATTTGATGTTGATGCTGTAATTGCGGCTCTTGAATCAGGAATTTCTTTCGACGGTCCCGGTGGTACTGTCACCACACAAGCAAATCATCACGTAACAAAAACTGTGTACATCGGAGAGACTCTTGAAGATGGACAATTTGATATTTTGGAAGTGATGCCGGATGTTTACGGCGAACCTTGGTTGAAGGGAACTTTTTAAAAAAATACCATATTTTTTTATAATGTTTGTTTAAATGTGTGGCTTACGAGAAGGGGTTTCTCGTAAGCCACCATTTTTTTATTTGTAGCAATGAATTTAGCAAAGTCACTTTTTGTTTACTTTTTTGTGTCAATTTTATGGTCAATTAGCCTTATTGGTAGCTCAAATGAGAGGGGGCCAAGAGATGTTTTTGTCGATTTAATTCAGGCTGAAAAATCCCAACAAAGTCTATTGTTAGATGAAATGGGACAATTTGGGGATCCAATAATATCAAAAATTTATGATGATTGGAGACGTGGTAGAGTTTTCAGTTTTGGAGAAGGAAAAGATAAAAAAATTATTTTTATTGATGGGGAAAATATATGCTACTCATTGCTTACCGGAGAAAAACTTGTATTCGAAGATTCAGATATTGAGCAATTTAAAAAAGAGCGAATCGCCAGAGCCTTAAGAAAAAAGTTTAAAGGGATTATTGACACGCTTGGACTTAAATCTAGCGACTACAAAACCCGAATTAAGTCAGCGATTAAGTTAGGACGCAGTCAAAAATCAGAATACATTGTTCCTCTAGAAAAGCGATTAGCTATAGAAATTGACCCTAAGGTTGTGTCAGCCATTGAGGAAGCATTATCCATAAATTTATTAAAAAATGGAGATAAGTCTCAGGTTTTAAATTCTGTTATTAAATTAGCTGAACTTAAATCAATTCCTGCTAAAGATTTCATAGAGAAAATATTAATAAATGAAACTAATGAGGGTAGGGAGAATGAACCTCTGGCATTAGCATGTAACGCTTCCATCTTAGCCATTGAATCTCATATAAATACTATTGAGTTTTTTGGTAGTTTTTTTCGAGGTCTCAGCACAGGTTCCGTTTTATTAATTGTGTCATTCGGCCTAGCAATTACATTTGGATTAATGGGGGTCATTAACATGGCCCACGGAGAGTTTGTAGCGATAGGCGGTTATGTAACATATCTTGTCCAAAGCGCATTCATTTCAATTTGGGGATTGGATCACCCTATGTTTGGCTGGTATTTTCTTTTAGCATTCCCAATTAGTTTTTGTGTAGCCGCATTGATTGGTATACTTGTTGAAAAGGGGATAATTCGATTTTTATACAGGAGACCATTAGAGTCCTTATTATGCACATGGGGCCTTTCAATGGTTATGCAACAAGTTTTCCGATTAGTCTTTGGAGCCGCAAATGTTCAGGTCAATAGTCCTTCTTGGTTGATGGGTAGTTTGAATTTTGGCGGATTTTCTATGAGTTTTACGCGATTACTTATCATTGCATTGGCATTATTTGTTGTACTCCTAACATGGGCCTTATTGCAAAGGACGAACTTAGGTTTGCATATAAGAGCTGTTATGCAGAACCGTAATATGGCAAGTAGCTTAGGAATTCCGGAAAGCAAAGTTAATAGTATAACTTTTTCTTTAGGATGTGGTTTGGCAGCACTCGGTGGAGCTGCTCTATCGCAAATCGGTAATGTAGGACCATCAATGGGGCAGGCGTACATCGTAGACAGCTTTATGGTGGTAGTTATTGGAAGCGTGGGCAATCTGATCGGGGCTGGCCTTTCTGCCATGGGTATTGGAATGGTAGATCAAATGTTACAGCCTTACGTTGGACCAGTTATGGGAAAGATTACTGTCTTTTTTATTATTATTTTATTCCTTCAATGGAAGCCAGGAGGAATTTTCCCAACTAAATCACGAAGTCTAGATGATTAGAGAAAAAGCATTCAAAGAATTAGGGACAACTGGTATCATTCTAGTTTCGTTAATGATGTTACCTATAATGAACATTATAGGGCCTGATGAAGGGTTTTTATCAGTCAGCGCCTATCAATTATCATTGTGGGGTAAGTATATTACGTTTGCAGTACTTGCTATGAGCTTAAATTTACTATGGGGGTACACTGGATTACTATGCTTATGTCAAAGTTTGTTTTTCGCTCTAGGTGGCTATATGATGGGGATGTATCTCATGTTGATGATTGGAGAAAGAGGAGCTTACAAAAGTGTCTTACCGGATTTTATGGTGTTTCTTGGCTATCAAGAGCTTCCTGTTCACTGGGTGCCATTTTATAATTTTTGGTTTGCCTCAGGAGCGATACTTTGGGTCCCTGGATTAGTCGCGTTAGTCTTTGGATTTCTGGCATTTAGATCACGAATTAGAGGGGTGTATTTTTCTATATTAACTCAAGCATTAACGTATGCTTTCTGCTTATTGTTTTTTAGAAATGACCTGACGTTTGGAGGAAATAATGGCTTCACTGATTTCAAAGATATTTTGGGAATGGATTTGAATGGGATTGAAACTATTAGGGGATTATTCATAGCTTCAGTCATCCTTTTATTGATCACGTATTTAATCACTAGCGTGTTGCTTAGAACCAAACTAGGAAAGGTACAGCAAGCCATCAGGGATTCAGAAAACAGAGTTTTATTTTCTGGCTATTCTACTGCTGATTTTAAATTAGGAATATTTGTTTTGAGTGCTATGATTGCCGGAGCTGCTGGAGCCTTGTATGTCCCGCAAGTTGGAGGAATTAATCCAAGCTTAATGGAGGCAGCTAAATCTTTGGAAGTCGTTGTTTGGGTTGCAGTCGGTGGTAGGGGAACTAAATGGGGCCCCGCGATAGGTGCAATTTTTGTTAATGCATTGAAAAGTTACACGACAAGTGCTTTCCCAGATTATTGGTTAATTATTATGGGCGGTTTATTTGTATGGGTTGTATTGTTTATGCCACAAGGAATAGTTGGGTTATTAAATCAATATTATGTTAAATATTTTAAGGGCGGAGAAAAACAGTTGGTTTAGATATTATGGTAAATACAGCAAAAGGATTATTATATAGAGATACTCCCTTAATACTCTCTGTTGAAGGGGTGACCAAAAGCTTTGATGGATTTAAGGCAATTGATGACTTAAGTTTTTATCTAGAAGAAGGGGAATTACGAACCGTGATTGGCCCTAATGGGGCAGGCAAAAGTACGTTCATGGATATTCTCACGGGAAAGACAAATCCAGATGAGGGAACGGTTACTTTTCATCTTCCTGACGGACATGATGTAGATTTAATTAAGCTAAAAGAATACCAAATCAACCGCTTAGGGATCGGTAGAAAATTTCAAACTCCGAGTATTTATGCATCCCACACCGTTTACGATAATTTACTGCTATCCTTGAATCGCTCACGTGGTATTTTGGGAACATTGTTCTATAAGTTAAATTCGGAAGACGAAGACAAGATTAACGAGGTGTTGAAAATAATTAATTTATCCGATGCAAAATCAGTTCCAGCAGGACTTTTGTCACACGGACAAAAACAATGGCTGGAAATCGGTATGCTTCTGGCTCAAGAATTAAAGATTCTATTAATTGACGAACCGGCTGCTGGTATGAGTGATGAGGAGACAGTGAAGACGGGAGAATTGCTTCTCAGTTTAGAAGGGAAACATACCTTAATCGTGATTGAACATGATATGGAATTCATTCGACAAATTGCGCGAAGAGTCACCGTTCTTCATCAAGGGTCTGTTTTGAAAGAAGGCTCATTTAAAAATGTAAAAGAAGACCCTAAAGTGATCGAAGTCTATCTGGGAAGACAAACACGTGCGGGAATATAAAAATGGATATGAGAGAAGCAGAACCAAAATTAGATATCGATAATACATTGCTCAAAATACGTGACTTAAATGCGAGTTATGATGCATCTCTTATTCTTAAATCCATCAATATGGATTTGGTCGAAGGGTCTGTTATGGCTTTGTTAGGAAGAAATGGGGTTGGGAAAACTACCCTACTTAGGGCCTTGATGGGCTTAATGAATAAAGTGGAAGGGACGATTGAATTTGGTGGCAAAGCAATCGAAAAGTTACGACCAGATCAAAGGGCTATTCTAGGGATGGGTTATGTGCCACAAGGCAGAGACATTTTTCCGAATTTAACGGTTAAGGAAAATTTAGAGGTGAGTATGAGTATTTCAGGGCAAGCAGGGCGGGACCAATTAGAGTTTGTTTATGATTTATTTCCTGTGATTAAGGAGATGCTTTCAAGAAAAGGCGGTGTGTTGTCTGGTGGCCAGCAACAGCAATTGGCGATTGGCCGTGCACTTTTAACCAATCCAAAATTATTGATTCTCGATGAGCCTACTGAAGGCATACAGCCTTCGATAATTGATCAGATTGAGGATTCGATTCATCGATTAAAAAAGGAAAGCTCAATCAGTATTATATTAGTCGAGCAGTATTTGGATTTTGCCAAAGCAGCGAGTGATAATTATTACATAATGGATCGCGGAACAGTGGTTCAGTCTGGAGAATCTGTTAATTTATCAGTTGAAATTATTCAAAAATATTTAACTGTTTAAGATATGCATTTAACACCGAGAGAACAAGAGAAGTTGATGATATGTGTGGCATCTGATCTTGCGCGTAAAAGACAAGAACGTGGGCTTAAATTAAATTACCCAGAAGCCATTGCCATTATCACATTTGAACTACTTGAGGGTATTCGTGATGGTAAATCCGTTGCAGATCTAATGAGTTTTGGAACAACGATTTTAAGTCGAGAGGATGTGATGGAGGGTGTTCCTGAAATGATTCATGAGGTTCAAGTGGAAGGCACTTTCCCCGATGGCACGAAATTAGTAACCGTACATAATCCCTTACGATGATTCCAGGAGAATATAGATTTAAAGACGAGGCGCCAGAATTGATAGGGAATCAAGGCTTAGAAACTAAGACGCTATGCATATCAAACAAAGGCGACCGACCCATTCAGATTGGTAGCCATTTTCATTTTTTTGAGGTGAATGAATGTTTAGAATTTAACCGTACTGAGAGTAAAGGGTTTCGCTTAAATATTGCAGCAGGAACGGCCATACGTTTCGAGCCTGGTGATGTTCGCGAAGTGGAACTAGTTGTATTAAGTGGACAACGTAAAGTTTATGGACTGAACAACAAAATAGACGGAGATTTATAATTGTCAGAAGGAATAAAAATATGAGTTTAAAATATACAAGACGACAATATGCAGAAATGTACGGGCCGACAGTCGGAGATCAAGTTCGCTTAGCCGACACTGATCTATTTATTGAAGTTGAGCGTGACTTGATCGCTGAATCAGGTGGCTATGGAAATGAGGTTAAATTTGGTGGAGGTAAAGTGATCCGCGATGGAATGGGTCAATCTCCATTAGCTGAAGATGCGGATTGTTTAGACTTAGTATTAACAAACGCGACCATTATAGATCCAGTTTACGGCATAATCAAAGCAGACATTGGCGTGAAGCATGGACGGATCGCAGGCGTAGGGCATGCGGGCAATCCTTTGATTCAAGATGGCATTTCTGACGACATGGTGATTGGTGCAGGGACTGAAGTCATCGCAGCAGAAGGGCATATTGTTACTGCAGGTGGGTTTGATTCTCATATTCATTTTATATGCCCTCAGCAGATTAATGAAGCGTTGACGAGTGGTATCACAACGATGACGGGTGGTGGCACTGGACCCGCGACTGGAACTAATGCAACAACTTGCACCCCCGGCATATGGAATATTCACAAGATGCTCGAATCGGCAGAAGCTTTTCCGATGAATCTTGGATTTATGGGCAAGGGAAATGCCTCAAATTTAAATGCCCTTCGTCAACAAGTTGAAGCAGGTGCTATGGGATTAAAGCTCCATGAAGATTGGGGGACGACACCGAGTGCAATTGATCATTGTTTAAGTGTGGCAGATGAGATGGATGTACAAGTGGCTATTCATACAGATACCTTAAATGAATCTGGTTTTGTTGAAACCACAATAGAAGCCTTTAAGGATAGGGTGATTCATACCTTCCACTCAGAGGGAGCAGGTGGTGGACATGCCCCAGATATTATCAAGGTTTGCGGACTGGCTAATGTACTTCCGTCATCGACTAATCCAACCCGACCTTTCACAAAAAATACGATTGATGAGCATTTAGATATGCTGATGGTATGTCATCACTTAGATTCAAAAATACCTGAAGATGTGGCTTTTGCAGAATCAAGAATTCGTCCACAAACAATTGCAGCTGAAGATATTTTACACGACCAAGGCGCGATTTCGATTATGTCTAGTGATAGCCAAGCAATGGGTCGAGTAGGGGAAGTCATTATTCGTACATGGCAGACAGCGGATAAAATGAAGAAGCAATTTGGTACACTTGAATCAGATACTCCGATGCCTGCAGATAATTTTCGTGTCTTGCGGTACATTTCAAAATACACTTTGAATCCTGCGATTGCTTGTGGCTGTGCTTCTGAGGTAGGTAGTCTAGAGGTGGGCAAGCTGGCCGATATTGTATTATTTAAACCTGCTCTTTTTGGGGTGAAGCCAGAGATGGTGCTTAAGGGTGGTTTTATTGCTACGGCAAATATGGGGGATCCAAATGCCTCTATACCTACACCACAGCCGACGTACTATCGTCCACAATTTGCTTCTTTTGGAAATGCCTTATCTAAGACTTCGATTACATTTGTTAGCCAAAAATCTTTAAAGGAAAATATTGCAGGGCAATTAGGGCTGAAAAAAATTATCAAAGCCGTATCAAACACTCGCACCATCTCCAAAAAAGACATGGTTTATAATTCAGCTTTACCAGAAATTGAAGTTGATCCTGAAACATACACAGTAAAAGCAGATGGAAAAATTCTCACTTGCGAGCCAGCGGAAGTTTTGCCAATGGCACAACGTTATTTCTTATTTTAAGCTACCTCCATGCAAATTATAAAACAATCGATTCATGCCCATGAGAATGAATCTGAAGTAATTCTCCTTTCCGTGGATCGCCATACATTGGCGAGAAAACGATGGCGAGGTGTAGCAAGCGATGGAAGTGAATTTGGTTTCGATTTAGAAAATAGTTTAAAGCATGGAGCCGCTTTTTTTAAAAAAGAAGGTAAGTGCTATGTGATTAATCAAACGGAAGAGCCTTGTTTTTTAATTGAATTAAACACCCCAAAACTGTCTGCCTGGTTAGGATGGATGGTGGGTAATTTGCATTTTAAAGCTGAATTTACAGAACAAGGTATGCTTGTGCAGGATGATTTAGCGGTTCGTCAGATGCTTGAGCGTGAATCGATAGCTTTTACTTTAGTCAGTCGAGTATTTCAGCCTTGTGCTCAAGGAGGGCACTCGCACGATCACTCTCATTCCCACGGCCATTCGCATTAAATAATGAAAACCCTTGAGAATAATTCTTGGGTGGCTCCGCTTCTCCAAGTGTCCGACCCTCTCTTTCCTACAGGTGGTTATGCGCATTCACTTGGGTTTGAGCAATGGGCTTATGCAAATGGCTATAATTCTAAAGAAGATATAAAGCAATTTTTTCTCAAGCACGCTGGGCCTGCTTTGAAGCGTCAAGAGTTTCCTTATTTAAGAGAAGCACTCAAAGCATTTTTGGAAGACGATTTTAAAACCATTATTGAATTAGATGAGTTGATAAATGCTTGGAAATGGGCGAGTGAAATTCGTGAGGCAAGCATAGCACAAGGGAGAGGTCGTTTGCGTTTATTAAAGCAAATGTGGGCAGAGGATCCCAGCTTACAAAAATATACTGAACTTTATGCGGAAGGGAAAGTAATGGGGCATCATTTGATTGTTTCTGCTCTGCAATTTAAAATTTTGTCGGTGCCCAAGTCGGCTGCTTTATTTGCTTATGGTTATCAAACTTTAGCAACTTACGTTTCTGCATCAGTTAAACTGTTGCGGATCAGTCCAGAGTCAGCTCAAGATGCAATGCACTTTGGGCTCGATCACCTAAGCGACTGGGTCAATGATTCAAATGATATATCGGTACCATCCGCAGGTTGGTTTGCTCCGCTTTACGATATTTATTCGGCGCGTCATAAAACTGCTTTTTCACGACTTTTTATTTCTTAATTATGAGTACACAATCATCAAATATTCGTCCTGTCCGTGTCGGCATCGGTGGTCCAGTCGGATCTGGAAAAACCATGCTCTTGCTTCGCTTAATTGAAGCACTGCATAAGCAATATTCTTTGGTAGCGATTACTAATGATATTTATACCCAAGAAGACGCACAATTTATTGTAAAAAATAGTCCTTTAGAGAGCTCTCGGATTGTTGGGGTAGAAACGGGAGGCTGTCCGCATACTGCAATCCGCGACGACACAAGTATGAATGAAGTGGCGATTGAAGATTTAGTTAAAGCCCACCCAGATGCCAATGTCGTCTTAATCGAAAGTGGTGGCGACAACTTATCGGCGACCTTTTCGCCTGATTTGGTCGATGTTTTTATCTATGTAATTGATGTTGCTGAAGGGGATAAAATTCCGAGAAAGGGAGGACCAGCGATTCGTTTTTCCGATTTATTGATCATCAATAAGATTGAATTAGCCCCTTATGTAGGAGCCGATTTATCGGTGATGGATCGAGATTCTAAACTTATGAGGAAAGAAAAACCATTTCTTTTTTGTGATTTAAAAAGCCATAAAGGGTTAGAGGAAGTGATTGAGTGGCTAGATAAAGAATGTTTCTTCGCCGTTAAAAATAAATAATGCTCACCTTTAAAAATAAGAATGACCTCAGTCGCTCAGCGGTAAAGGGGGGTGCCAATTTGGTCTATGGCTTAAATTCACTTGGGGCTTCTGCCTTGATTAAACAATGGGTTAGCCCACCCCTTCATATGTCAAAGGCTCACCAAGAAGATGGTTTTACTATTTCTCAATTGCTCAGTCCAACTGCGGGTCTACTACAAGGGGATCTATTAGAAGTAGAGGTGTCTGTTCAGGAAAATACCAAGGCGGCTGTTATCTCACCGGCCGCATGTCGAATTCACTCTATGGACTCAGGCTATGCGCATATCAAGCAGGCTTATTCTGTAGAAAAGGGAGGGTATTTAGATGTTTGGACGGCCCCTTTGATATTACAATCAGAGTCTAAGCTTAAACAAGAAACCGTGCTTCATGTTGCGAATGGAGGGTGTATGTTATTTTGCGAAATTATTGCACCGGGACGCAGTGCCTTTGGTGAACGATTTGCTTTTGATCAATGGGAATCAAATACCCGTATCTATAATAATGGCACCTTAATCAATTATGAGAATTTCACTTGCGAACCTCAGAAAGGAGACGTCCGAGATTGGCAAGAGGCGTTTCCAGAAGGCAATTATGCTAGTATGTATTTGATAAACGATCGTGATTTCAACGGGTTCATTGCCGAAATGCACCAAATAGAAACCCCAGATGCGGTCATTGGCTTAAGTGATTTAAATAGAGCAGGGCTTGGGATTAAAATATTAGCTAAAGATGGAGTCAGCTTGAGAAAGACCATTATTTCCTTGCGAGAAAGGCTATTTAAGGAACTGAAATTAGTTATTCCGCCCTCATTAAACAGGTCTCAGAGCTTTTTTTTCAATTAATTAAGGCCCATTAAGGAATGTTGTGCTGCCTTAACCCCGCCCGCTTTTGCTTTATCCAGATTATTTATAAAGTGATGATTTAGATTAGTTTATGAAAAATAGTATCTCAGCTTTTTCTATTTAAAGCTTGCATTTTGCATAGTTATCCTCATTTTCCACATCGAAACTACGGTACCGTGGTTTTAAACAAACAAACAATTATAAAATTAATATGAAAACTATTACATTAATTACATTATTCGTGGGTGCTTTAGCATTCATCACAAATGCTTATGCATCTGTTTCTGCAAATCTTGGTGTAAACACTGAGTACTTTTGGAGAGGTCAGTCACAATCTGCTGGCGAAGCTACAGTTAACGGTGGTATGGACTACACAGCTGAAAACTTCTATGCTGGTATCTGGACAAGCTCAATGGGCGGTTCTAACACAGAAACTGACTTCTACGTTGGTACAGAAATCAACGGTTTTGATGTAGGTTACATCAAATATGAGTACACAGGATCTGGTGATTTTGACGAGTGGTATGTTGGATACTCAATTCAAGGATTTGATCTTTTCTATGCAGTTAATGCAGATGATTCAGATTTAGATTATGTTTCAGTATCTTATGGACTACCTACTGTTATAGAAGGTGTTGATGCATCACTTACTTATGGTGATGACGGATCATTTGATTTCATTCAATTAGACCTTACTGTTAGTGATGTTACTCTAAGTGTTATTGACACAGATGCAGGAACACAAACAGCTCTTTCTTACGGCTGGGCACTATAATTTATTATAGTTTTTACACTTAAAGTGTTAATTTGTGCAAGGTCGGGCGAAAGCCCGGCCTTGCTTCTTTTTAAGATTTGTGGGAGCGCTTCAGTTGCTTAATCCGAGTGAGATTTTTCTGCAGGTCTTTTTTCTCCATTGTATCAATGAATAAGATTCCATTGAGGTGATCGACCTCATGGAGGATGCAACGGGCAAGTAGTCCATCAGCTTCGATCGTATGGCTATTGCCATCGGTATCTTGAAACTGGCAGCTTACGGCTTTGGCTCGAGAGACATCGCCTAGAATATTTGGGAAAGAGAGACAGCCTTCTTGGTAAAGACTTTCGCAAGAATCGGTGATCGATATTTTGGGGTTGATGATGGCTAGGGGCATGAAGAGATCAAGGGGTGTAGACTTGCCGTCATAGCTATAGTTGAAATGAATTTCACTGTCTTTGGGTGGACGAACATCGACAACACAGATTTGTTGAGCAATGCCAATTTGTTGAGCGGCTAGACCAATGCCTTCTTCGGCATACATGGTTTCAATCATGTCGTTGACTAAGGCTTTTAAATCTGAGTCAAAGAGATCAACCGTACTGCCTTTTTCTCGCAAGACGGGATTTCCATAATAAGTGAGCGGTCTTTCCATACTGCTTATTTCATGGCTGATTTGCTTTTTGTAAAGCGTACACTGGATAATTTTCTTGAATGCTTTATCGGGAAAGAGAGTGATGGATTGCTTTAATCGATGCTTATGGTACATTTCAGCCATGTCTAAATTCATGATTCAGAGTCTTTTTTTGAGTCTTGGCCTGATTTTCTTAAGTGGCCAAGGCATGGCTCAGCTTGAAACGACGAGTGACGAACGTGCTATCGCCATACAAATACTGACTGACAAAGCAGAAATTGTTTTAGGCAAGGAATCAGCAGACAATGAAGGCCCTTTGATTGGCGTTCAAATTGAAGCAGATATGGGTTGGCATTTTTATTGGGCTGGAATTGCGACTGAGTTATTAGAACCGACAATCTCTTGGAATCTACCAGAAGGCTACAGCGTGAAAGCGTTGAACCATCCTGAACCAAGTCTCTTTGATTATGGGGGCTTTATGGGTAATGGCTATGATGGGCGTACGGTTTTTCTCTATCGCTTAGTTAGAGATAAAGCGAGTGTGATAGAGTATGCCTTGGGGGAAGTGCTGACTGTTTCGGCCACTGTCGAATGGGTCTTGTGTAAGGAAGTGTGTATATTTGGATCAGAAAAGGTTTCACTCGATTGGCGTATTTCCGAGGAAGATACATCGACAGAAGAGAGTGAATTTTTGAATAGCTGGCTAGAAAGAAAGGAGCTAAAGCAAAATCAATCGTTAGAAAATCGGTTCTTAGAGATGGGTGTTTTAGGTTGGCTGATGGCAGCTTTTCTAGGTGGGCTAATTTTGAATTTGATGCCCTGTGTGTTACCTGTGCTTTCGATCAAAGTATTTAGTTTGATTGAGCATGCAGTAGGCGATCCCTCAAAACGCTTTATCCATGGTTTACTGTATTCTTTGGGAGTCATTTTAAGTTTTATTGCTTTGGCAATCTTCTTAATCGGCTTGCGAAGCTTAGGAGAAGAAGTCGGTTGGGGCTTTCAATTACAAGACCCTTTTTTCATTACATTCTTAATCGTACTCTTCTTTTTACTAGGATTGAATATGCTTGGGGTATTTGAGATAGGCTCAAGTTTGTCTCGACTATCCAATACCTCTATCTCCAATCGCTCGGATGGGGTGGGCTCTTTTGCTACTGGGATATTAGCTGCTGTAGTAGGAGCACCCTGTGTAGGACCCTTTATCGGTGGAGTGATCGGAATTGCGCATCGAAGTTAATAAGGGGCAGATACAGCAAGTAATCCTCAATCTCATTTTCAATGCAAGCCAGGCAATTTCTAAATCTGGAGG
>OZSS01000924.1_pt1 | contig 13984 bp, 13 predicted proteins | sample 1779911 | NCBI WGS metagenome assembly OZSS01 (sample SAMEA2603589, study PRJEB24840) | metagenome | biome: Water; feature: Photic zone; material: Seawater sample | place: Mediterranean Sea | collected 2013-11-12 | depth 10 m | reverse complement strand
ATCTAGACAAGCTTGGCCAAGCCATTCTTGAAGAGAGAGACTTTCAATTTACTTACCTAGGACTACAAACTCTATACGACAGATACTTCATTACAAGCGATGAAACAAGATATGAATTGCCTCAGGTGTTTTTTATGAGGGTTGCTATGGGTCTAGCTTTGAATGAAGAAAATAAAGATGAAAGGGCTCTAGAGTTCTATAAGCTCTTATCAAGCTTTGATTATATGAGCTCTACTCCAACCTTATTTAATTCTGGAACCAAACGACCACAACTTTCCTCTTGTTACCTAACAACGGTTCCTGACGACTTGTCCGGAATATATGGAGCAATCAGAGATAATGCTTTGCTATCAAAGTGGGCTGGAGGTTTAGGAAATGATTGGACAAACGTCAGAGCGTTGGGCTCAAAAATCAAAGGGACAAACGGAAAAAGCCAAGGTATTGTTCCATTTTTAAAAGTTTCGAATGATACTGCTGTAGCGGTAAACCAAGGCGGTAAAAGAAAGGGAGCCTTCTGTGCTTATCTAGAGTGCTGGCATCTAGATGTCGAAGAATTCTTGGATTTACGAAAAAACACCGGAGATGATAGAAGAAGAACACATGATATGAATACAGCTAACTGGATTCCAGATCTGTTTATGAAAAGATTAGAGAAAGGAGAAAAATGGACTCTTTTTTCACCATCAGATGTTCCAGACCTTCATGATATCTATGGAAAAGAGTTTGAAACCAAATATAGAGAATATGAGAGGAAGGCAGAAGCTGGGGAAATCAAACATTTTAAAACAGTTGAAGCAAAAGATTTGTGGAGAAAAATACTTTCAATGCTTTTTGAAACCGGACACCCATGGGTAACGTTTAAAGATCCATGCAATATAAGGTCTCCTCAGGGCCATGTTGGTACAGTAAACTCATCAAATCTATGTACAGAGATAACTCTTAATACGAATGAAGATGAAATAGCTGTTTGCAATTTGGGAAGCATCAACCTACCCCAACATATAGACGAAGGAAAAATTAATATTGAGCAACTTAAAAGTTCTGTAACAACTGCTATCAGAATGCTAGATAATGTAATTGATATTAATTATTATCCAGTTCCACAAGCAGAAAACTCTAATAAAAAACACAGACCGATTGGTTTAGGTCTTATGGGTTTTCAAGATGCTCTATACAAGCTTGGCATTTCATATGATTCAGAAGAAGCAGTCGATTTTGCTGATAAATCGATGGAACTAATTAGTTATTTTGCTATTGAAGCTTCCTGTGATCTTGCTGAAGAAAGAGGAACATATGAAACATACAAAGGATCTCTCTGGGATAATGGCATCTTTCCACTTGATTCTATAAATCTATTAGCAGAACAAAGAGGTAGTGATTTTATTGATCAAAATACCGAAAAAACTCTTGATTGGGACAAATTAAAAGAAAAAATGTCGAAACATGGTATTAGAAATTCAAATGTAATGGCAATCGCTCCAACAGCAACAATTGCTAACATTACGGGAGTCTCTCAATCTATAGAACCAACATATCAAAATCTATTTGTTAAATCGAATTTATCTGGTGAGTTTACTGTAGTCAATCCTTACTTAATTGAGGAATTAAAAAAAGAAGGTTTATGGGATGAAGTAATGCTTAGCGACTTAAAATATTTCGAAGGCTCTCTAAAACAGATTAACAGAGTGCCAGAACACATCAAGAACAAATTTAAAACTGCATTCGAAGTCGAACCAAGATTTATAGTCGAAGCTGCAAGCAGAAGACAAAAATGGATTGATCAAGCTCAATCCCTGAATTTGTATATTGCAAACGTCGATGGGAAAAAGCTAGATATAACTTACAGAATGGCGTGGTATAAGGGTCTTAAGACAACTTATTATCTAAGATCTATGGGAGCCACAGCTACAGAAAAATCAACGGTGGAGAGGAGCAGCTTAAACGCTGTGCAATCAAATCAAGAGGTGCAAGCTGCATCACAGGCACCAAGTGCTTGTAGCATACTTGATCCAGATTGTGAGGCATGCCAATAACGGAGGAAAATTATGTTAAGTTGGGAAGATTATTATAAAGACGAAGCCCCGGTAAAAAAGGAAGAAACAAATAAACCTGAACCGAGGTTATCAGAGGTAACTGAAACCAAAACAGTTCAAGAACAAACTGTTCAAACTGAAACGGTGACAGCACCTGAAAGTGAAACTCTTGTTACTGAAGATATGAATTCAGAAGCAATGCAGAATTTAGAAAACTACACAACTATGAAAGAGCCTACTGAAGCTGAGCTTGAGAAAGTTCGAGAAAGAATGGCTAATGCACTTGAAGGTAGGGTACAGGTTGGTCAAAAAGCTATGATTAATTCAAAAGCAGATCTCAACCAACTTGTCCCCTTTAAATATAAATGGGCTTGGGAAAAATATCTTGATGGCACAGCCAACCATTGGATGCCACAAGAGATTAATATGACAGCTGACATAGCCTTATGGAAATCAGATGATGGGCTGACAGAAGACGAAAGAACAATAGTCAAAAGAAGTCTAGGATTCTTTTCTACAGCCGATTCGTTGGTTGCTAACAATATTGTACTTGCAGTGTATAAACATATCACGAATCCTGAATGCAGACAGTATCTACTTAGACAAGCATTTGAGGAAGCAATTCACACACACGCATATCAATACTGCGTAGAATCGCTTGGTATGGATGAAGGTGAAATATTTAATATGTATAGAGAAGTGCCTTGTGTAGAAGCCAAGGCAGCATGGGGACTCAAATACACACAAGCGTTGGAAGACCCTACATTTGAAACCGGAACACCAGAAAAGGATAAGGAGTTTCTTGCTAATCTAATTGCATATTATTGTGTTCTTGAAGGTATGTTCTTTTATTGTGGCTTCTCCCAAATTCTTTCTATGGGCAGAAGAAACAAAATGACAGGAGTTTCAGAACAGTTTCAATACATAATGCGTGATGAATCAATGCATGTGAACTTCGGTATTGATGTAATCAATTCAATTATTAATGAAAATCCTAGTCTATGGGACGAGGAAATGAGGAAAAGAGCCTCTGATATGATTGTTGAGGGAACTCAACTAGAAATAGATTATGCAAGAGATACGATGCCAAGAGGTGTCTTAGGTATGAATGCAAAAACTATGGAGGAATATCTAAAATACGTTTGTAACAGACGCCTAACTCAAATAAATCTTCCAGAAGCCTATCCAGGAGCTGATAATCCATTTCCGTGGATGTCAGAAATCATGGATCTTAGAAAAGAGAAGAACTTTTTTGAAACCCGTGTGATCGAATATCAGGTCGGCGGTTCTTTAAAGTTCGACGACTGACGTTTGCACTGCCTTTAATCTGCAGTTATTGGTGGTGCTTTTTTTACTAGACTTTAAAAAAAACTTACAATTTAATACCCTTGAAATTTGGGAAAGTCTATGAAAAACGTTCAAAGCAATAAAGTTTCAACCCTGTGGCTAAAGGGAAGGATAAGAAACATAGATCACGTATGTTTAGCTTCAATGGTAGCCAACAATTTAGATGTAACTCTCTATCACTATGAACCGATAACTAACTTACCCAAAGGGGTAAAATTAGCTGATGCTTCTGAGATTTTAGATCTGTCTCTCTTAGATAGGCTTCAGTGCATTAAAAAAAAAGAACATAATCCGCAGATACCTATAGCTCAATTCAGTGATTTTTTTAGAATAATCCTTCAAAAGAAAAGCAAAGGTCTTTGGCTAGATACCGATGTTTTTATATTTCGCCCTTTTACATATGACTTAGATAAAGTTTATTTTTGTCATGAAGGTAAAGGAAGAATTGGATATCCAGTCATATATTTACCATCAAATCACCCAATAATAGAAGAATACGAAAACCTTTTATTACAGGATACTTTGATGCCAAATTGGCTGGGATTTATAAGAGGCAAGTTAAGACCTTTTGTCTGGACGTTACTGAGACAAAAATTTTCACCATCAGATCTAGGCATTACAATCTATGGTAACGACGGATTTTCAAGATTAACAAAAAGACATAACTGTTTTAAAGAAGCCTTAAATAAAGATCTGTTCTTTCATTGGACTGGTAATGAAACAGACAGATTGTTTCAAAAAGTAAATTTTAAAAACTTAATAAATAATTCAAAGCACTTAGGCATCCACATACATCGGAAACAATGGGAAAATCTACCTATAAATTCTGGTAGTTTTTGGGAATGGGCACTTTCAAAATACGGAAAAGAAATTAATTAAATTAATCTAAGAAAATGGAGAAATTATTTTTCTGATTTTCCAATTGTTTCAAGGTGTTTCAATGCAACATCACCGCCCTGAAAAGGTCTCTTAGCGTCTGATGTGTCAGTAACTTCTGCCCAATGTTCTGCAACAGCCTCAGCAGTGAAATTTTCATCGGTACCAAAATACTTACCCATAGTCTCCATCACATAAGTATTTGCAACGACCCCTCCTCCTACTTCAAGGATTTCACCATTTGGAGCTTTTTCACTAGCCAGAAAAATTACACCCGGAATAATTAATTTTGGATCAAGTTTCTCAGCAAACTCTGGTGGAAATAAGTGCTCAGTCATTCTTGTTGTGGCAGTTGGTGCAACGGAGTTTGTGTGAATGTTGTATTTAGCTCCCTCAAGTTTCAAAGTATTCATTAACCCCACGACTCCCATTTTGGCAGCGCCATAATTTGTCTGTCCAAAATTTCCAAAGAGACCAGAAGACGAGCTTGTCATGATTATTCTGCCGTATTCTTGTTCCTTCATAATGGGAAACACTGTATGAGCGCAAAGCGCAGAACCCAGTAAGTGAACATTAACAACTGTGACAAAGTCACTCCATTCCATCTTCGCAAATGATTTATCTCTGAGAATGCCGGCATTGTTTATAAGAATGTCTACTCTGCCCCATTTTTCCATGGTTTCTTTAACCATGTTTTTAACATCATCTTCTGAACAAACGTTAGCTCCATTAGCGATGGCTTCGCCACCAGCAGCTTCAATTTCATTAACGACTGTTTCAGCTGCTGATAAAGACCCTCCAGAACCATCTACAGCACCGCCTAAATCATTAACAACTACTTTAGCTCCTCTTTTAGCTAATTCCAGAGCATAACCTTTACCAATGCCCCCACCTGAACCTGTTACAATTGCGACTTTTCCTTCAAAATCTAATGACATTCTCTGACTCCTATTAAATAAACTGTTAGAGTGTAAATTCTAATGGAAATAAGAAACAAGTAAACATAGAATAAAGATTATTTTTTAAACATATGAAGGTAGTAGTTACAGGAGCAGCAGGTCAAATAGCATATTCACTTGTGCCTTTTTTGTGTGAGGAAGGTGTTTTCAGTTCATCACAAAAAATTGATCTAAAATTAGTTGAAATTCCTCAGGCTATGGAGAGACTTAATGGTTTTGTCAAAGAACTGGAAGATTCTGCATATTCAACTGTTAACTCAATTTCAACCTTTGACAATATTTACGATGCAACAATTGACGCTGATTGGTGTTTATTAGTTGGATCAATTCCCAGAGGTATAATGTTAAATGGTAAAGAAATTAAAGAACGTTCAGATTTGCTTAAAATTAATGGTGGAATTTTTACCGAACAAGGCGCTGCAATAGGCAAAAATGCAAAATCCTCTTGTAAGATTTTAGTTGTGGGGAATCCTGCTAATACAAATGCACTTATTGGAAAAATAAATTCAAACAACGACGATCAGCTGTGGATGGCTATGACAATGCTTGATGCTTTAAGAGCAAAAGCTCAACTTGCACTAAAGTTAAATTGTCATGTAGATGATATTTATCGGTTAGCAGTATTTGGCAACCATAGTCCAACTATGTTTCCAGATCTTGAAAATACATTTATTGACGGAAAAAATGCCTATCAGACTGTAAATGATCATCAATGGGTAGAAAATGAATTTTTACCAAGGGTTCAGCAGCGTGGTGCTGAAATAATCAAAGCCAGAGGTGCTTCGTCTGCTTCATCGGCCGCAAGAGCAGCATGCGAAACAGTTAGGGCTGTAGAGCATCCTACAAGGTCTGGGGATGTGTTTAATGCAGCAATTATGAGTGATGGTGCATATGACATTCCTGCCGGAATATTTTCGGGTTTTCCACTGATATCAGATGGTGCTGGCAATGTAGAAATAGTTCGAGATTATGTGCTCAGTGATTTTGCAAAAAACGGTCTTAAGAAAACAGCAGATGAGCTGCTTGAAGAAAAAAATTTAGTTAAAGATTTAATTTAAACACCAACCTGATAAATCTATTTTATTTTGCAGATTTGGTCGATTTGTTTCGTATACTTGCCAGCTTATATTTCCATTTTCATCGTAGTATTTTGCAGTCCCTTCTAAGCTACCATTAGTAATAGGATAAGTTGCTTTCACAATCCCATTTGGATACCAAGTAATAAGCTGTCCATCTAATACTCCATTTTTATAATGTGATTGTTTTCCAATTTGACCATTTAGATACCATTTTTGATAAGTCCCATCTCGTACACCATTTTTTGTTGTATATCTTTCCATCAATTCTCCAGTTTTATAAAAAGTTTCTATTGTTTCAGTTAACAAAAAATTTGAAAACAATAAAATTACAAAAACTCTCTGAAATTTAACCACCTTGACCCCCACCAAGCCCGAATGGCTCCCCCTTTATGCATCCAAAAATATAGGGAAAACTCGATGTTGTATGGTAATGATATTCATATCCATGGGGATTTTCATGGCTGTGACCATTGCATTCATCAAGATAAATTTCTAAGTTATCTTTCTCAACATACTCATAGGCATCCCACACGTTTCTTTGAGGATTTTCACCGTCTATTAGTTCATAACTACTTTCTGGAACTACAACATTTATTCCATCATTATTCGCATACTCATGTGGTCCAAATATTGGGAATCCATCTGGGGCGTAACCCATAATAAGCGAAAAATATATAATTTCAGGTTGTGGATCAGTTACTGGATTAGAACTTAATCCATTTGGATTGAAACATCTAATATTAAGTGCATGGTTATGATAAGCAAAGGCAGTATGACCACCGCAATCATCTAGGATATTGTTATAGACTGGATCGCCATAAGCTTGGTTTGCTGGTTGACCTCCTTCCGTCGGCCCAAAAATATTTAATCCGGTATTTGTAAATCCCATATAACCCAGTACAACTGGTCCATTAGCACCAATATTTGTAGGTTCTCTAGATGGATCGAGAGTGGGCTCAAGGGGCACTCGCCATTCCTCATCTCTTTCAACCAAGTCATTTGGAGTCATTGGTATAAAGCTATAATGCGGCACAGAATTCGAATTTATTACTAAGTTTTCATTTTTACATGAAACTTGTAATCTTGGCATCATATTGTATTGTTCTCCTGGTCCAGGAGCTTCACTAACATCTAAAAATGCTGCTTTGATATGTGTAGGGCAATTTTCATCCATCTCATAGACACCAGTTGGTGCAGGGGTTGGTGCTGGAGTTGGTGCAGGGGTTGGAGCTGGAGTTGGTGCAGGGGTTGGAGCTGGAGAAGGTGTTGAAGCTGAATCACCTCCACCACCGCCACAAGCAGTTAAAAGTAAGATTGAGAAAACTGGAAATAGATTTCTCAAATTCATTTTTACTTCAGAGTTGGGAAAAGGACGACATCTCTTATAGAGCTTTTATTTGTAGCAAGCATTACTAACCTATCAATGCCTAACCCAACACCAGTCGCTGGTGGCATTCCATACTTTAATGCGTTGATATAATCATCATCAAAAGCCATTGCCTCTTGATCACCCAAATCTTTTTGTTTGAGTTGCATATCAAACCTTTCTTCTTGATCAATCGGGTCGTTTAACTCACAGAAGAAGTTAGCAAACTCTCTGCCTGCTATAAATAGTTCAATTCTATCTGTGTAATCCTTGTTTTCATTTTTTCTTCTTGATAATGGTGATACTTCATATGGATAGTCTTTTACAAACGTAGGGCTCCATAAATTTTTCTCAACATGTTCTTCGAAAAGCTCTAAAAGAATTTTACCCCACCCCCAATCACTTTTTACTTTCAATCCAGTTTTTTTAGCGGCATCAAAGATTTGTTTTTCTGTATCAAGTACCATGTTTAATTTTTCCTGCACTAAATCCTTTAAAGATTTAACCTCAAAGTCACTCTCTAAATTGAGTTCCTTATCTTCATAAATGATGCTAAGTGAATCATTTACTGCAGAAATGCTGTCTTGTACTAATTTCTGAACAAATCGAGTTGTTCTATCCAAAGATCCATATGCCTCATAGAATTCAAGCATAGTGAATTCTGGATTATGTATTGTTGATAAGCCTTCGTTTCTAAAATTTCTATTAATTTCAAAAACTTTTTCAAATCCTCCAACCAGCAATCTTTTTAAATATAATTCCGGAGCTATTCTCAAAAATAATTCTTTATCAAGTGCATTGTGATGAGTTTTAAATGGTTTAGCATTGGCACCTCCAGGAATAGGATGCATCATTGGGGTTTCAACCTCTAAGAATCCTGCTTCCTCTAAATTTTTTCGAATAGATTGAACGATTTTATTTCTTTTTACAAAAACTTCCCTTGAATCTTTATTGCTCATCAAATCTACATATCTCTGTCTGTAGATAGTCTCTATATCAGTTAAGCCTGCATGTTTTTCGGGCATAGGATTTAAAGATTTTGTTAAAAGTTTAAAATCTTTAACTTCAATAGTAAGCTCGTCGGTCTTTGTTCTGAATAATATTCCCTCGATACAAACAATATCGCCTAAATCTAAATCTTTAACCTCTTCTAGCCTTTCCTCTAAATTATTTTTTGAAAAATAAGCTTGTATACGGCCAGAAAAATCTTCAATTGTAATAAATACAACTTTGCCCATTTCCCTTTTAAGAACGACTCTTCCAGCATTGGAGGCCGTTTGGTTTTTCTTTTCTAATTCATCCTTAGAAAAATTTCCAAACTTTTCAACTAGATATGAAATATCATATTTTTTTTCAAAATCATTAGGATAATCAAAACCTTCTGAACGAAGTTTCTCTAATTTAACATTTCTATCCTTTTGAACTTTTGATAAATCTTTAGTATCCATGCTTCAAACTCTCTTTGATGAAGTTATTAATTTTACCATCTAATACTGACTGAGTATTTGTTTCCTCGTGCTTTGTTCTAATATCTTTAATTCTTGACTGATCAAGAACATAAGATCTTATCTGATTTCCCCATCCTATATCAGTCTTAGAATCTTCAATTTTCTTTATTTCTTCTTCTTTTTTTTGCAACTCCATTTCGTATAATCTTGATTTCAACTGCTTTATAGCCCTATCTTTATTTTGATGTTGTGATCTCTGTGATTGGCATTGAACAACCAGTCCTGTTGGGATATGTGTTAGCCTGACAGCTGAATCAGTTTTATTTACATGCTGTCCTCCAGCTCCAGAAGCTCTATATGTATCTATTCGTACTTGCGACATATCAAGATCAATCTCAATATCGTCATCTATTTCAGGAGAAACAAAAACTGCAGCAAAGGAAGTATGTCTTCTATTCCCTGAATCAAAGGGTGATTTCCGTACAAGTCTATGAATACCCGTTTCTGTTCTAAGCCATCCATATGCATATTGACCACTTATATGAATACTTGCGCTTTTAATACCTGCTACATCACCTACAGAATATTCCTCTATCTTAACTTTAAAGCCCATATCTTCTGACCATCGCATATACATCCTATATAGCATTTCTGCCCAATCCTGTGCTTCTGTTCCGCCTGAGCCTGATTGAATATCAAGGTAAGCATTATTTGTATCATTTTCCTTTGAAAAATATTTTTTGGTTTCAAGCGAATCTATTTCTGAATTTAATTCGGTGAGTGCAATGCCTTGGTTTTTTAGTTCGTCGCTATCGTTTAGCTCGATTGATATTGAAACTAGGTCAATAATGTCTGCTATTTTTTCTTCAATAACACTAAATTCATTTACTTTTGTTTCTAAAACAGTCTTCTGCTTATTGAATTCATTTAGCTTTTTGTGATCTTTCCAAATTTCTGGATCTTGCAGCTTGTTTTCTATCGCTGATAAATCACTTGATAATTTTTCTGGGTCAAAGGAACCCCCTAAGATCATTTACTCTATCTTTTGTTTTTTGTAGAAATAAATTTAGTTCAGCTTTATCCATTTTCGATAATATTTATTAATTCATCTGCTGGTATATAACCAGAAAACGTTCTCCCATCCTCTAAAATTATTGTAGGTGTTCCTGTTATACCAAGCAAACTTCCTTTTCTAAAGTGATCACTCACTGGATTGCTGCATTCTAATTCTTTAATTTCTTCTCCTTTCTTTAAATTGGTTAAAGATTTTTTAGGATTTTGGCTACACCATGCACTAACCATATCCTTATAAACATTGCCAGTTAAACCATCTCTTGGAAATGCTAGATAATTTATTGTTAGACCTTCATCAAGATAACTATCTATTTCACTGTGAAGTAGTCTGCAATATCCACATGAAATATCTGTAAAAACAGTCAATTTATACTTCTCATTATCTGAGATAAAGCTGATGCTCTCATTGACATCAATGGTCGAGAGTATATTTTTTATAAGCTTTGTCTGATATTGATCGTTCAAACTAGTTATTTGTCCTTCTTTGAGTTGAATTACTTCTCCAGCTAATACAAATTCAAAAGATTTTGATACATATAAAATTTGATTATTAGCCACATTCACCACATAGAATTCTGGAATTTGAGAAGTCTCAATAAAATTTATTGGTAGGCCTAGCGGAAGTATCTTTTGAATCTTGTCTTTTATGCCTTCGTCGTCACTTAAAATAAAAAAAGATAAAAAAAATAATATTTTTAAATGTTTCATTAGCCTCTGGGATGGTGTTTTTTGTGTAAATTTTTTACTTCTGCTTGCGCTACATGGGTATAGATTTGAGTTGTGGCTAAATCTGAATGCCCTAATAGTAACTGAACCGATCTTAAATCAGCTCCGTTATTTAACATATGTGTTGCAAAGGCATGTCTCAAAGTATGTGGATGAACTTCTTTTTTAACATCGACTTTTTTTAGGTAAGCTTTAATTCTATGCCAGAAGCTTTGTCTGCTTATTTGTTTACCATGTGTAGAAACAAATATATTGTTATGATCTTTTCCCTTTGAGAGTTTTTCTCTTGATTCTCTCAAATATTTTTTTATCATAATAATCGCATCATTGGTTAGAGGTATTAATCTTTCTTTACCGCCTTTACCAACTACCTGTACAGAACCTCTCGTCAGATCAACATTGTGCATATTTAAGCTTATTAATTCACTTATCCTCATTCCAGTGGCATATAAGGTATATAACATTGCTTTATCTCTCATCTCAATTGGCCTTAATTCATTTGGAGCATCTAGTATTTGTTGAGTTTCATCTACTGTGAGAGTCGTAGGTAAAAATAATCCTGATTTTGGAGCATCAATATTTAGCATAGGATTTATCTTTATGTGTTCTACCGCTATAAGATATTTAAAAAAACTCTTTAAAGAGGATATATTTCTAGAAACCGTTTTAGATGAAAAACCTTCATCTAAAAGATAACTAAGAAACGATAGTATCAAGAAATGGTCGGCCTTAAGAACTGATTTATTATTTTTTTCTAAAAAATTTCTAAATTTATTTAGATCATTTTTGTAAGATTCAAGTGTATTTTGGGAAAGATTCTTCTCTAACCAGAGTGAATCCAAAAAAGTTTCTATAAGTAATTTTGACTCAGACTGCACTAACTAATTTTTTCTTTAATCCTTGCAGATTTTCCTGATCTTTCACGAATGTAATAGAGTTTTGATTGTCTGACTAAACCCTTTCTTTTAACAGATATAGAATCAATAAGTGTACTATGGGTTTGAAATGTTCTTTCGACACCAACTCCATTTGAAATCTTTCTTACAATAAAAGATGAGTTTACTCCTCTATTCTTTTTGCTTATTACTAGTCCTTCGAACGCTTGGAGTCTGGTTCTCGAGCCTTCAGTAACTTTGACTTTCACCACAACTGTATCTCCTGTTCTAAACTCTGGATGATCTTTAAGTTGTTCTTCTTCGATTTTCTGAATAGTTTGTTTACTCATGTTTTTTTGTAAGAAAGTCCACGTATTGACGTAATAATATCATTTCTTTTTCTGAAAGTTGCAATTGTTTAAATAAATCAGGACGTTTTTCTCTTGTTACCCACAAACTATTGGCTAATTTCCACTCATTAACTTTTTTATGGTCTCCAGATAACAAAATTTCTGGCACTTTTTTTCCTTTGTATTCACTAGGTCGGGTATATACATGTCCTTTTAACTTTCCTTCACTATGACTGTCTTTGTTAACTGAGTCTTTGTTGCCTATTACATCATCAATGTTTCTTAAAATTGCATCTATGACCACTGAAGCTGCTATCTCGCCTCCACTTAATACATAATCACCTATTGATATTTCCTCATCCACATAGTTTTCGATGAATCTTTGATCAATTCCTTCGTATCTGCCACATATAAAAGTTAAATCCTTTAATTTTGAGAGTTCGATTGCTTTAGTTTGATTAAAAACACTACCTTGTGGGGTCAAACATATAACATGGCCAGGTTTTTTAATGCTTTCAAGACTTTTTTCTAAAGGTTCAATACCAATTACCATTCCTTCTCCACCACCGTATGGAGCGTCATCAACAGCCCCATAGCCATTATTAGAAAATTCTTTTAAATCAATTAGTTTCAACTCTGCAATATTTTTTTCTAAAGCTTTACCAGTAAGCCCTTTAAAAGAGGACTCTATTATTTCTGGAAAAATTGAAATTACATTTATATTCATATGCTTTAATTTATGATCTTTTTATATGCTCTATCAAGAGAGTTGGAACATTATTTGTGTGAGACTTTATTGTTGCAACTAGAGTATCTTTTTTAACTCCTGGTTTTATATCTGAAACTTCAATATTTTGCTCTATCAATCTTTCCCTTGCTAGATTAATATCTCTAACACCCCAAGCTAGACCCCATAATGAATCAATTGGCACAACTTCACCATTCTTTTCCTCAATAACTTCAATTGTTGTTTTGTTTAACCTGAAAAATAACATTCTTTTTTTCCAAGCTTCAATAAAGCTATCCAAAGCGAGTCTGATACCAAAAAGGTCTTTATATACTTTAATAAATCCATCACAGTCACTAGTTTTTACTACAACTTGTTCTAACTTTCTTACAGAGCTTTTATCGCGTTCATAGAATGGTAAACCCTTGGATTTATGCTCAATCACAAAAGAGAAAATTCCCCTTGTTATTTCTGGTGGCAAAAATTGATACAACCATTTTCTTCTCTCATTTTGCTCACTCTCCCCTTCACCTTCAGCAGATTCTGACAAAGGAAATCCAAATCCACTAACCCTCTCTCTAAAAGCTTTTATGTTTTTAGTTCCTAGGACCAAACCTAACAAACCGTCACCTTTTTTTTCAATAGTATTATTTACCATGTCAGCACCAATACCAGATCCAGTTGCTGCAAGCAGCTCCAAATATGTATTTTCAAAATTAAAAAGCACGTTTGAGGTTCCTAGTTCATTGTGAAATCCTCTCCAAACTGGCTCTATACCAAAAATTTTTGTGTAGTTATCTTCTGCTGATTCTAAGTCTTCAACAGCAATAATTATGTGGTCAACATTTTCAATCATGCAAATTTAATTACTTTACTCCCAATCTACATTAAGGATATTTTTCTCTAATTCAAATTTGCCAAGAAATTGCTGCTCTAATGGGATAATAATATCTTCATCATTTGTTTTGATGAATGCTAAGTCAGATGCTCCATGGTTTTCTAACTTGTAAATTTCTCCCAGTACTTTTGAGTTTTGATCAACAACCTTACATCCAATTAAATCACTCCAGTAAATAGCATCCTCGTCTTGACGCATTTCTTCTATAGAAATAAAAATCTCTTTA
>OZSS01000923.1_pt1 | contig 13988 bp, 4 predicted proteins | sample 1779911 | NCBI WGS metagenome assembly OZSS01 (sample SAMEA2603589, study PRJEB24840) | metagenome | biome: Water; feature: Photic zone; material: Seawater sample | place: Mediterranean Sea | collected 2013-11-12 | depth 10 m | reverse complement strand
GTTCACACCTACAGAGGACGTTTGCACCGAGCGGCCAAAGCCATACGCACCTTGCTCGATCAGAGGCTTAGGTTGAAGGAGAAGCTGCGCAAGTCAGTAGCCGTGATTGAGGAGCTCAGCGTGAATCATCGGAAGATGCTCTTTCGAGCTGGTGACCAAGCATACAGTGCTGACACGGGGGCGACACTCTCACCCAGTATCATTGGACAAGGGCAACGGCGGACAAGCAGCCAAGCCTGGTACAGCCCTCCCAGCAATTTCCCTGATCACATACAGAAGCAGCAGGAGCAGCAGTTACGCAATGGTTGGGCTAGTGGCAACGGTGGGGTTGTATCAGATCACGATGGAGTCGGTGTCCGCCCCTCTCGGCACAAGCAACGACAGCAACTCTCTCACAACAGCCACCATCGGCACGACCGAAGTCCAAGCCCCCCTAGAGGAATATCGACACGTCCTGCTTTGGGCAAGGGTGTAAGTAAAGGCCGTGATGCACAGCCCCAAACTGCCCTACCTCAAGCTTACAAAGGGATCGTTCAGGGGGGATTGCGCTCATCAAACGAGCGGACACACGTGGCGGAGCAAGTTCATCGTAAACGTAGACAGGAACGATCAACGCAAAAACAATATGTACACGACAACACAGACTGGCTAAATAAGTTTCACATGCAGCAGTGGTCCAACGAGCAGGAGAGGCAAAGACTGGCTGCTCTCGAGAAGGCCAATGAAGACACCACAGTGCGACCTATTTTGGCGATCCACCATGGAAATGGTGAAGGAGGCGTCATGCCCCTCATATTCGATGCCATGGGGGAAGGACTCTCCCCGCGATCTGCGGGGGTAGACTCCGGGGCTAACGAAGCCCCCGGATCTAGGATGGCGGATAGAGCTGGGCCCGGTGTTCACTCCGGTCATATGGCCGATCACCATGCTCAGTTACGCGCCCAGCAACAGCCACATCCGCCTTCTACTGCACCGTCTCGGTATGAAAGCTACTTTACCCAAGGGCAGGGCGAAGGCGAGCCCCTTGAGGGGATGGTCGACGCGGAACGCAACCACCCTCTGCATGCACAAGGACACAGGCTCGGGGTACGGATGATGCCCTTGTACCAACAAGCACAAGGCCAACCTCACGCACTACCCACTCGCAGCAAAACTGCAGGCGCAAAGACTAGATCACAGCCAGTGTCATCGTTTACACGCCCCAACGCCGCAGTCCCTGGGCCTGCATTCTCTGTGAATGCGTGGACCGAGGAGACCGACATGGAAGGTGAGTCTTCAGTCAATGACAAACCGTACGCTGCGTTGGCCAACAAGACAAAAGACGGGGGAAATTCGAATATTCACGTGGGTTCTGGCAATGCTAGTACTGGTGGTGAGGACAAGGGCGGTGGTTCTCCAGGCTCTGAGAGCAGAAATATGCCCTCCAGAAAGAGCCCCTACGCAAAGCCGGGTCGCTCTCTAGTGAGGAGTAACGTCTCTTCAAATAGACGTCCTCGTCACCGTGGACAAGCTTAGCTACCCTTCAGTCACAAGCTCCGAAAGTGGATGCAATCATAGGCGAAAAAAGGCGAAGATCATTTGTAAAGATTTGACGACATTGCAATGAACTACGGCTCCTCCTGCTCTTCTTCGTGCTCCTCCAGTGCCCACATGGTCAGCATCACACGAGCCATACTACTAGGGCCTGGAAAGTGCAAGAGGCCGTGGTCGCTCTTCTCTGCTTCAGTGAATCCCAGGTCGTGTCCTAGCGATGTGCTGCCCCGTGATCTCGACAGGGCTTCCCGCACTTGGTCTCGGCTAAACCACGCCACATCGTCCATCTCCGTCGCGTCGAAGTTAATGGTAGGTAGCGCCCTTCTCCTCCTCCTCTCCTGCCACTCCTCCTCTCCCCCCTTCTGCCCAGTCGCAGAGCGGGGGGAGAGCACGGTGTCTAGCACCACTGCTCCTTCTGCATTTACACTCGTGCCTCCTCTCCCCATTCCCAGAATGATCTCTTGTACACCCCCCGCAGCACCATTGCTAGTCGAATCCTCGACTACAAGTTTCCCTGCCTGCAGGTCCTCCTCCTCCTCCTCCACATCACGACCGCTATTGCCGCCTGCTGCCACGGCTCGATACCCGACCATCAAAGAGGATGGAAAGGGCCACGGCTGGGAGCCTGCGTAGACAATACTATCCTCGTAGAGCCTGACTCCGCTCTCCTCGTACGTCTCTCGCACGACGCACTGCTCCAAGGTCTCCCCCACCTCAAGGAAGCCGGCCAAGCAGGAGTAGCGCTTCTCTGGCCACGTCGCCTTGCGCCCCAAAAGGGTGTATCTGTTGGTCTGATCAGTGACAAAATTCATGGTAGCGGGCTCGATCCGAGGGTACGAGCTCGCTTTGCAGTCCTCATTGGAACATCGCAATACCATACCAGCCTTCTCACTACGCAGTCTTGAGCCACATCGAGCACAATGCTGCGTGCGCGTGTGCCACGTGTTAAACCCCACAGCCTGGGCCAAGATAGAAATAGCTTCGTCATCATAAATCTTCTCGCTCACTTCTCGAAGACTTCTATGAGTTATTATTCCTTCATCCTGCGAATTCGGAAGCAGACTATTTGCTATCTCAGCTGAGCTGAACTCGCAAGCGACATATTGCAATGAATCGAGCTCACCCAGATATATATATCTATTACCATCGTCCACCTTCAGTGATGACCCCCCATTCAAATAGATTGGCTCAAACGAGTCAGGCGTAACCTCCCGTACAAAGACTTTGTTTTCAAGTAGTGGAACGAGCACCGTGTGCCTTGAATCTAGTACTGGCTGGAGGTCCTTGATAACTCTTCTATTCAGAGGTCTCTCGGCTCCGGTGTAGTACAATAATCTCTGGATCTGACCCTCGAATGCTATTACCGTAGTGTGCAGGACAAACACCAGCCAAGAGATGATGTCACGCCTCATTTTCTTTCCTTTCTTGACCAATCTTTGCAGTTTATGCTATGTTACATATACATATATAATCTTTTGAGGGTTGAGAGGGTAAAAATCTCAACAATATTCACTATATGACGCGGCGTTTGGAATGTCTCGAGAACCCCGTCTTCTTGAAGTTTTCTTTGCCACTTACGATGTCATCCCTCGTAGACAATGCTTCTGGTGGTGCTGGAGGTAATTCTGGATTAATATGGAGTGAAGGAGAGATTCTTGCGGGTACAGAGACCAAGAGAATTTTGCTACGAGGCGAGTTGGACCCGACACTCATTGATGAGCGTGCGCTTTGGTTGACCGTCGTGAATTGTAAATTCAATGCGGAAAAGGCAGCAAGTAAATATAGGAAGTGGGTTAATGTGATGCACGACGAATTTAATCTTCATGTTAAGGACTTGCATACAGGCATCTCACCCGAAAGTGATGATGTTGAGGCAGGGTGGAGGGAGCTAGCTCCATTATTCACTGCGTACGCAGGGTGTGGACGTGACTCGCAAGACAGAGCTATAATGTGGATCCGAACCAGGCCCACACAAGTAGCTGAAGAGACCCTCGCAGTGCGGACAGGAGTTATCTATTGGCTTGCGGTCCATGCTGACATCAAGTCAATGCGCGAGGGGATCACCTTTGTGATCGACACGGAAGGGAATGATATGACGGACAAGATTGGTAATGAGAATAAACTGCAGAGGGTGTACCAAAGCATCCCTTTGCGGCCCCAACGGATCTTTATTCTCGGCGCAGGTTGGCTCAAAAGGGGACTCATCAATGCACTCATCTACATTGCGTCGCTCTTCACTTCCGATAAGGTCATAGAGAGAATAGAATTCGCAGAATTATCTGCAGTGCAGGCCGTTGTGAGTGAGAGTAGCTTGCCTGTATGCAGGGGAGGGCAAGGAGGCGGCATTGAGAGCAATGCAGACCTTGTGGCTTGGGTGAGAGCGCGTCTGGACTCCTTCCCGCCAATTCCAGCGTACTAGGGCAGATAGAGAGATGTTGTGTAGTGCAAAGTATGCGAACATAGGGTAGGCCAGACATGGAGATGTTGTGTAGTGCAAATTATGCGAACACAGGACAGCTTTTCATTATTGTTGACTCTTCAGCTACCCCCTGTTCACAAATAAATAGGATCGCATCACAAAGAGAATATTCTTCTCCCAAAGCGCATCTTTACAACTATCTCCGGAGTCATGCGACTCGCATATGAATCGTCGCCAGCGATACGACACCCTCTCCAAGTTCCCCACAAGAAGGTCGAGCCATCAAATGTGCTTGGTAATCTCACGTTGTTTATATTTGACGGCCAAGACTTCGCTAGACAAACCCTGATTGAATATTATTGCTTTCATTCTATTATAGTGGCGCAATACTCTCTATCTTTGAGCTGTACGACGATCGATCATTTCGAACCAGAACGCAATCATGGACCTGAAGGGTAAGGGAAATGAGGCGTTCAAGGCTGGAAATATGGATGATGCCATCGTACTTTTCACTGAGGCAATCGCGGAAGATGAGGGTAACTCGGTCCTGTTCTGCAACCGGGCCATGGCTTTCGCTGGGTTAGACAGATTCGAAGAGAGCGTGATGGATGCTCGCGAGGCTGTGCGACTTAACCCGAAGTACTCGAAGGCTTATTATAGACTGGTGAAGGGTCTGATGCAGTTAGGTAGGCTACGCGAGGCACGCCAATTCCTCTTGGTTGCATACCAGGAGTGTGAGAGTGACAAGGACTTCAGATCTTTGGACGGGGAATTGGAGACTTTGAGTGAGTGTCCTTTGCGCCCAAGGCCCGGAGATTTCGACATAGTTGATGAGATCGGAGATGGAAATTTCAGTAAGATTTACAAAGCTTCCCTGAAAAAGAGTAAGAAAATTTTTGCGATCAAAGTCATCGAGGTTCAGACTGTGGAGCGCATGAAGCGGCGTCACCGCAACATAAACAATGAGATCATGATGGAGAAGAAGGTCTTGAGCAAGCTAAATCACGCGAACGTGGTGACGCTGTACTCGACATTCAAGGACTTCGGTTCCCTCTACTACCAGATGGAATTCCTCGCCGGCGGGGAGGTGTGGGCGCTACTGAAGGATGACGACGTGAACTTGCATGGCGAAGGTGATGGTGGGAGAGCGTGCCTGGTAGGTATTCCTCGCAGCAGAGCTAGATTCCTGATGATGGAGGCTATCAACGGATTGGAATACATGCACCGCTGTGGTGTAGTACATCGCGATATTAAGCCGGAAAATATGCTCCTGACCTCAAGCGGGCACCTGAAGCTCGTTGATTTTGGCACGGCCAAGGACCTTCTCGACACCTCCCTCAATGGTCCTGAATTTGTGGGAACACCAGAGTATATGGCTCCTAGCGCTGTCAACAGCGTGGTGTCTGGGCCCGAGGCAGACCTGTGGGCGTTGGGGGTGGTCCTCTACCAGATGATGACGGGCTTTACCCCTTTCGCCTCCACCTCCCCATACTTGTCCTTCCTCAGAATCAAACGAGCCTTTCTTCGCCGCCCAGCATTTGCGTCTGATACGGAATGGGCAGTGGTGGAAGCGCTGTTGACAAAGGACCCAGTGCAGAGACTGGCCAACTGTGCTGGCCTGGGGACAGCTGCGAACTTCCGGAGTGTCATTGGGGGCAAACAGCCCCGCCAGGCCATGGACGAGGGCAAGATCTCTACGGACCCCGCTCCTCTTGCAAGCAAGGCTCAGAGTACGTGTACGTGCGCTCCGGAAGCTGTGCAAACCTTGAACTATGATGTGCTTCGCTCCATGCCTTTCTTTAAGGAGGACGCTTCACTCACGCTTGTTAGTGGCGACGCGAGTGATGGAGTTGGAGGAGCAGAACAGACTTTGGCAGCGCTGAAGACTTTGCACTTACGCCCTGCAATAACGAGCGCCACACCTATTGAGCAGGCTCGCCGGATCATCGCGCGTGCTGCAGTCACTGCTGCTGGTAAGATCGCCGATGTGGGGGGGGTTACATCGGCCATTCCGGAGGATAGTGAAGATGCCTGGGTTAGGACCTTCAGCCTTGTACCGGGGGCTACCGCCTTCCAGCCGTGTAAGGAGGATGACGGAACGACGCTGGAGGTTACAGAAGAAGATCGGGCCTACGTGCTCCACTACCTACACCGCCGCAACCAGCTCAACGTGCCTGGTCTATACAGACTCTTCTGGCCCAGCCTCGTGGATTGCAAGTGCGTGAGGACTGATGTCACTACTATGGACTACCACTCTCATACGTTCAAGCAGCACGGCGTGTGGCCCGAAAAGGAACAAGGCCAGCCCTTTTACTTCTGTCATCTTGCGTCCGCGCGCATGGGGTCCCATATGAGCGGTAGCAGTGGTGGGGGCAGCGGAGAGGTGGATTTGCACGACCGATGTGAGGCAGAGATCGCTTCCCTCAAAGCGGCTGTCACCAATATCAATCGCCTGCGACCTAAATTTGTCGTGGCGTGTGGCCCCTTCACAGACTCTGTGCACGGACAGGGAGCACTATACCCCGCGCAGACCAAGCTGTTCCGCAATAGCATATGCCGTGTGAGCGACTCTATATCCCTCCTATTCGTGCCCAGTGCTCATGAAATGGGCGTGTCCACTCACGCTCATGCCGGCGCAACTCCCACAGCCCAGGCGATACGCGAGTACCGCAGTCTCTACGGCCTGGATTTCTTCGGCTTCTGGTACCAAGGCGTGCGCTGCCTGGTCGTGAACTCTTCCCTCTTCTGGGTAGACACGAGACCAGAGGCCGAGGCCGAGATTCTAGAGGACGGTTGCGTTGAGAAAGAGGTGTTAGTCCACGCACGGAGGCAAGAACAATGGCTGTCTGAGGAGATTGACACTTCAAAACTCTGCAGCGTGCAGATAATGCTTTTCAGCTACCATCAGTGGTATCACAGTCAAGCAGACGAAGACGCCACTGCCTCTTCTAGTACTGTGGTGCCTTCTTCCGTCAGACTCAAGTGGATGTGCCGCCTACAGCACGCGAAGGTCAAGGCAGTGGTCGCCTTTGCCAGCGGAAGCGATACTGTGGAGAAGCGTCGGCTCAGTGCTTTCCCCGATGCCCCGAGGGATGCTCGTCGCGCTGAGCAGGAGAAAATAGAACGTCGCCGCGCTAAGCGTGCGCTAAAGCAGCAGAAGCAAAGAGCTTCCATGGGGAAGGAAGATGGAGACTACCCCGTCGAGGATGCCGGGGCTCTGAGCCCTGCAGCCGACGAGTCAGAGAGAGGGGGCACGCCAGATAGCAAGAGGAGGGATAGTAAGCCTACCCCTGTGAAGGTGGCTGATGCAGATACGGAAGATATGGTGGGTGGCAGTGGCGACCCATTGCGACCGTCCCAAGTGATTGCCGAGGCAGTCAAGAGTGGAGAGATCAAGGCCAGGCACACCCACACCCACCAAGGCTTGCCTCCCGCTCCTGCCGGCGATGACATGGTGCAAGGCGGCTCATTCGGTCCCGTGCCACCGATATCGCCCGTGGGAGGCGAGGATTCAAACACTGACGACGACAGTGACAATAACTATAGTTCTGATGACGACAGCGACCTGGCCAGTGGGGGTGAAGAAGCGGAGCACCAAGATGACAGAGAACCTGGCTTTGCGAATGTGGACAAGACCCTGGCTGGACCTGATCAGATCCTCACCGGTGGTTCCGGAGGGGACTTGCACACCCTCAGCGCGACGCTGTTCAAGGTGACGGAGGAGAAGGTGAAAGCCGTGCACTTACCCCCCCCCGAGATACCCAGGGAGGCTCCCCTGAAAGGTTGGACTTAACGAATATACATATATCTTGTCCATTTTGTGCTTCTTGGACTAATCGACGGTACAGCCTTTCTCCACAATTAAAGTTCGAACGTGGAAGGCTTTCATCAGGGTAAATTGTTGTGATGAGAGATTCGACTTATTTTACCGAGCAATTTTGCCATCATAAGGTGGACCAAGTCACATAGAGATAAACATACTTTTGTCTTTATGGCTAATTTTGTACCTTGAATTTTAAAGTAGAACGCTGTTTCGAAATGAGTGATGAAAAGGACAAGAACTCGGATTTGACGAGGAAGGATGTGAACACCGAGTTCTACTTCCAACCCATTTCCAAGGAAGAGATTAATGCTGCCATCGAACCTAAATTTGACTATGCCTATCACACTACGCCTGTCAGCGCCACGGGCGGATGCTTCTTCGAGATCGCGCCGGGAGAGGACGCGGACGGCCAGTTCACATCAGAAGAGCTGCTTGAGCCACAGACGAAGATGCAGCTCACCCTAAAAAAGGCGTTCCAATACCGCATTCTCAATGCTATGGAGGCGTCTAGGCTACGCTTTTTGGCGGATACGACGACTTTCTTTGCGCTGCTGTTGAGCGGCGTGAGTAGTATCCTGCTTTTGACGAGCTACAACGAAGCATCTATTGCTATTGCCGCGACTATCTCTGCAGTCGTCACGGCATTGACGGGATATCAATCGTATATGGAGCTAGAGTCTCGACACACATCCCATGCTTCCTCGGTAAAGGATTTTGCTAATCTTCAAAGGGACATCATGGCATCCCTAATGGTAGAGTCTGATGAACAAATTACCGAGGATTTAGTGGATCGATCAGCGAACCTCGCTAGTGCAGTACAGGCCATGCCTTTTGTGAGCCCCGAGACCATAGAAGGATATCGCTGGGAGAGCATACCCCATGCAGACAGGGCCATTATCGGAAACGAAGTCATGCTGTTCCCAGAGTTGACCAATTTAAATCGCTGGAACGAGAGCATGGAGCATATTGAGAGCATGAGGAATATGGGTATCTTCACCACTCTCCCCGATTTGGGCAAGAAGAAGGAGGAGGCAAAGTCAGGGATTCGTAAACGCACCTCTTTCAAGAGGTCCTGAAAGAAGTAAAAAAATGAAGACATTTATTTATTCTTAGAATCAATCGCCCTCTTCTCCTTATCTTTATCCCCGGCGTATTCTGCTTCTAATATGCTGTCCAAGGTGTCGAGTACCACATCTCTATCGACAACAGCGATGGACTGTTTAAGCTGCAGAAAGAGGATCTCAGTGGAGCTGCAAATTCGATAAAATCTCCCATAGGCAATGGTGTGACTTGTGGCAAGGGAGTCATAATTGGCAAATTTCGTCCATGACAGCACAGTGGCTACCACTGCTCCTAAAGTACCAGCAGCTATACTCACTTCATTTTTTCGGGGATGGTCCGAATCGAAATAGAGGAGAATAATGGTGATAAAAGCAGATGCAGCTAAGCAAAATAGCTGGCATCGCCGTAGCCGCAGAGTGTAATATTCTGCTAGTGTGTAATGAACATCGCAATACTCTGCTGACATACAAAAAATGTCGTGCAGAAGGAGGAGCATTCTCTCCGAGCGAGTGGTGTCTGCGAAAGCGGGTAACTTGAAAGTATTGATTTCTGCTACCAATGGCTTAACGTGGAGTTGATAAGGGTCTTCCTGATCAACATCTAGCTTTCGTTTGAGTTTGAACTGGGCCTTGCCCTTCCGCAAGATACTCCTCCACGTGATGAAGCTGTGGTGTGAACTCATGGCCTTGAAGGGAATACTAGGCATGCTCAGCTCTGTGCTGTTGAATTGCGACTCAATCTCGTAGAATTTGTCGTGAAAATTCAATTTATCCAACTTTTTGCGCTGTTCAGGTGACATGTGCACGCAGCCCCTCTTACTACTGGGAGGGCTTTGCATCCACCCCTCGTTCTCACTCTTTTCCTCGCCCTTATTATCATTACCATCGTCCTGACCCTCATCTGGATGTTGTAGGTTATCGTGTACTGTTGTCGGGAGAAGAGACTCTATTGTGTCTGATACCAGCTTGACAGGGTACACCCTATTCCTCGCTTTTGGTGAACCATAGCCACCACCACTACTACTACTTCCACTACCATTGCCACGAGCGATGCCCGCGAAGTCCTTTTGGAACATCCCGTATACGAGCTTTTCTATCCATTTCTTTAACCCCAAGCCTGCCCCACTGTCGAATATAAATCCAAGGATGGCGGCAGCTATGGTCTGTGATAGAGGTGACCGGCCTGTACGATCATTGGGAAAGAGCATCCTTGCATACCGTGCAAATTTCACTTCATCATCCCAAGTCACTTCAAATAGGGGCAGATTCCCGTCCCCCCCGTCGCTGAGAAATGTATCGAGAATCCTTGGCAACGGCAATGCACCGGATTGTTGTCTGATGTGATAAAATGTCGTGCTATATTCTTGGTAATCAACTTCCTGCCTATCTTCAGTGTCTGTGAGCAGTGAGTAGCGTATCTTGTGCACCAAATCTAGATAAGCTACACTAGTGTCGTAGTGCTCGTTACTCAAGCTAGAGAGGTTGAGGGTCGCCTTGATTATCGTTAGAAAGGTGGTAATGGAAGCCGCTAGTGAGCCCCACGTCTGTCCAGTGGTCTCGGACGTCTCAGCTGTCTCGGACGCTTCGTCATTAGAAGTGTTGCTACTACTGAAGAGTAGGAGGGATGTGGCAGTCGCTGATACCATGCAAAGAAAAGAAAGCCCGCTGTGATAATTCTCGCATGCTTGGGCAATTCCATCATGTGCCGCAGCGTACTCCAGACTACGTCTATATATTACCTGCAGCTTTTCATTCGCACTGGCCGCGGGGGTGTCATCCTCCGCCTCATTGTTCTTTCCAGTATCCTTCAGTACCGTCTCAAGTACTGTCTCAAACACAGTAAGTGCCGCCAAAGGATCTTCTCTGAATTTTTTGAAACTCACGTGTGATAGCTTTTCCGCACCTTTCACGAGACTATCCATCTGTTTTAACAACCCTAGCAATATAGGTCCACCAATGGCGCTGATGACTTCACGAGGAACCGTATTTATCAATGCTTTGACTTTGAGCACATCGTCGGTGAGCTTCATTCGCTTCGTGAACCCGCGTATGAAAACATCAATAGGGAGATTCGTTAGCTGCTTACCTTTGTCACGCTGCTTGTTTTCCTTGTCAAGCAGCGCCTTCTCCTCTTCAAGCAAACCCAACTCCTTCCACCACTTGGCTTGGTTCCAATAGTAGCTGCTCTCGATCTTGGTCTGTCCCTCTTTTACGATATTTGGCAGATCGAACAGGATTCTGTACCTCTTAGGGAACTCCTCCTTGAAGTACGACTGGAAATTATCGACAAACGGTTTGTACCTCTCCGTTGGGCCTTGTGAGACCTTTTCAAGGATTTCATTTGCGATTTTATCCGGGTCGCCCCCGCCCAGAAGCTTACCATCATTCTCTTTACCATCATTCTCTTTAAAGTCTGTTTCGAAAAGCAGCGCGTCGTAGAAGTTCAAGAGGCTTTGTAATTGCGGGTTCAGGAAGTAGCGTATGACCCTTCTGAGATCCCCTAACAGCTTCTTGTCTGAGAGGTCCTTACTTGTAAGAAGCTCCATGAATAGAATATCAGGCTGAGATACCTTATATACTGGGTAGAGTGCCTCATTGCCCCTACCACCATCCTGAGAGGGGGGCATCATCTTCCCCAGTACATGCTTGAGAAGTAAACCGGGCAAGGGCAATAACGCCTCTTTCGCATTTTCCCATTCTTTGACCAATAAATCTATGAAATAAAAATTACCACTTTTCTTGAGCTTTTCTCCGAGGTGGTCAGCCACACCACTTCGTCGCATCAAGGCCTGGTAAAACGCCTTTTTCGCATTTTCCCACTCTTCATCTCGTACCCCACTGTTGTCACCGTTTTTGACCAATAAATCTATGAAATTACCACTTTTCTTGAGCTTTTCTCCGAGGTGGTCAGCCACACCATTTCGTCGCATCAAGGCCTGGTAAAGGAGTGTGCGAATTCCGAACATTTCAAAAGTGGCCTCCATACGTAGCTCTTTGACTTCCTCGGCATCTAAGCTTGACATCTGCTCTACTGGGTTGGGTGCACAAAGATACATCAATGCACAGGGGTGAAAGCCTAGTAAATTAGTTATTCGGGCATGATACGGGTCGATTCCTTGTGTCATCTTCGTTATTTGCTCGACTAACTCTTTACTGCTCTTAGTTTGCACGTTTGCTACCTCCCTACCCATTATTTGCTCTTCTAACTCTTTACTGCTCTTAGCTTGCACGTTTGCCATCACCCTACCCGTATTCAAGGCCATTTTGTCATAATAATTTTTGGCTGCAGCTACTTTCAACAAAGCCTTCTTGATAGGACCAAGGTATGATTTGTCAAGTATAGTGTGGAGCTCTTCTTGGAGCTCTTCCTCCGTCAGCTTGGGCCCATCAGATTGAGATTCCCTGTCCTTGATAAGAGACACGACCTCTTGCACTATCTCCTTGCATTTCTTTACGACCTCCCAGGTGTGCCTCAAGTCCGTGTCATCGTCCTCGTCGTGGTATCTATCAAGGTGCTGGTGGAAGTAGTCTGAGACCCACATCGTTTTTGTGTCTTTGTTGTTGGGATAGTCACGTTTGAGAGGGCAGTCGAGGTAGATACTACCCTCCTTTGTAACAGTGCGCACCTCGACCTTGTCATCCTTATCCTCCTTCGTCATCAGAATCAGTCTTTGTCCCACCAGAGCCTTGCCGTCTTTTTTCACTTCGAAGCGAATCTGCCCCTTCTTCAGAGGGGTCGATATAATCTTCGATGGCTTGTTCTGCTCCCCAAAGAGGGACCCTCCCGTAGGCTCGGGCGGAGGCGCGATCAGTGCGCTGAAGGTGTAAGAGTCTTTGAGGAGCAGCATGAGCGTTTTGAGTGGGTCATCAGAAGTGGTGCCACTAGTGCCCGTGTGTTCCTTCCCTCCTTCTATGTATAAGAGGGGTTTGATGAACACTTTGTGCAGCATGGCGCCCACGTCCGCTGCTACTCTATCACACAGGGCTGCATTGCTTATCTCCTTGATAGTCTTGTCGAGCTTGTCGTGGCGGACTTGAAAGGGAGTATCAGTGCTGAACAGACAGTCCTTGATTGTAGAGCCCTGTGCTAGGGAGCTTAATGCAGCTCCTACCACAGACGTCATTCGGAGTAAGGCCTGAGTATGCTTTGGCAGATAGTAGGAATACAGCTTAAGGAGGCTTTCTATTGCGTGTTGAACACCCTTCGTGGGGCTCCTCTCCCTCGTTTCATCTCCGGGATCCTTCGTGGGGCTCCTCTCCCTCGTTTCATCTCCGGGATTCACGAGAATGTCGAGTACCTTGAATACACGTTCCTCCCCTTTAGTCTCTAGCACAGCCGCGTAACGATGGTCGTTCTCCTTGTCTAGCTGCTTGAGCTGCTTGCAGATCACATCAGCATTCTTCAGGTGCTTTCTCATCTTGTTGGGCATGGCCTCGACCAGGATGGGCTTAAATACTTTGTTAATAGCCTTAATATTCACCTTCACCTCGGCTTCTGACTTCGCATCATCCTTATTTATTGCTTTTTCCTTTATCTTCTCTTCATTTACCAACTCCAGAAAAGAGTCGAGCATATCACCAGCCGTCTTCTTTTTTTGCATCTCAGACCAGATTTTGTGTGATCCGCGCTTCTCGTCTACCAGATTGAACACCATGGACAGACCCCACACTATCTGTTGAGCTCCGAATAGAATCGGGTTCGACTTAAAGTGGTCACCTTGAAGAAAGTCTTTGTCGTTATCAGAGAGCTCCGTTTTGTCCCCGAACGACATTTTCTTCACAGCTTTATACGCGTCGTGTGTTGCCTCTCTTACTTCGAGAGGTATGAGGAGTTTGATGGATTCAACCAGGCGTTGAGAGAAACCAGGGGTCTGCTTAGCCCGTATATTCGGAGGTTGCAGCACCAAGAGGCCTTTCAGATCCTTCTCTAGGCTATCAGAAACATGGCGCACTGTGTCGAGAGTAGCGCCGATCCTACTGCCAATTCTTTCGAAATCCGCACTGGCTGATTTATGCATGCTTGCATCCTCTTCAAATTTCTTAAATGCGTTCCATGAGTTGAGTGTGCTAGCCGTTATGGTGATCACAGCTGAAATAAATGCGACTTGCCATTGGTAAGTCGTGCCAAAGAAGTAGAGGATCACCGTCACTC
>OZSS01000920.1_pt1 | contig 14029 bp, 6 predicted proteins | sample 1779911 | NCBI WGS metagenome assembly OZSS01 (sample SAMEA2603589, study PRJEB24840) | metagenome | biome: Water; feature: Photic zone; material: Seawater sample | place: Mediterranean Sea | collected 2013-11-12 | depth 10 m | reverse complement strand
TAACTGATATGATTATTTATAAATTTAAAATTGTTCAAAATGCCTTTTGGGTGTTTTTAGCTACTATTTCTATAATCGGTTGTGTTGAAAATAACGAGTATATAACCATATCTTCTCCTTCCGAGACTAACACACTACAACTGACGGTGGATGAGGGGCAATTATTTTATCGTGTAAATCACGGCACTAAAAAGGTTGTTGCACTGTCTCAGCTTGGATTTAAATTTAAAAACGGTCAGTCGCTTTTGGACGATTTTGAGGTTGTAGATGTTGATTTCAATGATGTGGATGAAACTTGGGAGCAACCTTGGGGAGAGGAAAAGTTGATTAGAAATAATTACCGTGCTTGTACGGTTTCACTTCAAGCCAAAGGAAATGTTGATCACCAGCTTGATATTATCGTGCGGTCTTATGACGATGGTGTTGCTTTTAGGTACCATGTAAAAAAATTAGGTGATATGGAAAAGGTCATTATTTCCGATGAGATAACCGAGTTTAACATAGTTAAAGATGCACAATCGTGGTGGATAAAAGCATATGGACCCAACCGATACGAACAGCTTTATACCTCAACGCCAATATCGGAGATCGACACGGTTCATACCCCGTTAACGATGCGGTTTAAAAATGGGATACACCTAAGTATTCACGAGGCTGATTTAATCAACTATTCTGCCATGCAAATTGCCGGGCGACAATCAACAAGCCTTCATTGCGATTTGGCCCCATGGTCTAATGGTGATAAAGTACGCCTAACCATACCGTTTAAAACCCCTTGGCGCACTATCAAAATTACAGATACAGCACGTGATTTAATTGCTTCGCACCTCACGCTAAACTGTAATCCGCCCAATAAATTGGGCGATGTGTCGTGGATTAAGCCTTCCAAATACATAGGAATTTGGTGGGGTATGATAGTAGGAAAGTGGACATGGGGCGAAGGCTTTAGGCATGGGGCCACAAACGCGAGGGGAAAAAAATACATTGATTTTGCAGCAAAACATGGCTTTGATGAGGTATTGATTGAAGGGGCTTCTGCTGGATTTACGGGATTGTTTCCAGGAGATACAGTAACAACAAGCTACACCAAAACTACGCCAGATTTTGATTTGATTGAAGTTCAACAATATGCCAAGTCTAAAGGAGTTTCCTTACAAGCATACCATGAAACAAGCGCAAGCACGCATAATTATATGGCTCAAATTGATGATGCTTTTTCGCTAATGAATCAGATAGGTATGCAAAAGGCAAAAATTGGTCACGTTGGTCAAATGATGGATAAGGTAGAATATCACTACGGTCAACATGGTGTAAACTACTACAGAAAAGTATTGGAGAAAGCAGCCGAATACAAGGTTGGGGTAAACTTTCATGAGCCAATAAAAGACACAGGAGAACGGCGTACATATCCTAATATGTTAACTAGAGAAGGTGCGAAGGGAATGGAATACAACGCTTGGGGGAATGGCGGTAATCCCGTAAGCCACACCACCATACTTGCATTTACTAGAATGTTGGAAGCTCCTATGGATTTCACTCCTGGAATTTTTGACTTGCTTTATCAAAAAATGGATGTAGAAACAGACAATGAAATTCCGGTAAAAATCATTTTTGTCGATGAAGGCAATGGCTATTCCAACATCCGTTACAAAGGCGGGGAGTCGTTTTGGCAAACCAAACCCATGATACTTGAGAGTAGTGCCGATGGTGCTGCTGTTTGGTCCATTACGGAGATGATGAAACCCGGAGAGTGGGAATGGGGAATTAGCGCACACGACGTATTAACCGATAATAATAATGCTTGGTTGCCAAGTTTATTAAACCTAAAAAACAGAAAAATAAATATTTCGGCGGATGGTAAAATCTCAGGGGATGTTAGCATTAGGATACCCAATCAAGGTTTTGACGCTAAAGCAGGCTTCACCGCTTCCAAAGAGGATATGGAATCCATTGGTACCAATGTGTTTGGAAAAACACAACGTGTCAATACTACTTTAGCCAAGCAGCTGGCCTATTATTTGGTGTTGTATAGCCCTATGCAGATGGCTTCTGATTTTATTGAAAATTATGAAAATCAAGCTGCCTTTGCGTTTATTAAGGAAGTACCTGTAGACTGGCAAACTACGGAAGTTATTGATGGTGAAATCGGCGAATATGTGACCATCGCAAGGAAAGATAGCAACAGCGAGGACTGGTATTTGGGTTCAATTACGAACGAGAAAGCCAGAGATTTTTCCATTCCGCTTGACTTTTTAGATGAGGATAAAAAATACGCAGCAACCATTTATAGAGACGCTAACGATGCCCATTGGGAGCACAACCCATTGGCTTTAACCATTGAAGAAGCAACATTAGAAAAGCCCGACAAACTGCGTTTAAAACTCGCTCCTGGAGGAGGAGTTGCTGTTAGCATTAAAGCGCTTGATTAAAAGCTTAACAAATTAATAGACACATAAATAACATGAAAACCGTTAAAATGAAATTCATATATTATCTATTGGCTGCAATAGTCATCATTTCTTGTGATATGACTCCAAAAAAAAGTAATACACCTCCGAATATCATCATAATTTTTACAGATGATCAAGGTTATGGAGATTTAAGTTCTTATGGCTCTAAAACCATAAACACTCCCAATATCGATAACTTGGGTGCTGGTGGTGCTATCTTTTCAGATTTTTTAACGGCTTCATCCGTTTGCTCACCATCTAGGGCAGCACTTTTGACAGGGGCCTATCCAACACGCGCAGGCGTTGTTAATGTACTTTGGCCTGAAGGTGGTGGCAATTGGGGAAACACAAATGCGCCTGCCGCAGGTTTGCATCCCAATGAAATTACCATAGCAGAAGTTTTAAAGGATGCGGGGTATGCCACAGCGATGACTGGAAAATGGCATTTGGGGGACAACCCCAATTTCTTACCTACTAGGCAAGGGTTCGATGTCTATTTTGGTATTCCGTTCTCCAACGACATGAATAGATCTAAACTTCCTCTTTTGATAGACGAGGAGATTTCTGAAATCAATCCCGATCAAGCATTACTTACAGAGCGGTATACCGATTTTGCAATTGATTTTATCGAAGAGAATCCCGATGACCAGCCCTTCTTTCTTTACCTAGCCCATACCATGCCACACATTCCCATTTATGCGTCAGAAAAGTTTAAAGGAACTTCTAAAGGCAGTGTCTATGGCGATGTGATTGAAGAAATAGATTATAACGTAGGCCGATTGGTTCAAACGCTTAAAGCAAAAGGGCAGTTTGAAAATACCATTATTGTATATACCTCTGACAACGGCCCATGGTTAAACTTTGGAAATCACGCTGGTACTTCTGGCGAATTGCGTGGCGGTAAGTTTGATGTTTTTGAAGGTGGATACCGCGTGCCTTGTGTTATTTCATGGCCCAACGGCATTGCTCCCAAAACCCACATAGACCAATTGGTTTCGACCATTGATTTGCTACCCACAATTTGCGCAGCGACTGGCGCCAAATTACCCGAAAACAAAATTGACGGCGTTAATGTATTAGATTTACTACAAAACAAGCCCATGCCCGAATTAGAGGACCGTCCGTTTTACTACCACAAAGGGGATAAACTGTTTGGTACTCGTCAAGGACCTTGGAAGTATTTAGCCCCTTCAACTTTTAATGCCATTCATCAGCCTGGAGAGGATGGTAAATCGGGTGTTTCAACCTGGGAGGAAAATCACCCAGAGGCGCTATATCATCTCGATACGGATTTAAGAGAATTGGATAATCGACTAGAAGATTTCCCCGAAAAGGTGACTATGTTGAAGAACCAAATGGCACGTTTTCAGCAAGAGCAAGATACAGAGGGAAGACCCTTAGGCACATTGGATAATATCAACAAATAGCATAAACCTTAAACATTTAATTTGTTATACTTCTCTTTTTTGTGGCATCCAGATATTTATTTATTTGAAAATGATGTGTTTTCAATAAGGTGGTATAGCCTCCTTTTTCTATCAGGGTTTATTATTGGTCGATTTATTGTGGTAAGGTCATACAAGCTTGAAAATGGCTATGATCTAACGGTTGATATGCAAATGATTTACATGGTTTTAGGCACCCTGATTGGCTCAAGAATGGGGCATGTCCTTTTCTACGAACCCGAAATATTAAAAAGAGATTACTTAGAGCTTTTCTTTTTTTGGAAAAGCGGTCTAGCAAGTCATGGTGCAGCTATTGGTATTTTGTTGGGCATGGCCATTTATTCCTATGGATTAAAAGTAAAGGGTTTAAAATTTCGTCTTGTTGACCGATTGAGACGGGGCTATGATTTTTTCCAAGTAATGGACCGTATGATTATTGCAGTTGCTATTGGTTGTGCGCTTATTCGCATGGGAAATTTTGTCAACTCCGAAATCATTGGTATTCCTACAGATAGCGATTATGGGGTGTTGTTTGTAAAACCAGTAGAAGATAGGATTAAAGGGCAGTTGCCTTTTGTTGAACGTGTTCATTTTGAGGAAACAGGTGCTTTTTATGCACCTGGACAAGCTGTTATAAATACCAAAATATATTTTGAACATGAGTCTTATAAAGAGCAGCGCATCCGAAATAGCGTTCAAAAGAGATTAGATAATTTATTGCCCAGACAAGGTAATGATTACAGCCATGTGATCAATCCATGGGCAGCGAGGTTGGTACATGAATTTAAACGAAGTCCCACGCAGTTTGTGCTGGAATTTGAATCTGTGGGTGTATATCGTCATCCTGCACAACTATATGAATCTATAACCTATTTTTTGATAGGCGTTTTTATGTTTTTTATTTGGCGGAAACACCGCATAAGACTTCGCCCAGGTAGTTTGTTGGGCTTCTTTTTTATTACAGCCTTTATGGGAAGATTTTTATTGGAGTATGTAAAAGAAAATCAGATAAAAAATGAAGTCATTACGATAAATAGCGAATTGGCTATCGGTTTAAATTTGGGACAAATATTAAGTATACCTTTCATTGTTTTGGGCTTTTACCTTTTATTTAGAAATGTCAATGGGAATTCGTTTTTTAGGCGCGTCCCACAAAGCAATAACGAGCTTATCTAAAAGGCTATGTTGAGGATTAAGTTTGTACTGTTAAATTTCTTTGTTTTTCTTTCCAGTGTTGCTTACGCACAACAAGCCAAAACCCTAGCTGCAACAAGAATAACTGAAGCGCCCGTAGTAGATGGACTACTCTTAGAAAATATTTGGGAAACACTACCTCCAGCAGATGATTTTACATTGATTTGGCCAGCTACCCGATCGGGTATGAAAATACCTGAAGGTTATGAAACCACAGCATATATTGCTTATAATGAAAACGCCATTTATGTAGGTGCGAAATTGCTTCACCCAAACCCAAGCCTTATGCCCAAAGAGTTTAGCGAACGCGACAATATTTGGGACGTAAACGCAGAAACATTTTTTGTTTCCATAAACACTTACAACGATGACTTGAATTTTTTCAGCTTTCAAGTTACTAGTGCGGGTACCATTGGGGACTCCTATTCTTCTGGCCCGATACAAGGGGTGGATTACAACTACGATACTGTTTATGATGCAAAAATCAGCCATGTTGCAAATGGATGGACTTTAGAAATGATTATTCCATACAGTGCAATTAGATTTCCTAAAAATGACCCGCAACTGTGGGGAATTAATTTTGGAAGAAAAGTGGAGGAATTTGATGAAACCTATGTTTGGAGCCCTGTAGATGTTAATGAGCTGGAGTTTCATGAGTCTAAAGGTGAATTAACTGGAGTAAAGGATATCAAATCACCAGTAAGGCTATTTTTACTTCCGTACTTGCAAACATCACAAAATGCAAAGCAGGGAGCCGGCCCCTCATCTTCGTATACAGCAGGTGTCGATTTAAAATATGGCATCAGCAGTAGCTTTACTTTAGATGCCTCGCTCATACCTGATTTTGGGCAAGTAGCCTTTGATAAAAAGCGACTTAATTTAGGTCCTTTTGAACAACAGTTTTCTGAAAACAGGGCCTTTTTTACAGAGGGAGCAGATATGTTCCGAGTAGCTGATCTAGGTTGGTTTGCTGGACAGTTTTTTTACAGCCGACGTATTGGTCAAGAAGTTTCCTTTGATGAAGACATACACCTAAACGCCAATGAAGAACTCCAACGTTATGATGGCAAGCCTAAATTGATAAATCTGCTTAAATTAAGTGGTATTACAAATAAAAAACTGAGTATTGGGGTACTAAATGCCATTACAGACAAGACCATAGCAACCATCCAAAATACCGAAAATGGCCTACAACGCGAAGCGATTATCAGCCCCAAAACCAACTACAACATTATATCATTAACGCAACAGTTCTTGAACGATTATTCGTCTGTTAGTATTATTAACGCCAACCTCAACAGGGCCAACGGAGGACACAATGCCAATAACTATGCGTTTGCTTTAGACCTATTTGATCAGAACCGCGATTTTAACATAAAACTAAACGCAATGAGCAGTAATGCGCCTATGTATTCTGAAACCAAAGGCTTTAGGGGTACGTTTAATTTTAGTGAATTAAAAGGCAATTTTCGATATGACTTTTTCTGGAGTGGGGTAGATCAATTTTACAATCAAAATGAATTAGGTATTTACAACCTAAGTGATCACCAAGACTTCTCGGCTAATGTTAGCTACCAAATACTGGAAGAAAGTAAAAAGCTAAGAAGTCTATATTCCTATATATATTTTACAAATCAATACACCTATCACAGTTTTGATCATAAGAAGTGGAGTCTTCGATTTGGCAACAATTTTACAACCAAAAGCTTGACTTCATTCTCCTTTGATTTTACTTATGAGTCTGAAAATCGGGATTATGACGAGTCACGACTCTACAGTAGGTATGTTATTAAGCCGTCTAGGTTTGAAGTGGGTGCGGGGATTCGGACAAATAAGAACAAAGCGTTTTCATTTAATCTTAATTTTAGCAATAACAGCTTTTTTAATCAAGATTTTGATGAGGCAAAAGCTAGACAAACATTTAATTTTCGAGCACTATACCGCTTCTCCAAACGGTTATCCCTAAAATTGGGCTCCTTTCACAACCAAACCATCGACGATATTGGTTTCTTGGAATCTCATGCAGACGAGATTTATTTTGGCAGGAGAGATATTAAATCCATTGAGAATACCATAAGTATGCTTTGTTTTATAGATAGTAAAAAGTGGATTAATGTTCGTTTAAGAAATTTTTGGAGCAATGCTGATTATGATCAAGTGTTGTTTAGTTTGTTGGACAATGGCAGAAGGGCAGTAGCGGATTATGCCATTTTAGAAGACGACCCCAACACGAATTTCAATATTTGGAACCTCGACGTTAATTTTGAATGGTGGTTTGCTCCCGGAAGTAATATGGTTTTGCAATACAGAAACCAACTTTTTGAATTAAATAATGCCTCAGCATTAGATTATTATGCGAGTTTAAGCAATCTATTTGAAACTCCTATCGAGCACCAACTCTCTTTGAGAATAAACTATTTGATTGATTATAATCGTCTGAGAAAGAAACGCTAGCTTATCGTGTTAAAATCTTTTTGTTACCAAATAAAACCATTTGTTATGTAAAGTTAACTATTTGAAATAGTTCTAAGTTCTCATTAATGAATTTAGAGGCCAAAAGTCAACATCATTTTTTTAAGCAATGTTTTAGAGTCACTTCCAAGTAAATTTTTGATATAATAGTGGGGTTTTTTACTGTTATTCCCGTGGTACTATTTTGATGCCGAAACCACCAGCTGGAACGGTAAGTAATTTTAAAACAGTCTGAGAAGTGACCTTTTTTGATTCAATTACATAGGCTTGTGGGTTGGTTTTATAATCGGCATTTTTGTGATCTCTATAGATGGTGGCCGTGTATTTTTTGTCTTTATCTAAAAATGATAAATCTATAACGGCTTTTCGCATGTTATACCCATTACTATTTCCAACAAACCAATCTTCACTGCCTTTGACTTTTCGTGCAATGGTAACATATTCACCTGGTTCTGCCTCTACATACACAGACCTATCCCAATCAATTGCCACGTCTTTGATGAATTGAAATGCATCCATGAACCGCTCATAGTTTTCAGGAAGGTCAGCCGCCATTTGCAATGGCGAATACATCACCACATAAAGTCCAAGTTGATTGGCCAAGGTCGTGTTTACACGGGAATTGTTGTTAGGGTTCAATTTGCTGACATCCGTTTCAAATACCCCCGGTGTGTAGTCCATGGGGCCACCTATAAGACGTGTAAATGGCAAAATGGTTGTATGATTGGGTTTGGAGCCACCAAAGGCTTGAAATTCGGTTCCTCTAGCCGACTCGTTCGCCACTAAGTTAGGATAAGTACGTCCAATGCCTGTAGGCCGTACTGCTTCATGCGCATTTACCATGAGCTCATAATCAGCAGCCTTCTTGATAGCATAGTTGTAATGGTTAACGATATATTGACTGTAATGGTGTTCCCCTCTCGGGATAATATCGCCAACATAGCCGCTTTTTACTGCATTGTAGCCATTGTCTTTCATAAACTGGTAGGCCTTGTCCATATGTCGCTCATAGTTGCGAACTGATGACGAAGTTTCATGATGCATAATAAGCTCAACGTCTTTTGCTTTGGCATAGGCATTCAGCATTTTGACATCAAAGTCAGGATAAGGAGTAACAAAGTCAAATACAAAGTCCTTGGATTCTCCAAACCAATCTTCCCATCCTTCATTCCATCCTTCAACCAAGATGCCGTCAAAGCCATGGGTTGCTGCAAAATCAATATAACGCTTGACATTGGCATTGTTTGCTCCGTGGGTGGCGTTGGGGGTTGCTTTGCTATAATCTATCTGACCTAATTTTATGGCGGCAAAGTCATCGGTATAGTGCCATGATTTTTTTCCTGTAATCATCGCCCACCAAACACCAATATACTTCATGGGTTTTATCCAAGACGTATCCTCAATAGCACAGGGCTCATTTAAGTTATACGTCATTCTAGATGCCAATATATCCCGCGCATCATCACTAACCATGATGGTTCTCCAAGGGGTATTGTGCGGGATAGTCATATAGGCCATATTCCCTAGCGCATCTGGTGTCAACCACGACTCAAAAGTCAAGGTTTTAGGCGTTAAGTTGAGGTGCATGGCAGGATAATCGATTAGTGCTGCCTCATGAATATTGATATATAATCCATCATCTGATTTAAGCATTAAAGACGTTTGAACACCTGTATTAGAAAACTTCTCCTGAGATGCGTTTCCAACGTATGCCTCATCGAATAAAGATTCGATTTCAGAAATACGCGAAGTCATATAATCAAACTCTTGGGTGTCGTAATCCCCCGGAATCCAGTGCGCAATGTGATCTCCTGTCAAGGCAAAAGACGTTCGCTCGTGCTTAATAACAAAATTGCCTAAATTTTCTTGTGTTGGAAATTCATATCTAAACCCAACGCCCTCGTTATAAACCCGAAAACGGATATTCATTCTGCGCTTACTTTCTCGCTGCTCCACAGCTATGAGCATTTCGTTGTAGTGGTTTCGGATTTCACGCTCCTCACCCCAAACGGGGCTCCAAACCTCGTCCTTGGTATCGTATATAACATCCAGCACTTTAAAGTCCTCCATCAAATCATCATCTTGAACAAGTTCAAAACCCATGCTGCTTTCCAAGATAACGGGCTTTTGATTGTATTGAATTTGGTATGTCGGAACGCCTTTATCGCTCACAGAAAATGCAATATTCAATTGTTTGTTTGGCGAAAGACAACGCTGTCCTACAACAGGTTGTGTGATAAGTATAATCCCTAAAATAAGTTGAAATAAACGCATGGGTAACGAGAGGTTTTTAGTATTTAATTTCTGACCAGTCTATACGACCAAGACTCTAAGTTTATATTGTTTATTTGGACTTCTTTTTCTGTAAAAACATCTTTATATGTGCTGTTGTCTGCAAGAAAAACTTGTTGTGGCACATTGGATAAATTCCCAATAAAAATAAGCGTATCATCTCCCTTTTTTCTAGAGAAAGCAATCACATCAGCGTTCGAGTTTTCAAGTAAGTTAATGTTTGCTGCATCCTTGCCAACATCCAAGGCATCCGAAGTCTTTTTTAGTGTGTTGAGTTTTGTAAAGAGCGTCATATAAGACGACTCTTTTTTGGGTATTAAATCCTTTTCAAAAAACTCAAGACGCTTGTCTAAACCATATTCCTGACCAGAATATATGAGAGGCGTTCCAGGCATGGCATAGGTCAATACCGCCATGACTTCTGCTGCATCACCCAATCGCTCAAAAACAGTTCCATTCCATGAGTTTTCGTCGTGGTTGGTGGTAAATGACATCACTGCATGATCGGAGCTATAATTTTGCTGAACGCTTTTAAGGTGGTTTTTCAGGTCTATTGCCTTCATTTCGCCTTTGGCGATTCTATTAAGTGTCGCATGACCAGGCCAATCATAAGAGAGTTGGAACAGTTCAATTAGTGGATATCCCCCCTTGTGATTACCATCAGACTCAGCGAGCATCACCACTGGCTTTATACTGTTTAGTCGGGTCATTGCTTTTTTCCAAAAGGGAATGGAAATATTATAGGCTGCATCACAGCGATATCCGTCAACACCCACTTCAGCTACCCAATAGGCCATATCGTCCTCTAGGGCCTGGAGCATATCTTGATTTTCAAAATTTAGCCCAGCAACGTCTGTCCAATCTGGATTTGGGGGAATAATATTCCCCTGGTCATCTTTAAGATACCATTCTGGATGCGCAGCAATCCATGGGTGATCCCAAGCGGTATGCCCTGCTACTAAATCAATCATTACAAGTATGTCCAAATCATGTGCTGCATCAACTAGAGATTTAAAGTCTTCAAGGGTGCCAAATTCTGGGTTTATACCGCGGTAATCACGTATAGAATAATAACTCCCAAGCGATCCTTTGCGGTTCTCAATTCCGATTGGATGGATGGGCATAAACCACAAAATATCAATGCCCAATTCTTTGAGTTTTGGTAAATATGCAGCAAAAGCATTAAAGGTTCCTTCTTGGGTATATTGTCTAACATTAACCTCATAGATAACCGCTTTAGACAAAAATTCATCAGAAAAAACCGGAGTGTTGGTCTTGGCTTCTTTCGAGGAGTTACATGCGGTTAAAAAGACTACAGATATAAAAATGATAAAAAGAGTACGCATATCTATGGGGTATTAAATGAAATTATTTTGGCGCTATTTGCAGGTATTGGCAGCTGTCCCGTCAAAGGGGTGACAGCATCGCTAAATACGTCTTTGCCCATTTGAGCACTACCAATTCGTTGGTTAAAACGTTGCATGTTCAGCGTTTGGTCTTCGTCGTTCGCATTTAGCACCACCATGATAGTCTTGTTATCGGTATACCTAAAATAAACATAAACCTCATTTTGAGGCGCATAGTGCATGGTCTTGCCAAAGTGAATGACGGGTTCGTTTTTTCGCCAATTGAATAACTGGGCAGTAAAATCAAAATAGTTGTTTTCGACTTCGGTTCTGCCGGCTTTATTAAATGCAGTTCGCGTATCGCTAGGCCATCCACCAGGAAAGTCCCTACGCAAATCCGCATCTCCTTTTTCTTTGGCGCCCCGCATATTAATTTCCGTACCGTAGTAGGTTTGTGGCACGCCCCTAACCGTAGCAAGTAGAGTAGTCATCAGTTTATATTGATAGAATTCAGATGCTATTTCATTAATACGAGAGGTGTCGTGATTTTCTAAAAAAACTATTAGGTCGTTAGGGTTGGCATAGACAAAATCGTTTTGAAACACCTTATATATTTTGTTCATTTTTTGTTCCCACCATGGAGTATCCCCTTGATATATATCTTGTACAGCTGCAAACAAAGCAAAGTCTTTCACGTGAGTTACTTGCGAATTAAAACCACTCATGGCTGCAATGGGGCTATCCTTTTGCCAATAGGAAAGGTGAATTGGATTGATCACCCAACTTTCGGCTACTATGCTAAAGTTAGGGTATTCATCCATGATGGCTTTTGTCCATTGCGTTATTTCATCTCTGCTGTTATAAGGATACGTATCTACCCTATACCCAGATAGGTCGGCATACTCAACCCACCAGATTGCATTTTGTGTAAGGTAGCTCAACAACTGAGGCTGCTTTTGGTTGAGGTCAGCCATGGATTCTACAAACCAGCCGTCTATCAATAATTTTACATCTGATTCGGCGGCATAGGGATCAGTGAAAATTTCCTTTGCGTGACTTGTTTCTGTATAGGTGTCCCATTGGTTTATCCAATCAGCAGCAGGCAAATCTTTTATCATATAATGCTCAAGACTCCAATGGTTTACCACATAATCCATGATGAGTTTCATATTTCTTTTCTTCATCTCAGCAGACAACTTCTTATACAAATCATTGGACCCAAAGCGCCTATCGATTTGATATACATCGCTTGCAGCATACATATGATAAGAACCGCTGGGATCATTATCCTCTGCCACTGGAGTATTCCAAATGGCTGTAACGCCCAATTCCCCTATATAATCTAAATGGTCAATGATGCCTTGTAAATCGCCACCGTGTCGTGCCCATGGATCTTTTCTGTTGGGCTTGTCCAAAAGTTCAGGATGTGCATCATTAGAAGGGTCGCCATTAGCAAAACGATCGGGCATGATAAGGTAAATGAAATCCGAGCTGTCATATCCCTTACGTTCGGCAGAACCCTCACGTCTTTCCATAAGTTCATAAGGAATTTGGATTGACGCCTTTTGGGAATGTTCCAAAACCAATTGATAATTTCCTGGTTTGGTAGTGGCAAGGTCCAAGTAAACAAACAAATAATTCTTACTTTCTAAACGGACCACATCAGTTATTGTTAGATTATTAGAAGTAACCTCATATTCAGCTAAGCCATCTCCATATAGGGTTAGCATCAAATTGGTATTGTGCATACCGGACCACCAAATAGGGGGTTCAACTTTACTGACTTGTGCACTAAGGTTTAAGCAAACAAAAAGGAGTACTAATTTTTTCATATGATAATTATGATAATACAGGTTTAGGCGTTAAGGAAACACTTTCTCCATTCAAAAACACAGCACAAGGCTCCCCTTCAATCAGGGTTACTCGTGACTCAGATATAGAAACAAAAAGCTCAAGAATAGCGCCTCTAAAATTGATTTTAAAAGAGAAGGAAGTCCACGCTTTTGGTAGTTGTGGCGAAAAATAGACCGCATCGTTTTTAATGCGCATACCTCCAAAACCTTCTACAACACTTAGCCAGGTTCCTGCCATTGATGTTATGTGTAATCCCTCATCAACTTCTGTATTGTAGTCGTCTAAGTCAAGACGTGATGTGCGTAAATAAAATTCATAGGATTGCTCTACCCTTCCCAATGCAGCAGCAAGAACTGCATGTATGGATGGTGAAAGTGAAGATTCATGAACCGTAAATGGTTCGTAAAAGTCGAAGTTTCGTTTTAGCTGTTCAAAAGAAAAGTGATCTTCAAAAAAATAAAATCCTTGCAATACATCTGCCTGCTTTATATAAGGAGAACGCAAAATCCGATCCCATGACCAATGTTGATTTATGGGCCTTTCTTCGGGAGGAATTAGCGAGGTCTCTCTTAAGTCTTTGTCTAAAAACCCATCTTGCTGCAAGAACACGTCATGCTTGGCATCGTGAGGCAGGTAAATTCTACATGTTTTTTCTTTCCAGTCTAATACTTCGGATTGGCTTAGACCAAGTCGGTCGTAAATGGCTTGATGTATTTTTGGTTTTTCTTTGGCGATTTGCTCCAGTTTGTTGCCTGCATACTCCATACACCATTTGGCAGCATAATTTGTATACCAGTTGTTGTTGACATTGTTTTCATACTCGTTGGGTCCTGTAATTCCCAAAATGACATATTTATTTTTGTCTTTAGAAAAATTTACCCTTTGGGCCCAAAACCTAGCAATTCCAACTAATACATCAATTCCTTTAGTTTCGACATAGGCCGTTTTGCCTGTGTAGCGCTCATAAGCGTATATC
>OZSS01000919.1_pt1 | contig 14033 bp, 7 predicted proteins | sample 1779911 | NCBI WGS metagenome assembly OZSS01 (sample SAMEA2603589, study PRJEB24840) | metagenome | biome: Water; feature: Photic zone; material: Seawater sample | place: Mediterranean Sea | collected 2013-11-12 | depth 10 m | reverse complement strand
ACCTTGGACAAAAAAAGGTTCCTTAGGATCCGCCCAATCAATGGTCTCTTATGATTTGGAGAAAGACCCCTATGAAAAAGAAAATTTTTCTGCTTCAAATGCATCTTCAGAAATTCTGGTACATCGACTTTTACAAATTCATAACCAAGGATATTCCCGGGATCTTCACCTCCCCAATAGTCAAAATCTAATCCTTGATGATGGCTGGCATAATTTAAGAAATGACCTCAGCGGCTCCATCGGTTTTGAATTCAAATTACTCGATGACGAAATCGTTACTCATTTAGGAATGTGGGATGACCACGACCGGGAATTTCCCATCCGTTCTGCACGTGGTTTACCTACAGAACAAGAGTCAGATCAACCGAGTTTTTTAGGTAAACGACCAAGGTCAATCCAAAGCCAGCATTCCATTCGATTGTGGGAAATCAAAAATTCTACCCCGAAAGAAAGGATGAGAATAAAAATTGGACCGAAGAACCAAGGAATACTGGAAGGGGAATTTCGATATATTCCCTTGCCAAAACCTGTTCCTTTATCAGGAGGTACTCATTTCATTCTCTCTATGTCCACAACCACGGGCGATGGGGACCATTTTCATGACGATGTCTCATTCGATGGACTCTCACCCTTGGTAAACCCCAAAGTAAAAATTATTCGAAGTTTGATGTTTAAAGATTTCAGTCCAATTAAGGCACAGGCTATTCCTTCCTTTGCCGACCTTGCTTCGGATTATTCATCGCATCGTTTGCCGGTTGGGCCAACTTTGAAATTTGAATAACTCTAGGTTCCCCAAAGAATGTTTTTTGATATATCGAATATGATTGATATATGATAATTTAATCTATTACTCTCCACTTTATGAATATTTTCTCTTTTGCCTCAATTGGGTGTGCGACTCTGCTTTCGAGCATGCATCTGGTTGCATCCATTAAACCAGTGCCTTTCCATAAGGTGGAAATGACAAGTGACTTCTGGAGGCCACGCTTAATCACACAAAGAAAAGTGCTCGTGCCCTTTGCCTTTGAAAAAACCAAGCCTGGGGTTGCTCACTTGCAGGCGGCGGCTGATTATCTTGCTGGGAAAAAAGTGGAAGACCACCGACCCCATAGATTTATTGATTCTGACCTCTATAAGGTAATGGAGGGTGCTGCCTACTTGGCTCAGTTACAGGATGACCCCGAACTTGAGTCTCAATTTGACCGTATCGTAGATGTAATTGCAGCGGCACAAGAACCAGACGGCTATCTTTATCCTTCCCACACTACCAAGGTTGGATCTGATAAAAATATGATGGGGAACAAACCCTACACTTTTGTGGTGCACAGCCACGAACTTTATAATATGGGGCACCTTTATGAAGCTGCGATTGCTTATTTTCAAGCAACAGGAAAAGACAAACTTTTAAAGGTAGCTGAAAAAAATGCGCTCCATGTGAACCGAGTCTTTTTTGAAGGTGATCCAAATTACAATGACGGAAAACCGATTCAACAAGCTCCCGGTCATCAGGAAATGGAATTGGCCTTGGTCAAATTATCCAATGTTACCGGCAAGAAACTTTATCTCGAAATGGCGGAAAAATTTCTCGAAATTCGTGGAAAAACATATGTCCCTAATGGAGAAGGCGTAATGTCGCCTACCTACGCCCAGCAACATGCACCGCTTGAAAATCAAAGTGAAGCAGTCGGCCATGCGGTTCGGGCAACCTACTTGTACGCCGCGATGGCTGATATTGCCGCGTTAAAACAAAAGAATTCCTACACCGACGCTCTCCATAGAATTTGGGCAAATATAACCGATACCCGGATGCACATAACCGGTGGCCTAGGTGCCGTTCATGGGATTGAAGGTTTCGGGCCCAAATACCTTTTGCCTAATGCCGATGCTTTCAATGAAACTTGTGCCGCGGTGGGTAATGTACTTTTCAACTTCAGAATGTTTTTGGTTCATCAGGACGCGAAATATCTTGATGTGGCTGAAGTTTCTCTGCTCAACAATGTCTTGGCGGCAGTCAACCTTGAAGGGAACCGGTTTTTTTATGTTAACCCACTTGAGGCCGATGGAAAGTATCCATTCAACCATGGCACTGCAGGAAGGGCGCCTTGGTTTGGAACCGCATGCTGTCCGAGTAATATGGCTCGACTCTTACCTCAGGTTCAAGGAATGACCTATGCCCATAATGATAAAAATCTTTATTTTGCAATGTATGCAGAAACTTCCACCCATCTAAATATAGCTGGTACACCTTTATCGATCAAACAAACGACGGATTACCCGAACGACGGGATGGTCAAGATTTCTCTTGATCCTGAAAAACCAACAACCTTCACCGCCCACCTTCGGATTCCAACTTGGACAGGTAATCAATTTGTTCCCGGAAAACTTTATAAATATGTCAATCAATCCAATGAAGATTGGTCTATCTCTGTAAACGGGGCTAAGACCAAAGCAAAAGTCGTAAAGGGATTTGCGACCATCAAACGCACCTGGAAAAAAGGGGATCAAATTGTCCTCGATCTGCCCATGCCTTTACAGATCAATGAATGTGACAACCGGGTTGAGGAAAATCAAAACCGTCTCGCATTTACCCGTGGACCCTTTGTTTTATGCGCTGAAGGAATTGACAATGGTGGTGCGACCCAGCGTTTTTTCCTGAACAGGAAAAAAGTGGCTAAAAAATTTAAGCTAGCCAGCGTTCAACTTGCAAGTGGTTCCTTCTCGCAGGTTAAAACCAAGGCCAATGCAGTCGATGCACTGGGCAAGGAAGAGGATAGGAGTCTTTCCCTGATTCCCTACTATGCCTGGAATAATCGAAAGCCGGGATCCATGACCATCTGGTTCCCTACAACACCAAAGCTTGCTGTATTTGATCCACACAAACTTCCCAAGAAGAGTGTTTTTTCAAGTATTGAGGCGTCCCACACTTCCGAGTTGGATACAGCCAGTGCGGTTGGGGATGGAAAAGAACCAAAATGGTCGAGTGGAAAAAGCGTTCCACGTTGGACGAGTCGTCCTCAACTTGGGAAAGCACAATGGATCGAAGGCCATTTTTCAACACCTAGAAAAGTTCGGGATATCGGAGTCTATTGGATGCAAGACCAACAGGATGTAAAGTTTCCTCAGGAATGGTCCCTTGAAGTTAGAAATAAGGGAAAATGGGAACCTTTCGAATTATATGTCACGGACCGTTATGACAATCGGGCCAATCAGTACAATGTGGTTCACCCTGCCGCCCCACTCACTTGTGATGCTATTCGAATCAATATGGTTCCACAGCCAGATGCTGCTGTTGGTATTTTAGAGGTCCAAGTCGCCTTTGAAAAATAGAATACGGTATACAAAATAAGGTATGATCTTTAGGTCACCTCGTGCCCTACTCCTTTTATTTTGGTGGGCTCTACTTTTAATCTGTCCAAAAATATTTGCGAAAGAAGTACCGCTCTGCGAAAAACTTGAACAGTCGATTCAAGGCAGAAAGCATGGATTTCTTGCGGGCAACCTCACTTATTATGTGGGTGGCTTCCATGCAAGTTGGGAGCTGATGGAAGATGAAACGATCGGGCTCACCCATCCCTTTTATCATGACCTCCGAAGTCGTGGAGTCGGAATTTTACACAGTGAACTACCTGGGAGTGAACATACGGGTGTGGGTAATGACTACAGAGGATGGGAGTTTTACAAGGACACTCGCGTCCTCTATGGCAGTGTTATTATTGGCGAAAAGGTTCACAAACATCCCAAGCCAACAAGGATGAGTTGGAGACCAGATAAAATGATTTGCGAATATGAGATAGAAGGCATTCTCATCCGCGAAGAAAAATTTATCAGTGCTCTAGACACAGCCCTCTCGATCATCACTTCCTCTCAACCGATCATCCTTAGGTTTGAGGGTCATAGCTTTTATGTCCGCCACAGTGTTTCTTCCAGTGCATCCGCCTACTATGATCCCCCCACCAATGCACTACTTGTAGGGGAGGGAGGGACGGTTCGTTCCCAACCCGATCCAGATCGGCCCGAAAGAATTGGACCTTGTGTTTATCAGGGAATGACCACTGCCCTCTCCTCTTCTCAGAACTTTTCTAAAACCTTAGAACTCAACAAGGATGATCGTGGTGTCTGGAAATATTCTTTTGAAGTTCCCTGTAATTCCTCTGGAGTTACCGTTTCTTGGTCCATGCACGACGATCAAAATAAAGCCAAAAATGCTTCCACAGATTCCATTCTAAGGGCTGAGGAATTAAGGGCTGAGAAAACCGCAGAAATGAATGAGATTCTCGGTCAACAAATCCCACAATTTCGCTGCAGTGATCCGAAGTTTGAGGAAATCTATTACTACCTTTGGTCCCTCTACATGATGTATTACATCGATGTGCAAAAAGGCTGGGAAATGGAAAATCATACCCAATCCGCAGTTAATAACTTTCTTGGAATTCACCGCTATGATGCCTGTTTTCAAATCAAAGTGGGAGCCTGGATAAGAGACAAGCCTAAGTTTGCCTATGGAAATGTACTCACTTGGAAGCATTTAGTTGAAAACGGTCGTTATCGGGAAACCAATGACGGTCATATTTTTCTATCTGACAACAAGGGAGTTAGTTGGCACTCGGGAGCTTATGGAGGAGAACTAGCGGAACATGTCCTGGGTGCATGGCAAATTTACCAGCATTCAGGTGATAGTAATTTTATTCGAAAATGCTACCAAGGATTTTTTCGGAAGGTTTTTTGGAGGAACATGGTTGGGTTTGCCATGAATGATGCAGAGGTTGGAAGAGTCCTTGAAAAAATGGCCGTGCTGACAGGAAACCGGTCCGATGTTGAGCACTGGAGAAAGCGAATCAAACAAGACCCCAAACATCTACAGCTTATGTTTGAACAACGCTGGGAGGCCAATGGGCATAAAGATTATTTCATGGGAGGCAGAAATGGCATGTTGATGACCACTGCTTTTTGGTCGATGCGTTCACCGCACTTCCCGAGAGACTATGCCAAACGAATGATTCACTCCTGGGCCTTGAATAAAGAGCGCGGGTTTTTCGGGGAATTCTTCCCCTTGGCGATGTCAAAAAAATCGATGCAAGTATTTTATTCTGCTGACGATCAAGCTTTTGGTTATACCCCGGATACCGCTTACTTCACCCTTGACGGAATGTTTTGCCAGGGATTCCCCAAAATTGCCTCCAACCTTACCCTTAACCACTTGGAAAACTATAACTATCATGAAGGATGGGGAATTCCAGTTGCCCCTGAGGCTTATCGTCGTGATCTCGCTCTGTTCGGGGATCAATATTCCAACTTCAATGCGGGTAAAATCCTTTTATTTATCGAAGGGTTGGCTGGAATATCTTATTCGATTCCGGACAACATATTTCATGTAAAAGATTCCATGCCCATGAGTTGGGATTGGATGGAGTTTGATATTCCCATTGGAAATGAGAAAGGTTGGACTCAAGTTCGATACCAAAGGAAAAGGGGTTTTTTGGGAGGGCAAAAGAAATCCATTACGGTCACAAACTGCCCTCTTCGGGTAAAGTTTGAACCCTGGCTAGATCAAGGACAGCTTTCCGGAAATCCAGATCTGACTGGTGCCAATTTTATTGAGCAAAATTCCACCCATCCAAACTATGTATCTTTTCTGGCAGATCAGAAATCATCGAAAAGTTCCATTACACTATCCTTCAAATGAGATTCCGATGTGCTGAATATATTTTCCTTGGTATGTCCCTTTTTGGATTGGTCATGGATGCCAAAAAACCAAACATTGTTTTTATCCTCGCGGACGATCTTGGTTGGGCGGAATTGGGATGCTATGGAAATTCATTTAATGAAACTCCACATTTAGATGAGTTGGCCAAGCGAGGGCTTCGCTTTACTCACGCCTATGCAGCTGCACCGGTTTGTTCTCCTTACCGAGCCGCCCTGCTAACCGGTCAACATCCTGCTCGCGTCGGCATTCTCGACTACCTCCGCCCCAATTCCTCCAATGCACTGCCCGTGGATCAAGTGACCCTCCCCAAGATCCTCAAGCGTAATGGCTATGCTACTGGAATGGTGGGCAAGTGGCACTTGACCGGTTATAAATACCAAGGTGCCCAGTTCGAGATTCGTCCACTAGATCATGGTTTCGATTGGAATATTGGAAGTGAAGTAAAAGGAGTTGGAAATGGAGCCAACTTTTGGCCCTATGTATTTCGAACGCAACCGATCTCATGGATCGATCTTCCAAAAAATAGGATGGGAAAAGATGAATACTTAACCGACCGCTTGAACTTGGAAGCGGTTGATTTCGTAGAGAGGAACCAGGGTAAGCCTTTTTTCTTATACCTTAGCCACTATGCCCCCCATACCATTCTGAATGGTCGACCTGACCTAGTCGAAAAGTATCGCAAAAAACATCCCCCTGGAAAGCCTAGTAGGACGAAATGTTATCTCTGTGATGATGCCGGACTTACAGGAGAAGACTGTGAATATTGGTCTCAAGATCATAACCCTCACCTTGCTGCCATGCTTGAAAGTATTGACGACGGGGTTGGACTCTTGATGAAAAAGCTCGATTCACTCGGTCTTTCTGAAAATACCATTTTTATTTTTACGAGTGACAATGGGGGCGAGACCAATGTCACCTCCAATGCTCCACTTCGTGGAGGAAAAAGCCAGTTATATGAAGGGGGTATCCGCGTGCCTATGATCGTGTGCTGGCCTGAAGGTAATGTTCCAGCAGGTGCAACCAGTAACCATCCCGTAGTTAATCATGACTTCTACCCCACCCTTCTGGAGGCGGCAAATATCGAACCGGACCCCAGTCATATTCTGGACGGAGTCTCCATAATTTCTACCTTGAGGAATCCATCTTCCCCTCACGCACGCCCAGCCCTGCATTGGCACTACCCACTGGACCGGCCCCACTTTCTTGGTGGCATCTCGAGCGGAGCGATTCGGAAAGGAGATTGGAAGCTGATTGAATATTTCAACCCCGCACGGCCCGAAAAATTCGAACTCTTCAACCTCGAAACAGATGTTTCCGAAGAAAGCAACCTCGCCTCCACCCACTCGGAACGAGTGCGGGAGCTCCACCGTGAACTGGTCTCCTGGCGCCAGCGGGTCGGTGCCCGGATTCCTTCCCGCCCCTTACTTACACAACCAGGAAACCTTTATTTTGGTGAACATTTTTCAACGGGTCAAATTAGTGAAAAATGGTTTTTCCAAAAAGAATGGCAGGTTGAAGATGGAATTCTTTTGCGCAACCAAGTTGCTGGGACCAATAAGCGGCTTTTTTACAAAGAACCGATCTTTAAAGATGCACTCATACGATTCGAATTTCTTTTTAACGGGGCGGAAGACATCCGCTTAGTCACCGGTTCAAATGGAAGCTATAATACCGTGGTTCACATTCGAAAAGATCATTTTTTCATTCAAACCGCATTCGATAAGGAAGGGCCTTGGTATCCAATGCGTCATGGAGAATGTGCCTATAACTTTAAAGATGGGGAATGGTATGGCATAACCATCGAATTCATCAAAGACCAAGCAATTGCACACTTGAATCATGAATACATCGCTTATGCTCAACACCCCATGATTGATAAAGAACGAACTTATTTTGCATTTCAAGTCGATCAAGCTGGAGCATCCTTGGACAACCTTCAGGTTTTCCATGCTGGTCGGCATCCTGAGCAGATAAATAATCATTCTGTAATCAAAACTCAGCTTGATCGTTTTCCTCTTAAAAAAACGGTCCAAGAACAACATGACATACTGAAGAAAAACCTCCACGCTCGCCTATTTATGGAGGACGAAAAATATCGTACTTTAATTGAAAGAGTTGAGATTCTGGATCAAGAAAAATTGCAACGCTTTCCGGATGCATTTTTGTCAAATAAGCAGTTCCAGAAGAAAATTAAAAGTTTGCGAAAGGAATTACATCAAAACGATCCCGAGTATAAGAAGATTCTATTTTCCACTTTTCAGGCAAGTCGAGCCCTGGATCAATTCCTGGTCGAGAAAAATCCTAAGATAAATGATTTGCCCCATGCCCAGAAGAAAGCCGTTCTTGAGGAAACAAGGCTTCGGTATAAAGATGTACCAGAATTCCGAATGCTCTTACAAGTTTCGGAAGAAGCCCAAAATAAACTGGAGAAGAAATATCCTCAGCTTTTTGTGAGTAATCGGGTGCTATCCCAAAAAAAGAGAACGGGCAAGAAAAGCATTCCAAGATGATCCTCAGTTCAAGGAACTTATGACGGAGCGAAGCAAAGCAAATGCAGCAAGTATTGACTATCTTTACCAAAATAATAGTAAACTTAGTAATTTAAAGAATATCTTGGACGAACAATAGCCAATGAAAGTATATGTTCACAGAAAGGGGAAAAATTATGGTCCCTTCTCAGTTGCTCAAATCAAAGAGCACCTTCGAGCAAATAACTTTATTGGTGATGACCTTGCCTGTTTCGACGGCTCCCATTGGATCAAATTGTCTGAAGTTCCAGGGGTCTCAAAAACTCCGGATCCCGCTAAGGATCAGATACGCCTGAAAACCGAGAAGTCAGACAAAGAGCCAACCCTACAAAAAGCGGAAGGCTCCAAACCAAAGACCAGGAAGCCCGTTTTCCAAAACCGTAAAAAAGCCCTTATACTTACGGGAGTTTCCCTCGTTTCCATTGGCCTAGTAACATTCCTCACTTTTTTGTTTATTCCCAGTGAGCAAGATCAAAGTGCTCGAGAAACCCATTCAGATGGTATGATCCAAAACATTTCATTGGAGCAAAGACCTGCTTCTTCATTTGAAGGCTTTGATCCTCGCCCAGCAGCTGAAAAAATAGATTCCTTTTTGAATGCAAATTTGAATCGTGAAAAACTCCAGCCCAATCCCATCATTAGTGATGAGCAATTCCTGCGTCGAATTTACCTATCCGTTATCGGTCGGATACCAACGATTTTGGAAGCCAATAATTTCCTCAATTTAACTGCAGACAATAAACACTCCTTACTGATTCAAAAACTGCTCACAAATGATGCCGGCTACACGGCTCATCACTATCAATTTTGGGCCGACCTTCTTCGAATCCCCACGAATGTTGATTATACGCTTTATTATCGGGAATGGATCAAGGAACAGGTAAGAAAAAACACGCCCTATGATGAACTCGTACACCAACTGGTAAGTGGGCACGGTCTCATTTTTGACAACCCTGCTGCTGCATATTATTTGCGTGATGCTGGTATGGCCCTAGACAACATGTCGAATTCAGTTCGTATATTTTTAGGTACGCGTTTGGAGTGTGCTCAGTGCCATGACCATCCCTTCGACAAATGGACCCAGATGGATTACTTCAAGATGGCTGCTTACACCTACGATTTTGATGTTCGTATGGGCGTGTCTCACGATTCAAATCGTCAGCAAGTTTATCAAGATTTTGGAAAAAGAAGAAATGCTGCTTTTCTAGAGGCAACTGGTTTTGAGGATTTTCCCCACATGCACGATGAGTCTAAAATCGATGAATGGCTTAGCCAACCCTATGCACCTGGTTACTTAGAACGTAATAATTTATCCAAAGAGGAATTTAGAAAAGCAGCGATACGAGGATTGATTGCCCGCAAAGAGACATCCGATTTTGACGACCCAGTTTCGCAGACTGTTAATATGCTCTATGGCCATATTTCTAATGTTCAGGTAAAACATCATTACGATAAACCCCTGCAACTTCCTCATGACTATCAGTATGACAACGGATCTCCACACGAGATCGTAAAACCCGGCACCATGTTCGGTCCAGAAATCCCTCACCTTGAGGATCAGACCGAACGAAAAAATGCCTACGCAGAATGGTTAGTATCACCCGAAAATCCACGTTTTACTAGGGTCATCGTGAATCGGCTTTGGAAGCGTGCCTTTGGGCATGGTATTTTTGAACCCTTGGATAACCTGACGGATCGAACCGAAATCAGCCAACCCGAATTGCTTCGTTTTCTTGAGAATTTAATGCAGGAACTTGATTACAATATTCGTGCTTTTCAGAATGTTCTTTTTCATACTCAACTTTTTCGCAGGGAGATGCACCTGGAAGATCATCCTCTGGGGATGAAATTCCATTTCGCGGGTCCACTCTTGAAGCGAATGAGTGCCGAGCAAATTTGGGATTCCGTCACCACTCTCATACTTCCTAATGTCGACACCTATGCCCCTAATAAAAAACGGACCCAGGAACGGATTGCCCGAACCAAAGCAATTTATCAAAGCCTTGAAGGTAGACCTATTGAGGAAGTCTTACCCAAAATAAGGGAAGCTGGGGCTCTGCGACGGGAGATGCGGGGTGAACAAGTTGAATATGAGAAAAAGATCTCAGCCGCTTACGCTCAATCCGATCATGAACTTGCCAGAAAATTGACGGATGAACTCAAAGTAAAAGTCCGCGAGATGGAAACAATGAGTCGTGAACTGGTCTTGGTTGATCTGAAAGACAACCAAGTAAGACCCTCGATGATGATGGGAGAATCGATGATGAGCAGTCCCATGAGCTCTGCGACAATGGAAGTAAATGAACGAATATCGCAGGCAAAACCTCGTAAAGCACCTGGAAACTTGGATCCGAATGAGCGAAGGATCTGGGATGCAAGGGAGCGTACTTCCTTGCGTCATTTCCGGGATGTGGTTCGACAAATGGCAAGAGCGGTTGAACTGGAATCACCAGCGAAAAGAGGACATTTTCTACGCGACTTTGGCCAGTCAGACAGAGAAGTTATCGATAATTCCTCATCCCATGCATCCGTTCCCCAAGCTTTATATTTGCTTAATAGCCCCTTGAGTGTCGCGATTCAAAATTCGAACGCTTTTCTTGGTGGGCTTCTCGCTGCCCTGAATAAACCCGAGGATAAAATTGAACTTATTTATCGATCCATGTTAACCCGAAAGCCAACCACTTTGGAACTAAAAAGGATTCTTACTGATTATGAAACTCACGGGGAAGAAACCATTGAAGACCTCGTTTGGGCTCTGCTTAACTCTCGCCAATTTATATTTATACAATGATAAAGTCTGATTTCAACCGTCGCCGTTTTCTTGAACTAGCTGCCGGAAGCTTTCTTGGTGTAACTGCACACCACAGCTTTGGAGCCGCAGGGGAGAAAAGCACTATTCCCCAAATGGCTGATCCCGCGAAGCAACTCATTTACCTATATATGGAAGGTGGAATGAGCCATATCGATACTTTTGACCTCAAAACAGGTCATGAAAACCAGGGGTCAACCCAGCCCATCAATTCCAATGTGGATGGGATTCGAGTCTCGAGCCATCTTCCCAACTTGGCCAGGCATGCAGACAAGTTATGCATCGTGAACTCACTAACCTCAACGGCAGGCGACCATGAAAAAGGAAACTACTTCATGCATACCAGTTACCAGCAACGGGCAACGATTCGACATCCGGGTATTGGATCTTGGTATCATAAATTAAAGGGTAAAATCAACCCCACCCTTCCGGCTTCGGTTTTTATTGGACGGGAGAGTAGGTTTCATGGAAGTGGTGGTTTTTTTGAACCCGAATTTGAACCGCTTGCCATCAACGAACCCGAATCCGGTCTAAAATACGCTCAAGCCCTTGTCGAAAAAGAGCGTTTTGATAGGAGGCTTAATCTCGCAAACGACATCGATGCCGAATTTCTCAAACGATATCACTCAAAACCTATTCGAGCTTACGGGCACATGTATGCGGATGCAGTTCGCTTAATGGATAGCCCGGACCTGGCGGCTTTCAATATTCACAAAGAAGACGACAAAACAAAAGAGCGATACGGCTCGGAGCCCTTTGCCCAGGGTTGTCTGCTTGCCCGTCGCTTAATCGAACGAAATGTTCGCTCGGTTGAAGTCAGCTTCGGGGGCTGGGATACTCACCAAAACAATTTCACCTCCCTGCCCGAGCTTTGCCATACTATGGATCAGGCGGTGGCAGCCCTGCTTGAAGACTTGGAGCGAGTTGGTAAATTAAAGGACACCATTGTGGTCTTAACCACAGAATTTGGACGAACTCCTCAGATCAATCAAAATGTTGGCCGGGACCACTACCCTCAGGCATTCACCAGCGTCCTAGCCGGAGGCGGCTTTAAAGGTGGATATGTGCATGGAAAAACATCCAAAGGTGGAGAGGAGGTTATTGAGGGATCCATGACCATTCCAGATTTTAATGCCAGCATTGCCCACGCATTAGGCATCCCTGTCGATCATGTACTCTACAGCCCGACCGTTCGGCCATTCACCGTTGCTCACAAGGGAAAACCTCAATTAGGATTATTTTCCTAATCCATCAATCCGGAAATTCATTTTTTACTTAGTTGCTTACTCTATGCTGTTTGGATTGAAAATTGCCTCCCTTTTATTTACCTCCTATGAGGTTTTCAATCATGGATATAATTAAAAGGAATCAAATCCGAATTAGTGAGCTGGCTGCCGGCAGTCCTAAACTTGCGAATCAAGCTTTGGCACTTGACTGGAATGAGCTACAGCTTGCCTTGGAAGAATGTGTCTTTAATCAAGATTTATCAACCTTGCCTGAAAAGTATGAACCTGCTTCCTACTTCCCGATCAAGCCAGAAAATGCTGAACAGGAAGAACTCTACGCCCGAGCCTTTAAGCATGGGGAAACCCTGATTCGGGATGGAAAAACCGCTGCATTCACCGTCGCTGGAGGGCAAGGAACCCGATTGGGGTATGATGGCCCCAAGGGAACCCTCCCAGTAAGCCCCATTAAAAACAAACCCCTTTTTCAACTATTTGCTGAACAGATCCATGGGATATCGCAAAAGTATGAGGTAAGCATTCCTTGGTACATTATGTGCAGTCCCTTGAACTTAGAGGCTACGATCAACCATTTTGAAGAAAGTAATTACTACGGGCTTGGAAAAGAAAACTTGAAGTTCTTTGCCCAAGGCGTGATGCCTGCTACTGACTTCGAAGGAAATCTGCTTCTTGCCAGTCAGGATGGCCTCGCACTCTCCCCCAACGGACATGGGGGCTCCCTCAAAGCTTTAATCGATTCCGGTTCCATTGCCGACATGGCAGAAAGAGGTATTGAACATGTCTCCTATTTCCAGGTCGACAATCCATTGGTGACCATTCTCAACCCTTTATTTATCGGACTACATGAGCTCCAAAATTCAGATATGTCGAGCCGGTCCCTGACCAAAACCGGGCCGTTTGAAAAATTGGGCAACTTCGTTTCGATCGGCGACCGGATTTCAATCATTGAATATTCCGATTTGCCTGAGGAAAAAGCCCTTGAAAAAGAAGAGGATGGACGAATCAAATACCGGGCTGGAAGTCCGGCAATTCACATTCTGCGGCGCGACTTCATCGAACAGTTTGCCAGTGGCGAAAATAAACTGCCTTACCATCGGGCTGAAAAAAAGGTCTCTTTCATCAATGAGAAGGGTGAGCTGATCGAGCCGCATGAACCAAACGCGGTGAAATTTGAAACCTTTGTTTTCGATGCCCTGCCAATGGCTAAAAATCCATTAATTCTCGAAGCTGACAGGCGGGAAGAGTTTTCCCCGGTAAAGAATAAGACGGGAGTTGATTCCTTGGAAAGCTCCATGGAAGACCTGAATAAAAGAGCCCATAGATGGCTCGCACAGTACAACCTTTCTATCCCTGAAAGTTCCACGTTTGAAATATGCCCCCGCTCCTACCCATCGATTTTGGATATTGAAAAAATCGACCATCTGGAACGGGATTTAACGAAAGATCAAATCTACTTAACCAAACACGCCTAATGAAAACTTTTTTGTATTTCTCTTTTTCTCTTTTCCTCGCTTTTTCTGTCCTAGCCCAAAAAGTAGATCCTACCTATAAGCAGGTTTCCTATGGACCACATGAGGATATGACCCTGAACTTTTGGAAAATTGAATCCCAAAACCCAACTCCTCTGCTTGTGCATATCCATGGAGGAGGCTGGTTGGGCGGAAAGAAAAATGAAACCGTGGCTCCCAATCTCTTAAAAAATGGATACAGCTATGCCTCTATTGACTATCGTCTTGCTGGGGTAGAAC
>OZSS01000913.1_pt1 | contig 14065 bp, 11 predicted proteins | sample 1779911 | NCBI WGS metagenome assembly OZSS01 (sample SAMEA2603589, study PRJEB24840) | metagenome | biome: Water; feature: Photic zone; material: Seawater sample | place: Mediterranean Sea | collected 2013-11-12 | depth 10 m | reverse complement strand
CGAAACGTACCCGCGACGGTGTGGTGATGAAACAGGGTACGGAAGTGATGACGGGCGGAGCAGATACTTATCATGGTTACGGCAGAGCCTGGGCCAATGTAAGTAATACTCCTTTCCGTGAATATAAGCACTGGGTCCATGAAGGCGGAATCAGTACACCCTTAGTGGCCCATTGGCCGAAGGGAATCTCTGAAAAATTACGCGGAAAATTTGAGCACCAACCGGCACACCTCATCGATCTGATGGCGACCTGCGTGGATTTGGCAAAGGCGGACTATCCAAAAGAAGTGAAGGGGCAGAAAATTGTGCCGATGCAGGGGGTATCCCTGAAACCAACCTTCTCCGGAAAAGCCATCAAAAGAGAAGATCCCATCTACTGGGAACATGAAGGTAACCGGGCGATCCGTATCGGAAAATGGAAACTGGTAGCCAAGGGATCCAATGGAGCCTGGCAACTCTATGATTTGAAAGAAGACCGTTCGGAACTCAATGACCTCAGTGAAAAGCATCCACAACGGGCCAAAGAAATGGCGGATCAATGGGAAGCATGGGCCATCGAAGCCAAGGCAAAACCGTGGCCATGGAATCGCAAGAAGAGCAGCTTCAGTAAAAAGAAAGTTTTTAACCTGGAACCCGATGCCAACCTGCCATCGGGGGTTGCTCCAATGGTTGCCAAGAAGGCGTTCGAGGTGGAAATACAGATGGGAAAGCAGGGAAATGGAATTCTGGTTGCTCAGGGTGGCGATGCCCATGGATGGGCGCTATCCATCGAGAATAAAGTTCTGCGGTTCTTTATCCGTCTGAATGGCAAAATGGAATCGGTTGACGCTGATCAGAAGCTTGGCGATAAGGAAATGAAAATCCAGGCAATGCTGCACGCATCCGGAGAGGTGGAACTCTATGCCGGAAAGCGCAAACTCGGGAGAGGCATGGTGAGTAGTCTGGTGAAAGAAATGCCTCAAGACGGACTGCAAATGGGACGAGATGAAGGTGGAAGAGTTGGCGAATATAAGGATGCATTTGCCTTTGACGGAGAGATCAAGAAGGGCAGAATCAAAATAAAGTAACTTTCTCCCATGCCTTTCATCCACGACGACTTTCTTCTTTCCAATAATCAGGCCGTATCCCTGTATCATGAATATGCCAAGAGTGAACCCATTCTTGACTTCCATAACCATCTACCGCCCGATGAGATCGCCAAAGATCGGAGGTTTGAAAACCTAGCGGAAGCCTGGCTCGAAGCCGACCACTACAAATGGCGGGCTATGCGGGCAAATGGCACACCCGAGGAACTGGTAACCGGAAACGGAGACCCGAAGGAAAAATATTTGGCATGGGCCACCACCCTGCCCCATGCACTGGGCAATCCCTTATATCATTGGACACATCTGGAGCTTAAGCGTTGCTTCGATATCGATACCCTGCTTGGGCCGGACACGGCCGAGGAGATTTGGGAAGCGGCCAATGCGAAGTTGCAGGCTCCTGATTTCTCCGCCCGTGGCATGCTGGAAAAGTTTCAGGTCAAAGCCATCTGTACAACGGATGACCCGGCAGACTCAACGGAGGATCATGAAAAGATAAGCCAGGACGATGCTGTGGTTGCGGGCGTTTACCCGACCTTTCGCCCGGACAAAGCCTGGGGAATCCGTGATGCGTCGGCGTTCCTTGACTGGCTGGAAAATTTGATCGAACAAACCTCCAAGGAAATAAGCACACTGAATGATTTCCTGGAATGTCTCGCCAAACGGGTAAATCATTTCCATGAGATTGGCTGCCGGTTGTCCGACCATAGCTTCCCCTCATTTCCTAGTAAATTCCCAACAGAGAGCGAAGCCCGAAATATTTTCAGCAAGGTGTTGAACGAGGAAAATGCCACAGAGGAAGAAACGGAAAAATTCACCGGGTTTATTATGCTTTTCCTTGGACGCCTCTACTCAGCCAAAGGTTGGACCATGCAGGTACACCTGGGACCTCTGCGCAATAATTCCAGCCGGCTGCTCTCCGCGTTTGGACCGGATGCGGGCACGGATTCGATCGGTGACTGGAACCAGGCCCAAAATATGGGGAAATTTTTGGATAAACTCGACAGTGAGGATTCTTTACCCAAAACCATTGTTTATAATAACAACCCGGCCGATAATTTTTCAATCGCCACGATGCTGGGGAATTTCCAGCGTGACCTACCGGGCAAGATGCAGTTTGGATCCGGTTGGTGGCACCTCGACCAACGGGACGGGATGGTCGAACAATTGAAGACCTTGGCCAATATTGGTCTGCTCTCCCACTTTGTGGGGATGCTTACCGATTCGCGTTCATTTCTTTCTTTTCCCCGTCATGAATATTTCCGGCGTATCCTTTGCAACCTTTTGGGAACATGGATGGAGGAAAGCTTTGTACCTGACGACATTGAATTGATCGGGAATTTGGCTAAACGGATCTGCTACTCGAATGCCCGAGATTACCTGGGGCTGAAGATCAGTTAATAGTCCAAACTATTATTCTCCTGAATGATCCGGGGAGAAAAGAGCTGAAACTTTTTTTATTTTTCTGCGTTTTAAGTATTAAGATTTAACCCTTAACCCAAAATACCTAATGAAAAAAGCTCTCCTATTGATATCCGTTCTTTCACTGGCCACCGGCATCATCGCCAAGCCTGAAAAAGGCGGGAAAAAACCCGGTTCCGGCGAAGGCCGTCCATCCCGAGAAGAGGTGATGAAGAAATTTGACAAAGATGGTGACGGAAAATTGAACGAAGACGAGAGAGCAGAAGCCCGCAAAGCAATGGAAGCCCGCCGTGCTGAAATGATCGAAAAGTTCGACAAGGACGGGGACGGAAAACTCAATGAGGAAGAAAGAAAAGCGGCGATGGCATCCCGCACCAAACCAGGCGGAGAAGGAAAACCCGAAGGGAAAGGAAAAAAAGGCGAGAAGGGAGAAAAGAAAAAAGGGAAGAAAGAAAAGAAATAGCCCAAAAGATTCATTTGTTACAAAAATGCCTCCTTCTGGAGGCATTTTTGTTAAGATTTAAAATTTTTAGCGAATACTCTTCACCCGGAGTGAGTCTTCACATAAGAAGAGATGTATGAGCGATACCCTTTTTTCAGAAATTAAAGAAATAGCAATACGGGCAAGAAAGGCATCATTGAATCTTTCCAGTGCCACAACCGCGGAGAAAAACGATGCCCTTCAGGCAATTGCCCGTGGAATTGAATCAAACCGAAAACTTCTCAAGGAAGAAAATGAAAAAGATCTGGCAATGGCCGAAGAGAACGGCTTATCCGAAGCCATGATCGACCGCTTGCGACTGACACATGAGCGGATTGATTCGATGGTCAAAGGCTTGCGTCAATTGATTGAACTGCCTGATCCAGTCGGTGCCGTCCTCGAAACAAAAGAGCGACCCAATGGACTTGAGATTAATAAGGTGCGGGTACCGATCGGCGTGATCGGGATCATTTACGAATCACGACCCAATGTAACCATTGACTGTGCAGGACTATGTCTAAAATCGGGAAATGCCTCGATTTTACGGGGAGGTAAGGAAGCGATGCACTCGAACCAGGCGATGGCCTCAATCATCACCGAAGCACTTCAAGAATCACCGCTTCCGGATGATGCGGTACAATTAATATCCACGGTTGAACGGGAAGCCCTGAATCATTTACTGACGATGGATGAATATGTTCATTGCATCATTCCCCGGGGCGGAGAAGGCCTGATCCGATTTGTTGCGGAAAACAGTCGGGTTCCGGTGATTAAACATTATAAGGGTGTCTGCAATTTATTTATCGATGCCAGTGCCGATTTAAACATGGCCGAAAAGATTGCGGTATCCTCGAAGTGCGGGAGACCCGGGGTCTGCAATGCGATAGAGAACCTGGTCGTGGAAGCATCCATAGCCGAAGAATTCCTCCCACGGGTAGCCAAGCAATTAACCGAGCAGGGTTGTGAATTAATAGTTGATGAAAGAGCGGACACCATTCTAAAAGATTTTACAACCCGGACTGCAACGGATGAAGATTACGCAGAGGAATTTCTTGATCTCCGTCTCGCGATCAAAGTGGTCGACTCCCTGGACGAGGCGATTTCCTTCGTCAATCAATACGGAAGCGGACATAGTGAATCAATCATTACAAGTAATAAAAAACGGGCGGAGAGCTTTCTCAATGAAGTGGATGCATCCTCCGTTTACTGGAATGCCAGTACACGCTTCACGGACGGGTTTGAATTTGGGCTGGGTGCGGAAATCGGTATTTCCACCGATCGTTTGCATGCCCGTGGCCCCATGGGACTCGAAGAACTATGCACTTATAAATACCAGATCATTGGAAACGGACAGTTTAAATAAGTTAGGAAGATTTCTATGACCGACCTCCTTATTACCGGGGGAACCCTGATCAATGAAGGCACCCGGACCCACGAAGATATTCTCATCCGTAACGGGCGTATTGAGTCCATCGGCTCCAACCTGCAGGTTCCATCCTCCTGTAAAATAATCGAAGCGGAAGGGAAATGGGTGCTGCCAGGATTGATTGATGACCAGGTGCATTTCCGTGAACCTGGACTGACCCACAAAGCCTGCATTCATACTGAATCTCAGGCAGCGGTCGCCGGCGGAGTGACCACCTATTTTGAAATGCCGAATGTCTCCCCCCCTACCCTGGACATGGAGCGAATCGAAGAAAAGTGCGCGATCGCCAGCCGTGACTCTTTGGCAAATTATGGTTTTTTTCTCGGAGCAAGTAATGAAAATCTTGAAGCGGTAAAGTCGGCAGATCCCGCAAGGATCGCTGGCGTCAAAGTGTTTATGGGATCGTCCACCGGAAACATGCTCGTCGATGAGGAAACCGTGCTGGAAGGAATTTTCCGTAACGCTCCCACCATCATCGCGACCCATTGCGAAGACACCCCGATGATTCTGGCGAACGAAGAGGATGCCCGGAATAAATATGGAGACGAGGTTCCTTTTGCCGAACATGGAAACATCCGCTCACGTGAAGCCTGTCTTAAATCTTCATCCATGGCGGTAGAGCTTGCCAAAAGAGAGAATGCCAAACTCCATGTCCTGCACATCACCACCGAGGAGGAACTTGACCTTTTTGAATCCGGTCATGATCGAATAACCGCGGAGGCTTGTGTCCATCATCTATGGTTTGAGGAAAGCAGTTATGCGACCCTCGGTTCCCAGATCAAATGCAACCCGGCGATCAAAAAAGTGAGTGACCGGGATGCGGTCCGCCGGGCAGTGATGGATGGAAGAATTTCGATTCTCGCGACTGATCATGCTCCGCACACCTGGGAGGAAAAGCAGGGAAGTTATTTCAATGCCCCATCCGGTCTGCCTTTAATCCAGCATACCCTGCTTCTGATGCTGGAAATGTGCGAACAGAACTGCTTCACTCCGGAATTGATTGTGAAGCGTGCCTGTCACGCCCCTGCCCGTTTATTTCAGGTGGAAGACAGAGGCTATTTACGAGAAGGCTACTGGGCTGACCTCGTAGTCGTGGACCCGGAAGGGAAGACTCCGGTGAAGGATACAGAGTTATTCAGTAAGTGCGGATGGTCACCCTTTTCGCATTTGACTTTCACCAACGCCATTTCCAGCACCATTGTTTCCGGGAAGGTCGCGTACGACCACGGAAAACTCCAGATGGATTGCCGAGGCCAAAGGGCTGCGTTCGCTAGAGACCGCAGGTAAACAGAGAATGAGAATTAAATTACTCTTTCTGTTCTCCCTTACTTTGACTTTTGGCACTTTTGCCAAAAATGAGAAATCAAAGCCCAATGTTATTCTTTTCCTGATCGATGATTTGGGGTGGTCCGACATTGGAGTCAACGGAAGTACATTTTATGAAACCCCCGTGATCGACCAAATGGCCAAAGACGGAGCTCTTTTCACGGATGCGTATGCCGCAAGCCCGGTTTGCTCTCCCTCCCGGGCCAGTATTCTCACAGGAAAATACCCCAGCCGAATCAATGTAAGCTATATCAGCGGAACCACCGGTCCGAAGGGAAAAGGATATAAACTCACGGCTCCCCAACCCGACGGTTTTATTGCTTTCGACGAGATATCGATCGCCGAAGCACTCCGTAAGCATGACTATAAAACCGTTCACATCGGAAAGTGGCATTTACAAAACCATACGGACAGAGGGACTTCTCACTTCCCGGAAAACCACGGATTTGATCTCAATATTGCCGGATTCAGAATGGGACAGCCCGGATCTTATTACTTTCCATTTAAAAGTGAAAGACATCCAAGTACCAATGTGCCGGGACTGGAAGATGGGAAGCAGGGAGATTACTTGACGGATACACTCACGGACAAGGCCATCTCTTTTATTAAGCAAAATAAAGACCAACCGTTCTTTATTAATTTCTGGTATTACACCGTACACACACCGATCCAGCCCAAGAAGAATAAACTGGAAAAATACCAGAAAAAGGCTGAGGCCCTCGGCTATACACAAAAGCACCAGGATGGAATTCCGGTGTGGAACAGCATCACCCGCAAACGACAGGATTCCCCGGGATATGCGTGCATGGTCGAAAGCATGGATGAGAATATTGGAAGAGTTTTACAAACCCTCAAATCCGAGGACTTGGAAAAAGATACCTTGGTCATTTTCTTTTCTGACAACGGTGGCCTTTGCACTGGTTCCGGTCCGAATATGCCCACATCCGGCCTACCCTTGCGTGCCGGGAAAGCGTGGCTCTACGAAGGGGGCATCCGCGTACCCCTGATCATCAAATTTCCCGGGAAAATAAAAGCGGGCACAAAAATATCGGAACCAGTTGTGGGCACTGATCTGTACCCTACTATTATCGACTTACTCGGATTGCCTCTCACTCCCGAACAGCATCTGGATGGTAAAAGTTTGAATCCGTTGTTAACCGGAAAAAATTCAATTAACCGGGAAGCAATCTATTTTCACTTCCCGCACTATCATCATATCAATTCCATGGGACCAAGTGGGGCAATACGCAAAGGGGATTTCAAACTGATTGAAGTGTTCGAGACCGGAAACTATGAACTTTATAATGTCCGTAAGGATATTGGTGAAGATCATGACTTAGCCCCGAAGATGCCCAATTTGGTTCGGAAATTGGCCAGTGATTTGAAGATGTGGAGAAAGACATCCAACGCCCGAATGGCGGTACTGAATCAAGAATATGATCCGTCCTCTGACTCCCGAAATAAACAGAAATAACCCCGCTTAGGGAAGCCAGGGGTACTTATTGAACTCGGGCTTCCTTTTTTCAAGAAAAGCTTTTTTTCCTTCCGAGCCTTCCTCGGATAAATAATACAAAAGAGTCGCATTGCCTGCGAGTTCCTGAATGCCGGACTGTCCATCGAGCTCGGCATTGAAAGCAGACTTGAGGCAACGGATCGCCAACGGGCTTTTTTCCATCACCTCACTGGCCCATTGTAAGCCCTCCGCTTCCAGTTGATCCACGGGAACGACTTTATTGACCAATCCCATATCCAAGGCTTCTTCAGCATTGTACTGGCGGCAAAGATACCATATCTCGCGAGCCTTTTTCTGCCCCACAATCCGGGCGAGATAACTGGAGCCAAGACCGCCGTCAAAACTGCCAACCTTTGGACCAGTCTGCCCAAAAATGGCATTATCAGCGGCAATGGTAAGATCACAAACCACGTGTAAAACATGGCCTCCCCCTATGGCATATCCGGCAACCAATGCGATAACCACTTTGGGCATACTGCGAATCAGTTTCTGTAAATCGAGAACATTGAGGCGGGGTACTCCTCCATCGTCGACATATCCGGCATCGCCCCGGACACTCTGATCTCCTCCTGAGCAGAAGGCATATTTGCCATCGGTGTGTGGACCGGCACCCGTCAGTAATACCACGCCAATTTTGGGATCCTCCCTGGCATCCAAAAAGGCTTCATACATCTCACTCACTGTCTTGGGACGAAAGGCGTTTCTTTTGTGAGGGCGATTAATGGTGACTTTAGCCACCCCGTCTCCCTTGTGGTAGAGAATATCTTCGAAGTTTCCGAATGCTTCCCAATTCATGATTTATTTTCCTCGTTTTCGTTTTGATCGGTTTCTGCGGGTTCGACTTCAACCTGCCTACCCTGCATCCCCCATTTTTCACGCAAATATTTTCGTTCCTCTTTCCAGTCCGCAAAAGGCTTGCCTCTCATCGAGAGTAATTCATCCAAGTCTTCATCGTCGATGGGTTTGGAATTTTCTTCACTCATGGATTGAGTCGTTGAATGGTCCATTCACCCTTTTCCAAGCGGTACATAAACCGGTCATGCAAACGGCTTGGTCCCCCCTGCCAAAATTCAATACTTTCCGGTAGCAAGGCATAGCCTCCCCAGTGGGGAGGCTTCGGTGGGTTATCTCCAAACTTTTCCTGCATTTCAAGATACGACTTTTCGAGCGACTCCCGTGAATCGACCTCCTCACTTTGAGCGGATGCCCAGGCACCCAGTCGGCTTTCGAGTGGCCGAGACATAAAATATTCCTCGGCTCGCCCGGTTTCTATCTTCTCGACCTTACCTGTCACTATCACCTGGCGCTGAAGGGCAAACCATGGAAAGTGCATACAGGCTTGATTATTTTGGGACAAATGACTGGCTTTTCGACTATTGTAATTTGTATAAAAAACATACTGTTGATCCTCCAAAGCTTTCAATAGAACTGCCCGGGATACGGGACGGCCATCACCATCCACCGTGGCCAGACTGCAGGCGTTGGGGTCATAAATTTTCGCCTTCACCGCGTCCTCCAACCATTTGGAAAACTGAATAAAGGGAGAGGCATGCAAATCCGCTCTCCTGAGTGGTGGTTGGTCATAATGCTCACGCATGGCATGGAGATCATCCGTTATCGAACTCATATCAAATTTATAATAATAGCGTGCCTCGAAACCGCAAAGCCAGAATCAAATGGTTTCTCCCCGTAATGCCTTACTCACCGGATTATCCGGATTTGGAATATGATTTTTCCGTTCCTTCATTTTTTTTCTTACTTTCATATTCCAGCGAATTAAGCGACAGGCAATCCAGCCACGAATACTTTTTTTAAACCAATGCAGTTCCCGCACCTCTTCCTCCAGGGTCGAGAATTTTTCTTTGTAATCAAAACCAAGGGGCAGGAAATCAATGGTTCGTTCCTCGGACCAAGCCTGCTCCAAGTTGTGTATCAGTAATTGACGACCCGGGGAGTATTTTTTCCATTTCTCATCAAATGACAAATGATGCACTGCCAGGTAGTTGTGCCCGAGAAGATCCAACTGCCAGGCAATCGGTTGATCATCCAACCGAAGGATCGAAAGCCTGACCATTCCCTTCTTCGCAAGTTCAGGGAGAAGTTCGAAAAAGAAAGCCCGTTTTCCACGGATCGAAAAAAGCCCGGCCCCACTTTTGGATTTTCTGGACTCCACTTCGACCAAACATGTGGCGGGCATCATCGCCCGCACATCCGAAAATTCCTCCCATACCTCAAATTCGACATTCCCCTGTTCAGCCAGTGCCCGTTGATCATACCGGAAAGATTTGCGGGACTTGACACCCATTTTTTGATTCAAAAAGTTCTCGAAACTCTCATTGGTTCGCTCGATTAGGAAAGTCTTCCTTGGGCTACGCGTAATGGTAAGCAATGAAGATTCTTCAACCTTTGGAGCCAAGTATTTTTCCCAGAACTCATTTCGCATAAGGGGAATCCACACAAAGGTATATCGACTGAGTAGTGATTGCAGACCATCGATCAAAACCGGGACAGCGGTAAGCTGAGCGAGAGGATCAAAATAATTGGCCTCATCGTAAATAAAAGGCCATATCCCACGGGAGCGGAGAAGTCCGGCACGCTCAACCAAGGGCCAGAAACCAACCAACTCCCCCTGACTGTTTTCAACAATTATGAAGACCGGGCGGTGCGGGCCATCGACTCGCTTCCACCAAGCCTGTAGCCAGGCGGATGAAAAATAGGGATTGGGCCAATGACAATTTCCAGCGAGTTTGTCTATCCGGGCAGCATTCGAATCAAGCCAGTCGATAGAATTCTGAATGGAGAGTTCGAAATCCACAAAGTGTAATGAATATGTCCTCTCCCTTTTCCCAGCCGTGGGAAATCGAAGAATTTAGACCACTAGGTTTCCAAAGTCTTCGTACTCGGCACGAAAACCTCCATCCACTCCACGGCAAAGAACTGCGACGGCATCGTGCGAGTGAAGGGATTCAAAATGAGAACAAATCACGCGAAAATCAATAATCCGAGCATCATCCTCCAATTGCTCATAAACAAGACGGGCAGCATCCTCGACAAATTTCACTTTGGCACCATTCATTTCCGCAAAAGCCTGCTCATCCTCCCGACGGACCATAACCTGAGTTTCGGTGTTGAGTGCGTGTATACACATGTCGCGCAATTCAAGAAGGGAAAGCTCGCGATCGGGATGCACCTCCACACTGACCCGGGCTTTGCTTCGCTGAGAGTGAGGAATGGCCAGAAGATCCCGAGACTCCCGGGCATGCTCAGACAATTCCGACGCACAAGGGCAGGCAGAAGAGTAAACAAAGTCAAAATGGATAATTTTACGCACCCGGTCAGCCCGGTCGATTGTGCCCTCAAAACTGCATCCGTAATACTGATAGCCTTCGAGACCACTACGTAAACTTTGTTGAATCATAGGGTAGGAAAAATCGGCTTTGAGCCGGGCTTCCTGTGAATCCAAACGCTCCTTGTAGTGTCGGAGAATCTTACCGAGAATTTCTGGAGAGAAGACCTCATTTTTGTACTCGTAAAATATCCGGATAATGCGGGACATATTAATACCCTTTTTATCCGCATCCAAGCTAACAGTGCCGGTAATCTTGGTCTCAATATTTAAAGATTCTCCGTCCGGTCCCACAAACTGAAGGGGCAGGCGAAAACCTGAGATTCCGACTTGAAGAATTGCCACATGGGCTCCTTCCATTCCTTCCGATCCAGAATTTTGGATATCGGGCAGTGATTTTCGATATTCGGGAGTTACGACGAAGGACGGGTCGTACTCTCTTTTTAATTTCTTTGGTTTGTCTGACGGGGTGTCCATGATGCAAGATTACTTATAAAAACACATGATGGCAAATTCGGGATTCAATCCCGGGCTATTTTGCCTTTCCCTGATTGGCAACGGCCTCCATCGCTTTGGCCACCTTTTCCGGATCCCCAAGGTATTGGCGGTTGGTTGGTTTTAAATTCTCGTCCAGGTCATACACCAATGGCATCCCTGTAGGGACATTCATACCAATGATCTCTTCCTGAGAAACTCCGTCCAAATATTTAATCAAGGCCCGGAGGGAATTTCCGTGAGCTGCGATTAGAACATTTTTCCCTGCCTTAATCTGGGGGGCAATCGTCTCTTCCCAGAGCGGAAGGAAACGAGCAACTGTGTCCTCCAGGCATTCCGTCAGGGGAATATTGCTTTCATCCAAATTGTTGTAACGGCGATCTTTGCCTGCATACCCTTCATCCTCCTTGGACATGGGTGGAGGAGGAATGTCATAACTTCGACGCCAGACCAGAACTTGCTCATCACCGTGCTTTTCAGCAGTTTCTGCCTTATTAAGCCCTTGCAAGGCACCATAGTGCCTCTCATTCAAGCGCCACTCGCGATGAACCGGGATCCATACCTGATCCATTTCGGTAAGAGCCAACCAAAGGGTACGGATCGCACGCGTGAGTACAGATGTGTAAGCCACATCAAATTCAAACCCTTCCGCCTTCAGGAGACGACCAGCTTCGCGGCCTTCATTTTCGCCCTGCTCCGTCAAGTTGACATCATGCCATCCAGTGAAGCGGTTTTCGAGATTCCATTGGCTTTCGCCGTGTCGAAGTAAAACTAGTTTATGCATATTGAAAATAAGTTAAACATAGAATAAGTTGTTTTTCCATATAGGTCACCCCTTAAATCCTTCCCAAATCTTGATCGCAACCGTTCGGCTACTTATATTTTTTATTCTCTTGTCGGAGATCATATTCGCTGAAGTTGTAATCAATCAGTGCTTTGTCAGCTTTAAGGAAAAACTTCCAATTAAGGCTAAAGAAGAGATCGAAAACAAATACAAGCTTACAAAATTAAAGGATTTTATTCTCACACGGGCTTCTCTTTATGAGACAACTTCCACATTACCCATTGAAGAAATCATCTCTTTGTTAAGGCAGGAAGATACGGTACTTTTTGCTGATTTTAATCATATTCAGCATACTCAATCCGTCGGCTTAAATGAACCGAGACTTGGAGAGCAATGGTATTTGGACAATTTGGGTAAACCCGTGAATTTCAGGCAGACCAAGCAAGGTTCCGACATTGGGTGGACGGAAGCAATGAGTCGTTACTCCCCAAGGCAGCAACGGGTAGTGGTGTCTGTGATCGACACTGGCATCTCCGCCGATCATCCAGAAATTAAAGACCGGCGTGCCTACATGCCCGCCGAGTTGAATGGTATCCAGGGAGTGGATGATGACGGTCTTGGTTATGTCGACGACAAATACGGATGGGATTTCATTGGCAATGACAATGACCCCTCGGATCTCAACGGCCACGGCACCCAAGTGGCAGGGATCCTGGCAGCTCATTCGAAAAATGAGCTTGGCATTTCGGGAATTGCTCCTAACGCGGTAATCCTACCTATGAGGGTATTTAACGAATACGGTGGAGGTGCAACCGATGACCGTATCCTTTCAGCTCTGGGATATTCTATTTTGGGCGGCGTCAGAATTATTAACCTTAGCTTGGGTAAAGGCAGTGCCTTTTCCATTCCCATACAAGACGCACTTTACAATTTAGAAAAAAACTTTGATGTGCTTTTAATATGTGCTGCTGGCAACGGCGGAGAAGATAGCAGGGGTGACAATTTAGAAACCACTCCCTTTTACCCTGCGAGTTATTTGGGTAATGTGATTCTTTCAGTTGCAGCGACCGATGAAAACGATGAGCTTGCCATTTTCTCAAACTTTGGAAAGCAAACCGTCGATCTAGCCGCCCCTGGGGTCAATATGCTAACCCCCGATCTTTCCAGAAAAACCCTGCAGGTGGAAAATTTTGAAGACGATTTATCCGGTTGGCAATTCTCGAGCACGACGCAAGGAGTAAAATGGGAAAGGTTAACGGATCAAAATGGAAACCGTTGGTTAACTGACAGTGCGTACGACGAGTATGGATATCTTGCTGATTATGGAAACAATGTCAGCTCCTCTCTGCAGAGCCCCACGATTGATCTCTCCGGTACCAAAGGAACCACTTTAAAAATCCGGATTTACCACGACCTTGCCAGTAGTTTTTTATTTTTTTCTTATGATACACTTTGGATTGAAGTTTTCTCCAATGAGACATCTTCCTGGAGCACGATTGGTCAAGTCTATGGCAGGAGTAAACGAGGGGGTTCGCTTTATCAATTTGACCTGTCATCTTTTGACGGACAATCCATCCGCCTGAGATTCCGTTTAGAGACAGACAGCTTTAGAACCGCGGATGGCGTGTACCTTGATGATCTTGAAATTTCAGGCGTCTCCTCCTTTGAAAAAGGGCTTGAGCAGTATGCATTTGTGAGTGGCACCTCCTTTGCCGCACCCGTGGTTTCGGGAGTTGCCGCGATGGTTCTCTCCCACCGTCCTGAAATCTCCACCAAACAACTTCGTGATATTCTTCTAACTACGGTTCGAGAGGTCGAAGGTTTGTCGGAAAAGGTCCTCAGTGGTGGAATCATTAGCGCCAATGCGGCATTGACTAAAGCAGACAAGACCAAGGTTTTCCTGGATGAAGGGTGGCATTATCATCGTGAAAAATGGGTATACTCATCGGCAGATAATAAGTGGCACTACCTGGCAACTGATCCGGGTCAAATCTTTAACTGGAAAAATGCTCAAGGTGGTTCATCATGGGAAGAATTGGACTCAAGTGAGTTGGAAGGCTGGAAATATCATATTTGGCCCTTCTTGTTTAATCCAAGTTCTGATTCATGGGAATATTTGCGAAGTGAAACCATGTGGTTGGGATGGAAGGGCGACAACCAGAAGTGGCATTTTTTTGATCAGGAGTTAAA
>OZSS01000912.1_pt1 | contig 14071 bp, 5 predicted proteins | sample 1779911 | NCBI WGS metagenome assembly OZSS01 (sample SAMEA2603589, study PRJEB24840) | metagenome | biome: Water; feature: Photic zone; material: Seawater sample | place: Mediterranean Sea | collected 2013-11-12 | depth 10 m | reverse complement strand
TTCATGCTGGAATTAAATTTCCATGGTTTGTTTTTTTTCAAAAAGATTCAGGCTTGCGACCCCCTGACCCACCTGGCAATATGAGATTAGCAATGTATATTTTATCTGCCTTGTGCATTTTATTGGGATTATTTCCAGGTAAAGAAAAAATAAGGCCGTCATCTCCTAATGAGGTTGAATACGTTCCATTAAATGCTTTTAAAATGGGATTAAAAAGTTGATCGTCATCATTTTTTAGCGCGGATGAAAATCCTACACTCACAGAACTGGGGTAGTCAGGATTATTGAAGGTGGCATTGATATTAGTGCTGTACTGCCCCATAGTCTTAGATGCCCCGTTATTTAGAGTCAGCATATAGCTAGTAGGAGGAGGGGGGTTAATCGTAACTAATAATTCAGATGATCCTATGTCTGAACCTTGCCTGAGAACACCATTACCTGAGATGCCCGGTAGGTCATTTAATAACAGCAAAGCCCGTTCTAAACTCTTCAAATCGATAGGTTTTTTATTTTCAAGTTTTTTTACAACTGATAGTATTTTTTCTCGTGAATATTTATTTCCTCCTTCGACAAAAACGTTATTTATATAACCCTCGATTACTTTAACTTTAAAAACTCCATTTTCTACCTCTTGTGGGGGAATAATAACTCTAACTAGAAAAAAATCATCATTCTTATATTTCTTTTCTAATTTTTCTGTCGCTTTCCGCAATTCATCTAAACTAATTTTTTTTCCGATCAGAGGAGAAAAAATTACATCAATTTCATTTTTTGAATAATATTCCGCCCCCTCAAGATCAATAGCTTTAACTTCAAAGGAAATATCGTCAACTGCCTTTGGAACAGGTGATTTCTCAGGCGATTCTATTCTTAAGTCAAACTTGGGCGTTGTGGGAAGAGGTAATCTAGGGGGTCTTAACCGTGAGGTATCGGCATCTCCTGGCAACAGTACCTGACTGAAGGTAACATTACCAAAAAAAAAATTTGTGATAATAAAAAAAAGAAGAAGATTTTTTTGCCTCATTTACTATCCATAATTACTTTAGTTGTAATTAATCCTCTCTGTATTCTATCCGTATGAAATTTTGCCAACGGTTCATTTGAAAATCGTTTGTGAAGCTCTATCATTTTGTTTCCAACAGGATGGACTTGGCGTTCATTATCATTTCCTTCCTCTGGATTTATTTGAGTATCAGTTTTTTGTAACTCTTTATAGACATCTCGATATTCTTTCGCATATTGGCTATTAAAAAATTCTTCAGAGACTGGGTTATACAAAGGTACTGGTACAGTTTTTCCTTTTAAAACTATATCGCCAATCGGAAGGAAAAAGAGGTTAGTCTCACACTTACTAACTATTTCTTCTGTAGCAGCAATCCTGGTTCCGAAATATTTATTGACACCTTCTGTTCTAGCAGCAGTATTTACGGTGTCTCCAAGTGCAGTAAAATCCATTCGAGACTGCGATCCAAAGTTCCCTACAGTGGCCGGTCCAGTATGTACCCCGATTCGGGTAACACCGATTGGGATTCCCTTAGCATTTTCCTCCGCGCGAAACTTCTCACAGTAAACGTCGAGTTCCAATGCGCACTTAACTGCCCTTTCTATATGGTCTTTTTGCGGGATTGGAGCATTAAAAACCACCATAATCGCATCGCCAATAAATTTATCAACCGTTCCACCGTACTTAAATATGATTTCACATGCTCCATCAAGGTAAGCGTTGAGAACATCTGACAAAACTTTCGACTCTAGCTTTTCAGATAACGTGGTAAAGCCTGCAACATCCGTAAAGATAAAAGTCGTATCTTGCTTAACTCCTGTCACATTTAAATATTCAGGATTTTCGACAAGTTTCTCTACTACCGCTGGTTCAACATAGCGCGAAAATGCCCCTTGCACAAATTGCCTTTGTTGACGTTCTGCTTTGCCAATTAATAAATCCATCATCCATAGGGCAAAAGCTAATGTGATTGTGGGAGCAATTACTGGAATCATTGGTAGCCCTTTTGAGAATCCTACGAAGGCAACGAGCCATAAAGTTAATGCAGCAAAAAAACCGCTAATAACACTAAATAGAATTCCTTTTTTTGCAAGACCAATTAACATTCCGATAATACCTAAGACAACACAAATAGCGAAAGTTAACTCTTGGGTAACTTTATGAGGTTTGCGATCTTCAATTAGTTGGGACATTGCATGAGCCATAACGGTGACTCCAGGCATCCTTCCTTCCCATTCATCATCTATAATTGCCATCGGGGTTCGATGTCTATCTTCTAGCGACAATTTAGCGCCAACAAGCACAATTTTATCTTTAAACCATTCAGCTGGCAGTACAGCAACGGCGTGGGCAGGATATTCAGGAAATGCTGGTGTTTCCAAATCTTTTTTGGGTCTCCATGCTATCGGAAGGTTTGTTTGAGTCTCCTTTTCTTTTTCAAATAGATTCGACGTATCGATACCATAAATCTCCGCACCTTTTCTAGGAAAGCTTACAGGCATCCCAGCATTTGTCTCACCGGGAAAAATCCATCGAACCGTGCCATCGAAGGGGTCAGTTGCCATATTCGCAGCTGCTCGAAGTTCTTCCGGTATAAAGTTATTTAAATATTCTAGTTGGTCCTCTGTTACAACTCCTGGAGAATTTGTATAACTAAAAAATAAGGGAACAGTGGCATTTCTGAGAGTTTCCCTTAGATATGTATCTTTTTCGATTTCAGTGGGTGAGTCCAAAAGTACATCGATTCCAATTGCCTTTGCTCCTTTTGCTTGCAGTAACATAATCAAGTTGGCAAGAAACTCCCTATCAACTGGCGAGCGATATTGAAAAAGTGCAACTGTTTCTTCTGTAATTGTAGCAAGAACAATTTTTTTTGATTGCTCTTCAGGAGGCTGAAGTGCAGATATTCTTATGTCACTTGCAGCATTTTCAAACCCCTTTAAAAAAGTCAAATTTAAGGTTGCAAATGCTCCCACTAGCGTTGCAATGATTACAACTCCAAAGGCTGACAAACGTTGTTTTGTATTTGTTTTCATTAATTCACTGGAATGGGTTCTGTTGGAAGTGATTGATTAGAAGCTATCGTTCGCAAAAGAGCATTAGCTTGTTGGACGCAACCTTTTTCAAGTAGCCAGGCTGTTAAGATAAATGGATCTTTTACAGTTTTGGGTATTACTGAGAAGCTAATTACAAATTCCTGTTGGTCAATATTTACAAGAACAGTTGTAACTCCATCAAATTTACTAAGATCTGGCATCGTCATTCTGCTCTGACCTTTTTCCCAAAGTAAATCCGCTCTCCAAGAACGATCAATTGGATACATTACAAAAGGCTGCTCATTTGTAGCATCGGGTCTCCAAAATTCAGGTTTGGCCCCTTCGTCCAGGCAACGTGGTCCACCTCTTGTAATGTCAATGGCAGCAGGGTCAGGTGTATCAACATCTGCGGTACCAGATCGCACAACTCCCACGGAACTCGTACGAGCATCGCGTGTTGCGATTAACGCTGCCAGCGCTTTTTTCGGGTCAGTACCTTTGGCACCATCTTTGACAGGAACATCATCAAATGGGCCGCGTAATTTTATACTTTTTCCATCAGGTCCAATCAACGTTACGCGTTCACCTTCTTTTAAGACAATTTTCTCAGTGGCAGAAATGCTCTGACCTACTTTAAGACCGCCACCACGTGCTTGAAGAACAATTAATTCAGCACTAACTATTCCAAAATGAAAGAATAATGTTAAAGGTAATGCATAAAACAGTAGATTTTTTTTCATTGTTATATTTTACTTTGTATTTTTCGCAAGTTTTTCACCTCTAGGAATCGGTAACCATGAATCTGCAATTCCGTCACCAACAACAACAAATGCAGCCCAGAAAAAAGGGTGCGATGTTTCTTTCTTACTTATTAATGTGTTCTGAGCTTTTCTCATAGCTAAAGACGCACCCAATTCTAACTCTGTCCCTAGCTCTTCAAACATTTTAGACATTAGACTTGCTGTCGCTTTCGAAGGAACTTGCCAATGACTAACTACCAAACTTTTAGCTCCAGCATAGAAAAAAGCTTCTGCTAGACCAGAAAGGGCATCGCCTCCAAATTTTCCTCCACTGCCAGCAGTATTGCATGCTGACAATACAACTAAATCAGCGTTTAATTTTAATGAGGCAATTTCACTTGCCTCTAGCAAACCATCGTTGTTTCTTGAGTTTGCTTTTTTCGGAGGAGTGAGTACTAATCCAGGCTCAGCCTGACATTTTAATTCTCCGGGCAACAGCCCATGAGTTGCAAAATACAATACGCTGTAATCATCTAATTGAACATTTCGGAGATTTTTTTCGTTAGCATCTTTTCTTGTGAAAATTTGAATCTCGGATTTTTCTGTTTTCCCTAAACTGTTTTTCACATTATTTATTTCACTTTCTGTATCAGGTAACGGAGCAAGTGAGCGAATTAAATCAGATGAAGCTGGACCAGCCTGTCTGCAACTTGTAGCAAGTGCTGACAAACCTTTTTCGGTATCTTTTTTTTGGACTTTTTCTCCAGTCAGCAATGGATTCGCAAGTGCGAAAAGTTTTTTTGTTGGCTTGGGATTCTTTGGTGCGGTTCGCTGAGAATAAAATGTTTTCAATGATGGTGAATACGAAAATGCCATTCGGCTGACCATCCATGAGGCTTTGTCATAACCTTTGTCTTCAGGGTCTTTCTCTATTAGAAGGGAAAAAGGTAGGCTTGCAAGTGGGCCTGACGGAATAATGATTAAGTGGTTCAAATCAAGTAACTTGTCTTTCACAGAGGCAAAAAGACGATTGTATAAAGAATAAGCAAGAGAGGAATCAAATTCATTAATCGTTCCTGCTTTTAATTCAAGAGCACTTCGTAAGGCCTGAACAGATTCATTTAAAGACTCTTCACCTTCTTTTATTTCCCCAATAAAGATCCCGTCTCGTCTGATGAGCTGAATAAAAGACTTATTCTCTCCTACTATGAAAGAGACAGCACCCTCGGTTGCTCCAATTCTGTTTCGAAAATCGAGCGTATTAAGAGGTTTCGGCGCGGTCAAGGTAGCGTAATTGGGAAATTTTGTATTAATTTCTTTATTTAATTTTTGAAGTTGTAAAAACGCAGTTTTTTTTCGCAGTGTTAATTGATCTTCTATTAACTTACTGCGTTGATCATCTGGTAAAGAAGACTCATAGGATAATTCCACATTTGCCGCATCACGCTCTCTTTCTGCATTTTGAATATCTGCAAGTAGTTTTGCTAAATCTGCGTCATCTATAGCAAGTCTTGCTGAGGCTTTTGCAATGGTATCTTCTACAACTGATGGTCTTAGAAGCTGAAATGCATCAAATGCCTCATTAAAGAGACCCTGTTTTTCCTTGTCATCTTTAATTGTCTTTGCATGCTGCACAATCGAGGCGGCAAAAGGAAGGATATCTTCTTTCTTAATATTTACCTTTGTTCCAATCGGAAAACTTTTTATTTTTTTAAAAATTTGACGGTATGTGATTATCGAGGATGTATGCATAGCCTCAATTGAATATGCTTTCGCAAGAGCAAACCGAATTGGAAGAAGATGTGGACCGTCTCCGGTAGAGATTCCACGCTCAGCAAGTGCAGTATTCAGAAATTTTTCAGCAGCAGAAAGTCTTCCTTGTGCGGAAGCTATTTTTCCCAAAGTTAATAGAATATCTGCTTTCCACCAGCGTGGCAGTCCATCTGTATCATTTAATATCTGCAACGCTTCCGAAGCAGCAGCCTGCGCTAGTTCATTTTGTTCTAATCGAAGTGCCATATTTGCCTGTAAATTTAAAGCAAGGGCAAGCTCTCCTTTTTCTGCTGCTTTCGGGTCGGCATCAGAGCTTTCTCCAAAAAGACTCGAAAAATCAATGCTCGGGCCTGCAGCAATTTTACGCCAGGAGCCAACAGCGCCTGAGGAAAACTGCAGAGCTTTATCATATCGTTTTGAATTTGCCTCATGGTAGCCTTGATAAGAGGCAAATCGAGCTCTGTCAGAGTCATTAGGCGAGACCTGAATTATCGGGTCAGCTCTTCTAAATAGTGCTAGTGCTTCTTCATCCCGACCCTGGTTACTTACATTTAGAGCAAGGTCCATCAAAGTTTCCGCAATAGAAATATCTTTTTCATTCAATAATTTAGTTTGTAAATCTAATACTTTTCTAAACAATGATTCCGAGTCTTGATAGCGACCTTGCGTATTTGCTGTTCTTGCATCTGCTAAAATTTTATCGAAATTTTTCAAATCCTTTGATGAAGCCAGGGGAACGGGTCCTCCAAAAATCTCCTGCAAGCTTTCCGTATAAGCAGATTTTGTAGGCTCTTCTTTTCTTTTTGGATAAACTGCAGAAATAAGCGTTGGTAGGAGTGACGGTGCTCCTTCTGCAATATAAAGCTTATCTTTTCGAGGCAATAACACAACCAAATGAGGCCAGCCACCGTTGCTCAGCTTGCAAGGGTAGGCAAGTGCATTTTCCCACTTAATTTTGGCAAGATTTGTGGTTTTGTCTTCACAACGCATTCTTTTCGAATTCAAATTGTATACACGACTACTTGCATAAGTGTCCATAAGCTTTGCTTTAAAATCCTCTCCCTCTTCAATAGCCGTTAGTTTTGCTGCGGAAACTGACGCAACCAGTTGATCATTACAATAAATCATTTTATCTACTGGCAATCCTGGCGGAGGAAGCATGTCAACTCGCGGACGGGCAACACATTTCTCGTCGATGAGGTTGTCATAAAGTTCTTGTTGCTGAATCTTCGGTTTATTTTGAGCAACACTTTGAGAAAAAATTGCACTATAACAGATAGTTAAGAATAGTAACTTAAGATAATTTCTTATAATCGTTAACATAACCGTTACCAATTAGAGCTATTTCCAACACTAGGAATTTTAGGAGCTCCAGCAAGACCAGCAGGAGGTCGAGGTGGTACAGGTACCTGAACATTTACAACTCCACCAGGCACAACAGAAACCGTTTTTACTGATACCGCTTGTGGTTGAGAAGCAGGCTTTGGAGGGCTTGGTGGTGCGACTGCAGCTAAAGTTTTATCCCCAGCATCTGCACTATCAACCGGAGTTGGTGCTTTTTGGGTAGGTACAGGTGATGGAGGAGGAGGCTCTACCGGTGGTGGTGGGGGTGGAGCTGCATCTGCCGTAATGGGAGCTGGTGCTGCTGCAGGTGCGGAAGCTTCTAGTGCATCACTAGGAGGAGCACCAGCAGGTGGAGGAGGAGTATCTCCAGCAGCAACCACATCTCCTGCAGGGGCAGTGTCGCCAGCAGGAGGTCCATCTCCCGGAGGAGGTCCATCTGCAGCAACCTCTGGAGCGGGTTCGCTCCCATCAGCACTTTCTGGCGCAGGTTCTTCACCCGGTCCAACATCATCTCCTGGAGCCTCTGCACTTTCTGGTGCAGGCTCATCTCCGGGTGGAGGGCCATCATCTCCTGCGGGGCCATCAGCTAAGTCTCCTGGAGCAGGTTCATCTCCGGGTGGGGGGGCATCTCCTGGAGGCGGTCCATCAGGCCCATCTGCCAACGGTGGCCCATCTCCCGGGGGAGGTAAATCGCCTGGAGGCGGGCCCCCATCGATAACATCTCCAGGTGGCGGCGCACCCAGGTCACCGCCTGGACCAGGACCCGGACCAATATCACCCGGTGATGGTCCGCCAATATCTCCCGGAGGGGGTGCTCCGACATCTCCAAATTCGGTAAAATCTCCGAAACTAGCAGCTTCAGCCCCAAACTCTCCGATATCGCCGAGATCTAGGCCTGGTGGAGGGGCGAAGTCTCCTGGTAAAGCTGCTAAGTCTCCTGGAATTGGAGGGGCAAAATCGGTGGGGGCAGGCGCTATGAATTCTCCTGGGCCTGGACCTCCAGCTACATCGCCAAAGTCTCCTGGCCCGGGTCCAAAATCTCCTGGGGGAGGCCCACCAAAGTCACCCGGAGGAGGGGCTAAATCCAATCCAGGGTCCCCTGCTACATCGATTGCTTCAGGGCCTCCAATATCCCCTCCTGGCCCCCCTAAGTCCCCGGGTGGAGGACCTCCGGCTACATCACCGAAGTCTCCTGGTCCGGGTCCAAAATCTCCTGGGGGAGGTCCACCAAAGTCGCCCGGAGGAGGACCAAAATCTCCTGGAGGAGGCATATTGCTTACTTGTCGCACAACATCATAAGCTTCCTCAATCGCATTATCTAATACCTGAACTACACTTCCACCTTCTCCTGCCAGAAATGCTAAGTCATCTAAAATTCGTACATCAACTTTTTCTGCAACTTGTGCAACTTCAAAAAAATCCAGCTGATATTCACCGGTCAGTTCTGTTGCCTCAAGAAAAACTTGCCTGTCAACTTCTCCAGCAAATTCTGCAATTTGATCAAACTCTATACCGGCTTGTCCCGCAAAATTTGCTGCATCGACAAAATAATTGGAATCTGAAAATGATTCAAAAGCTCCCGTCAATTCATCGCCGGCTAGACCAACATTGGCAATTGCCCCAAAGAAATCGTTTGTGCTGTATTCGGGAAGAGGCTCGTAAAAAGGGTCCTGCACAAATGTGCCGTCAGAGTTCGGATCCATATTAGGGTCATAATTCGGGTCTAATGTGCCATCGAAATTGGGGTCCATATATGGGTCATAGTACGGATCATTTTGCATCGGGTCCAATGCAGGGTCGTAGAAGAACAAGTTTGGATCAAACGTAGGGTCAGCTAGATCGTATGCCAGATACTCGCCCCCCAGTGCTTGTTGGAGGGTCGGATCCATATTGGGGTCATAATACGGATCTGAGTATGGATCATAATTCGGGTCCATATACGGATCCATGTAATTTGGGTCTAGCATAGGATCAACATTTGCATCCAAGGTTGGGTCGTAGTTCGGATCTAAGTATGGATCATTGTAAATAGGCTCTTGAGTGGGCTCTGCGACAGTTTCAGCAGTAGTGCTTGTACTGGGGGAAGTCTCTGTGGTTGTTGAAGCACTCGTACTGCCAGAATTGTCCCCAGTATTTGTTGTTAGTGCAGCAATAGTGGGGGTAATAGTTGCTCCAGGATCAGAGCGCTCTTCATTTCCCAGATCATCCGTGAAAGTCACTTCAAAAACGATTTGTTGTCCAACATCCGCCGTTGTTAACCTATACGTATTTCCTGTGGCAATGGAGGTACTAGGATTACTAACACGATACCATGTAACAGTTGGTGAATTATTGTTAGCTCCATCTGCATCAGTTACAGCATAATTTGCTGTTAACAGTTCACCTTCTGTTAAAGTCCCAGTAATGCTTAAAGTTCCAAAATTCGCAGAATTGTTACTCGGACTTGAACCAGAACCTGAACCCGATAATGAAGCAATCGCCTGTGTCGCAGCAAATGGTACGGAACGCTCCTCATTTCCAGCGCCATCAGTAAAAACAACCTCAAAGGCAATATTCTTACCCACATCAGAAGTTTGCAGAACATAGGTATTTCCGGTGGCAATCTGTGTCTGGGTTCCATCCCCATTATCGTGATACCACGTAACAACTTCTGAACCAGCAGTATATCCGTCACTATCTGTGATCGTATACACAGCAGTAAGTGTTTGACCCTCCGTTAGGGTTCCACCAATCTCTACTGTCCCAAATGTTGCAGTAGAGTTGTTCGTATTTGAGCCTGGAGAAAGTACATACTCTCCGTTTGTAGCGGTAACAGGAATCGTTATTCCTGCATCAATAGCACCAGTAAGCGTCAGGGTGCCCGTGCCAATATTGTCAATAGAACCCGAAGCTGAAGCATCAGCCACTCGGAAAGGATGTGATTTTTGTATATCACTAGATTTATTGTATATATATCGGCCTCCGGTATTATGGAATGTAAAAGCAGAATTACTTAAATTTAACTTACCGGTTGTCCCTCCGGTCCCAATAACTAGATCGCCTCCATAAATTGTAGCACCGCCACCAAAATCAAATCTTGCGTTCAGAATAAGTTTTCCATCTCCTCTTTTGGACAAAATTCCACCCGTTTGCGAAGTAATTGGGCTTGCCATCGTATAAGTGACCCCGGCAGGCACAGAAATTTTAAGAGGGGTACTGGTAGAGTCAAAGGTCATAATCCCCGAGTAATCCGGTGTCGCAGAACCTACTTTTAATACTGCGCCAGTGCCAATTTCCAATGTTGTTCCTGTTGTTGGCAGAGCTGAAGAGCCTAGTTGTACATTTCCATCTGCGATTCGAAGGCCTCCAGTAAATGTATTGTTTCCTAACAAATTAAGTTGCCCAGACCCTGTTTTTGCAATTCGCCCATCACCTGTAATGTCGCCAGTAAGAATTAGTGACGATGTATTATTGAATGTAATAGAACCATTTGAGGCAACACTCGTTGGGCCGGTGTGAGCACTAATATTGCTGAAAGTTATATCTTGAGGGGAAATGTTACGGATTGAACCTTCGCTATTAATTAATGTTGTGATAGTGCCCGATGTGCCAGGATTTAACTCTAATGCACTATTTGCATCGATATTTACTGTACCAGCATGGTCCTGAAAGCTCCCTGCTGTGCCATCTCCTACCTGAAAAACTGCAGAATTAACATTTGTGGTTCCGCTATAACTCGCAGTGTTCCCATTGAAAATGAATCGTTGGCTACCAGTTCCTTGAATATTTATAGAGCCAGAACCTACTATTGCACCAGTATACGTCATAGAAGAAGTTGGCAAGAAATTTACATTTGAGCCACTCGCAATCTGTAAATTTCCGCTAAAACTTGTTGCGGTGGAATTATCACCTATGGCAATATCACCGGCCTGAACATCCACTCCATTTGCAAATGCAGTGGTTCCGATAAAGGCTAAATTTCCGGCACCCGTTTTGATTAATGACGAAGATGATCCGCCCGAATAAGAAATACCAGATAAGCCATAATTGACACCATCACCAACATCAAGGCTTATGCTGGCCGTCGAGCCAGTGCCTATTCGATCAGCACCCAAAGCTTGCGTGTTTGCTGTTATACCGAGGGTTCCTCCAGTAAACTCAATGTTACCAGTGCTTCCCAAAGCCGCACTATGGTCAGCGACTACAGTACCACTGTATACTTGTGTGCCTCCATTGTAAGTATTCGCAGCTTTTAAATAGAGTTTTCCTGATCCACCAGCCTTTAACAACTTTGCTGTTGAAACACCAGTTGCATTGGTAATCGGAACTTCAATGGAAAGATCGCCACTTCCACCAATTTTAGCCCGTGTATCATTACCAGCACCCCTTATGGCAACGGTTCCATTGTTTGTAGCAGTTATTCGGGCAAGTGTTCCACTTGTGTTTTTGAGAGCTCCTCCTCCACCTACCCCCCCTTGCACGTCAAATGAGTTTGATACAATTTGTCCATTTAAATCCACAAAAGCTCCATCGTGTATACCTACAGCTCCTGCTCCTAACGCGCCACCATTACTTATTTGAATTCCGCCACTAAGTACCGTGGTCTCTCCGATAGTATTTATTGCTGAAAGGTTTAATGTCCCAGAGCCCTGTTTTGTAAAGCTTGGAGTATCAATTACTCCAGTATATGTCGTGCTATCAGCCCCAATAGAAACGGTACAAGCAGCCCCGCAAGCAAGCCCTCCAGCACCAGTTAATGTGGTTCCAGCATTTGCGACAATAGTGCCAGCTCGATTAAAAGAACCTGTGAGAGTGATAACCGACGTGGCATTTAAGGTTAGGGTGGTGGTATGTGTATCGCTATAACTATCTGCTAACGTAATATTGTCAGCCGTAATGCCCACGTTATTTCCATCTAAGGATGCGTTCAGAGTAGGGCCATCTATAAAGCCATTTGCATCGCCCCCATCATAGGTATACTCACCGCTTACAAGGGTATGGTTATCCGTTCCGTTTCCAATGGTGATCGTAGTAGGGTCCAAAAGCCATAACCCATATTCACCATTTTTTGCTCGCGTACTTACCTGAATATTTTTTGTATAGAGAGCATTTCCTGAGGTTTCTACCTTTCCTCCATCTCCCGAATACTCTCCCCCTTCTGCTTTAATTATCCCGTAGGCTCTAGTCACGGAAGAGGGGTCTGGGACATCCGACCAAATCACAACTTCTCCTCCATCGCCTGCAGAAATAGCACTTGCATCAATCAGGGAATCTGAAGAAACCGTTACAGTTTTCGCCGCTTGATGATCTCCTACCTTTGCTCCTTGCCAACCACCACCTACGTATACATTTCCGCCACCAGCACTTCCCGTTGCATCAATTTTTGCATTTGCAACCCTAACTTCTTTTCCGAATATCTCAACAGAACCTCCTGTTTCTTCAATATTTTTTCCAGAAACATCTACAGTTCCTTCGATCGATGTTGTGCCTTCACTGCCTGATGAAAATACTATCTTTCCATTTTTCTTTTTAACTGATGCCGCCTCTACAACTCCAGTAGAATTGACCACACTTGCCACAATATTACTTGCTGCTTTTGCAGTTAGTAGAACGCGTCCACCATTTGCGGAAACTGTTCCAGAGTTTGTTACACTTTTTTGCGACCCATCAGAAATCACCGAATCTACTTGAAAGCTTAATAACTGATCCCCAACCAAATCAATGGTAATTGCCTCTCCTGCTGCCAAAGCAACAGTTCCTAGTCGCGCTCCAATTACACCTTCATTTACAACCTTATCTGCTGATAAAACGGCATATCCACCATCAGCAATATCAATAACACCTAAATTCTGAATATCTCCATTTAACTTATTGTTTTTATTTAAGGAATAGTTTCCATTCATAAACTGATCATTGGAAATTTGATGCGTAGTTGCCATAAAGCCATGAGCATTGATAGAACCATTTTCTCCGATCAATGTGCCATTTGGATTCAGCAGCCAAACCTGACCGTTTGCCTTTAAACTTCCATGAATTTCGGATTTTTGACTACCCAAAACACGATTGAGCGTAATGCTACTTGTATCCGGTTGTTGAAAATTGACCGAGTTATCCTTTGGGATTGTGAATTTCTCCCAATTGATTACACCCTTATTTGTTGTTTGTTGAATTACGGTATTGGTTTGATTGACTGCATTGATAGTTGCCTGACCTGCAACAACATTGGGATTTACTAAACCTTGTGCTAGCAGAGGTTGTGTAAACAAAGCGCTTATGGCTAATGCAATTACGTTATATTTTAGACAAATTCGTCCATTTGAAGCAGAACTAGTTGCCGGCACACCAATTTTTGCCTTTTCATGAGTGGCTATGTAGGTTTGCCGTTTCTCACAATATTTTGTTTTAAAAATTTTGTTCAAATCTATCCCCGAGTGTTCTTATAAGCCCCGTTACTACTTCTCTCATAACCACCCCCTTTTGCCATCAGGTAGACAATATTTATATTAGTTATATCTAATACTATTATCCTAAAATCAGGGTTTGTCATCAAATTTTCCAAACTTTATACCACCATCAGTGCCATTAAACTCAATTTCCATACCTTCTTTAGCAACAAATGCACTCGCAAGCGTTTTTTTTGCATCACGTTCCACGTTGTCCATAAAATCGTCATCGTGAGATGGATCATGATGAAAAATTGCAAAATTTTTCACACCTGCCTCTTTGGATAATCGAACTCCTTCTTGCCAGGTAGAATGCCCCCAACCTTTAAAATTTGGATATTCTTCTTCTGTATACGTAGAGTCATAAATGAAAAGGTCGGTATTTTCTATTAGCTTAAGAATATTCTCGTCAAGTCCATCTTTTTTATGCTCCGTATCTGTAACATAACAAACGGATATACCCTTGAAATTTACACGATATCCAGTAGCACCTTTCGGATGATTCAATAAGCAGGTATCAAGATGAATCTCATCAGATAGCTTGACGTTTTCTCCTGCATCGAAATCATGATATTGCATTTTCGCTTGCAGGATATCAATAGGCACGGGAAACGTTGGGTTCGCCATTTGATGCGATAAAACTTCAAAAATTGAGCTTCCGTGTTTTTTGAGATTGCCGCAATATAGATCAAGATTAAAGTTCGGTGCGTAAGCAGGTTTGAAAAATGGAAACCCGCTTATGTGGTCCCAATG
>OZSS01000911.1_pt1 | contig 14082 bp, 14 predicted proteins | sample 1779911 | NCBI WGS metagenome assembly OZSS01 (sample SAMEA2603589, study PRJEB24840) | metagenome | biome: Water; feature: Photic zone; material: Seawater sample | place: Mediterranean Sea | collected 2013-11-12 | depth 10 m | reverse complement strand
TGGATTTATGCTGGATTGAGCTTTTAGCTTTTAAATTTGATTTACCATACGATAACCGTACATATTTAGATAAAAAAATATAATCATTTGAAAATGAAACTATTGAATTTTATTCAAGTACCCTCGACAGGAATCGAACCTGTATCTAAAGTTTAGGAAACTTTTGTTCTATCCGTTGAACTACGAGGGTGGTTTATTTGGGGTCTAAAGATAAAGACTATAATACTAATTTTACTATTCAATTTTCTAATCAAAAACCTATCTAAAATATAAAAAAGGTTTTCACGTTTTAAAAGAATTGGCTAAAGAGTACGCATAATAATATACTCAAATACTTTATAATACGTTATAAAGTGGTAGGGTGAGGATATTTATATCATTTTTGAACTATTCATTATATTTAAATTTTCTTAATTCATAAAATGGAAGAAAAGAAACAAAACGGCAGTTGGATTATCAAACTTTTCACTTTAGGCGATAAGTTTGATATAAATGATTTTTGGGATCGTGTAAAAAAATCTACCGTTGAATTTATTATCTTGGTTTTTGGTGTTACAGTTTCATTTGGGATTGAGCAACAAGGTGGAGAGTCTGATTCCAGAAATGACGGTATAGAAAATCTATACAACTTGAGAGAAGAAATAGATAAAATGATTGACTACACAGATGAGTATATTGAAAGTTTTGAATGGATAGCCACATTGTTCGACGAGCAATATGCTAAATGGGAAGTAGAAAATGACAGTATTTTTCTTGCCTATGAAATAGATGAGGAAATGCCGGAGGGGAAATATTATTATCCCACGATGAGTTTGTTTGTTATTAGAAATCCCTTTAATCCACCTAGAGTCAATTTTGACGCCATCAAATTAGACGGTACTTTTAGGCTATTGCCCAAAGAAGTAGGCCTCGAAATGACAAAAATTTATGATGGGATTGAGTTAGGTTACCTAATGGAAAACACAGGCAAAATTGAAGAACGACTAGTAAATCAATTTAAAAATAGAATAGCTTCAAAATGGGTTTTTGATCTCCCCGAAGTGAGTATTGATGACAATCAGTTTTGGGTGGACAATAGAAAATATCTTCAAAAAGACAAATACGTGAAATATCTTTTATTTCAACGCTTAGATTTATATGCTAGTGATGTGGCAGGTCAATTGGGTGACTATAGAGCTGAACTTGTGCAAAGCACAAAGATGCTCGACTCGGTCATTGCCGTGCGCGAAAGTGAATTTGAATTTATTTGGTGGGTATTAAATCCCAAAGACTAATCCTTTTTTGTTTATAAACTTCTTAGAACCTAAGAACTATAATAAAGGGTGCAAGAACATACTGATGGTATACGCTCTGTTTTTAGAGTCCAACCTGGGTTATAGAGCCTCTTGCGTTTTCCTCTTTTTTAAAATAGATGTGATTTTAAATAGTTGAATGGAAACAATAACAACATTTAAAAAAATTATTGATGAAGAAAGATCAAGAATACCATAGGTCAACCAAAGTATTGCACCCACTAAATTCACAATTCTTAGCCACAACATATTGTTTATTAAGAAAGAACAAATAATGATAACAGTAGCTATCCATCCGACGATATCAAGTGTTTCAAAGGTCATTGTGATTGAATTTAATTTTAAATATAAAGAAATCTCTTTCTCTCAGGTCAATTTATAATAACCAGAATAGAGCGTATATTTTCAGGGAGCGAAAAAGGAGTGTCATAAAACACAGACTAATCTCTGCCTTCAGCATTGATTGCCTCATCCTCATCTAACACTTTTGGGTAAGGATAATCTAATCCTAGAAGCTGTCTTAAAATGGGTGAAGCATTGTCTATAACTTCTTTTTTAACTCCCCTTTTTTGATCTTCCATGGGTTTAACAAATTTAGGAAGATATTGAAGTAAGATGGCATTTCTAACCTCATTGGAGCTGTTGTTGGGCATGGCTCCGTGCCAGGTGAGCCCATTAAAAATGGCAATATCACCTGCTTTTCCGGTCATTCTTTCGCATTCTTCAAAATACTTTATGGTATCCTTTTCATCAGGATATCGGCAAAGTTTTTGAGTGTAGGGTAGCACCCCAGTGGCTCCATTTTCAACAGTGAAATCATTTAATAAAATCGTCACTTGGCAATTTAGTGGGAAAGAGGCATTTATATTTTTTGGGAAGCTTTTCTTTTTATACATGTCCCAATAGGGATAATCAATGTGTGGCTCTTGACCGGGACCACCAGGAAAAATGCAATTGGCAGCAATGGAGCCCAAGCAAACTTCACTACCCAGAAACTCTTGAACAATTTTTACTACTAATGGCACTTGGACCATTTCCACAAAAATATCCCCCTTATTAAGTAAATTCCAAACTCTTTTTTGAAGGTGGAGCGTGTCTTTATTTTTTCCTTGGAAATGTGTTGTTTTTTCCTCTTCATGCTCCAAATAAAAGGTAATCAGGCGTTGGGCTTCTTCAATATCATTTGGACTGAAAACGGAGGGAATAATAATATATCCCTTTCCTTCCAATAGCTCGTTACTTATTTTTTTGACTTCTTCCAATACTAAGAAAATGGCTTATTTATACTGCTTTTTCAATTAATTAATTCTTTATCAATTTCTTTAATTAACAAGGAGTCTTGAATAATAGCCCTCTTGATTAAATTTGAATACAAGGAATGCATTAAACCTGTTTCAGAAACCCTGTTTATTTCTTCATCATTCAAATACCTTTTGTTAGGTTTATAGGCAGTCCAATAACCAACTACGCCTTTGTGATTTCTTCTATTTTTTGATTCAAAAAAGGGGTCCAGTCTTTTGTCTGTCAAATACAGATCAAGCAACAATTGATTATTTTTTTCATACCATTTTTGGTCAGTATATTTTTTTTGCAATAAAGAGACCAGATTTCTATTTTCAATCAATTCAATTAAGCCAGAATTCACCAACGCAGAATATTCTTCATCATTTTCAACAAATACTGTGTTAGCATTTCTTACGTAAGATAAATAAAATCCTAACGAATCTTTATTGGTTTGATAAAGTTGCAAACCTCTATAGTAGAGGATGTCTGCATATTTATTTGCAGTGGAATGTATTTCATAGTCAAAATGGAATCCTTCAAGTTCACTCAATAAATTATTCTTGAGTTTTAGTAAAGACTCCATTTTCAACTCATTTTTGTAGGCAATAGCATTCTGTTTTTCTACATAAAACGAAATGGATATACCCAAAACAATCACTGCAAATTCTAAGATATATTTTTTAATCAACTTATTCACTTCTGGATGATGTAGTTTGTAGCTTCCTTTTCAGTCTGGTTTAATTACGATCAATTACTTCTATGGTTGCCGAAACGGCATCCCTAGAGGCGACAACAATTTCTGTAAGCTTATCACTTATATATTGATTTTGAACAATATAGGGGTCAAACTGTTTTCCAGGCACGTTGATGTTCCAAGTGAAGTGAGTAAACTCTTGAAGAGCATTCTCACTGCGATCTGTTATTTTAGTAAAGCCCCACCACCGGTGATTACCTTTCAAGATTTGCTCTTCAACAAAAGGTTTATAAACTTGAGTTTCAACCTGTTCATAATCCTCTGTTTTTTGGATCATGGCACCAACTCCAATTTCATCTCCAACTTTCAAGTCGCCCCCTGCTTGAATGGTTTGATCAATAAATTCTAAATGATATCTTCTATTCTCTACAGAAACCTCACGATTGAGAACTCGATTGATTTCTGAAGACTTAAATTTAGTTCGTGCCGCTTTTTTAAGATTTTCAAGACTCCAATTCTTTCCATAGGCATCAATTTGATCTTGGTCTTTATATACATTAATGGTTACATAATTAGGTGGATTTTCTAATGTTTTGTCAATCGTTTTTACTTCGCATAAATACCAAGCCATCATTTTACCTTCGGCAATCATTTTTTGATGATAAGGTTTAAAAATTTTTTCTATGGCAAGATAGTCCTCTTGATTTTTTATCTCCTTAAAATCGACAAATACGGTTTGGGAAAAGCAGATTAGGGGTAGCGTTAGGAAAAAAAATAAACACTTTTTCATTTTTATTGATTTATGATTAATGAACCCCTAAGATAAAGAAGATTATAGAAGCTTTCAAATTCAATTGATGTTCTTATTTGAAAAACCTGCTCTCTCTAGTCCTTTTTTAAAAAGATCAAAGTGAATTTATTTTTTCAATTTTTATTTTTCATTGTTATCGAAAGATGGTCTAAAATTTCGGGCACTTCACCATTCAAATCGATTTTTTCGGCTGCATTTTCCCTAATCCAATAATAGATAACACCCCTAAGAAATTCAGTTTGAGTGGGAATTTTCCCGAAGTTATATTTTGCTCCTTTAGAGCGTCTGGCATTTTCTAATAACAGCACCATTTCATCAGAGGCATTAAATTTTATTTGATTGGTGTAGATAACTTTTGTTTTTGGCATTTGGATTTACGGTTAGGTCATAAATGGACATATTCTGAATAAGAATCACAAATATTTTTATCAAAAATACGTTTTTAAAATTAAAAAATATTTTAATAGGTACCTTTTAAAAGGTCATTAAATAATGATTAAATGCTATTTATAAGACAAAGTGAAAGCGATAACTAAGAAAGCGTTTTGCCCTCACAAGATAAAAACAAAAAAGGGTGTATTTTTATAAAGAGAGAATCCAATCAACCAATAAATCTGACCATCGATCAACAGGGATACCAAGTTTATTCGTACCAAACCCATGCCCTCCCTTACTAAACATGTGCAGATCAGCCTCAGCTCCTGCTGCAATCCAATCTTCATAAATAGTCACACTTGGGCTTGCTAATTCTAACGGGTCATCGTTAGCACAGGAAATAAATGCAGGGGGTTTATTGGAGGGCACTTTATGAGGTGCAACAATAGCCATCCAAGGATATATAGGTGCTATAAAATTGGGTTGATTATTTTCAGTGGCCTCATAGGCAGCTTGCATAGTGACTGCACCACCAGCAGAAAAGCCCATTAACCCAATCTTATTTGGATCAACTTCATACTTACTTGCATTTTTTCGAATCATCTCAATAGCCCCCAAGGCATCTTTAGTGGAATAAGGCAAAATCGTTTTTGCACTATCGACTATGGTAGACGTTTGCCGAAGGTTATCCATCCACTTGATGACAGAACCTTCTCTCGGATACGTTCTGTATTTCAATACCACTGCCGTTATTCCTTTTGAGGCTAATTTTTTTGCCAGTACAGTACCTTCCTTTTCATAAGCTAGAAAATAAAGCCCACCTCCTGGGCATATCACCATTGCTTTATTTGTTTTAGTGTCTCCCTTTGCTTTATATAATTCTATCTCTGGGAGGGAAACATTATCAAGTAAAAGGCCTTCTTTTTTATCTCTCACCACACTCCCTTCTTGAAAAGATGTAAAATTCCATTTTTGGTGTTTGACAGGAATTTTCTCTTGTGCATAAGCTAGAGAAAAACAAAAGAGGGAAAGCAAATAAAATGATTTCATAATTATTAGTGTTTTGTCGTTGTCTAAATATACTGTTTTTTGAAAGGAACCTTACTTTAGTTTTAGGGAGTGCTTCTTTCGTAAGAAAAGCCACCCTTTTTACCACCAGACCAGGAAGTGAATTTTAAACTCAGATAAACATCATCCTTAATTAAGTGGACCACTAAATTCTTTCCAACAACATTTTTCGGTTTGGAAACAGTCGCTCTAAAGGGGCCAAATGAAAGGGAACTAACATCATCAAGAGTACCAATGGCCCATTCGGTACCCACAGGGCTGTTTACTTTATCGGCATTTTCACTAACGGCTGCGTTATAGATTTGTCCTCCACCATTGCCTCTAGTAATCCAAACAGTTGATGTTAATCGGTCTTGATTTATTTCTACGGTGGGATCAGCATTATCTTCTTTTACAAACGACAGAGTTGTCCCCTGCCAATATACAGGACCACTATCTGATACTTCTGGGCTATTATCTTCCTCTGAAACAATTACAGTAAACAGTGGAGTTAATTCTAAGTCGCTGGTCATTGTTACCGTAATTGTAGTTTCTAAAGAATCATTTCCATCCCAACCGTCGAATTGATAGCCCTCTTCAGGCATGGCTGTTATTGAAACGGTTGTTCCCTCTGGAAACTCACCCCCTTGAGTGGATACGGATCCGCCTAGCACAGAAGAAACAGTGAGGGTGTAAGTTTGAATTTCTTCAAAAAGGGCTTGAAGTGTGAGTGCTGAACTAAGAGTTATTGATAGTGTTGTTTCTACAGATTCATTGCCTAACCATCCAGAAAATTCATAGCCTTGTTCAGGTGTAGCAGTGATTTCAATTTCGGTTCCTTCTTCAAAAGTACCTCCTGCAGTGGAAACGCTACCTCCCTCTGCCGCAGTTACTGTAATTGTAAATAGAGAAACAACAGGAGAAAATAGAGCGTTTAGTGTTTGATCTTCGTTTAGAGTAATGGTCAAGCTAGCTTCTTCAGAGTCAACACCTTCCCAGCCAATAAATTCGTATCCTTCATCTGGGGTTGCGGTTATTGTGATTGCTGTACCTTCATCATAGGTACCTCCATCAGTAGAAACAGTTCCTCCTTCTGAAGTGGTTACATTGAGTGAATATTGAGGAGTCTCAACAGTAGAAGGTTGTTCTATTTGGGTAGGTATGTTGGAGTCTTGTTCTTCGGTGGAACATCCTGCTATTAGGAACAAACCAAAGGCAAACAATTGGACTGAGAGGATTTGCTTTTTCATAGATAAAACCCAAAATTAAGTAATTGTGAAACCAATCAACAACTCTCGTGAATTAAATTATAGTAAATTTCAGGGATACACCAAAAGAGCTTGAAGTAGAAAAGATCATTTTCTTTTAAGAATTTCTTTTACAATGGTATTGGTCTTTTTGTATTTATTGTACTAAATGCAAAATCATCCATGCTTGCCCCTACATTTAAGAGATAAAATAAAGTCTCTATTAACTTATTATAAATGATTCTTTTAAAATATAGAGTAAAATGAGCAATATTCTACATACTTTCCACTAGCAAGAAAAGTTTTAACAAAGGTTTTTTTATCTTAACAAAAAATTATGAGAAATATATTTTTACTATCCCTCTTATTATTCTTTTCCAAAAGTGCTCTTTCTCAAGACAGGACCATCGTTTCTGATCTTGAAAACCTCACACTTGATATAGGTCAACTTTATAAACCCGTTTCTGACATTATTTTTTCTGATGGAAGTAAGGGAGATTGTTCAAGGATTATATATTACCAAAAAAAAGGGGTGTTGAGCTCCGGTAAATCAATAACCTTTGATAGAGCTGCAGGCACACTCAAGGCAAATGAACCAGGAACCCATGAAGTTATTGCTGTTTGTATTGACTCTAATGGAAAAAGACTCACTAGGGCATTTAATGTATTTGTGAACTACCCCAAGGTTAAAGAAGTGAAGCTTTCTGTTGATGAAGACAACATATATGAAGGGAATTATGTGCCCCTTTCTTATGAAATTACAGATGAACTAAACAATAAAAGAACAATTGATTATTGGAATTATGATGATGCATTTAAATACTTATTAAAGGTGGGAGTTTCTTTAAAGGCAAGTAATGATAAAATCAAAATTGATGGATCTAATAATATTTTAGCTCTTGAAGAAGGGACCACAACATTAATTGCCTCTTTTGATGGAATTACAGCAAAAATGGAGTTAAATATTAAAAAGAATCCAGTTTCAAAAGTAGATCTCACTTCAGACGCTCAAAATGTTAGGTCAGGTAATGTGATCAATTTTAGTGCCACCTCATTTGACAATAGAGGTAAAATCGTTGAAAATATTCCAGTTGAATTTTCTTTCACAGGTAAAGCCTTTGATAAAAGTAACTCAGCTTCAGGATTAATAATGGAAGACGGAAGATTTGTGGGTGATGTGCCTGGAAAATATATTATTTCGGCGCGAGTAGGAAATGTATCAGCTTCAAAAATTGTGAATGTTTTTCCAAGAAATGTCAAGCGAGAAGTGACCAGCGTTGGGTCAGGTCTTGTCAATGACAAACACACCTCAGATTTTTGGATTTTTGAGGGTATTGATGGGGGCGACTATGGAGTCACTGGCACATGGGGGGCAGATGGTACCGCCTATTTTTGGGATGTGAGTGATCCATCAAACTTAAAAAAAATAGATAGTGTTCAAGTTGATGCCAGAACAGTAAATGACGTAAAAGTGTCTAAAGATGGTAAAATATGCGTACTCAGTCGTGAAGGGGCCTCCAATAGAAAAAATGGAATGATACTCATTGATGTAACCAATCCTAGGGAGGTCAAAATTATTTCTGAATACACAAAAAACCTCACAGGAGGAGTCCACAACGTGTTTATAGATAAAAATCATATCTATGCCTTGAGCAATGCCGAACGGTATTATGTCATCAATATTGATGACCCTAAGAACCCAAAAGAAGTAGGGATGTTTGAGTTAGGCAAAGAAGGGCAGTCTATTCATGATGTTTGGATAGAAAATGGGATAGCGTATTCCTCCAATTGGAGCGATGGGGTTTATCTAGTTGATGTAGGCAATGGAGTAGCAGGAGGATCACCTTCAAACCCGGTTTCTTTTGGAAATTATTCTTATGCTAGTGGTGCCCATCATGCTACCTTTCCTTATAAAAGCAAATCAACTGGAAAATTCTACACTGTTTTAGGTGACGAAATTTTTCCAAATGGAGTGAATCCAAAAGGTACAAACGAGACAGCAGGTTTTCTTCATTTTGTAGACTTTTCTGATGTCAATAATCCTATTGAAGTGGCTCGTTATGAGCTCCCTGGACATGGCTCACATAATTATTGGATTGAAGACGACATTTTATACGTCGCCATGTATACGGGTGGTTTAAGAATAGTTGACTTAAGTGGTGATTTATTAGGGGACCTCTATAAACAAGGGAGAGAAATTGGTTATTTATTGACGGGCACGCCTGAAGGTTATATTCCAAATGACACCATGGTTTGGGGAGCTCAGCTCTATAAAGACCATGTGTTTTATTCCGATTTTAATTCTGGACTTGGAGTAGCCAAGGTTTCAACTAGTAAACCAGATTCTAGTAAGACCAATCAACATCTGGATTAATTTTCAAGATCAAATAGCAATTGTATTCTCTCTTAACTAAAAAAATATGAAATCTAATTTATTGAAGTTTAATGGACACTGTATTTCCAGTTATGCAAAGTGGGTCATGAGAGGGAGCATTTTTTTCTTTTTTTTTATGGCACAAAGTGTCTATGCGCAAAATTATTATCTCTATGTAGCCTCAGAATCGGACGACACAGTATCGCTACTAAAGTTTGACGGAACAACTATTGTTGAAAAAGAAAGAATCGATGTGGGTTCTTATCCCACAGAAATAGAAGGGCCTCATGGCATTACAATTGACCCCAATGGCAGGTATTGGTACGTCACTCTTGCCCATGGAACTCCTTATGGCAAGCTTGTCAAATATTCAACAGCGACAAACCAAGTTGTTGATGAAACCACTTTAGGACTTTTTCCTGCGTCAATGCAAATTTCAAAAGTAACGGGTTTTCTATACTGTGTGAATTTTAACTTACACGGAGACATGAAGCCCTCATCTGTTTCTGTAGTAGATCCAGAAACGATGACCGAAATTGTGCAAATCAAAACCGGAAGTATGCCACACGGGTCTAGACTTTCAAGAGATGGTCTTAAACAATATTCTGTGGCCATGATGTCTGGGGAGTTGTTTGAAATAGATGCATTAGCACTTGAAGTGACTAGAAGGCTAGACCTTGAAGATCATACTACAATGGACCATTCAAAAGGAGATCATCATAAAATGGGAATGAATAAGGGAGGTATGAAACATTCTAAAATAAACCCCACATGGGTTATCCCGCACCCAGAAGGGAAAATTGCTTATGTTGCCGGAAATGGATCTGATGAAATTATTGAAGTAGACCTTGAAAAGTGGAAAATCTCAAAAAGAATAAAAGCTGAAAAAGGGCCCTACAATGTAGAAATATCTCCTGACGGAAAATATATGATCGCTACCCTAAAAAGTATAGGAAAAACAGCAATTTGGGACCTCAAAAAAGGGTCTTTAATAAAGACCATAACAAACTCTACCGCTATTCCCCATGGCATAGCCATTTCTAGTGATAGTAAATATGCCTTCATTTCTGTTGAGGGAATTGGTGGTGAACCAGGTATTGTTGATGTTATCAACCTTGAAAATAAAACTCTAGTAGATCAGGTAGAAATAGGAAAACAAGCGGGTGGAATTGCTTTTTGGAAAAAAGAGAGTTGAAAATTTATATACACCACCGTACTCAATTCTTTTAAACAATCAAAGAGTTCTTGATGGGCGGGAGCTTAAAGTCATAAAAAGAGATTAACAACAAAAATTAATAATATACAACTTTAGTTAAGTTTTGACTTTGGAAAAAGTAATACTTTATTTTGATGGACACTGTGTTTTGTGTAATTGGTGGGTGAGGTGGCTTTGTAAAATAGACAAAAAAAATATTTTCTTTTTTTCAACCCTAGACCGTATAAGCGAGAGTGAAAAAAATAGGCTTCCCTTAGAAAATCCAAAGATAGACTCTGTCATTGTTTGGGATCAAAAGTCACAACCAAAAGTGGAAGCAGAAGCCATTTTATATATCATAAAAAGGATAGGAGGCCTGTGGAGTATTTTTCTTATTTTTAAATTGATACCTCTCAAATTATTGAATAAGCTATATCGTTTAATTGCAAGAAATCGAAAAAAATGGTTTGGATCTTACTCCAAGTGCCCTTTGCCAGAAAAAAAAATAAAACATAAGTTTTTGTCTCCTCAATAAGTGTGTAATAAATAGATTTGTAAAACGTAAATACTGATAACAATGAAAAAAAATTCTAATTATTACTTTCGAATCTTTCACCGTTATTTAGGGTTTTATTTGGTTGGAATTATGGCCGTCTACGCTATTAGTGGCATTACTTTGATCTTTAGAAAAACGGATGCTTTTAAGGATAATGTTGAAATAAAAGCACAACTTGAAAGAGCACTAGAGCTCCCAGCTTTGGAAAAGGCGCTAAACATAGGAAAATTGGAAATAACGAAAGAGGAAAATAACATGGTTTATTTTGATGGGGGACAATACAATAAGCAAAATGGTGAAGTCATTTATCATCAAATGCAGCTGCCTTATGTGCTGAGTAAAATGCAAAAGTTGCACAAGGCGACTACAAAAAGTCCAGTGTATTGGCTAAATATCTTTTTTGGAGCCTCATTGCTCTTTTTTGTTATCTCTGCATTTTGGATGTTTTTACCCGAAACCGCCATTTTTAAGAAAGGAGTTGTTTTTTCTCTTTTAGGAATTATTATGACGTTCATTATACTATTTATTTAATAGTCTTTAATAAACACTTTTCATCTTCGCATTGGGTTGTTTTTTATGTTTTAGAAAAACACACCTTATAAATTAAATAGGTTGAACTGCAGGTTTCGCCATTAATAGAAATTATTGGCGTAGGATCTAAATGCGTTTAAATAATTTGATTAGATAGTATATTCAATATTTCAATCACTATATTTAAATTCTTCTTTGTCAATAGCCACAACAGAAGCTCGATTGCATACTAAATTAATTTAATGATCAACACGAAATGCCTAAGGCCAATTGCCTATGAAAATTTAATTAGAATTGGAAGATCAAATGATGGAGGTTATGTTATTCCTGAAAAAATATTTTCTATCTGTGACGGACTTTTATCTTATGGAATAAATAAAGACTGGTCGTTTGAAAAAGATTTTTGGAAAAGAAGCCCTAAGGCGACAATTCATTGCTATGATCACACCATACATTTATTATCATTGTTGAAATTTTCATTTAAGTCGTTTCTATTAAGCGTTATATATTTGGTGTTATTAGATAGAATACGATTTTTAAAGGCGTTTAATGGGCTTTTTGTTCTTCCAGACTACTATTCCTTTTTTAAAGGAAATAAAACTTATTTCAAAAAGAGAATTTGGAATGTTACACAGAAAAATGACATTACAGTAGATGACACTCTAAATGTTATTTCTCAGGCAGGTTCAAAAAATATATTTATCAAAATGGATATTGAAACGGCAGAATATACTGTTCTCCATTCAGTATTAAATACAAAAATAAATATTGTTGGACTGGCTATTGAATTTCATAAAATTGACCACTACGATAAAGAGTTTAATGCTTTAATAAATGCCTTTTTACACCACTATTATATTGTACACATCCATGGTAATAATTACTCAAGAGTAATAAAGGGAGGCGATTTTTCGTCAACAGTTGAAATTACTTTTTTACATAAAAAATATGTGAATAGAACCGTAGAAATATCAACTAAGAACTATCCCATCGAGGGGCTTGATCAACCAAATAGATTTTCAAGACCAGATCATGAATTAAGGTTTTAGAATGTAAAATCAATTTAAAGCCTAAACACCAAAACCTGTCATTTGCTCTTTTACTTCATCTTGTATTCTAGCCTTAGATCCATCATTTAAAACTTCGTCCTTTATTAAAAGCGTAAAAGCAGCCAATCCATCAATTCCAGCGTCTTTATTTACTCTATCACTTATCTCTTTAGCAATATTTTGAACATTATTCTCATCTGGTTCTATGTCAGTATTTAAAAAACGATTAACAGAATTAATCATCACATTTTGACCCTGCCTTTGAAGGTCTTCGAGTCTTGTTGCAAGTGAATCGATACTTGCTATTCCAGAACCTCGAACCGATGGTAATTCTAGAGCCCATAAAAATTCTATGGCTGCATCATCCTTTTGTTCAAAAGCTTTTTTGCAAACCTCTTCAGAATTTATGTCTTTTTTATTTCCCTGACCCCCTGGCAAACTTCTCATCCACTGCATCCACCTTTTAGGTGTGGTGACAAGCGTTTTAAGTCCACTTACAATTGTTTGAAAAATTGTAATTGCAAGACTAGCTGCCTGAGTAAGAACATCCGGAACTAATTTTAATATTGAATTAATAAAATCGAGAACATTTGTTGCAAAGCTAGCTCCCTCCTTAAGAAATCCCTTAAATAATTTGTCTATAGTATAAGTCTTAATTTTTTTGTTTTCGTCGATTTCTGAAATAACTCCATCACCTTCCGATTTATTCAAGTTTAAGAAAGCATTAAATTTACTTATCATCGCTCTTAACGAATTAAAGGCTGCAGTAAAGGAACTTGCAATACTGGTTATAGACGAAATAATTCCAGCTGCAACTTTTCCAAACATTTTATCCATTGCTGTCTGAATCAGCGCTGAAGGACCAACGGTTTCTTTATCCGGATTTTGGAGTGTTTGGGCGTTTGTGGAAATTGCATCCCCTTGATCCTTTAAGGTTGTTAATTCGTCTTTGACTTTACTAGCAGCACCTACCTTTTCCTTTAATTCAAGTTTTTCACTTACCTCGGCATCCTCTGCCTCGTCTCCTTCTAGTTGTACAGTGGTATTTGAGGAAACTGCTAATTGAGATGTTGATAGATTGGATTGGTTTGCCTCTTTCAACTGATAACTTTCATCGCTAGTTGAAGAAAAATTCATGGCTTTTGCCCCCATTTGATCAGCTTCTTTTTCTAAAGCTTCACTATCATTAATTTTTACACCCTTTTTTTGTACAGTTGGTTTAACTCTTCCTTGTTTTTGTTGTGCAACGTGCCAAGCCTCATGAGGAAGATGTTTTTCTTTTCCTGGCCCTAAATGAATATCATTTCCTTGCGCATATGCGTGTGCTTCAAGTTGTGCCGGCTTGTCAGAATTTCTGTGAACTTTGACGTCATCTAGCGATTGCCCTGAAAGATTCTCAACTCCAGATTTTAATTTATTAGGTAGACCCGTTTTATTTTCTTTAAATTGAGTTACACCTGAAGTATTAGAATAATAATTTGTTGTTTTTTGCTGTGCTTTTAGTTGTATTTCTTTAAGGGTTGAAATACTATCAGTTTTAGAAGCATCAGCGGTCTCTTGAAATTGATATAATTTTTTGTTTGTTGGGCCAGGAAAAGAAAAACATCTTCCTCATGAGGCTTGGCAC
>OZSS01000909.1_pt1 | contig 14088 bp, 15 predicted proteins | sample 1779911 | NCBI WGS metagenome assembly OZSS01 (sample SAMEA2603589, study PRJEB24840) | metagenome | biome: Water; feature: Photic zone; material: Seawater sample | place: Mediterranean Sea | collected 2013-11-12 | depth 10 m | reverse complement strand
GACCGTAACAGGGTTTCAAAGAGGTCGTCAGTTGGTTTTGGATTTCGTAGATAATGGCCGCGGTATCCCAAAGGATCAGCAAGATCTGATTTTTGAGAAATTTTCACGGGCGGGGGATCAAAAGGCCGGCGGTGCGGGATTGGGATTGGCGATCTGCAAAGAAATAATGCAGCGCTTGGGCGGAGATATTTCGTATTTGCCGGGCCAAGGCGGCGCAGGGTTTCGGATTTTATTGCCTTTAGATGACGGCCGCTCCTCAAAATGCGTTTAAAGGAAATTTTAAGCATCAATAGGCTAAAGCTTTTCTCACAGGGTCGGAAACGGCATCTTGCTTAGGAAAAGCGCGATCGAGAGAGCCGCTAATATATTGCGCCAAAAAGCCAGCTTAGCGCGTCCACAAGGAAAGCAGGTCCACCGGATCATCAGTGAAGGTTTGCAAATCTCTTTCGCCAAATCAGCACTAGGGCAGATGAACTTAGCGCTGCGTTCAGCGCTTCACGACTCGCAGCTGCTTTTAGCGCTGGATATCGCTATAGCTTTAAAGGATTTTGTTCTAATTACAGCTTTTAAAGGCGACGATGAGACGTTAGGTTTTGCGGCCTTGAATGGTACTGCGCTCAGGTGTTATCGAAATCCAAACATTGGGGCGCGTTTTGGGGCATGCTTTGGCACGCGGACGCACCTCAACGCGCACTGATTTTGCGTTGGTTGCCCCCTTCATAGATAAGGTTTTGCGATCAATGTCGCTGAAAGGGCTTTCTGTGCGCTTGCAAGAAGCTTTGAAAGGATTGCGCGTGAGGTTTCCCGCACAGGATCCAGACGCTGTGTGTTTGTGGTTAAGCAGTTCTCATTTCACGACATTTCAAATCAGTTTTTCGGTTGAGAATGTCGCCGATAATTTAGTGATTATGGTTGGGGTTCCCTGCGAAATAATGAGTTTGGGTTCGGTGATGCAAAAGGGCGAAGGTTTAAAGCTGGGCGTGCAAATCGATTTGATGTCGCTACAGGCAAATTTACGCGCAGAGCTACACCGCTTTTTAATACCTTGGAATGCGCTTGAAAAATGGCAGAAAGGCACGATCTTACCCCTTCCTCAAACGGTTTTTGACAATGCCTTGCTTCGACCCGAGGGAGGCGCTGCGCCTCTGCCGGTAAAGTTAGGGAAAATAGGGCTGCGGCGGGCAGTCGATTTAAATACCCTCGAAACTGAGCTTACTGGGCCTGCATCGCCTCCTGAGCAGGTTGAGTCGCTGAAGGGGGCGCAGCCGAGTGGCAATGAAAGGAAGGGGAAAATGAAGGCAACGTTTGATTGGGTTTTGTGTTTGCCTTCGGTTTGAAACGTAAGCAAAAGGCAATCTAACCTGCTGTTGGAGCAAAACCCAGCGTGACTTTATGGCTATGCGCTTTTGCTAAGATAAGGCCGCAGCTCGTCCAATGGATAGCCCGCTTGTGCGGTTAACGATAAAATTTCGTCTGCGTCGCGCTGACCCGCTTGTGATAAGGCCCAGATGATCGTGCACCGTGTTCCAGAGGCACAATAGGCCAGAACAGGCCCTTGTGATTGCTCTATCAATTCAACTTGATGGGCAATGGTTTCCTGGTCCATGCTGTGGCTGCTCAGCGGTAGCACTTCAAACCGCATTCCGGCCGCTTCAACTGCGACTTTTATAACTTCGGATTGCAATTCTAAAGGAACTTCAAAATCTGGTCGGTTGCAGATTATCGTCGTGAAACCGGCCTTTTTTAAATCATCAACATCCGCAATATCGATTTGTGGAGAAACGTGGTAACGGCCATATATGTGTTGTGCAGTCATGAGAATCCGATAGCTTTTGTGGTTGATATTGTCAAATTCATCCGCCACAGCCTAGGCTGTATTTTAATCATTGCATATTGAAAAATATGCATAATGATCAGATGTCTTACGGCAAAAAATACAACCAGCCCCATCCGGTAATGATAGAGGCTGAGGTACTGAATAAGACCGCCGAGGCTGCCACGCGTCGGGCAGCCCCATACATATTGGCAAAGACATAGCTGTTGATGCCAGGAGCCATCGCGCTGGTTAACACAGCCGAGCGCAGCCCCGCTTGATCAAGTGACAGGGCTTGCCCGGTTATCCAAACCAAAGAGGGATGAAGCAGCAAGGCCACCGCCAAAACCCATAAAATTGGCCCTGTATCGCCTTCAGGCCGGTATTGGTACAAAACGCCTCCCATCCCGAACAGCGCTGCCGGTAGCGCGGCTTGGACCAACATATCAACGGCCTCGGTGAAAGGGCTGGGAAGCGGAACCTTTAGAAAATTGACGGCAAAGCCGACCAAAATGCCCAGAAAAAGGGCGTTTTTGAACATGGCGATAAAAACGCTTTTTATAATGGGCAAGACCGATTTCTGCCGGTTGCGTACAATTTCCATGGTTAAGATGCCAAGGCAGTAACAAAAAGGGGCGTGCAAGGCGACGATCGCGTAATTTGAGGTCAATGCAGCCGTGCCATAGGCGCGTTCGGTAATCGCCAAGCCGAGCATGAGAGAATTGGAAAACAGACAGCAAAAGCCAATGGCAACGCAATCTTCCCAGGGCCGCTGAAACAAAAGCCTTGCTCCAAATAATCCAGCCAGAAAACAAACTGTTGCTCCACTGTAAAAGCTAAACAGAAGCGCAAAATCAAAAACTTGACTCAAATCAAGCGAGGCGATCGCACCAAATAAAAGGCATGGGATTGCAAAATTCTGCGTGAAACGCATCAATCCATCAACAGACTCTATAGAAAAAAAGCCTGCCCAGACGGCGGCATAGCCGAACCCAATGACCAAAAAAACTGGAAAAATAACTTCTATTAACGCATGCATGGCCGGGGCTTAACGAGATCAAAGATCATAAGAAAGAACCATCCCGTCAAAGGCGGGCAGAATATGTTTGGGAAGCTCAGCCTGCAAGGTGGCATAATCTAAATCATTGTGCATATTGGTTAAAACGGCGCGGGCAACGCCTGATTGATTGATCCACTCAACGCTTTGGGCCAGATGGGAATGTGAGGGGTGCGGATCGCGGCGCAACGCGTCCAAGATCCAGCAGTCAATGCCGGCCAGAGCCTCCCATGCGGCAGGTGGCATGGTTGAAACATCGGGCAGATAAGCCACGGGACCGATCCGGAACCCCAATGCAGTGATTTGCCCATGCGCAACTTCAAACGGCGTGAATTCAATCTGACCGCCTGCGCCATCAACTTGCACAGGCCCTTCGATCTGATTGAGCTGCAAAATGGAAGGGTAGACAGAGCCCTCAGGTTGTTTGAACGCATAGGAAAAGCGACTGAGCAGGCCGGCACTTGTGACTTTGTTGGCCCAAACGGGTAGGCGGCTGCGCCGGTTAAACACAATCATACGCAAATCATCCAGCCCGTGCACATGATCGGCGTGGTCATGCGTATAGAGCACCGCATCCAAACGGCCCACTTGCGCCTGTAAAAGCTGCGCGCGCATATCCGGTGAGGTGTCAATCAGCACTTGTGTTCGGCCATTTTCACCTTGGCGTTCAACCAAAAGCGAGCAGCGCGTTCGGGTATTTTTGGGATTATTGGGATCGCAAGCCCCCCAATTCCCGCCAAGCCGCGGCACCCCGCCCGAGGACCCGCATCCCAAAATTCGAAATCGTAATTGTTCTGTCATTGCGTGGCCTCATAGGCGGCAGCTTTTGCAAAAAGTTGGTTGAAATTTTTCTCAACCTGCGCGGCGAATGCAGCATAGTCTTGTCCAAAAAAGTCCGCTGCCGCGCGGGCGGTAAGCGCCACATATGCGGGTTCATTGCGCCTGCCACGATGGGGTGGCGGCGCCAAATAGGGGCTGTCGGTTTCCACCAAAAGCCGCTCTTGCGGCGCCAATTTAAAAATTGCCCGCAATTGATCGCTTTTGGGGAAGGCTGTGATTCCAGAAAGTGACAGGTAAAACCCCAAATCCAAACATCTGCGCGCCAAGGTTTCGCCAGAGGAAAAACAATGCATGACACAAGAATAGGGCGCATTTTTATACTCAGCGCTCAAAATGTCAGCGATGTCTTCATCCGCTGCACGGGCGTGGATAATCAAGGGCAATCCGCTTTGTTGCGCTGCGCATATATGCACCAAAAGCGAGGCTTTTTGAATCTCTGCACTGTCGCTTGAATAATAATAATCAAGCCCTGTTTCCCCGATCCCTACCATTTTTTTGTGCTCACAAAGCGCGAGCAGTTCATCAAGCGTGACCAAAGGTTCATCTGCTGCGCTCATCGGGTGAATGCCAGCCGCATAAAAAACGGGCGCATATTGCTCTGCGATAGCGCGCACAGAAGGTTCATTCTGCAACTTCGTGCAAATCGTGACCATGCGATGCACGCCCGCGGCCTGCGCTCGGCTTATTATAGAATCAAGCTCATCGGCGAAATCTGGAAAATCCAGATGGCAATGGCTATCAGTGATCGCGGGGGGTATGTTCATTCACGGCCTTTGGCTCTTACAATGCTGCAGCGCATTTTTCTATCTTGAAGAACGTATCTAGGATCAATGTCACCGGGTCAAGGTTGACCGCCTTTCCATGCCGCATTCGTTGCGAAATATCTTGTTGCACGAGGGCCCATTTACGGGCGCCTATTGGCCCTTTATGAAGTTTTGTGAACAGCTTTTGGTCAAGCGCTGTAGGATAGGCATCGGGATCCAGCGGGATAAGCGAGGTTTTCGCAGTTTGCCCTAAAATATAGTCGATAAGGTCGATCAACAAATCAAAACGCTCTGAATTCGCTTGCCCTGCAAAGCTTTCAGCCAATTTTAAAGCGGCGCTTTGGTTCAGATTGGGTAAAGTGTGCAGAGTGGAAATTAGAGCGCTGTAAAGCGCATCTCCGTCAAGCTGTGCCAAACGGATTGCTTGACCGGCTGACCCTGCAGAGAGGCGGGTGATGAGTGGGCTTTGTTCTTCAGAAAGGTGGATTTTTGCCTGGGTCAGAGCTTGCTGCACCATATCTTGAGATAAGGCAGAGAGGCGCAGCTCTCGGCAGCGCGAACGCAGGGTTGGTAAAAGGGCAGCCGGTTGATGGCTTATCAAAAACAAAAAGGCGTTTTTGGGTGGCTCTTCCAGCATTTTTAACAGCGCATTGGCGGCGCTGCCCGTCATATCATCGGCGGCATCAATTATAACCACGCGTGCGCCACCATCGGCCGCTGACAGGCCAAAAAAGCTTTTTAGGCTGCGCACATCATCAACCGTAATATTTTGTTTAAAGCGTTTGCGCTTTTCATCATAGCTGCGTCTAAGCACGCAAAGCGCCGGCTCTGAACCGGCCATTATACGGGGCAGGACGGGGTGATCTGGTGGTGTTTCCAATTTAGATACGTTTTGACACATCGCGCCAAACAGGCCGTCTTGGGCGAGCGGATCTGGCATTGTGAGCAAGAATTTGGCAATTTTCCAAACAAGCGTTGCTTTGCCAATGCCGCGTGGGCCGCTTAACAACCACGCGTGATGCAAACGGCCCCTGTCAAAAGCCTCTAAAAATTGTTGTTGAGCGCTATCCTGACCAAAAATTTCTATGGCTTCGGAAGGATGCGGCGCCCCTGAAATTTGATCCGACAGAGGCAGGGGCTCAATATCCTTCATGAGAACGCCAATTTTACGCGTTGATATATAGTTTCTGCCAATTCTGGGATATCGCGATTGCCGTCCACAACTGCGATACGCGTGTCAAATTCACGCGCTAACTCTAAAAATCCGCTGCGCATGCGTTTTTGCAGATCAAGACCAAAATCTTCAAAGCGTTCCTCTGATGTTGCGCGCGCTTTCGCCCGTTTCAATCCGATTTCCGGATCCATATCGATTAAAATCGTAATATCGGGATCATAAGGGATCATAAGATGGTGCAACTGATCCACGAGCGCCCGAAGATTTCCCCGGCTTATACCTTGATACATGCGGGTTGAATCTGCAAAGCGATCGCAGATGACAATTTTGCCTTGGGCTAGCGCGGGTAAAATCGTTCGTTCGATGTGATCGCGCCGGGCCGCGGTGAATAATAGTATTTCGGTTTCAGCTGACCATCTGTCGGTAGCCCCTTGCAGAACCAGATCGCGAATTTCTTCGGCACCTTCTGAGCCACCGGGTTCTCGGGTTAAAATGATGTCAAATCCTTCGTCTTGCAAGCGCGTCGCCAAAAGCTTGGTTTGCGTTGATTTGCCAGATCCGTCTACGCCCTCAAACGTGATGAAACGGCCGGGATAGTTCAAAATGCCGCCTCTGGACCGTCGATCAGCATATTTTTCAGCGTAATCGCCGCGGTCCTCAGCCGTGCGGAAAACCCACCAACTGGAATTGAAGTTACCGCGAAAAGATCGTAACGGCTGTCGGGTAAACCGTCAGATGAAACGATCAGATCCGCTATTTTATCGCCCTGTTTAATGGGGGCGGGGATCGGCCCCTTATACTCAATCCGCAACGCCAAGCTGTCTTTGCTCATCACGGGCACCAAAACTTGAAGGTCTTGGTTCAAAGCCAAAGCAACTGATTTTTCGCTGCCATTCCAAACTGGCGCCGATGCCAGCGGGGTACCTTTCGAGCTAAGGGGGCGCAGCGAGAATTGCCGGAAGGCCCAATTCACCATCGCTTCTGCTTCCTCCGCACGCTCGCGCGCCGATCCCAAGCCTGAAAGCGCAAACACAATACGACGTTCGCCCTGTATGGCCGATCCTACAAGTCCATATCCGGCTTCTTCTGTATGACCCGTTTTTAACCCGTCAGCTCCGATCTGCAATTTCAACAGAGGGTTACGGTTTTGCGTATTGGCAGTGGCTCTTCCATCAAATTCAAAGCGTTGTTCTGCGAAAAGCGGATAGAATTCTGGAAAATCTTTGATCAGAGTAGCTGCTAAAAGGACTAGATCATGTGCGCTCATCGCGTGTCCGATCTGTGGCCAACCATTGGAATTTGTAAAAGTTGACTGTTTCATTCCAAGTTGTTTCGCGCGCTGCGTCATCATAGTGGCAAAGCCCGCTTCGGTTCCATCGGGCGATAGGGCTTCGGCGATGACCGCGCAGGCATCATTTCCAGATAACACAATAATCCCGCGCAAGAGATCTTCCACCGTGACGCGATCGGATGTATCCAGAAACATTGTTGAGCCACCATAGCCAGCCGCATGTTCAGAAACGGGGAGCTTTTCATCAAGGCTTAAACGGCCCGCCCGAATAAACTCGAACGCCATATAAAGCGTCATCAGTTTTGACATAGAAGCCGGCGGCAAGGGCGTTTCTGAGTTTAGTGACAGCAGCACCGAGCCGCTGGTTAAATCAATCGCATAGGCGGCTTTGGCTTTGGTATCAAATGACCAAGCTACCTGCCCCGTTAACGCGCAGATGCAGAACATAAAACATGTAATTGTCACTTTCCTTTTACGTTGATCTGCCGATAACCGCCAAAACATCATTCTGCCCATACTGATATGCGTTGTTTACAGTTTATCGGTTAATGTTGAAGTTTCAATGCCGGTTGGTAGCTCATTGGGTTAACCTTTTAGTACATTTTTGTTTGCAGAGATCCAATCTGAAGGGTATTTCGAACTAAGGCATTTAATTACCAACTTGTGCGCCTTGGCATCCTGCCTAAAGCACTAAAGCGGAGGATAGCGCAATGAAAACGCACCACACTTCCCTATATCATTCAATTGATAATCCAAAACCATCCAACGTGTTCAAGCAAGAACTTGTGACATGGGAGAGAACCGAGTTTGGTCTTCGAATAAGCCGAGTAGAACGCTCTTTTGATACTGACAAACATTCTGATAATCATATCAGCACGCCTCTTCCACTGCCTCCATATCAAGACTAAGGAGGCGGCTATGAAATATACTGAAGAACAGCTAGATGCGATGTCTAGCAAGGTAGCTTCCGTGTTTGGAGAGAGAATTAACTATCTATCCAGAGGACAGGAGGGAAGCTTAGAACATGCGCTGGTTGAAGTTTTTGAAAGGCATAATGGACAAGCAGAAAATATCCCTGACGAAGAAATCTGGGGTGCTTGGATAGTTATGGAAGCCTTTTAACCACCAGATGCATTGGAATTATCAGAGAGATACCAAGCATTTATGGATATACAGGGGAAAATCAAAATGATAGATAATCGATTTATGTCCCTAAGGTTTCCTGATGAGGAAGGAGCAAGAGACTCTGTATTAGCCGCTCTTGGAGGTGGTGCCTACGAGACATATGAAAAACTTCGTGAGAAATACAACGGTAAACTAAACTGGGGGGAGTAAGCTATAAATATAGCATTTGTTCATGAAATTTATTTCCAACTCAAAAGAAAGAAATGGAGGAAGTAATGGCTAAGATAAAATCAATAAGTGTAGAAGTATCAGATGACCCAATTTATTCTGGCGGCTAAGTGTTATCTACAGTGCTGGCACGAGATAAGAAATCACACTCTAAACACAATACGAACAACAAATCATCTAAAACTAAACTTAAGACGAAATAGTCGTAATTAAGATTACGTATATTTCCTCCCTAAACTCGGACAGCCTTTGCGCTGTCCTTTTTTATGGCAAACTTTATCCGCACGAAGGAAAAAACATGAAAGAATTATTTTAGGGTGGTTGCTCCTGTCAAACAGTAAGATATACGATTTTGGGTAAGCCAATATTTACTCAGGCTTGCCACTGTACCTTATGTCGTAAATATACCGCTTCCACGTTTATTGTTCATTCATTTATAGAAACCGCTAAATTTAAATTGGAAACTGGTCAATTATTTGAAACAGATGGACCTACTGGCAGTGGAAAAGGTCAAAAGGTAAGTAGATGCAAAGTTTGTGCAGACCAAGTTTACAGTGTCTTCAATCGGGTTAGGGGAAAAATTACTTCTCTTAAAACCACAACTTTGGACCAGGCTGACGAGTTCCCTCCTCAAGCCCAAATTTTTACTAAAGATAAATTAAGTTGGGTGCAGTTAAGAGATATACCTGCATATGACGAATATTATAATTTTAACGAAACCTTGTCGACTGAAAGCCAGAAGCGCTGGAAAGCAACTGAAATCTAGTAAACCTTTGAAATTTGTGAGAATGGTTGTTGATTAATTACTGTGGCTTAAAACGATGACAGGACAAGGTGGAATTCATTTCACCAGTTTAGAAGACTTTTACGAAAGCTAGGAGAAGAAAAAAAGCGCGCAATGACCTGAAAGGTATCTTACTGGTTTAAAGCTATAAAATTTCACTCGGCGGCGGCAGCCCAATCCCCAGCACTTACCAATCGCCATCAGTCTGTGACGTAGGTAGATAAGCGCGGTAGTCAGCTGGCAAACTATCAAACACAAATTGTTCGTGTCTACACTATGTCTAAACATTTTTGATAATATAATGATGTTTTAATGAATCATGAACAACAATACTAAAACAAAAACGGAGCCAAAAGGCGCAGTTTGCTAAAAAAATGATGGTGGAGCGTACTGGGATTGAACCAGTGACCCCCACGATGTCAACGTGGTGCTCTCCCGCTGAGCTAACGCTCCAAACCTACTCATTAACTAACCGTCCCGCTTACCCCTGTCAAGGACAGTCTGGCATGATAAAACGCCTTAAGAGACGTGATATTTATTTGCACGAAATTATCTATTAGAACTATCTCTTAGAATTATCTTTAAAAACTATTTTTGTTTTACCATAAAATGTTTATCTTATCTTCATGTATTCTAAAACACATGACTTTTCGTTTAATGCTCGATTTACAACGCCTTCTATTGATGCGTTTTTAGTTGATGAATTAGCTCTTTTGACCCCTCAAAAGATTGGCGGAGAATGTTTAAATTCTCCAGTGATTTTATCTGTTCCACATGGGGGACGGTTTTATCCCTCTCAGATGATTGGAAATGCCGACCTTCACGCAATGCGAACTTTAGAAGATGTTGGCTCAGACATAATCGTAATGCCATTAGTAAGTTCAGAGCAATGCGCTATTATTGCCAAATGTAGCAGAGCTATCATTGATGTAAACAGACCTAAATCTGCTCTCGACCCTAAATTAATAAATAAAGCTAATAATAAAGCTGTTACGATAGCAAATGACAGATGGCAGCGATATATCCATTCTGGTTATGGGGTTGTGCCCCGCCTTTCAGCATCGCGGCGCCCATTATATAATGTCCCACCGACTTATGAATCTGTTCAACAGAGAATAGACCTCTGGCATCAACCGTATCACACCTTAATTTCTCAAACACTAGATGAAGCGCAGCATATTTTTCAAAAATCATTTTTACTCGACATTCACTCAATGCCGCAATCATCCCCTGATCTTGCAGATATCGTGATAGGTGATATGAACGGTCATAGCGCCTCTCAGGATTGTTCCGATTTAATAAAAAAGGAATTAAAAAAGTTTGATTTAACCTATTCGATGAATAAGCCCTATGCAGGGGGATTTATTACAGAATATTACGGCAAGCCAAATCTTAATAAGCATGCTATTCAGATTGAAATAAATCGGAATTTATATCTGCAAGAAGATTATAAAATCAGCAGCGAAGCAGTTCGCGAGCTAGGTGTTGTATTAAGAGATATCGTTAAATCAGTAAGCTCTATGTGCGAATAACCGATAGAATTTAGGCATACGGGTTTTTGCCTTTCCGCATGACCATTCTGACAGGAATTCCTATTAAGCCAAATTCATCTCTCAGGCCGCCTATCAAATACCTTAAATAAGATTCTGGCAAATCAGCCGGGCGAGAAACAAACAGCGCGAAAGTTGGTGGCCTTGATTTTATTTGCGTCATATAGCGGATTCTAAGGCGTCTTCCTTGAGCCAGCGGCGGCGGGTGTGCTTCCAGCATCACTTCTAGCCAACGGTTTAACCTGCCTGTTGAAATTCTAAGCTGCCAAATGGATTTAATCATTTGTACGGACTGAAATAACTTCTCCAATCCTGTACCATATAATCCTGAAATAGGAACCACAGGTACACCGCGCAACTGTGCAAGTGATGTTTGCAGCCTATCATTTATTTGCTTGATCGAGACAGATTTATCTTTCACATCATCCCACATATTAGCGGCAATAATCAGCGCCCTTCCCTCATCTGCTATATGGCGAGCAATTGTTATATCCTGTTTGTGTGGGGGTTGGCGGGCATCGAGCATGAGAATACAAACTTTGGCGAATTGAATGGCTCTTTGAGCGTCATTAACCATCAATTTTTCTACCTTTTCTGAAATTCTCGCAGAACGCCGTATGCCAGCTGTATCAACAATTTCATAAGGTTTATTATTAAAAGAGAACGGAACCATAATGGAATCTCGTGTTATTCCAGCCTCTGGCCCAGTTAATAATCTTCCTTCCCCTAGCAATGTATTCACCAAAGTTGACTTACCCATATTAGGCCTACCAACAACCGCTATCCGCACTGGCGCTTCTGGCTCTGCATCCTCTTCCCAGATATCTGGCGTTGCCTCATCATCTTCAGAAAAGGAACCTTCCCCAAAAATGATAGGTTCTTGCAGCTCCTTCTCATCATCGAAAAGCTCGTCATTCCGCCCCAAGTCAGTAGCAAGAGCAAGGATAGAGTCATATAAATCTATAAGGCCTTCGCCATGCTCTGCAGAAATTGGAATAGGCGCCCCTAGCCCCAGCTGCCAGGCTTCTGCCAATGCTTCAACACCTTTTTTGCCTTCACATTTATTAGCCACCAATATAACAGGGGATCCTGACCTTCTTAACTGGCTTGCGAAATAAGCATCATCTGGCAAAACACCTGATCTGGCATCAATAACCATAAGAGAAATGTCTGCCATTTCAATTGCGACCTGTGATTGCTGGCGCATTCTGTCTTGCAGTGAGCCTGCTTTAGCCTTTTCAAGCCCGGCAGTATCAATCAATCTGAACTTCATAGAAGCAAGTGTCGCTTCGCCATCGCGACGGTCGCGCGTTACACCTGGCTCATCACTCACGATAGCATGTCTGGTTTTTGTTAATCTGTTAAACAGAGTGGATTTGCCAACATTTGGCCTGCCGGCAATTGCGATCGTAAATGCCATGATTTAATTAAATACCCGAATAGTTCCGTCGCGCGATAACGCTACTAGATGCTGGTTTGCTACTTGAAAAGGTGTTGTGATTTGTGACGTCAAATTTGATTTTGAAATGAGCTTTCCTGAATGAGCATCAAACCTGTAGAATTCCCCTGTTTTGCGGATTATCAATACCTCACCATTAGCAATGACAGGCCCCATATAACGCGGGAGATTTTTGGTAGCAGCGATGCCCTCTGGGATGGCACCTGGCAATTCAGTTACCCAGCGCACTGCGCCATCAGATTTTCTTATTGCTATTAATCTGCCATCGATTGTTACAACAAATATAGTGTTTTCAACTATCCATGGCATTTCAATACCGCTTAATGGTTTGGCCCATACCTCAAATCCAGAATTAACCTCAAATGCGCTCATTCTACCAGACTGGCTGATAAAATAAGCATATCTCTGGTCAGTTGCGGCAAAAGCTCGAATATCTCCAAGACGTTCCAAAGGTGTTCTTGGGTTAAAGCTTGCAAGGGAATCTGCCCATAACAATGCACCAGACAACAGATTATAAATTGCTATTTCGCCTGCCTGCCCACTTACAATTAAATTTTGGTCTAATATGGCAGGAGAAGAAGTCCCATAAACGACTGTTTCTACCGGAAATCCAGAGCGCTGCCAAATCAATGTACCGTCGGAAAGCGTAAATACATATACTTGTCCATCCAGGTCAGTAACAATAACACTGTTAAGCTCGCTTAAAGTGGGACCTCCTCTGAGGCTTTCATCTAATGTCTTTTGCCAGATAACACTGCCAGTATTGACATCCAGCGCATATAAATTCTGTCTTCCCGAATGGGCTACAATTACACCATTTCGGTAAGCAATTCCTCCCTTGATACCAGGGATTGGATCATCTGATTGTGGATCCAAACTAAATGACCATAATAACGTGCCTGTCGCAAGGGCAAATGCATGAAGCTTACTATCACCATCAATAGAAAATACACGACCTGAAGCTATAATGGGCTGTGGTAAATCGATTGCATTATCTTTGATACCTTTGGTACGAGCTGACCAGCTAAGAGATAATGGAAACACCAAAGACAAATTACCACCAGAATGCCTCTCATTTCCGCCCGCATGGGTTGCCTCGGTAGTGATAGGTTGAGTATCGCTTAAGACATCTTCATTTGACGCTTCTTCATCAACAGAAACATCACTAAAGGCAGGCAATACAGACTGCCTTTCCCCTGGCAATACCCGTCCATCAATTGCACAAGATACCAATGATGCCGATATCATCAACAACAGAATATTTTTAAGTAGTTTCAGCATAAACACTCTTACTGCGAGACAACTGACGCGCTGTCAGTATATTTTTCTGAAATTATCGACAGTGACTGAGAGATACGTTGTCTTAAAGATGACGGAATGTCGGATAATTTAGATGCTTGTGTTAGAGAAGAGACAGCCTTATCTGCCTCACTGAGTTCGAGATATAGGCCAGCACTTGTCTCCAACGCTAGGCCTTGAAGCGGTCCAGCAAAACTAGAAATATCAGAAATCCGGTCAATTAACGCATTTTCATCCGCAGAATTAGGCGCATTCATGACAGATAATAGCAATGCAGTATCCCGGTAAAATGTATCAATAGACGTATCTTCACTCAGCTCAAGATAGCTTTGCTCAGCAGCTGCGCTATTGCCATCTTCTGCATGTAAAGCAGCCATTCTGAAGCGCGCAAGCATAGCATACCCGTCTGGTAATTCTGATACAACTTCGCTTAACGCATCCAGCGTATTTTCAGCTGTTACCGCCTCGAAAAAACTATCCCCTGATGCCTGCGAATGGGTTTTAGTCCAATAATTATATCCTTGATAACCAGCGACGCCAATTATAATAAGAACTGCCAAACCAAGGATATAATTACCATAGCGTTGCCACAGTTCCTTCATCCTATCACGGCGTAAATCCTCTTCAATCTCGTCAAATATATCAGCCATTTTAACGCTAGCCTTTCACATATTCATTATTGTCAAGTTAAGGTGGAATAGTGA
>OZSS01000908.1_pt1 | contig 14089 bp, 2 predicted proteins | sample 1779911 | NCBI WGS metagenome assembly OZSS01 (sample SAMEA2603589, study PRJEB24840) | metagenome | biome: Water; feature: Photic zone; material: Seawater sample | place: Mediterranean Sea | collected 2013-11-12 | depth 10 m | reverse complement strand
TCACACTTACCACTTAAAGTCAACACTGCAGGGGTAATACCTCCAATCTTTGCCTCTTCATTGCTGTTACTTCCAATAACTGAATTATCGTCATCTCTTTTAGAGAGGATTCTGAAAAGAGCACAAGAGAGTGAAGAGAAAAGAGATGACGATAATTCAGTTATTGTGAAAAAAAGATTAGAGGTATATAACAAAGAAACAAAACCAATAGTTGATTTTTATGGCTCAAAAAATAACTTAATTAAGATTGACGGCATGCGGAGCATTCAAGAGGTAAGCAATACAATCGAGAATTTGATTGAAAATAAACATTAATTAACCAGATACTATCAAACGATTATGTTTGATAATACTGACAATTGTTGGTATAAAACAAATATATTAAGCTAGATTTTTATCCAACAAATTATACAAGGAGAAGTAAATTGGCTAGGATTGCAGGAGTTAACATTCCAACCAATAAAAGAGTAGAAATTGCACTACGTTCAATACATGGTATTGGGCCGGTTAAAGCTAGAGAAATTTGTGAAAAGGTAAAGATAGAAAATACAAAAAGAGTCAATCAACTCTCTGATTCTGAAGTAATTGCTATCCGTGAAGCAATTGATAGCGATTACCTAGTTGAAGGTGATCTTAGGCGTGAAGTAGCTATGAATATCAAGGGTATGATGGATTTGGGCTGTTACAGGGGTCTAAGACATAGAAGAGGTTTACCTGTGCGAGGCCAGAGAACCTCCACTAATGCACGAACCAGAAAAGGTCCTGCAAAACCTATAGCTGGTAAAAAGAAATAGCGAGAACTTAATGGTCAAAGATAAAACAAGAGTTAAAAGAAGAGAGAAAAAGAATATTACATCGGGTATTGTTAACGAAGTTTATATTACTGGTGTAACCGCTTCTGCTGAGCTTCATGGTGAGACCAATGCTGGCTATAAGGACTTCTTTTTATCGAAATATACGTCCGATGGCGTTCGTCTCTGGACTCGCCTTGGTGGATCCTTTGGCGAAGAGATTGCCTATGCCACAACAACAAGTTCAGATGGATTTGTCTATGTAGCAGGATCGACGACGAGCGATGGTGATGAACAACTGAATCAAGGTGGTAAGGATATTTTTGTCGCCAAATACAGTTCAGCTGGCGAACTGGTTTGGGTCAAATTATTTGGGACCGATCAAGATGATGTGGCTCTTGATATTGTTTCTGGTCAAAATTCAGATCTCTATCTCGCTGGTGTTACAAATGGCGATCTCAATGGTGAGCGCAATTTGGGTTCTTCGGATGGATTTGTTGCTCGTATAGACAGTGATGGACATCTCGACTGGGTCCGCATGATTGGTAGTCGTGGTGATGATCGTGCGACAACACTTGTGCCTGACGGTACAGGAAATATTTTCGTTGCAGGTAATATTGGCCCAGAGTTTGTTGATTCAGATCAGGATTCTGACGAATCAGGCTCAGATTTGTTTATTAGTTCTTTCACCATTGATGGCGATCAGTCCTGGATACGTACGTTTGGATCAACGCAAGACGACTCCGCTTCATCTCTTACCTTGGCTGATAATGGCGATCTTTACCTTGCCGCAACCACCCAAGGTGAACTCAGTGGTGAATCAAACAATGGTTATACGGATATCACCCTCCATTCCTTCTCCAGCGATGGCACAAGTCTATGGAATTTTCAGACAGGATCCCCTCAAGCAGATTTTGTTGCAGATCTCGTGGCAACATCGAATGGACGTTTGATCCTCACTGGTTCGACGAACGGTGACTTTAATAACCAATCCAACCATGGTGTGCGTGACCTGCTTGTCCATAGTGTTTCGGTTGTAGATGCTCATCGCATTATTTCTCTAACTGACGACGCAATCACGGAGAATTTCAACGTTAACTCTACGGCATCTCTTGTTAATTCTGTAGATCCGTTCGCTTCAGATAGTTATTTTAGTGCTGCTAACTTAATCACATATTCCTTGGTCTCTGGCCCCGGTGACGAAGATAATGAGGCTTTTAGCCTCGACGGTAACCAGCTTAAATTCTTGAATTCACCCGATTATGAGCTTCAGTCTCAGTATAACTTGCGAGTTCGCGTCGAGGAATCTTCGGGTGTTTATAGTGAACAATCATTGGTTTTGAATATTGTTGACCAGAATGAAGCACCTACAGGGATATCGCTTTCCACGACTAATTTTGATGAAGACACGAAGCTCCTTAAAAATATTGCCTTTCTTACTGCAGTTGATCAAGATTTTGTTGATGATCATTCTTTTGCTTTGGTTAGCGGTGAAGGAGATGATGACAATGATGCATTCGAAGTCTTTGGAAGTCAGCTGCGCTTAAAGGCCTCTGTTGATTATGAAGAGCAGAACTCCTATTCGATCCGTATGTCCGTGACCGATCTGGATGGCCTTTCCTCTGATCACTCCATCACCCTTTCGGTGAATGATGTCAATGAGACTCCAACAGATATTCAGCTGTCTGAAACGATATTTGATGATACAACTCCCTTAAGCTCTGTAATTGCTGAGCTTTCGACGACTGACCAGGATGAGGATGATCGCTTCCGTTATCAGCTCACGTCTGGTGTAGGCTCCGATGATAATCTGGTATTCAGAATTTCTGGTAATAAATTAAGACTCAAGAAATCACTTCGTGAGAAACAAGATTCCTATCATGTCCGTGTTCGCAGTACTGACAAGTATGGTAAGTCTGTTGAAAAAACTTTTGAGCTTGCTCTTAGTCAATCACCCGAAGAGATTCTACTCTCTTCTCTTTCATTTGATGAGAATTTAGTTGAGCTCAGTGCAGTTGCGACACTTTCTACACTGGATGCCAATCAGGATGACTCACATTCATATCAACTTATCTCTGGTGTTGGTGATGCCGACAATCAATCTTTTGAGATTTCCGGAGATCGTTTATTGATCAACCATCTTGCTGATTATGAGATCAAGGATTCCTATACGATTCGCCTTCAAACCACTGATCTCCGCGGATTAATACACCAGCAGGTGGTTACTCTCTCAGTTAATGACCTGGAGGAGTCTACGGTCATTCAGTCAACCCTTAGTTCAATTTCTGAAAATGTAGAGGATGGAGCTGTTGTCTCATTTGTCTCCGCAAGCAACCCAGATCCAGAGCTTAAGTACTCCATTACGCTTGCGAATGGAACTGGTGATGACGACAATGACAAATTTAAGATCAGCAATGGCCTTTTGCGTATTCTTACCTCACCCAATTACGAAGAGCAGTCAGAATATTCGCTCCGTTTTCGTTCAGCTGATCAAAATGGCCAACTTTCTGAGCATGTACTGGTTTTCCCAGTAATTGATGTTAACGAGCCGCCCACAAATATTTTGACCTCATCTTCAAGTATCAATTTGAATTCTCTTGTCGGTGATCCTATTGCATCCTTCTCATCTGTCGATCCTGACATCACTGATTCTTTTGAATACAGTTTTGTTTCTGGTGCTGGCTCTACTCATAATGCTTTCTTTTCTATTCAGAATGATCAGCTGATTCTTCGTCAATCACTCGCTTCTTATGACGACATACCTGAATATTCAATACGTCTACAATCCATTGATGCAGCTGGTGGCTTCGTCTACAAAACCTTTACTTTCCCTGTCAACCATTTCCCATCCGATATTCTTTTTTCAGAAGATTCCTTCAGTGAGTCTATTCCCGGCCAAACTCCCATAGGATCTTTGGTGGCTCTAGATCCGGATAACTGGGATTCACATGTATTCACCCTTGATGATGGCGATGGTGATTCCGATAACCACCATTTCGAGATAGTTGATGATCAGATTGTCATCAATCACTCCCCTGATTTTGAAGAGCAATCCCAATATACCGTCCGTATTTCTGCGACAGATTCCAATGGCTTGTCCGTGGACAAGATTTTTGTTTTGAATGTGATGAACGAGTTGGAGGACTCTGTGTTGCTGTCCTCAACTGCCATCTTTAATCTTCCAGAGGACGTTGATGATTCTCTTCTAGAGTTGTCCATTAGTGATCTCTTGGTTGATCAACCACAGACCTTTGAATTGGTTGAAGGGGAAGGCGACGATGATAATGCTCTCTTCATTCTTGATGGCTCCCATCTAAAATTTGCGCCTTTAAGCCTTCCTGACTCTTCCAGTGATGATATCAGCGATTACGATGCCTATGCTCACTCATTAATCCCACTGGGAGTTGGTTTCGAGGCTAGTGATATTGAAACGATTGTCCGCGATGATGATCATATCTTTTATATTGTATCCGACGATCCGCAGCCCGAGTCTCTGCTGCGCCTTGATTCCTCTGGTAATCGAACCTACATTCCACTTCCCTCTGATATCAAAGCAGAAGGCGTTTTCTTTAATCCTTTAACACAATCACTTTTTATCCTTGATGAGGGTAGTTTCTCCTCCGACGTACCTTCCAAGTTATTTGAATTTGCCGTTAATGAAGATGGTGATGTCATTCTGATTGATGGTCAGGCTCAGCTTCTGAGCGTACAGGATTTACCCTTTGGACAGCAGATTCAAACTGAGCATGGCTATGAGTCTGTTGTACTTTCTCGCGATTATCAATCTATTTATTTAGCAGAAGAAGACCCTGGTTATATTCATCAGTACGACTTTAGTGACGGCACGCTTGGAGAACTGATCAGAGTCATTGATAGTGGTGTTAATGACCTTTCCGGTCTCCTATCGATCGAGTTACCTGATGGCTCACCCGCTCTCATTGCTTTGCATGGTAAGGATTCTGAACCTGACGGTTTCAGACTGGGTGGTGGGCAAGCTTTTCTGCAGTTAATTGATGTTCAATCTGGGTTGCGTATTACTGATCAGATCGTGGTTGGTGATTTCAATAATCTTGAAGGTTTAACTCCCAATCCTAGGCCTGACGCCAGAAGTCCCTTTGATCTCTTCTTGGTGAACGACGAAGGTTCTGATGATGATGGTTGGCTGATGGGTTTACGTTCACCAGGTTTAAATGGGTTACAGGCCCATCAATTCCGGGCGCGCCCAGGCGGATCTATTGGTAATTCATTCACGATTAACCCTAATCATATTCTGCTGGATGCTCATACATCTTTAAATCTTGGTTCTGGCTTTGAGGCCAGCGATATTGTTGCTGTTCCCACTGAGTATGGAGATTTCCTCTATGTGATTTCTGATGATCCTCAGCCTGAATATCTCTTACAAATATCCCCAACCTTCGAGCTTGAATACTATTCGTTGACAGACGATCTTCTTGATCCTGAAGCTCTTCTCTATCATCCTGGCCGACAGTCACTTATTGTTCTTGATGAGGGTAATTTTAATGCTGGTGAGACCCCCCGTTTATTTGAGTTTGCTCTCGACCGTCTTGGTAACCCGATAGATGATGACGGTGAGGTTTTGCTTCTCAACACGCAATCTTTACCATTCAATAGCTGGCTTGATTCTGATAACGGCTATGAGTCACTTTCTATGTCTCCTGACCGTTCACGGCTTTATGTTGGAGAAGAGGACAGTGGTGAGATACACATCTTCGACTTTTTCAATGGTGTTGCAGGATCGTTGATTCGTACCATCGAAACAGGTGTTGACGACCTCAGTGGCCTTGCCACCCTGGCCTATGGGGATAACGACTTTATGCTTGCCTCCCTCCATGGTAGGAGTGCATATGTCGATGGTGTGCGTCTTGGCGACGGCAGGTCGTATTTGCAAATTTTGGATCCTTTTACTGGCGAAAGGATTGCTGAGCAGTTCGTTGTAGGTGATTTCCGTACATTAGAGGGTCTTGTTATCAATGAAGACCGTTCAGATGTCAAGTCTTTTGACCTTTATTTTGTACACGATGGTGGTTCCTCTGATGACGGCTTACTGATTGGTGCTGATGGTCATGATCCTTATGTCTCCTTGTTTGATCCTTTCTCGACTGAGCGAGACTCTTTCTCTGTTCGATTGAAAGGTGCTATTGATGGCAATGAAATCACGAAAAAGTTTGACTTGACGTTGAATCATCCGCCTACGGATATCTTTGTTAGCCATGTTGGTTTCTCTGATGTTACACCCTCCAACACACCTGTTGCATCCTTCACGTTTTTAGATCCTAATCGTAACGATGAGATCGATTTTGAACTTGTTTCCGATTCATTGACTACTGGAACCGATTATTCTTCCACTGAAGTTGATTTACTCCATAATCATCTCTTCAGCCTTGATGGCAATGTGTTAACTCTGTTAGATAACCCGTCGACCACTGGCCTGGATGAGTACGTCGTTCGCGTTAAGGCGACTGACCAAGGTGGTCTCTCGATCACCCGAGACTTTACGTTTGACGTTATCCCCTCGCCAGGTAACCTGTTCATTTCCAATGACACGATTCGTGAAAGTGCTTTAGATCAAACCTTCGTAGCAATCATTTTAACCGACTCAGTTCGAACTGGAGACACTGTTGACTACTCCTTGGTCGCCGGAGTTGGATCAGAAGATAATCATCTCTTTGTGATTAATGGTAACCAGTTAATTCTGAATTCTCCGGTTGATTTCGAAAGTCAGTCGTCCTATAGCGTTCGGATCCAATCTGCCTTTTCTGATGGTGTTGTTCTTGAGCAATACTTTGATGTAGCTGTTGAAGATGTTAATGAGAAGCCTGGAGCCATTGTTTCTTCTGTACTGTCAATGGATGAGGGTATTGACCCAGGCACGGTAGTGGCTCAATTCACGTCTACCGATCCTGATGTGGATGACGAAGTTCATCTGAGTCTACCGTTCTTCCGCTCGCGCTCTAACGATAATTCCCTATTTTCTATTGTAGAAAATCAGTTGATCATCAATACTGTTCCTGACTTTGAGGCCCAACAACAATATGAGCTTCTTGTCCGGGCTACCGATCCTTCTGGACTGTTCGTTGATCAGACTGTTGTTCTGACAGTTAATGATCTCAATGAGCCACCCTCATACATTATTGTTACGGCATTTGATTTTGATGAGGGGTTGCCTTCTGGTTCCACAGTGGCACATCTTTCCAGTGACGATCCTGATCTTTCAGACTCCATCACTTTCAGCCTGATCTCCGACTCGGATCAGGATCAGATGAACTTCAATATTGATGATGACCGTCTGAATATATTATTCTCACCCGATTTTGAGACTCAGTCCGCCTATCAGGTTCTTCTGCGAGCTACTGACCAACAGGGGTTATCTGTCGACTCTGTGATTAATCTTGAGGTTAATGATATTAATGAGCCTCCTTCTTCCCTTATCAGTTCCTCGACTGAGATTGTTTTTGATGCTGAATCACAATCAACAGTAGCTGTGCTTTCTGCTGTTGATCCTGATCAAGACAGTATTTTTAAGTATCGTTTTTCTCCCGATTCCAGTACTTCGGATGTTGATTATTTCCGTTTACAAGGTGACAAGCTAATTCTCACAGCTGATGCTTCATCTCTTTCTCAATCAGTGTTTGTTCTCCCTATACAGGTCAGTGACCAAGACGGCTTGGTTCATAACCAAGATCTTGTTCTTTCTCTTCAATCAGCCCCTACCTATCTAGACATTTCAGATAATACTATTTCAGAGTCTGCCGAAGTCAATACCACTATTGCTTCTCTTTCCCTCGTTGGGCCTGAGTCTTATCGAGATGTGACGTTCAGTCTGTTGGATCCTGATGATCAGGCCGATACACCTTTGTTTGCAATTGAGGGCTCTTCTCTTCTGTTGCTTGAGTCTTTGGACTTTGAGGCCGCAGCTACCCATTCCGTGACAATTTTAGCTGAAGATAGTGATGGCTTTGCCTTGGAGACAACATTCTACCTGGATGTCCTGAATAGTAATGAGACACCAACTGATTTTATTGCCTCCTCTTCTGTCTTCCCCGAGGATCTTCCTAGTCGTTCGATTGTTGCTACTTTCTCTTCTTCAGATCCCGATCAGGATGATAACCTTTCTTATTCATTGTTGTACGGAGCTGAAGGCACTGATAATGACCACTTCTATGTTGTTGGTAACCAATTGAGATCTCGCCGCTCATTTGATTTTGAGGAGCAGTCTACTTATGTGATTCGTGCACAAGTAACCGATCGTGGTGGCCTTTCGTTGGTTGAAGATTTCACATTCACTGTTTCTGATGTGAATGATGCTCCATATGCCATATCAATCACACCAACCGAATTCCCTGAATCCCAGCCTGCATCTACTCCGATTGCATTGATTGGAGCATTGGACCATGATGATGGCGACCAATTCAGCTTTTCTTTTGCCCAGGGTTTTGGCGATAAGGACAATGACTTGTTCTCGATTAATGACAATCAACTGATTGTTGATGTTGATGCTGATTTTGAGTTGAAGGATAGCTATCGCCTTCGTCTGCAGGTTACCGATTCTGGTGGTCTGACATTTGAGGATTATTTTACACTTTCAGTAACTGACTCAAATGATTCTCCCTATGCGATTCAAGCTTCTTCTTCTGTTATTTCCAGGGATATGAATGAAGGAGACTCTATTGCCTGGTTACATGTCTTGGATCCTGATAACGTGGATCAGTTTACATTTTCGTTCGCAGTTGGTGATGGTGATGCAGACAATGATAAATTTGAAATATTTGATAACCAGTTAATTCTGGCGACTAATCCAGCTTTTGCCGATCAAACACAATACTCAGTTCGTCTTCGTGTTACTGACCTTGCTGGTTCGTTCCATGAGGAGAATGTTGTCTTTACTTTGCCGAACTCTATTCTTAGCACAACAGTTGGATTTAATGAGTCGACAACGGTTGGATCCTCAGTGGCGGAGCTTTCCATTACTGGCTTTGATGATTCCTCGGGAGTTGAATTCTCCTTACTAAATCCACTCAATAGCATTTTCTCCATCAGTGGCAATCGATTGATTCTTGACACGGAGGTTGATTTTGAGGATGTTGCTATCCATCGCGTAGCCATTATAGCCAAACTGGATACCGGTGAGGTTGTGCAGAAGCAGTTCTCTTACAATGTGTTCGATCAGAATGATGCCCCCTATCATCTTGAAGCTTCCACAACGGTCGTGGAAGAGAACGCCAAGCAAGGTTCTTTTGTCGCATCCCTGATTGGTTTTGATCAGGATACTGCTGATAACCTCAGTTTCGCCTTGAATTCAGTTGAATCGAACGGCATATTGTATGAGGGCTTATTCGTGCTTGATGGTAACCAAATCCTTCTAGCTTCCGATGCTGTTGATTTTGAGCATGATGTTTACAACCTAACTCTGCAGGTAACCGATCAATTCGGCCTGGCTTATGAGCGCGAATTTGCTTTCTCCTTGGTTCCCACGATTACGTTGAGCAATGATCTGCTGTCGGAAGGTTTGACGCCATTCAGCAGTGTTGCAACGATTTCCTCCAGCTCCGATGGCCTTGTCCTGAGTGAGCTTGCTTTTGCTTCCGGGGCTGGCTCTTCTGACAATCATCGATTCACCATCGATCAGGATCAGCTCCGGAATAATTTCTTTCCTGATCATGAGCTCCAAGCTACGTATAACATCCGCCTTAAGGGATTTGGTTCTAACGGTCAGATGCTTGAACGTGCATTTGAGCTGTCTGTTCCCAATCTGAATGAAGCACCATTCGATTTGTCTATAGAACCATTTGCTTTAACTGAGAACAATGAACCAATGTCTTTGGTTGCATTATTAAACGCCGATGATTTTGACATCGACGATTCTCTTACCTTCTCCCTGGTTGCTGGTAAAGGCGATGAGGATAATCATTTGTTTGTTGTTGATGATGATCAACTACTGATGATTGGCAGTGCGGATTTTGAAAGCCAATCCAGTTTCAGTGTTCGATTGCAAGCTGCAGATCGTGGTGGTTTATTTGTTGTTGATTCTTTCGAACTTAATGTTGAGGATGCTAATGATTCTCCGTCTTCGATTATTGCATCGACCTTGTTCATCAACGAAGATGCCCCTGCACGTTCGACCGTTGCCGATATTACAACGAATGATCAGGATGCCAATGACCGACATGTTCTAACTCTCATTGATGGTTCCATGGATAACCATCTCTTCTCTTTGTCTGGTCGTCGTTTGAAATTAATGCCAAATGTAGATATTTCCGATCAGGATTCTTATTCAGTTCACCTTCGATCTTCTGATCGTTCTGGGGAATCGGTTGATCAGATTCTCGACTTTGTTGTGAATCATGCGCCTACAGATATTCTTGCTTCTCAACTAGAGCTTCTCGAGAATCTTCAAGTCGGTGAATTCGTACTGTCATTGGCAACTCTTGATTCTGACCTTGATGATCAGTTTGTTTATTCATTCGCCCCTGGTCTTGGTGCAAGAGATAATGATATGTTTACCCTTGAAGGAAGTGATCTACTGACGCGAGTTCCGGCTGACTTTGAGGAAGACAATATTCTTCAGATTAGAGTTCGTGCCACTGATCAGAATGGCCTTTCTGTTGTTAAGCGCTTTGAACTTTCAGTGCAAGATGTTGCGGAGGCGCCGATTGTAATCAATGATCCTCCTTATCTGATCAGCCCTTCTGGCGCTGTAATTCCCAGAACAACGAATGCTGGTGATCTTGTTGCCTGGTTACACGTCCTTGATCCCGATAAGGATGACTCCGTTAGTATCGAATTGGTTAAAGGTGTGGGTGATTCCGATAACAATCTCTTCACGATATCCGGCACCAAGCTCCTGCTTTCGGCGCCTGTTGACTCTCTTGATCGTTCTTCTTTATCGATTCGTCTGCGTGCTACAGACTCTTATGGTGCGACCTTTGAGCAGAATCTTACTTTCCAGTTGCCAACAACAATTCTTGCCTCATCAGAGCAATTTTCTGAAGCTCTTCCGATTGGGGCATCTGTGGCTGAGTTGTCAATCTCTGGTGGCGAATCGTTATCTGATATCATCTTTGATATTTCCTCATCCTCCAGTTCCTCTTTTGTAGTTGATGGCAATCGTCTGATATTGCTTGAGTCGCTTGACTTTGAGGCGCAGCAACTTCACCGCGTTAAACTTACAGCAGAAGTTGCATCAGGTTTACTCGTTGAACGTGAATATGAGTTTTCTGTTTTAGATAGCAATGATCCGCCGACTGCTATTTTCGCCTCAACATCTGATATCCCGCAGGATGCCTTTGCCGATCAGCTTGTTGCCTCTCTGACTGGCTTTGATCAAGATACCAACGATTCTCTTTCGTTCTCCCTGCTGTCAGTGACATCCGGTGGCGAACCTGTTGATGGCGTCTTTACTTTGGTTGAGGATCGTCTTTTTCTGGATACTGATGCACGCACTCTGATTGATTCTTCGTATATTTTGTCTCTTGAGGCGATTGATTCCTCTGGAGCTAGTTTTGTGCAAGATATTTCTCTTTCAGTCGTTTCAACAGTTTCTCTTTCTTCGACTCAAATTTTAGAAGGATTGTATCCCCTAAGTTCTATCGCTACTCTCTCTACAACCAATGATGTTGCTGGCGATGTTTCTTATTCATTGGTTTCTGGCGATGGATCGAATGATAATCAATTGTTCTTGGTATCCGATGATCAATTGTTGATTAATTTTTACTCCGACCATGAGCAGAGGACTGACTATTCAGTACGTCTCCAGTCTCTTGATTCTTCCGGTGCCAAGCTTGAGCGTTCATTTGATCTCTTTGTTCCTGATGTCAACGAAGCTCCCTTTGACTTGTCCATTTCCGTAGACACCATTGATGAAAATGTTCCTGCTAATACAAATGTCGCGGTCATCGATGCTCTCGATCCTGATTTCAGCGATTCCCTTTCCTTCTCCTTGATTTCTGGTGAAGGTGATGATGATAATCACTTGTTCAATGTCTCAGGCAATCAACTATTTGTAAAGCAGAGTCCTGATTTTGAATCCCAGTCATCCTTTAATATTCGTTTGCGTGCTGCTGATCGTCGTCTTTCAAGTGTCGAGAAATCGTTTGAAATTTCCGTTGTTGATCTCAACGACGCACCGCATACAATTACTTCTTCTACGCAATTCCTCAGCAGTACTGCGGAATCCAGATCCACTGTTGCTGAATTTTCGACATTGGATGATGATCTTCGTGATTTCCATCGCTACTCTCTGCCTGATGGTGTTCTCGATAATGATTCCTTCTTCCTCCTCGGCAATAAGTTAAAGCTGCAGCCTTCTGTTGATCTTGCTGAACAGTCCTCTTATACAGTCAGTGTCATTTCCTCTGATTTCGATGGGGCATCTGTTCAGCAGGATATCGAATTTGTCTTGAATCATCCGCCGGAGTCTATTTCCATGAGTGTATCTGCGTTCAATGAGAATCTTCCTGCTGGAACTCCTATATTAACCTTCTTGACTTCGGATCCCGATGTTGATGACCAGTTTACTTATGCCTTAGATGATGGCTTTGGCGCTCAGGATAATGATCTGTTTGCAATTTCCGGGGATTCCTTGATCAGTAGCACCCCTATTGATTTTGAAACTGATTCCAGTTTGAATCTTAGAATTCGTTCGACTGACCAGTATGGTCATTCTATTGTTGAACGATTTGAGCTTGGTGTCACCGATATTGACGAGCCTCCGTCGGTACCAGTGCTCACATCGTCTTCTGTGGATGAGAATGTTCCCCTTGGTTCAGTCGTGGGTACTATTCGTTCTTTCGATCCAGAAAATCTTGCTGATGTTTCCTTAGAAATTTTGATTCCTCGGCTTGCTGTAGCCGATCCCGATGCCGTTGCTGATGCCGATAATGTCGTTGATGCCTCTCTGTTCACCCTTTCGGGTGATCAGCTTCTACTTGACATCTCACCCGATTTTGAAGCTCAATCATCTTATTCTTTTGTTGTTCGAGCTACCGATGCCAGCGGTTTGATCTCTGAAGGTGAGATTGTTGTCAATATCAACGATCTTGTTGAGCCGATCACATCCTTGCAATCGATTGTACTTCCAGATTCTCTTGATACTCTATATCTCTCTGGCGAAGATCCTGTGAATGGTTTTGGTAATGCTGCTGATAATCGCTTGATTGGAACCAGCTCTGACAATGTACTTGCTGGTAGAGGTGGCTCTGATGTTCTGACAGGGCTTCCAGGCGTTGATACTTTTCTGTATGAGCGTTACACCGATTCACGTCTTTCTGCCTATGACACGATTACAGACTTTGATATGTCAGTTGACCGTATTGATGCTCCTTACCCTGTTTCTTCCGATCAAATTTTTGTTACTGGCATTGCTCATGGCCTTGATTCTGATTCCTTGCGAGAGCATCTTGATCCAGTTAGGTTCCCATCTGGCAGTGCTGCTTTCTTCACAGTCATCGATGGCTATGTCGGCATGCGAACCTTACTCGCCTTGAATAACAGCGTTCCTGGCTTCTCCTCTGATACCGATGCGATCATCGATGTCACTGGTTATGTCGGAGAGTTGTCTGATCTTCTTGTTGTTTAGGTGTCTAGGGTTTGCCTTCCTCTCTGAGGCAATTTGAATAGCGCCCAATTAATATTCCCATGACGGCTGCTATGTACAAGGGCCCAATGACACTTGTCGCCACACTCAGCATTCTTGAGAGTGGCAGGGCCGGGCTGATGTCTCCGAAGCCCACGGTTGTCAGACATGAGAACGCAAAGTAGTTCACCTCTGAGAATGCACTGGCTGCGTTCTGAACACTCTCCGGTGTGATAGCGAGATGTTCGGATGTTGTGAAGCTCCCTGGTTGGATTGTTTCCACGGCGCTAATTACCAGTGCTGCCGTCAGGCCAATGTGCAGATACCCAGCTGTTGCTCCCATCAACACATTTCCATCCACGTGTGGCTCTCTGGCCAGCCGACGGATGAGCCGGACGGTGCTCCATCCGACCAGCACGCTCCAGCTCATGGCGATCGGTACACCGCTGTAGATCCTTGCCGCTGGTGTGAGCAGCCAGATCCAGAGACTGATCACGGACAGACCTCCCAGCCCTCTGTAGATCAGCTCCGCCAATCGGGGTGCCTGTTCATTCCTCAGCATCACCTGCGTGAGCAGAGCTGCGACCACTGAATAGCTGATGTGTGTCGTGTCGATCGGTTCCGGCACGGCCATGCCTGTCATCACAGCGATTGTGCTCAGTAGCAGCCAATTGTATTGTTGCCTCCCCTGACTGCTTCTATGATC
>OZSS01000906.1_pt1 | contig 14116 bp, 10 predicted proteins | sample 1779911 | NCBI WGS metagenome assembly OZSS01 (sample SAMEA2603589, study PRJEB24840) | metagenome | biome: Water; feature: Photic zone; material: Seawater sample | place: Mediterranean Sea | collected 2013-11-12 | depth 10 m | reverse complement strand
ATCCATCACCATTATTATATTTAAATGATCTTAAGAGGTTTTCATGTATAATTTCAGTAATAAACTTATTAGAATTTTCTTTATTAGAGAGTGAAGCTGAAACTGAATTATATTTTTATTCAAAAAACTTAATTAATAAAATTTTCTCTTATGAAGAAGGTTGGATAGAAGAATACATAAGGTGGGAGGTCTTTCTTTTAAAAAAAAATTGGTTTTGGATTAGAGCTTTCTAAATGCATTTTAAGTAATAAAAAGACTAATCTTTCATACGTTTCACCTAAGTCGGGTTGTGCAGTTAATAAAGAGGCTGGAAAACAATGGGAGAAAAAATTATTAGAATTACCAAAGTTTTTAATATCAGATAATAAGGCCAATAGATCTGAGTTAAGAAAAGGTTTTAAAATTACAACTTATTTCTTAACTAAGTTTGCTAACTCTATAGATAAAATATTACCATTTACTAGAAGTAATTTTATGGATAATATTTTAATTAAATAAACTAAAATTATGAAATATTTGGAATTAATAAATAAAACCAACATTATTCTAGGGAAGTTTTTTTCTTGGTCTCTTTTAATAATGGTAATTTTAACATTTGTTATTGTAATACTAAGATACTTATTTAACATTGGTTTTATATGGATGCAGGAATTGGTTAGATATTTGTATGCAGCAGTTTTTATGTTATGCGCTGCATATACTTTAGCAAAAGATGAACATGTGCGAGTAGATATATTTTATTCTAAATTGAAAGATAGGCATAAAATTACCATTAATGTTATAGGTTCATTACTTTTCTTAATTCCAGTTTGTCTATGTATTTTATATTATTCATTTACCTACGTTATAAATTCTTGGGTACAACTAGAAGGTTCTCTAGAAGAAAGAGGGCTTCATGCAGTTTATTTATTAAAAACTCTAATTTGGGCCTTTGCAATTATGCTTGTATTGCAAAGTGTTTATATAATATCACAAGGTTCTTCAAAGTTGTTTAGAAAGTATTATTAATGATTTTTACTCAAGAAATTATGATTATTAGTATGTTATTAACTATGTTTTTATTTTTATTAACAGGTTACCCAGTTGCCTTTACGATTGCAGGTGTTCCATTATTATTTGCTTTATTTGGTCAGTTAATAGGTGTTTTTGATATGTCATATGTCGCTGCATTACCTAATAGAATATATGGTATAATGACAAACGATTTATTAATATCAGTCCCCTTATTTGTATTTATGGGGGTTATGTTGCAAAAATCCAAAATTGCTGAAGAATTATTAGAATCAATGGCAATTTTAATGAGTAATGTTAGGTCAGGGCTAACTATATCCGTTACATTGGTAGGAGCACTTTTGGCTGCTTCTACAGGTATTGTTGGAGCAACAGTTGTGACTATGGGATTATTATCATTACCAACTATGCTTAAGAAAGGATACTCTCCTAGTTTATCTACGGGTACTATTTGTGCTGCAGGAACATTAGGTCAAATTATACCTCCTTCAATAGTATTAATTCTTTTAAGTGATCAAATATCAGCCTCTTATCAACAAGCACAATTAGAGTTAGGAAATTTTTCCCCTGAATCAGTAAGTGTTACTGACTTATTTGTAGGAGCACTAATACCTGGTATTTGTTTAGTTTTTTTATACATCTTTTGGCAATTAATTAATTCTTATTTAAATCCAAAATCAATTCCTATTAAAAAAAAAGTTATTAACAAAGGTGAAGTATTTACTATTTACAGGAAAGTATTCAAAGCTTTATTACCTCCTTTAATTTTAATAGTAGCAGTTCTTGGTTCAATACTAGGAGGGTTAGCTACACCTACTGAGTCAGCAGGGGTTGGAGCGATAGGAGCTATTTTGCTAGCATATCTTAAAAAACAGTTGAACTTTTACATCATGAAAGAGGTAGTGCAAAGTACAGCCAAAACAACTTCTATGGTTTTTATTATACTAGTAGGAGCAGCTTTATTTTCTCTTGTTTTCAGAGGATATGGTGGTGATGAAATAGTAGCTCATTTTTTAACAAACCTATCTGGAGGTGTTGTAACGTCAATTATAATTACAATGGTAGCTATTTTTTTATTAGGTTTTTTTCTTGAAGTCTTTGAAATTATATATGTAGTTGTTCCAATAATCGGACCAGCAATATTGATGATGGGAGTTGATCCATTGTGGTTTGCTATAATGATTGCTATTAATTTACAAACATCTTTTTTAACACCACCTTTTGGATTTGCTCTTTTTTATTTAAGAGGAGTGGCTCCAAAACATGTTTTAACAACACAAATTTACAAAGGAGCTATACCTTTTGTTTTTATTCAATTACTAATGTTAATTATTTTATGGTTCTATCCTGAATTAGCAACATTTTTACCAAAAGTAATTTATAATTAGTATTATTTATTAATAATGTTTTTTAGTTTTTTTGTGATTGTAGCGGTTCTTGCGATTACCGGTATGCTCTTCTCCTTTTCGATGCAGCAAAGAAATCAACAGGTTGGACTCTTGCGGGCATTGGGCTGGAAGACCGGGAGAATTCGTCTGGTCTTTTGGGGTGAAGGAGCTCTGGCGGCAATCATGGGTTCTTTACTCGGTGTCTTACTTGCCGCCAGCTATGGCAAACTAATCCTGGACTTATTGAGCGGGGAATGGTCTGGGGCGGTGTCAGGGGCGAGTTTTGTTTATGATGCTCGGGTATTTTCCATGGTCATTGGATGGGTAAGTTCAGCAACCATTTGCTTTGTGGCTATGGTTTGGTCGACAAGGAAGCAAATAAAGAAAGAACCAAGAGAGCTTTTAATGTCTGGAAACCAGGGATGGAATCATGAATTATTTGATCGGAAGGGAAGAAATGGATACCGCTGGGTGGGGTGGATCTGCCTAGTTTCCGCTGTTGGTTTAGCATCAATAGTTGGGCTTTCAAGTGGCATGGCTTCGATGACCTTTTTTGGTGCGGGAGCCCTACTTCTGATTGGCGGACTCTTTTTATTTCGGGCTCAGCTCGGAAAATTGATTCAGTCCAATCACAAACTTTCTGAGATCAAGGAATTGAACCAGAGAAACCTGGGGAGACGGGCAGGTCGTAGTTTGGTAACCGTGGGCTCGATGGCAGCAGGTGCCTTCCTCGTGGTAAGTACTGGAGCCTTTCGTAAATCCGCTCCCTCTTCCTCTGAAGAACTTAAATCCGGCATGGGAGGGGTCAGCTTTTGGGGAGAAAGTGCGTCTCCAATCTATGATGATCTCAATGAGGCAGAAGCGATTGAACTTTTCGATCTGAATGAAAGTATTTTAACCAATTCAAAGGTGATCCCATTGCGTTTGCGAGAAGGAGATGATGCCAGTTGCTTGAACCTCAACAAGGCATTACATCCCAGGATTTATGGGGTTAAACCCAGTGACTTTATGGGCCGGTTTGAATTTGCCGAAGGGAATTGGGAGTCCCTCAATAAACCCGTAGCCAGCGATGCAGTGCCTGCACTCGTGGATCAAAATACCATGATGTGGGCATTGAAAATGGGGATTGGAGATCGTATCGAATTTCGTGATGGAGATGGGAAGCCTTTTGAAGTTGAATTAGTTGGGAGCTTGAAGGGGTCGATGTTACAGGGTGCTTTGTTTATCAATGAGGAAGACTTCCTCGAAAAGTTCAAACAGCAAGGAGGGTATCGTAGTTTTATGCTCACCGGAAAGTTCAAAGAAGCACGCAATTTAGCATTGCATCTTGAGGACCGGATGTATCAGCACGGGATGGAATTTCGTGAATCCAAGGATCGGTTGATGGAATTGCAAGCGGTGGAAAATACATATCTTTCAATCTTTCAGGGACTGGGTGGATTGGGCATGCTGATTGGAACCTGCGGTCTCGGGCTGGTGGTTGCAAGGAATGTAGTAGAGCGTGGTCCGGAGTTTGGATTATTTGAAGCTCTCGGGTTTCAATTTAAGCAGTTGAAAATGCATGCGTTTTTGGAGCATGTCCAGCTTGCATTATGGGGAATCCTGGTCGGTTCTATTGCGGCGGTTCTAGGGATTGCACCAGCTTTGTTTGGAGGAGTGATGGAAAGGCCAAGCCTTGGATTTCTCTGGTTTTTCGCATCGCTTGCCATCCTTGCTTTATTCTGGATTTGGGTCGCGGTGAATATGACCCTTCGAAGGAGCCAACTTACTTTATTGAAAAATGAATAACATTCTTTTTAAAACGATTCAAACCCTGAGGTTGCTGAAACCCAAAGCCGTTTTCTCATTATTCTGCGTCTCCGCTTGCCTGCATCTAAGTGCAGCAGAAAAAGAACCTGTTTCCGTTGCCAATAATTTGACTAAAGAAATGGGTTCTGGCTGGAAGCTTGAGTATCATGAGAATTTTTCGGGTTGCAGGGTTGGGGAAGAACCGGAGAGCTTATTTATTTTGGATGGACATTATTCGGTGCAAGAGGAGAGCAAGGGGCAAAAATATTTGCAGCTACCTGGAACTCCTATGGGAGATTTTGGTTTGTTATTCGGCCCCCGAATTAAAGACCGGGGGTTGGCCTTAAGGTTCTCTTTTTTTGCGACCAAAAAAGGGCGTCGAATGCCATCGATTGCTGCGGGAATAGGTGGGGTCCGGTCTTTACGGCTTCGCCTGAATCCTGCGGCACGAAGTTTGGTAATCTCACATGATGAAACCATATTGAAACAAGTTCCTTTTGTCTGGAAAGATGGAATTTGGTGGGATGTTTGTTTTCAAGCAACTCCTACAAGCAAAAATTTAACTCGGGTGAAGTGCAAGCTCTGGCCCAAGCAGGAGCAAGAACCTAAGGCTTGGTTTTTGGAGCAGGAATTTAAGCAGGAGTATGAAGGCGGAAAGTGTGCGTTGTGGGGAGTACCGTATGCAAGCACACCCATTCTTTTTGATGATCTTTTCATTTTCTCTTATCTGTAAAAAAGATCACTTGAATCAAGGTACAATCTTGGCTGCAAGAATTTGTCGTTTTTCCAAAAAATAGGGATTGTTGAGCATTATGGACTTCTCATTCTTTATTTCTTTAAAAAGGATAATCCCATGGTTTTCCATATGGTTTTTTTCGCTTGGTTATGGAAAGGTGAAAAGTTTTAATTTTGAAAATGAGATCATTCCATTACTCGAAGAATATTGTTATGATTGCCATGGGGAAGGGGCGAAGAAGGGAGGTTTTAAAATCGATGAACTGATTGGACTTGGAGCATTTAAGCAAAACCAAAAAAAATGGGATCGGGTCTGGAAAAATTTGAACAACCGGAATATGCCACCTGCTAATGTTCTTCAGCCTTATGATCCCGAGATTTCCAAAATTTTAACTTGGATCGAGGAAGCCTCGTTTTCTCCCGACCTTGCCGAGGAGGATTCTGGAATCGCAAGCTTGCGAAGATTAAATCGTACAGAATATGAAAATACGATCCAAGATATTTTTGGGATCGAGATTGATGCCGAGGGTTATTTCCCTGCGGATGACACAGGGTATGGATTTGATACGATTGGTGAAGTACTCACCTTATCCCCCCTGTTGATGGAAAAGTATCTGGGGATGGCAGAGGTGGTGATGCAAAAAGTGTTAGGTCCGATTCAAGAGGAGAAAGATTCCCTACGATTTTTTGCAGAAAATATTGAGGGTGGCAGGCAATATGGAAACCTTCGAGTTTTGCCCCAGCGAGGAAGCTTTCAAATCAATCATACCAGTACCATAACAGGAGAATACGAAGTCAAGGTCTGGGCCTCTGCAAGTAGAGCAGGTAATGAATTTGCAAAGATGCAGGTTCAAGTAAATGGCCAAGAAATCCAGACCTTTTCCATTGAATCTGAGTATCCAAGAAAATCCATGTATAGGTTTCATTTTCAGGGAAATGAGAATCAACGAAATAGGATTACCATAAATTTCATCAATGATTTCTATGACCCTAAAAACAGGAATCCTAAACGGCGGGACCGAAACCTTTATGTGGAGAAAATCGAAATTTTAACCCCCAAAGGCTTGAACTTGTCTTTCAGAGAAAGTCGACTTCGACTGCTTGGAGAATCAGAGAGGCAAAATATCAAGGATCACCACGCCCTATTTTCCTTTAAAAGATGGCTGCCTAGAATTTATCGGACCGACTTAACCTCGGAGGATTTTACCAGGCATGAATTCTTCTTCCGAGAAATGAGGGCAAAAGGTCTATCATCCATCGAAGCGGTAAGGCAGGCTTTTAAAGCAGCATTAATATCTCCCCGATTTATTTTTCGAGAGGAGGCAATGGATGTTGAAAAGCCTGATAAAATCAGTGAATTTGCCCTGGCCCATAGATTATCCTACTTTTTATGGAGCTCCATTCCCGATGATACTCTATGGGAATTAGCAAAGAATCAGGAATTAAGAAAAAATTTAAAAAAGGAATTCCTGCGCATGCTTTCCGACCCGAAGCTAAATGCATTCATTGAGAATTTTTCAGGGCAATGGTTGCAGTTGAGAGATTTAAAACTGGCCACTCCCAACCCCGATCAGTTTCCCGAGTTTTCCGATTCCATTCGCGTTTCAATGGTTCGTGAGACGGAGGAATTTTTTAAATATTTACTGATCCAAAACCTGCCAGTCGATACTCTCTTGTCGGCGAATTTTTCTATGCTTAACCATGAACTAGCAAAATATTATGGACTACCGGGAAACTTCACGGAAGAATTTCAACGAGTTGTTTTTACCGGTGAGGACCTTGCAAAAAGGGGGGGCATACTTACGCATGGTTCCATTCTTGCAATTACTTCAAATCCTACCCGTACCTCTCCCGTAAAACGGGGTAAATGGGTATTAGAAAATCTGTTAGCTGCTCCACCCCGAGAACCTCCACCTAATGTGACAGAATTGGAGGAACCGATTACAAAGGATAATCGTGTAATCACACTGAGAGAACAGATGGCTCAACACTCCAAGAACCCAATGTGCTATTCCTGCCATGCAAGTATGGACAACCTTGGATACGCGATGGAGAACTTTAACGCGATCGGGAAGTGGAGAAAGGAGGAAGATGGGGTGCCCTTGGATGTTTTGGGAAAACTCAGTTCAGGAGAGAAATTTAATGGTGTTCAAGAACTGCAATACTTCCTGAAGAATCATAAAAAACAAGCAATGGTTCGCTGTATAATCAAAAAATTGCTGACTTATGGTTTAGGTCGTGGAATGACCTACAAAGACCGAGCCCTTGTCGATGATATCTTATCTAACTTTTCTGGTAAGGATGTTCTACTCGCAGATTTGTTGTTTGCGGTTATCAAAAGTGAATCTTTTCAGAATGGAAATTAGCAGTATTTGCTTCTTTTGTACTGAATTTTATAATATATATGGATATTCATAGAATGACAGGTTCACTCATTTCACGAAGGTCTATGTTACGGGGGTTGGGAGTCGCATTGGCATTACCTTCTCTGCATTCTTTTGCCAGAACGGGTGCAATTCCCACCATTCCATTAAGGTTGGGCTTCACATACATTCCCAACGGTGTAATCATGGATCAATGGCGTCCGGATAAATTGGGATCGCTCGGTAAACTTCCTGAGAGCTTAACGCCACTCCAACAATATACGGGAGACTTTCAGGTTTTAAGTGGCTTAAATCATGCCAAGGCTTATTCAAACGGAGATGGAGGAGGAGACCATGCTCGAGCCAATGCAACTTTCCTGACAGGTTGCCAGGCTAGAAAAACAGCAGGTAAGGATATAGAGATTGGAATTTCAGTGGATCAGATTGCTGCTAACGCCTTGGGTGATGACACCAAACTTCGTTCTTTGGAATTAAGCTGCGATGGAAATCGTAGGTCGGGTAAATGTGATTCTGGTTACAGTTGTGCATACCAATACAACCTATCCTGGAAAACGAAATCCTTGCCCATGGTACCAGAATCAAACCCCCGCTTAGTCTTTGAGCGGTTATTTGGACAATCAAGTACCCTTGTTGATCGAAAAAATCAGCTTAAAAGAAAGGCCCTTAATAAAAGTATTTTAGACTTTGCAATCGATGATGTTTACAGCATGCAAGATAAGCTAGGGCGTGATGATCAGGAAAAATTGAGTGAGTACTTAACCAGTGTTCGTGAGCTTGAAAGAAGAATTGAAAAGGATGAAAAAAAAGGGGAATTCCTTCCAGTAATGGAAAGCCCTGATGGAATACCTGGGGATTACGAGGCTCATTTAAGAATGATGTTCGATATGATGGCACTTGCTTATCAGAGTGACTCGACCCGTGTAGGTTCCTTTCTGCTTGCTCATGATGGAAGCAATCGAAGTTTTCACGAGATTGGAGTACCGGAGGGGCACCATTCACTTTCACATCATCGAAATGATCAAGAAAAAATAAAAAAGCTAGCCCGAATTGATAAATTTTATTCGGAGCAGTTTGCTTATTTTGTCGAGAAATTATCTTCGATAAAAGAGGTGGATGGTAGTCGCTTGCTCGATCACTGCTTGGTTGTGTCCGGTAGCGGAATTAGTGACGGAAATCAGCATCGACATTCTGATCTCCCTGTTTTATTGGCAGGTGGAAAAGCTCATGGTGCCAGACCGGGTAGGTATGTTGATTACCACGGTGTTCCCATGACTAATCTTTACCTGGGGATTCTAGAAAGGGCAGGAGTTCAGGCCTCACAAGTCGGGGACAGTACAGGACTTATTAATGACTTTTAGAAGAAGTTCTACCAGAGAAGACCAATATTGGATTACCACCAAGGGTGAAAAATTCTTTTCGGAAATTACAACTTAAATATCAAAAAAATTTAATATTTAATTTATTTTCTATGTTATTTCAGGGAAACCTACTATTTCATGCTTCCTTCATTACCGGGAATTTTATATCTATGTTCCTTTGCCCGTGTATAGCCTAACCCGAGTATTTTTTCTCTCTTTTGGAATCATTTGCTTAATGCTGATTCCTTTTTTCTTATGGGCTATTCACTATGATTATGTTGCCCTTGAGAATTTCATAGTCCGTCTTTCACTTAGTGAGCTTGTTGGTTATCCAATTCCTGAACTTTTTGGTTCCCAAGAGACTGAAACGATGCCCGAAAAGATATCCCGCATGGAAAATATTTTCATTGCTACCCTTTCTTTTTATGGATGCCTCCTTATCGGATTAAGTTTTTTAAAGGAGGATGGTAAAAGGTGGAAATTTCTATTTTTGTCCATTGGAGTTCCATTATTTTTAATCCTTCTTGGGTTCTGGATAAAATTCAATAACGATGAACACATTGTTGGAGTTGTGGAGAAAGAGCAGCTCTTTCAATTTTCCTTTAGCCTTATCCTTGGATCTACAATTTTTATCTACCTTGGCTTGAAAAAGCCGAAAATTAAAAAACGAAAAAATCCTTCAAAGCCAAGGGTTTCTAAAGTGTCCTTGGAACCAACTGCTTCAGTTCAAGCGGTTCCTCCTTCCACGGAATCAATCTTGAAAGAGGACGCCGTTGTTCCCGAAGAAAATACCAACGGTGAGAATGAAAAATCATCGGAAGATGAAAATCTCGAAACCGCCCCCTCCACGGATCAAAAGGTTAAGGAAGAAGATTCACAGAGCCCGGATGAAGAAATAGTGAACGATACCAAGAGTGAAGAAAGTACTTCTGGGCTTGAGAATATCCAAGAATTAGAACCAGGGGAGGAGGCGGCTGCTATTCAAAAAGAAGATAATCCTCTCAATGAAAATGAGCCGCTCCAAAGCGAGAATAAAGAACCTGAACCCCAACTGGAAACTCCAACCGAAGATGGTCTATTACCGGAGATAGGGACTGAGGTGCCTGATCAATCGAATGCTTCAATGCTTGAAGGGAGCGCTATCACGCCTGCAGATGATGGGGAATTGGAACCTAACCCGGTACTCTCAGAACAATCGGTGACGGAAAGTAAATTGGATACTTGATACCAGAGGTAGCATAATTTCATGAAAGCTTTCTTATCATCCGTTGCTCTTTTTTTGTTATTTTTACTCTGTTTATTTATTTTAGAGGGGGCATGTTTCCGCTTGGTGGAAGATTATGCCCAGAAAAGGCTTGAATTTGCCTGGGGTAAGCCTGGGCAAGGGCATTTTCATCCTCTCCTTAAAAAATTACCCCTCGATCACTTTTATTCCCCTCCAAAATCTTCAGAAGTCTCTGCTTTAAGGGTTCAACTGGAAGATAAATATGCATCAAAAATAATGAGTTTTGGTCGCCCAACCAGGGATCGCTTGAGGGAGCAAGTTGAAAGGGCAATCGATCCGCTGGACAACTTTGAAATTAAGGATATTGGCAAAGTGGAAAGCATTGTCTTACCAGGTTTACAAAAACCTGCAACTTTGGAAGAGGTTAACCGAAAGTTGGCTCGCAGAATCGCAGATCCATTGGAATTTGCTAAGGGTTTAGTCATTCGGGTTTTGCCTCATGCAGAAAAGCATCTTATTGCCCAAGAGTTTAATCGATTAGCCTCAAGCTTTAAGTTTTTGCTGGAAAGAGGTTTTGCTTGTGCAGTGATGCCAGTCTCCTCGTATTTGGACCTTTTAGAAAAAACAAGGAATTTAAGGAATGAGAACCCAATGATTGCCCAAAATTTGTACTTATGGGGGGATGAAATGGGAGCAGATCTTATATTACAAGTAACCAAAGAAAATGCATCGATTTTCAAGGCCATCATTATTAACAGACCAAGCCTGGTTGTGCCTCCCCCTCAAGTTAAAGGAATACCTTGGGTTCTATTAGGTGCTTCACCAAATGTGGCCCAAGATGGTGAACAACTCGCAAACTTACTTTTATGGGTAGATCGTGGCCGTGACGCAGACCGTCTTTATCCTTCGAGGCTGGGTGGTTTAATGAAGTTCGTTGGGAAGAAAAATGAAGACTTTGAATCCTTTGCCGTAGCTTACTTACTTCAAGTCTTGGAATTCGCAGAACAAGTTGGCAAGGACTGGCCAGAACCCAAGCCTTTACTGAACAGTATCGCAGTCGATCAAGGCTTATACATTCAAGAAGAAAAACCTAGTAAATTGGATCAATCCTTCGATTTGTTGACAGTAGAACAAAAAATACAGAAACTGCAACAAGATGAGAAGGAGAATCCAGCTCTCATGGCCACATTTGATTGTGAAATTGTTCGGGGGTATCGAGAATTGCACATCGATGATATCAACCTTCGAAAGGTTTCGAACCGTGACCTTGTTCTCAAGTTAGGAATGGGATTTGAGGAAATGGGTCAAGAAGTTTTACAGAAAATAGGAGACAAGGATCCCTTGTTTTTGAGGTTTTATCGATCCCTGAAAGAAGTGCAGGAAACCCCTCTTAATTGATCGGTTCCGATTTCCTCAAAATTTAGTTTTCAAGATAGTATTATATAAAACGGGTTACGCCAGGAACGGGAGCTTTCGGGACTGGCAATGTCTTATCCCAATCAAAGTGAGGGGGAGTGAGATCCTCTTTTGAATTAAGGGCCTGTTCAAAAGTGATTTTCTGTCCGGTGTAGGAAGCCATACGCCCCATAATTGCCACCATCGTACTATTTGCAGCTTTTTCACCGTCATTAAAGGGAGCATTTTTTCGAATGGAATCAAAAAGAGTATCATGTTCCGTTTGATACATATCATTGGTCTCCCCACGATATCTCCAGGCACTATCGCCGGTAAGGATGGTATGTCGGTTTTTTGCAGAACAGGAACCTTTGGAACCATAAAGTTCGACTTCATAGCTTCCAGCGGTTCCATTCTGCTGCCTTGAAAAGTGGTATCCACGGGCCCCACTTTCCCACTGATAAGCGCAAGCAAAATGATCATAAATATTACCGTACTTGTCTGAATCTTGGTATACCTGCCTGCCTCCAGAACCTTCAGCATGAACTGGCAACTGATCGCCCATCGCCCATTGCATCATATCAATGCAATGAACCGCTTGCTCAACAATGGAATCTCCTGAAAGCCAAAGATGAGCATTCCAATTGCGCATTTGTGCCTCTAAATCACTCCATCCCTCTTCCCTTTTCTTTTTCCAGACTTCACCTCCGTTATAGGTGCTGTACATGGAGCTAAGATCCCCGAGGGCACCATCGAGAACTCGTTTGAAGACCTCTTGTTTTGGAGCATGATGTCTCCAGCAAAAACCTGACATAAAGCCAAGGTTCTTCTCTTTTGCCTTCTTGGCAAGTTCGATGACTTTTCGTACCCCTGGGGCATCAACGGCAACCGGCTTTTCGTAGAAACAATGGACTCCTTTTTCTACGGCATATTCAAGGTGTTGAGGTCGAAAGTTTGGAGGCGAAGTTAAAATTACAACATCAACCCCAGAATCAATCACTTTCTTGTAGGCATCAAATCCCGCAAAACTTGTCTCCGGTGTAACTTGAAATTTGTCGCGCCCCCGAGCTTTTAGAATTCGGCTTCTCAATTCAATTCTATCCTCAAAGAGATCCCCAATTGCAGTAAGTGCTACATTTTCATCTGCATTCATTGCCTGTGCAGCTGCCCCACTACCACGACCTCCGATTCCTACTAGGCCGATTTTCAAAACTTTATCGTTCGGGGTGGCATTGGAAATAAAAGGTGCGGTCAGGAGTGACCCGGCGGTTAATACTGTGCTTGTCTTTACAAACTGGCGACGCGAAGAGGTGTGATCATTCATACCAAAATTGATAGTTTTATTTGAAAGTTTTGCAAAGAGTATTGTTAGGGTTTCGAAAAAAATTAGGAGGTGGGTCCAAAAGAATTCAAATCAGATTTTCGAGATCATGGATGATCCATCCTTATGAGTTAGCTTAAAGAAAAAGCCTTTACCCCATATAATCCCTTACTTTAGATGCACTTCTGAAGCTTTATACAAGAATGCGAATTCGTAATTCTAAGCCTATTCTTTCTTTGTTGAAAATCTATGTCTTTCATTACATAAATAATTATTGACCCCCGTTTATAATCCCACGCCCCATTCATGAATAACAAAATCCTTTGCGTTGATGACGAAGAGTCCATCCTTCGTGGGTTTCAACTAAATCTAAGAAAAGATTTTGAACTGCACTTGGCTTCTAATGGAAAAGAAGGCCTCGAAGTCTTTGAACGAGAAAAGGGGTTTGCCCTCGTTCTTTCTGATATGCGAATGCCGGAAATGGATGGAGCCACCATGTTAAGCAAAATCAAGAAAATAGACCACGAAGTTGTCACCGTTTTGCTTACTGGACATACAGACTTTGAATCTGCAATTGCTGCGGTAAATGAAGGAAATGTTTTTAGGATGCTTTCTAAGCCTTGTCCCCCGGAAACTTTGATCAAGGTGCTCAAGGATGGACTGGATCAGCATGATCTAATCACTAGTAAAAGAATTTTGCTTGATCAAACTTTAAGAGGGGCAGTGGATGCCTTAGCCCAGTCTCTATCGACTGCAAAACCACTCTTCTTTGGAAGAGCTCAGAGAGTTCGAAGGGTTGCCAAGGAAATTGGAGATATGATGCAGATTCCGCACACTTGGAGATTAGATGTTGCTTCGGTCTTCTCTCAGCTTGCCTATATTTCAATTCCAGAGTCCGTCAGTGAAGATGTTTATCATAACCGTAAACTTTCACCGGAGGTGAAGACGATTATTCAAAAGTTACCTGAAGACACCCAAAGAATTATCGATAAGATTCCAGGCCTCGAAGAAGTTGGAGAAATTTTGAGCAAACTCGATGTCCAATATCGGTTCGAAACAGATGACGGGTCAGGAGTGCGGACCGCAGCGTCGATTTTAAAAGTTGCTCTTGATTATGACTACTACGAGCAGCAGGGCCATGATAAGAACCTAATCGTTCAAACCTTGAATAGCCGTAAGAATGATTACGACCCAAAGGTAACCGGAATTCTGTCTCAACTACTTCTTGTTGCTGAACAATCTTTTCGCTTGGATGAAGTCCCGATCAAAAGATTAGAGGTTGGAATGAGACTTGCCCAGGATTTAAGGCTGGATGACGGCTTTCTGGTAGCCTCCTCAGGGGCAGATATTGATTTGCAATTATTAAAAGTAATTCGAAACTATGACTCTTGCTATGATCAGAGTCCATTCCCGAAGAAAATGCAAGTAACGGTGCCATTGAAGGCGAGCTAATATTACCTTTTGAAGGTTCGGTCTTACATTGCCCTTTTGACTGCCGGAAGCCTTGGAGG
>OZSS01000905.1_pt1 | contig 14164 bp, 12 predicted proteins | sample 1779911 | NCBI WGS metagenome assembly OZSS01 (sample SAMEA2603589, study PRJEB24840) | metagenome | biome: Water; feature: Photic zone; material: Seawater sample | place: Mediterranean Sea | collected 2013-11-12 | depth 10 m | reverse complement strand
GCTTATCGCTCCCTCTTTCTAATTCCTTGTCAGCAGCCTTGGCTTCCTCAAGTATGTTGTCATTAATTGATATAAAGCAGTTGAGCTCGGTTTTGTCTTTTATTCTATCTAGCAAGAATTCAGTTAATTCGAAGGAAGAGTATTTTTTTTCTCTGATGCCTTTTATCTGTTCTGTTAGGGTCTCGTCTAGCAACTTTATTCCACAACTTTTGGTACTAGAAAAAACCCATCTTCAGCGAGGGGCGCGAGAGCTAAAAAAGAGTCTCTTTGTTCGACATCTCGACATATATCATCTCGGAGAGTTTGGCTTGCATCGTGGGGGTTGGCCATAGGAGCAACACCATTTGTGTCAGCTTCGTTAAGCGCAGAGGCCATTTCAAGTATTTTTTGCATACCAAATATCAAGCCTTCCTCGTCTTCTTTTTCAATTCTAAAATTCGCGAGCTCCGCAATTTCTTTCACCGTTTCTTTGTCTACTTTCACTATTTAATTGCCCAAGAAATTAGATAACACAACGAATGCTAAAGGCGTTTTTAAATTTACGCAAATTTAGCTCGAGGTTGCAGGCTCGAAACCGCAAATTTAATCAATATTCTTATTTAGCTTCAAATTAAAATCTTATGTTTTAATCAGGAAATAACTTTATAATTGTAATAAGGTATTACATTGTATGGCTTAAGCCTCAAAATGCTTGTTTTAAGAGGCGAGAGTCTATTTTAAATCAATGAAGAGAGGGTCAAAAATGTTTAAGCGGTTAAGGGGAATGTTTTCGAACGACTTGTCCATAGACCTTGGGACTGCGAACACTTTAATCTACGTTAGAGAGCAAGGAATAGTCTTAAACGAACCTTCTGTAGTTGCTATAAGGAACAACAACAATCAAAAAAACGTTGCTGCTGTAGGCATTGACGCGAAATTGATGTTAGGACGAACTCCTGGAAACATAACTGCAATAAGGCCGCTGAAAGATGGTGTCATCGCGGATTTCCAAGTAACCGAACGAATGTTGCAACATTTTATTAAAAAAGTGCATGAAAATAGTTTTATCCGCCCAAGCCCAAGAGTTTTAGTTTGTGTTCCGTGTCAATCAACTGAGGTAGAGCGCAGAGCTATAAGAGAGTCTGTAGTCAGCGCAGGCGCTAGGGATGTGAGGTTAATCGAAGAACCTATGGCCGCTGCTTTAGGAGCGGGACTTCCGATTCAAGAAGCTGTTGGCACGATGGTAGTGGACATAGGAGGCGGAACGACAGAGATTGCGGTCATTTCTCTGAATGGTGTTGTTTATGCTCAGTCTGTGAGAGTAGGTGGCGATCGGTTTGACGAAGCGATTACAACCTATGTTCGAAGAACGCAGGGAAGTCTTATTGGAGACGCAACTGCGGAGCGGATTAAAAAAGAAATTGGTATGGCATTTCCATGCACTGAAGTTAGAGAAATCGATGTGAGAGGAAGAAATCTCGCAGAAGGTGTACCCAGGAGCTTTACTCTGAACAGCAATGAAATTCTTGAAGCATTGCAGGAGCCTCTCTCTCTAATTGTGCAGGCTGTTAAGGGGGCATTAGAGCAAACGCCTCCGGAATTAGCCTCTGATATAGCGGAAACAGGCCTAGTTTTGACTGGCGGGGGAGCTTTGTTAAGAGAGCTTGATAGACTCCTATCCCATGAAACAGGGTTACCAGTAATTCTGGCTGAGGAACCCTTGACTTGCGTAGCTAGAGGAGGTGGCAGAGCACTCGAACTCATTGACGATATGGGCGAGGCAGAGATCTTACAAATCCAATAGCCTAAGTTGAGGTTAGGATTTACAAAGATCAAAAATAATTTTAATTACTTATTGGAAACGACGGCAGGAAAAAAATATCAAGGCTCTTTTTCATGAAGAAAGATCTTTATTAAGTAAAACCATTTTCTTGGTTTTGCTCTCTTGCTTGTTCGTTTTTGTAGACCGCTTCACTAATCTCATAGAGAAACCCAAAGTGCTAATGTCTTCTGGCCTCTATGTCATTCATTACTCGGCAAATCTCCCAAATAATGCTTTCCAGCGGATCAGTAGTTTTTTTTCTACTAAGAAATATCTCAGCGAACGTATTCTAGATTTAGAATCTCGACTTCTTTCCCTAGACACTGATCTGGAGAAAATGGCAAGCCTGATCGAGGAAAACAATCGCTTAAGAGAACTGTTAGGTTCTGCTGCGAAATCGCAAGACAGTGTGCTTGTTTCAGAAGTTATCGGCATTGATCCTGATCCGGCAAGCCAAAACATCCTAATTAATAAAGGAGAAACAGACGGGGTGTTTGAAAAACAAACAGTGATCGATTCAAGCGGTTTAGTCGGACAAGTAATAGAGGTAAGCAAACAATATAGTAGAGTAATGTTGATCACAGATTTAAACAGCTTTGTTCCGGTGGCTGTGTTAAGAAATAATTTAAGATTAATGCTTCAAGGAATGGGGATGTCAGAAAAGTTGCAACTCTTGCACGTCAACCCTACGGCGGATATTAGAGTTGGAGATTTGCTTATATCATCTGGATTGGGAGAGAGATTCCCAGCGGGTTACCCCGTTGGCTTAATCAATGCCATTGATTATGTCGAAGGGCGGCCTTTTGTGGATGTCACTGCAACTCCGAAGTCAGGATTAGATCGATCTCAACATTTACTCCTAGTTTTTTCAGAAAATTCTGTGAGCGTCGCTGAAAATGGACAAGCTCCATTAGAAATCTCCCGCTTCGCTGATTAAAGATGAACATTGCTACTAACGTCTCAATTCTCTTCACTATTTTCTTTGCTATGATTTTGGAAATTATTCCATTCTCGGAGGGGCTCCCTGTAGAAATAGGTTTTCTTAGACCAGATTTGGTCATTATGACTCTTGTCTATTGGACTATCGCACTTCCTCACCGAGCGGGAGTGATTCTCGCTTGGGTTTCTGGAATTATCATGGATGTTTTAGTGGGCAATTTCCTAGGACAATTTGGATGTACCTTTGTTATTATTTCGTATTTCACTCTCAAATTTTACCAAAGACTACGTATGTTCTCTGTATGGCAGCAAGCAATTCTTGTGGGTGGATTGGTAATCCTACACCAAGGACTGTCTTCTATTTTCGAGTATATTTTTGACGTCTCTTTTTGGTCCGCTTGGAACCTGCTGTCCGTGCTTTCGAGTGTTTTGATCTGGCCTCTTGTATTTCTTTTATTAAGATCACTCAGAAGAAGCTTAAGACTAACGTGAAGCCAAGGAGTATTGTTCTAGCGAGTAATTCTCCTCGCAGAAAGGCTTTGCTGGAGCAGCTTCGTCTCCCTTTTAAGGTCATTCCCACTTTCGTCGATGAGTCAAGGAATGTCAGTGAAAATGCCAAAAATTTGGTTGAGCGAATATCAGAAAAGAAAGCTAGATCTGTTGAGGTTGAGGACGACTCGCTGATTATAGCCGCCGATACTGTGATTAATTTGAATGAGAAAATATTTGGGAAGCCTCTCTCAAAAGAGGATGGTTTTTTGATGTTAAGAGAGTTGTCCGGAAAAGTTCATAAAGTGCATACTGGAGTATGTATGGTTCTTAATAAGAACCGAGAAATTTTTTCTGTTCAAACAGATGTCTATTTTCGAGAACTGACTGATGAGATGATTAATTGGTATTGGTCTTTAGATGAATCAAAAGATAAAGCTGGATCCTATGCAATTCAGGGAGCAGGATCCGTTTTGGTTGAAAAAATTGTAGGCAGCTACAGTAATGTTGTGGGTTTACCACTTAAAGAAACTGCTGACATTTTGGGTCAATTCGGGGTTGAGATATTTAAAGATAATTACCTAAATAGTTGATGGGCAAATTATGCAAGAGCTTATATTCAATGTATTCCCTTGGGAAACTAGAGCGTATGTTTTCGAGTCCGGAGTGCTAGAGAACGCTTTTGTTGAATGGTCGGATGAAGCCAATATTTCTGGAAATATTTACGAAGGACGAGTAGATTCAGTTTCTTCCAGCTTAGGAGCCGCGTTCCTTAATATCGGTATACATAAAAAGGCTTTTTTAAAGCTTTCAGACGCTCCGCAAGCCTTGCTGACCGAAAGGCGAGACCGCAATTTTGAGAAGAGTCTAATCCGAGTCGGCGATAGAATACCTGTGCAGGTTCTTAGTGATGTATCCGATATGAAGTCGCTAAGGGTAACACAAGAAATAAGCTTGGTAGGAAGGTATTTAGTGTTTCGTCCAAGGGAGAATATTGAACTCTTTAGCGCAAAAACAAGAAACCATAATGCTTCGCTTCAGGTCAGAGAAAAAATAAAAAACTTTGAGTTCTCAGATGCTGGTTTTATTCTTCGATCTGCTTCCGACGCGACTCGTCCGCATTTGTTATCTAAAGAAGCAGTTATCTTGTTGGAAACATGGGAAAAAATAGCTTTAAAGCGGAAGAAATCAAATTTTCCAGGGTTGTTGAAAAAAAACATATCACTTCCTCTTCGAACAATAAGAGATTTTATGAAAGCTGGGAATAGTGAAATTTGGGTGAATGACGCTGAAACCTTTTCCTCGCTAAAAAGATTCTTAGCGGAGCGAGTTCCCGACCAAATCAATTGCCTGAAGCGTTCTCCTGGCCATATTTCTCACACCAAGCATAAAATTAATGACATCCTGAGTTCAGCAATTGATTCGAGAATTGAATTAACAGGCGGTGGACAAATAGTTATCGAAAAGACTGAAGCTATGACCACAATCGACGTTAACTCTCGCTCCTCCGCCGTACATGAGGATCCAGAATTAGTGGCTTTTTCTGTAAACCTTGAAGCCTCTGCAGAAATAATAAAGCAGCTTCGTCTTAAAAATATAGGTGGTTTGATTGCTATTGATTTTATTAATATGAAAGAGATAAAGCATCGAAAGGCAATCAGAAACCTTTTTGAAATTGAGAAGAATAAAGATAGAAAAATAGGAATAATCTCTGAACTTTCGGATTTAGGTCTATTAGCTATTTCGCGTCGCCACACTTCTCGAATCCAAGGCTCGAATTTTTTCGAGCCTTGTGAGATCTGCAGCGGCACAGGTAAAACAAAAACATCGAAGGCTATTTGCTTTGAAATTTTTGGCGAGATAGTGGGGAATCAAAACTTCTTTAAAGAGAGAGTTTGTATTGTTTACGCTTCCTCTCTGTTGTCTAAGATATTGACTAAGGAACTGAATTCAATAGTTGTAGAATTTTTCTTATCGCTTGATATCACTATAGAAATAAAAGAGGACCCAAGCTTTAAAAACGATGGCTATGAGATAGTCGCTTTAACTCTTAACCGAATTGGTGGCAGATGATCTCGATCTTAAAGAAGAGGACCACTCTCAATGTTCTGAAGTTTCTTGGGTGGTTTTTTCTATTGCTGCCCGTAATCTATCTGACTGTTTTTAAGTTTTATTTTCTCAGAATGATTTCAAATGGTGACGCTCTAGAAAAAATCTTGCTAGGGAATGGGCTTGTTTTCGTAAGCATTGAGGAGGTCCGCGGCGGTTGGGTAGATTACGATCCGAAAATAACTATTTACGAGGGAAAAGCGAGGCTTACCTCGGGAGTCGTAGTAAGTTTAGATAGACTCGATCTGCGTTTCGACTCCTTGGGAACTCTTTTGGAGAGATCTCCAATGTTTTCGACAGCAGAGGTAGAGGGATTATCGGTTAATTACGAAATTTCATCTAACACCGAGTTTTCGTTAGGATCGAATAAACTTGCTCCCTTTCCCAACAACTACTTTTCAAATATCTTTAAGGCCCTTGATCATCTCACGGTGAATAATGTTAGCTTTGAAGTGAATCGTTCTTCAGACTCTTGGAAAATAAAAAATCAGCTAGACAGACCTTGGATTCTGAAAGAGGTTGAACGAACGTCGAATTTTTCTCTTCCTCTTACCATTGAGAGATGGACAGAGGGAATTAAATCCTCCTCGACTGATACACATTTGAAAGGTTATTTTTTGGACCATCATGATGACCCATCATTTTCTGTTTCAGCGCAATTTGGCTTGGTGGGATTAGAGGTAGAGCCATTTTCGGATCTAATTGAGAAATATCAATTCATCCCTATCGCGGGCGCCATTAATTCGCAATTATGGTTTTCCCGAAGATTTGATGAATTTGATATTTCGGCGAATGTAGAAATCCATGACGCCGTTTTCCCCAATTTCGTATCGCTCGAAGAAATATCAGGGCGTGCTCGATATGTTGGAAAAAGCTTAACTAATGGTTCATTAAAAATAGAAAATATAGTTGTGAAGAATACCGAGAAGGTTTTCGAGATCTCAGATTTGGAACTCTTGTTGGATGGAAATTACGATCGAGGATCTGCCGCTCTTTTTCTGCCATTAGTGTCCCTGGAAGATCTTTTGATAGGAGCAGATATCTTTAAAAGTTTTACAGTAATTCCTTCTAAAACGAGGAACATTCTCGATAGTCTAAAAATGAAAGGCCAGATAAGAGACTTAGTTGTCCTTGCAGATAGAAATGCATCTTTAACTAGAGTGGTCGCAAATTTTTCAGAAGTTAGTTTAGATAAATCGCCAAGTTTGCCGGAAATAAGAGGGTTTAACGGATTTCTAAATTTCGAGAGGACCCTGGGGTATCTGGATTTTTACAATGAAGATTTTTCGGTTGACCTCGTTGAGGTTTTTCCTGATGTTTGGAGATTTTCTGAGGGGAGAGGAAGGCTTGCTTACGAAATCGATGGTGAAAATATAAAGTTGCGCAGCGGACTGCTAAATCTGAAAGATGGTAATACAAATGCCAATGGTAAATTTTCTCTTACTCTTAATGGTAATGATGAATTAAAAAATTGGGGATTGGTAGTTGGTGTTGTCGAAGGTAATCTTGAAAAAAGCATGAAGTATATTCCTAAGAAATCAACACAAGGTCTCAGAGAATGGTTCAAAAATGCCAGCTTGTCTGGTCGCGGGAAACAAATAGGGATTACGGTGCACGGCGCGTTTGGCGAAAATTCGCCGGGAATCAGGAAATCGCATGATGTCTTTCTTTCTTTTGACGAGCTGTCTTTAGATTACGCAAAGAATTGGCCTAGAGTGAAAAACGCAACCGGAACAGTTAATGCGAATAGTTATTCTGTATCTATGGACGATGCGAAAGGGGTTTTATACAACACCGATCTAGAAAAAGTTTCGTTGCTGTTGCCTTTGAATAGAAGAAATAGAATAAAGGAGATTCAGGTGAGCATCCTCTCAGATGGTCCTTTAAATGATGGGATTCAATTATTAAGGGATACGCCGTTAAATTTGTACACCAGAAATTTTACCTCGACTTGGAAAGGACAAGGAAAGATGGTCTCGAGAACCGATCTGGTAATCCCTTTGGGCTTTAACTCTAGGGAAGTAAAAGTCGAAACTCAGATCGACCTCTCTGACAACCGTTTATCGATAGAAGATCTAGATCTTGATTTTTCTGATCTGAGTGGGATTCTTAATTTTAGTAATGAATCTGGTTTTTATGCGGAAAACTTAAAAGCAAAGCTTTTTAATCGTTCTATAAAAGGGTCTGCTAGAACAGATAACTTCGGCGGCTCAAGGTTTGTCTTGCTCAATACGGAAGGATCGGTTGGGAGCGATGATGCTTATGAGTGGACTGGCCAGCCTTTTTTGTACAAGACTTCGGGAGATTTAAATTACGATTTGAATCTATATTTCCCTCTAGATGAAAAAAGTGGAGATCTCAAGATTGAATTTCTCTCAAATTTGGTTGGCCTCAAATCATATCTCCCGCATCCTTTTGACAAATCAGAGTCAAGCTTAGAAACAATCTTTAAATATAGAAAAATTCTGAAAGGATCGGAGGCTGTTACCGATCTGATTTTTGGCGACGCTTTCAGGGCAAAGTTGAAGTATAAAGAAGGAAGCATCGTTGGAGGACAAGTGGAGCTGAGTGAGGGCTATGAAACTTTAAATGCAGACCTGCCCTTAGAAATCAAAGGCACTTTAAAAAATCTTAATATTGATAGATGGATATCGACTTTATCTGATTTCCCAGATTCCGGCACTTCGGAAAATTCTTTTAACAATAACATTAGGTTTGGTGAGGCAAATATCAGGGCAGAGAACCTAGTTGTTGGAGGAATCTCATTTGCAAATACCAAAATTGGCATTACTCGTAGTCTTGATTCCTGGATTAGCCATTTTAAGAACCAGAGATTGATTGGCCAAGTGGAGTTTTCGGATAAAAAATCTAAACCAATCTCCATTCATTTAGATAAATTAGTCCTTGATTCAACGCCGGCGAATAACCACTTTCTTTCTAGGAATGATAAACAATCGATTATTTCTAAATACAACTTCTCGGGCGAACTAATAAGCATATCGGCGAACGAATTTAAGGATGTTTCCTTTGTATACTCTAAAAGTAATTACGAGAGTGAATTAACTCAGCTCAGCGCAACTGTTGGGCCTCTGACCATTGATAATTCTACTGTTTCCTGGAACAGCGAGGTGGAAAAACAAACTTCAAGTTTCAAGGGGAATATTAACATTTCCGATATAACGGAAATGGAGGGTCTTTTGAATTTTACGTCTGCTTTGCAACGCGGTGAACTAGCAGCCAGTGCGGAACTTTCATGGAAAGGAAATCCTACGGACATTGACCCGAAAATTATAGAGGGGCAAATGATATTCCAAAATGGGAGCGGACGGTTTGTTCAGGAGCAGGATCAACCTGTATTAAAATTTCTTAGCTCCTTTCATGTCCCATCATTATTCCGCAGGGTGTTAGGAAAAAAGGAGACAGATGAAAGTGATCAAGGATTTAATTTCACGGATCTTAAGGGAACGATAATATTAGAGAAGGGCAAAGTCTCTATAGAAGAGCCTTTAATCGTTCGAGCATCAGGTGGAAAGTTTAAATTCGGGGGGTTCATAGATTGGGAGCGAGATCTAGTGGATACTGATTTAATAGTGACATTGCCAGTAGGAAATACATTTCCGTGGGCTGGCTTAGTTATTGGGGGGCCACTTTCCATGGCGGGTGTGCTTGCAACGCAAAAATTTCTTTTTGAAGATCGGTTTGATCAATTAAGTAGTGCAAAGTATAAAATCTCAGGACGTCTGAAAAGTCCTGATTTTGAATTCATATCTATTTTTAGTGACGACGTTCGCGATGGAAGAAATTAATCGCGTTCTGCCTTAAATAATCGAATTGAATTCATAAAGTAGATTTTTGAGCCCGCCTAAGAACCTTGAAAAGTTCTTTATAGTGGGTCCGATTTCCATTTTTGTCTTCTTGCTGAGCCAGATCTATTAGGCTCTTTATTTTTTTCATATTGATACTTGGATAGCTCTCTTTCAGAGACTCGAATGCTTTTTCTTGTTTTATTAAGAGCCTCTCTCGTAGCGTTTCAATCTCATGGAACATTTGATTTTTCGTCATCTTTGAAGCTTTAAGTTTATCAAGATCCTCCATTGCAAATTTTTCTTTTTTAGAGAGGAATTTTACAATATGCTGTCGCTGTCTTTTTTTTGCGCTTCCTTTATTGATTCTTTGGAGCTCTAAAATTTTTTGTTTTAATCCTTCATCTATTGATGCCTCTAGTTCTTTCAAAGATAGTAACTCGAGCTCTTTCACAGTGGATAACAGCTCAGACATTTCTCTTTTCCTTTGCGATTTGCTCGGCTTTTCGTATTCTCCGTTCCTTTGATCCATTGGGAGAGACGCTCCTTTCAGACTAAGTTCGCGCGGTTCCGGCTTTTGTTTTTAAAAAAATTAAAAGGAACGAACTGAACGACAAGTTTAATCATCTGTGACTAGTTCTCGATGTCTGAGCTGAACATTGTCATACTTTTCTTTAAAACTCTCAAACAAGACACTAGAAACGAGAACCGAACGATGCTGTCCACCTGTACAACCTACCGCCACAGTCAAATAACTTCTGCTTGCATCCAGAAATCTTGGAATCCAACAATCAAGAAAATTTGAAATATCCTCACACATCTCGTTAAAAAAAGGCTGTTTCTTTAAATAGGCTTCGACTTCTCGGTCAAGACCTGAAAGCTCACGAAGATTGCTCTCCCAGTGAGGGTTAGGTAGACAACGAACGTCAAAAACTAGATCCGCATCTAAAGGAACCCCTCTTTTATAAGCAAAAGACTGGAAAGAGAGAGCAAAAGTATCATTACCCTCTCTGACTTTTGCTTTGATTGAGTTTCTCAGGTCGTGAACAGTCAAGTTCGTTGTATCTATCGTGAGAGCGGCCAACTCAGATATCGGGTCAAGTAAAGAACTTTCTAAATCTAGAGCTTCCTTAAGGTCTCTCTCTTTATTAGATAGAGGATGTTTGCGTCTCGTTTCGCTAAATCTTTTTACTAGGGTTTCGCTGGTTGAATCTAAAAAGATGATCAATGGAGACAACCTGTTTTCTTTCAACTGATGCCAAAAAGAGGGGAACAATGCTAAATCTTTCGGTATATTCCTCGCATCTATGCTCACCGCAGCTTTTTCTATTTTCGCGTCTTCGTCCAATTTTTTTATAAGGGGAGTAAGCAGGGTGACTGGCAGATTGTCTATGCAGTAATATCCAGAATCCTCGAGGACATTCAGCGAGGTGCTTTTTCCTGATCCGGATCTCCCGCTTATGATTATCAAAGACAACATTTTCGCACTCGCTCGCTTGTACAAAATCTAAAAGTAGAAATCCTTAAGTTTATCCCTAAAGCCGTTCAAGTAACCATTATAATTTGAAAATGTTGACTTCCTCTTCTCTATTTCCCTTTCTGATCGAAAAAAATCGAATTGAAGGACATAGATATTTCACCAGAAATATTGACAAGTTAGAATGATACGATCTTCTAGATGAGCTGTTTTCTCTCGTTTGATGGAGGTATTTGGAGGATGTCTCGATACTTGGCAATCGTCCTTCTTGCTACCGTTATGTTTTTTTGGGCAAGTAGGCTGCAAAGCTTGCTGTCGCTCAGAGGTTTCTGTGGGTTTTCATCTGCCACCAGTTGCTTGATTACCTCCTTTATCGCTGTAGATGAAACATCTCCTCCTAAATTATTGGTAACATGAGAAGAGAAGAAATACTTTAATTCAAAAACTCCTTTAGGTGTAAGCATGTACTTCTGCGTGGTCACTCTACTAACTGTTGACTCATGTAGATCAACTTCTTTTGAAATATCATGCAGAACAAGTGGTTTCATTGCGCTGGGGCCATGCTCGAGAAAATCTGTTTGGCGCTCTACAATCTTTTTTGCAACTTTCAAAAGAGTATCATTTCGCTGCTGGAGCGATTTTATAAACCAACGTGCTTCTTGCAATTGACTTTTCATTTGCGAGACGTCTTTCGATGTCTTTTCTTTTGTTATAAGCGCGGCGTATTTACTGTTTACCTGAATTCGAGGTGTTGCCTTTGAGTTCAGTTCTACTCTCCAGATCGAATTTTTTTTGACTACTAAAACGTCCGGTTCAACATACTCTACTGCACCTAGGTTTAATTTGCTCGCAGGTCTTGGGTTAAGCGTTTTGATCAGCGCTATGGCCGTTTTCAAATCGTCATCGCTCGCTCTCAGTTTTTTTGCGAGACGGGTATAGTCTCTGCTGCCTAATAATGGGAGATAATTCTCTACCAAATTTTTTGCCACTTTCAAGCATGGAGTTTCGGTTGGCAAGTCGCACAGTTGAAGGAACAAATATTCTTTTAGGTCCCTTGAACCCATTCCTATGGGATCAAGTTGTTGAATGAGGTGGAGGACCGCCTCGATCTCCTCGATTTCAATATTCCAATCTTGAGGAAATATCCCTACTAATTCCTCTAAGGTTGTTGATAGCATTCCATCATCGTTGGTTGCATCTAAGAGGGAAAGAGCGATGAATCTGTCTTGTTCGGTTATATTCAATAAATTTATCTGTTCAAGCATGTGTGATTGAATCGTCTCCGTGGTGGAATTCAGAGTTTCTAAATAGTTCTCATCTCCATCTGTGAGAGATCTGGTGCTTGTGCCCCTATTTTCTGAATAATAGTCATCCCAAGTCGTGTCTATGGGGAAATCCTCTGGGAGATCTTCCGAGGAAACCTCGTCGCTTGTATCTTTTTCGTTGTATTCCTCTAGATTATCCTTGCTCAGAGGAGCGTCCGCTTCATTAGCCGAGATTTTCTCTGATTCGTCAGCTAATGGACCGGGGCTATCCTCCTCTGATTCTGTGCTTTCTAGCATGAAATTGGAGTCAAGAGCCTCTTGAATTTCAAGCTCTAATTCTCCGCTCGAGAGCTGAAGGAGACGAATAGCCTGCTGCAGCTGCGGGGTCATTCGGAGCTGTTGCCCAAGTCTTAGAGATAACGAAGGTTTTAAAGCCAATTTTGCTTACATCCTAAAATTACTTCCTAGATATACTTTTTGCACTTCCTTATCTTCTAGTATAGCGCTTGGCTCGCCTTGAGCAATTATCTTTCCTTCGTTTACAATATAGGCATTGTCGCAAATATCTAAAGTTTCTCTTACATTATGGTCTGTTATAAGCATTCCTATTCTTCTCTCCGCTAGTGATGTTATTATTTGTTTTATTTCTTCAACCGAGATAGGGTCTACGCCCGCGAAAGGCTCGTCAAGCAGAATAAATTTTGGATCGTTAGCCAGAGCCCTGGCAATTTCGACTCGTCGCCTCTCGCCACCTGATAGAGAGGCCCCAAGATTTTTTTTTACCCTTTCTAATTTAAAATCTTCGATTAGCTGCTGAGCCTTTTTTTTTGCTTCGTTTTTTTTTAGATCCTTTCTTCGTTCAACAACTGAAAGAATGTTCTCTAAAGCGCTGAGTTTTCTAAAAATCGAGGGTTCTTGTGGTAAATACCCGATCCCAATTCTTCCTCTTGAATGAACGGGTAGATTAGAAATATTTTGTTTGTCTAAGAGAATTTCTCCATGATCTTGTCTTATCGAGCCCATAATCATGTAAAAGCAGGTTGTCTTCCCAGCACCATTCGGACCAAGCAACCCGACTACCTCGCCACTACAAACAGTTAGGGATATATCTTTGACGGCTGAGGTCTCCCCATAATTTTTTGCTAAATTTTTTGCTCTGATGATAGCCATTTTCAGTCGCTTTCTTTAGGAGAAATAGTCATTTTGACTCTCTCTTGTGACGAGCCCGATTCAAGGTTCACTAGTCCTTTGGCTATATCATAGAAAAGCACTTCACCTGAAAAAACATCTTTTCTCTGCTCCAATTTTGCTTGCCCATTCAATAGTAATCGACTCTCTTGCACCATATAGTTTATTTTTTTTGCCTCCGCGAATATTTCGTCTCCCTCGTTGCTGAGCGTTTGCTTGAATTTAGCTAAATTTTTCGACTCTCCATCGCTACGTGCTCGGACCTCAAGAATTGTTCTGTCTTGGCTCTTTATTTCAACAATTTCTGCATTTATTTGCAGTGTTCCCTGCACAATTATGACGTTTCCTTCATAAACAGATAACCCTTCTTTATCTGTTATTACTGCTTTATCTGCTTGGATCCTTATCGGTTGCCTCTGATCGGATTCCAGACCATTACCCTGTAAGGGGAAGAGTAAGCCAAAAAAAAGATACTTAAACACTCGATCCTTAGTAATTAGCTTGTGCAACATCATTGAAGTAAAATAGTAGAGACACGGGTTCCGCCTGATGAGAAAAACTTGTAACGGTCGTCGTTTAAAAAGGCTTGCAAGCCCACTGACGATGTTCTTCCGATTTCATTGTCAATGAACACTGGGCTAGAAGTCTCCAGATAATTTCTACTTGGGTAAACGATAAGCCTCTCAGTGTTTAGGCTAGTGAACTTGCCTTCCATATTCAATTTTGCGGCAGTCACACTGTCCCAAAATTCAACAAGCTCTTGGCTTACTTTTATGTTTGACCTGATTCTCCCTTTTTTTGCTTTAATCTTCCATGAAAAATCTTCCTGGTTATTTGCTAAAGTCAGAGTAGGTTCCGTTAGGTAAGTTTCGCCTGTGCTTTGCTGATGGACAAACTGCTTTGCAGTAAGGTTTTGTAACCATTTGCCTTGGTTGTCGTAGGTCTTTAAGTTGGCGTTGCGCATATAGAAATTGGAGGATGATTCCTTTTTTCTATCTACAATTGAGGGGCTCTCCGCCGAAAAGTGCGCGCCCAGAGATATTAAAGCTAGCAGCCCAGCTGCGACAAGAAATTTTCTGATTATGCGATTTAT
>OZSS01000901.1_pt1 | contig 14206 bp, 13 predicted proteins | sample 1779911 | NCBI WGS metagenome assembly OZSS01 (sample SAMEA2603589, study PRJEB24840) | metagenome | biome: Water; feature: Photic zone; material: Seawater sample | place: Mediterranean Sea | collected 2013-11-12 | depth 10 m | reverse complement strand
GGTAATTGCCTTAATATACCTTTAGGGCGTCCGGTCGTCCCTGAAGAATATAGCATAGAGGTACCCAAACACTCATCATCAATTGGATGAGTAGGGAATTTCGAAATAGTTTCTTCATAATTTAATATTTTATCCGATAGAGGTTGCGTTTCTCCTCCAACAACTAAGATTTTCTTTAGATTAGGACAGGATTTCTCAGCGTCAATCACGGTGGGAAGCATTTTAATAGATGTTATTAAAACTTGAGACTCGGAGTTATTTATTATGTAAGAGACCTCGCTAGCCGTTAAATATGAGTTTATGCACGTATAATACAACCCAGCTCGCTCTCCTGCTGAGTTTGCTTCTAAAAATCTTTCATTATTCTCCATGAAGATTGCATAATGATCTTTGAAGTTTAGATTAACTGACCGAAGGTAGTGGGCTAGCTGATTTGATCGACATTCAAATTCAGCATATGTAACCTCTTTCCCCGTTGATGCCATGATAAAGGCTGGACGATCGGCATACTTCTTTGCCAGTTCTCCTGGATACATTAATAATTCTCCCTAATTAATACTATTCTTGAATAATTCGATTTTTTCCTTCGCCCCAGTATTTGTCTCTTAATACCCTTTTATACAGTTTACCTGTTGGAAGCCTTGGAAGTTCCGTCACAAAGTCAATGGAACGGGGCACTTTTTGCCTTGATAGGTTGGAATGTAAATATTCTAATAATTCTGCAACTAGAGCCTCATTTGGCATCGATCTCTCGACGGGTTGGACAACTGCTTTCACCTCTTCTCCCAGATCGCTATTTGGAACACCAAAAACAGCGGCATCAAAAACTTTTGGATGAGATATAAGTAAGTCTTCACACTCTTGAGGATAAATGTTAACCCCACCTGTGATAATCATGAATGCTTTTCTATCTGTTAGATAAAGGAACCCATCTTCGTCTAAATAACCAACATCGCCAACTGTTGTTAAACTTTTGTCTGGAGAGTATGCCTCAGCAGTCTTCTCAGGTTCTTTATGATAGTTAAATTCAGAAGCCGGTTTAAACCAAAGGGTGCCAGGTTCACCTGCAGGCAATTCGTTCATCTCGTCGTCCATAACGGTTAACTCACCAATCATTATCTTCCCCACTGTCCCGGGGTGCTCTAACCATTCCTTAGTGTCACAATAAGCAAAACCAAAGGCCTCTGTTGCTCCATAGTACTCACAAATAATTGGGCCCCACCAATCAATCATTTGTCGTTTGACTTTTTCAGGGCAAGGAGCGGCTGCGTGAAGTGCATACTTTAGTGAAGAGAGGTCATACCTATTTTTTTCTTCATCACTCAGTTTGAGCATTCTGCTAAACATTGTTGGCACTAATTGCGAATGAGTAATTGAGTATTTTTCTATAAGACTTAAGTATTCAAGGGGTTCAAATTTCTCCATAATTACAGTTGTAGCTCCCTTTCTAATTGCAAAGCTATTTGCAGCTTGAGGAGCAGAGTGATAAAGGGGTGCCGGAGAGAGATAAACCATATCTTCGCTATAATTCCATAAATTAGATAAGAAACCCATTATAGGAAGTGGTTCGTCAGGTTTTTGGTCAGGCAATGGACGTAAGATACCTTTTGGCCTTCCTGTTGTGCCCGAGGAATAAAGCATTGCTGCCCCAAGACTTTCGTCTTTAATTGGAGACGTTGGGTATTGAGAAATTGTTGATGCATAATCATGCATACCATCTGGCAGACTCTCTTTTTCTGCACCAACTACAAGTATTTTTTTCAGAATAGAGCATTGTTTGACTGCTTTTTTAACGACATCTAACTTTGATACTGATGTAATAAGAATTTTAGCGTCAGAGTTCACTAAAATGTAAGCTAATTCTTCATCTTTTAAATAGGAATTAATACACGTATAAATTAGGCCAGCCCTTTCTCCTGCGGAGTTTGACTCAAGGTACCGGTTATTATTTTCCATAAATATTGAGTAGTGGTCGCCTTTTTTTAAACCTTCACCTCGAAAAAAATGAGCAAGTTGATTTGACCGTGCCTCAAATTCTTTATAAGTGACTGTCTCACCATTTGAAGCCATTATAAAAGCTGGTCTATCCGCATACTTTTTTGCTAAAGCTCCAGGATACATTTTATAATCCTTCAAATACTCTGCAATCTCTGTTAGCTCCTCCATCGAGCGCTAATAAAGCGTCTTGGTATTCTTTGCTATCAATGCATTCTGCTGCTTTTTCAAATGACTCAAACTCGATTAAAACGGTTTGCTCTACTTTTCCATCTTCAAAAACTTTTATTTTATTTGTGCTTGCTAGTATCTTTCCATTATATTTCTCTATAGCTGGCCCAGCTAACTTAAGATATGCAGCTCGTTTTTCAGGATCTGCTTCGCTACGGTGTGCGCTAACAAAATAACCTTTAGGCATTTTTCACTCCTATTTTACTGTTTAACAGACAGTGTAAGTTATCTTTTTAAAGACAACAATATATAAACAACACTAGAAAGCGCGGTTTAGGCAAAGGGAGCAACCTGAAGATGGAATATTCTAGCTGGCTATTTTTTGACTTCTTTTTCTTTCAACGGTAGTAAGTATCCGTTTTCTCAAACGAATATGGTTGGGTGTAACTTCTACCAGCTCGTCATCATCGATGTAAGCTATTGCTTGTTCAAGGGTTAATTTTGTCGGAGTAGTCAGTCGTACTGCCTCATCGGTGCCAGAAGCTCTAACGTTTGTTAATTTCTTTCCCTTAAGAGGATTAACTTCTAGATCATTATCTCTATTGTGCTCTCCAATAATCATTCCTTGATAAACTTCTTCCCCCGATCCGATGAAAAACTTACCTCGGTCTTCAAGGTTAAAAATCGCATAAGCGACTGAACTTCCATTCTCCATAGAAATTAAAACACCCTGACGGCGACCGGGAATAGATCCTTTATGTGGGCTCCAAGAGTGAAACACGCGGTTCAATATACCTGTTCCCCGTGTGTCAGTCATGAATTCACTATGGTACCCGATTAATCCTCGGGAGGGAACCAGTGAAACTATCCTTGTCTTTCCAGACCCTGAAGATTTTAAGTCTACCATTTCACCTTTTCTAGCCGACAATTTTTCAATCACGGCACCGGAGAATTCTTCGTCAACATCAATTGTAACTTCTTCTACAGGTTCGTTCTTCACCCCCTCGACGTCTTTATAAATTACTCGTGGTCTCGAAATTGAGAGCTCAAAGCCTTCTCTCCTCATGTTTTCAATGAGAACACCCATTTGCAATTCACCTCTACCGGAAACATCAAAGGCTTCACCCCCTGGAGTATCTACCATTTTTATTGCAACATTGCTTTCACACTCTTTTAATAAGCGATCTCTTATCACTCTACTTTGTACTTTTTTCCCATCTCTTCCCGCCAAAGGACTGTCATTAATGCCAAACGTAACTGTTATAGTTGGTGGATCTATTGGTTGTGCTGGAATAGGGTCTTGAACTGATTGATCTGCTATTGTGTCTGCAACAGTCGCTTTACTCATTCCGGCTAATGAAACTATATCACCAGCTTCAGCTGTATCTATCGCCTGCTGTTTTAACCCTCTAAATGCTAAAATCTTATTAACACGAAAGTTTTCTACAAATTCATTATTTATGCTTATTGCCTTTAACTGTTGTCCGGTTTTCAGCGTGCCTGACTCAATACGCCCAGTAAGAACTCTTCCGAGAAAGCTATCTCCACCCAATGTTGTAGCAAGCATTTTGAATGGTTCATCCCGTCTAGAGATCTGCCTCGGTTGAGAAACGTGTGTAGAAATTAATTTAAAGAGGCTATCAAGATTTTTTCTTGGCCCTTCCAAACTTTCATCAGCCCAACCCGAGCGTCCGGAAGCATACAGAATGGGAAAGTCCAATTGTTCATCATTAGCGCCCAAATTAGCAAAGAGATCAAAAACCTCATCGAGCGCTCTGTCTGGTTCTGCATCTTGTTTATCGACCTTATTTAAAACAACAATAGGTTTAAGTCCAAGTGAAAGAGCTTTTGAAGTAACAAATTTCGTTTGTGGCATAGGTCCTTCCGCCGCATCAACCAAAAGGACAACGCCGTCTACCATTGAGAGGATACGCTCTACCTCACCACCAAAATCTGCATGTCCTGGTGTATCAACTATATTGAATCTGATTTCATTCCAAACAACCGAAGTGGCTTTTGCTAAAATTGTGATACCTCGCTCACGCTCGAGATCATTACTGTCTAAAGCACGTTCCATTGTTGCTTCATTCTCTCTAAAAGCGCCAGATTGTTTCAGTAATTCGTCAACTAGTGTAGTTTTTCCATGATCGACGTGCGCGATGATCGCAATATTTCGTAATTCCATATGCTTTCCAATACTAATATAAAAAGTTCCTGCTCGTGAGACGGAATTGCATATATAATGGAAAAACGCAAGTAATATTAATGATTTTGTCTTTACTCAGAATTACTAGGATCTCCATTGGGCCAAGCAACGCCGTCACCCTTATCCATAGTGCTTATTTCTTTCATGTCATCATCATCAATTTCAAAAGAGAGATCAAAATTTTCCTTTATTCTATTTTCATCTGAAGATTTTGGTAGTATCACAAAACCCATCTGGAGACCCCATTTAAGCAATAACTGCGCTTCAGATACTTTATATTTTCCAGACATTCTCTTGAAAGGAGATGAATTATCAGCACCAAGCACTTTCAGATCTTGTGATTTCGCGCTGTCTTGGTTAGGTTTTTCTCGCCATCCCTCTAAGGGAACCAATGAACTGTAGGCAACTATCTTTATATTTTTATCCCGCAAAAAGGAAACCAATTCGTTCTTTTGGCACCAAGGATGCAGTTCAATCTGGTTAAATTCGGGCACTTCCAGCCCCTCATTAATTATTTCTTGAATATGTGACTGACTATAATTTGAAACACCTATGGTTCTAGTTTTCCCCTCCTTTTTGAGATCACATAATGCTCTCCACTGCTCTAGTCGTAGATCCTTACAAAATGGCGCATGAATTAGATAGCAATCAAGATAATCAAGATTAAGTCTTTCAAGACTTCCATCACAAGCCGCAATACACATCTTATAATTTTTTGCTTCTCTACCCCAACTTGGGTTCCCGGGAAACACTTTACTTGTTATAAATATATCGTCTCTATTGAGAGAAAATTGAGAGAGTGACTCTTTGAGACCTAAACCAATACCCCCTTCATTTCTATAAACTTCAGCGGTATCAATATGCCTATACCCAATTTTTATAGCTGAATTTACAGTTCTTGGAGCTTCCTCATCCGGAATTAAGTAAGTTCCAAAACCAATCACGGGCATAGTCACTGAGGTATTATTTGTATGCATATTCTTTCCTTCTGATGAATAGTGTGAAATTTTAAAGTTCTTTTCCTGCTAGTAGTTCTCCTAATTTTATCCGAGACGATACAGCAATTCTCGTTACAGGTTTAAATGGTAATCTTTTTGGTCCGGGACTATTTAATAATTGCTGAACTAGAGCCGTTCTTTTCCCCATAGCAAAGTCAGCGGCTGCTAGCCCATGAAGTGTGCCCTTAACAGTCCCCAAACCATTTTGACAACAAGCAGAAAAAAGCCCAGACTTTAATTCACCAAAGGCTGCCACATTATTTCTTGAGAGTGTCAAATGACCTCCCCACGTTTTCTCCAATTTTATTCCTTTAAGCATTGGGAAGCGATCCGAAAAGCTTTTGTTATGACTTTTGAATACATTATCGATTATTGATTGCTTAGGCTTCATGTTAGGTTCGTAAGTGAAGCGGTTACGAATTACAATCCTATCACCTCCAATCCCAGATATTCGTCTCACTGTAGTGCCTAGAGGGTCTGCCGGTGTAATACCCCATTCTTTTTTACCTCCAAGGTTTCTAATTTCTTCAGGAGTAAGTTTCTGAGTGATGGAGCCGTAGGTGTATATGTGAAGCAGAGAGTTATTAAAATAACCAAAATTTTCAATGTTTCCATTTACTGCAAGGATTACTTTTGAAGCGGTAATAAAACCCTTTGGCGTTTTTGCTTGCCAATCAGAACCAACTTTATTCAGCTCTTCCACAGGTGAACTCTCATATAATCGAACTCTATTGGAAAGCATTCTCTCGCCTAATGCTCTTATGTAAAGAGCAGGTTGTATCATTACCGTTCCAGGTGTAAATAGACCTCCTTTATAATAATTTGTTCCGGTAATGTCTTTCATAGAATTAGCATCCAGATGCTCATATTTTTCACCGAGATTTGAAAGATGCTTTGAGTAATCATTGTTATGGCGCATGCCTTTTTCTGTTGCTGCACCATTTATTTTACCTATTTCTTTAAAACATTCCTTCGGAAGCTGTAAAGCCTGAACTGTCTCTTTTGCAAAGCTAATAGCGTACCTATTTTGCTCGATAGTTTTACGGTCATTCTCTAATTGGCCTCCATAATCATCACTCGCCAGATCATGAGGTAAGTCAATCATAAAACCAGAGTTTCTACCTGCAGGTCCTGAGGCAAGTTCCGTAGCATCTAATATTATAATACTATCGTTTGGCGCCTCTTTTTGAATACGGCGTGCTGCTGACAACCCCGCAAAACCTGCCCCTACAATAAGCCAATCTGATGTTAGGTTTCCCTCAAGCCTAGGAAGTATTTTTCTTTTAGGAAGCAAATCGTTCCACGCGGATGGTCCAGGGTTTTTTGAAACATTTATCATCTCAAGGCAAACTCAATTTAGCCGTCGAGAGCTACGGCCCTTTCGCGACGTTCCTACGGCTTGTACCGTCATTCGATCTTATCCTGTGAAGCTGGATCTGTGAGATCAATCCAAATGGTCTTTATCTCACAATACTGGTCATGGGCATGTATGCCATTATCACGTCCACCAAACCCCGATTGTTTGTACCCTCCAAAGGGTGTTGTTATATCTCCTTCTCCATAACTATTTACAGTTACAGTTCCAGCCCTAAGCTCTCTTGCAGCTCTTAACGCATTTCGGGCGTTTGCACTAAAAATGGATGCGCTTAATCCATATTCCGTATTATTGGCTAAAGAAATCGCCTCTTCATTTGTTTGCACTTCCAGAACACTTAAGATAGGGCCAAAGATTTCCTCTTTTGCCTTTTTATTATCTACTGTTGTTTCATATATTGTGGGAACAACAAAACAACCTTCTATTTGTCCTCCAACTATCGCCCCTTCCGTAAGATAGCTAGCAACTTTTTTACAATGCTCTTTGTCGATAAGTGCTCCTAGTTGATTTTGGGGGTCAAGAGGATCACCCGTTTTCCAATCTCGTAATCGCTCTAGTATTTTTTTTAGTAAATCAGATTTGATTTCCTTATGAACAATTAGCCGTGATATTGCACTACAGTTTTCACCCATGTTCCAAAAGGCACCATTGACTATATGTTCTGCTACAAGGTCAAGGTTTTCGGCATCATTAAAAACAACAGCTGGATTTTTACCTCCACACTCAAGAACAACCTTCTTTAAATTACTTTCGGAGGAGTATTTTAAAAAGAGCCTTCCCGTTTCTGTAGAGCCAGTAAAACTAACCATATCAATATCTCTATGACGCCCCAGCTTTTCGCCAACTGCAGGTCCAGTGCCTGGTAGCACCTGTAAAACCCCACGAGGAACTCCGGCCTCTGTGGCTAATTCTGCAACTCTAAGAGCAGTAAGAGAGGTTTGCTCGGCTGGTTTTACAATGACAGAACATCCAGCGGCAAGAGCTGGACCAATTTTCCAGGCTAGCATTAATAATGGGAAATTCCATGGGAGAATTGCTGCGGCTACTCCGATTGGTTCTCTCGTTATGATAGATAAAGCATTATCACCACTAGGTGTCGTTTGATCATAAATTTTATCAATTAACTCTGCATGCCACTTTATAGTATTTATTGTTTCTGGCAAATCAATCTGAACACAATCTCTTATGGGTTTCCCACTCTCAAGGCTCTCCATTACAGCGAGTTCTTTTTGATTTCGCGTTAATAACTTGCATAACTTTATTAGTATGTCTTTTCGTTCAGAGGGATGAAGGCGACACCATCGACCTTGATCAAAAGCCTCTCTAGCTTTTTCAACTGCAAGTTCTATATCTCCATCGCTAGCGGTAGTAATATTTGTTATTTCTTTACCGGTTGCGGGATTGCGAGTTGTTAGTGGTTCTCCTGAGCCTACTTGATACTTACCATCAATAAATGGACTTTGAGGAAAGTCTAATGATGCTCCAAGACTTTTATATTCTTCATGTGTCAAAAGCTCATTCATAACTATCTCCCCATAATTTTATCAATAGTAACATTCATCGTATTGACTACTTGCTCGAAAACACGTTTTTCATCTTTGTTAAGAGGCTGCAGTGGTTTACGAGGTGGTCCGGCATCAATACCTCTTAAATTCAAACCATATTTTATACATTGAACAAACTTTCCACCTTGTTCAAGAACACGCATTAAAGGAAGCATCGCCGACATTATAGCTCTTCCTTTAATGAAATCACCTTCAATAACACATGTTTTATAAAGAGCTAAATGGGCTTCGGGTGCAAAATTTGAACCAGCACATACCCAGCTTCTGGCGCCCCACGCGAAGAATTCTAATGCCTGATCATCCATTCCACAGCTTAAAGATATGTGCGGATAATCTCGTGCCAACATGTGTAATCGATTTGGGTCTCCAGAGCTCTCTTTTATTGCACAAAAGTTCTTTGATCGCCCTAATCGATCCAGTGTTTCTTCATCCATATTGACGCTCATTCGCCCTGGATAATTATACAAAATTACAGGTAAATTTGCTTCTCTATCGATTGCTAAAGCATGTAGTGCAATCTCTCGTCCAGTTGGATAAGCATAAGGTGGCGTGGCAATCATAATTGCGTCAGCACCAGCAATTCTTGCTTGCTTAGCATATTCAATGCTGTCTTCCGTACGAATAGCACCGGTTCCAATGATTAAAGGCAAGCGATTATTAAGCAGCTCTTTTACTCTATTCATTAAGAACACGCGTTCTTTCATACTCATGGCATAATATTCACCCGTAGTACCAGCCACAATAATCCCGTGGACACCTGAATTTACTAAAAAGTCAATGGCCGAAGCCATAGCCTCTGAGTTTAGTGTAAAGTCACTATTGAAAGGGGCTATTAAAGGTGTGTAGATCCCCTCAAATTTCATTTCTAACCCTGAATGAAGCAACTTTCATTGCCTGGTGTAAAAATTTCAATATGGAAAGAGACAACATAACCACCATCATTTTTATCTATTTTGAATGTGGATGGTAGCAGAGTCAATGATTAGGAAAAATAGAGGGACCTTAATAAGATCCCTCTGTCATATCAAAGATATAATTTAATAAAGCGCTAACAGCTGGAAAATCGCAATAATTACAAAGATTCCAGAAAATATAAATTTTAGTGCTCCTAGAGGAATAGCTTTAACCTCTTTGCCGTAGTTTGTTTTTGATGTTTTTTCGTCCATTTCATCTATTAGTAGCTTTATGGTGCTCATTTGTCTCAAGACACCAAATGCTCCGGTAAAAGCCATTAGTACAATTGTTGCAGCAACTGCATTTTCTTTTCCAGAAAGATCTCCAAAGATTATAGCCATTAGTGTAACGGACTGGCTGACCATTGTGATAAAAACAATTATTAAAAAATTATAAAATGCACTTACCTGAAGTGATGTTCTAATATTTTGATCCATGTCAAAATTCCTTTATTTAAATTAACAAAATATCAAACCAATTTTTATATAGTTCAAAAGGAAAACTTTTATATCAATGGAAGGACTTCAAAAGAGTTACCATCTCTTTAAAGATTTTCATTCCCTTGGGACTTTGATCGCGGCATCTAATGAAGCCATGAATTAGGGACTGCGCTTCATTATGGAATACGGGTACACCATCATCAATAAGCCTTTTAGCTAGTTTTCTACCTTCAGTGGCTAAGGGGTCAAGTTCTGCATTCAACAGAACCGTTTTCGGCATGCCAGAAAAATTCTTTTCCAAAATTGGAAAAACTGAAGGGTTGGAATAGTCCTCAGGTCCGTTGAGATAGGTATCAAAAAACCAAAGCATCATCTTTTTAGTAAGAAAAGGCGCCTCTGAATGTTTTATGTAGGAGTAGCTATCGAAATCTTTGTCTATACAGGGATAGATAAGAAACTGATATAGTGGAAGAGGACCACCATTTTTCATCATTAAAAGTGTAGTGGATAATGCTAAGTTCCCGCCCGCAGAGTCTCCGCCAATTGAAAGCCGGTTTTTATCAATATTAAATGCATCAGCATTTTGAAAAACTTCACTGAAGATCTCGTAACATTGATACAGAGCTTTTGGAAACTTATTCTCTGGGGACAAGCCATAATCAAGCGAAATCACTTGGCAGTCTCCATCTAAAGCTATGTCAACGCATACTCCATCATGAGAGTCAAGATCCCCTATAATCCATCCCCCTCCATGCATGTATATTAAACAAGGAAGCTTTATATCGTTTCCTTTTGGTCGATAGATTCTAGAATTTACGGGTCCGTTTTTGGTAGCAAATAGATGTTCTCTAACATCTAATGTTGAGGGTCTTTTGAGAGCAGTCATAGCGACTTTCTTTTTCATCGACTCTCTGAAAGCTTGAGGTGTGTAATTATATGGCATGTCGTCATTCTTAGGTGCCATAGTTTCAACAAAATTATTCAATGAGGGATCCATATTTGGGTAGACCATTTAGTTCTTTCTTTCTAATTACAATAATTATAATGACTTCATCCTATTAAAAAGTTAGCCTTAAAGTAGTGGCTTTACAAGTGGTGGTTGCTTATGAGACTTGAGAGGGGAGGACCCATACAAACCTTTTATATAGGCAATAAAAAAATGCCTGTAGTTGAAAGAGGTGAAGGTGTATATCTATATGATGAAGAAGGTAATAAATATTTTGATGCCTCTTCGGGTCCTATCACCTGCAATATTGGGCATGCAAACCCAAAAGTATTAGAAGCAATTAAAAATCAGTCTGAAAAAGTCTGTTTTGCAAGCCACGCTTTTTTTGAAAATAAGCCCAATAGAGATTTAGCAAAAAATCTAGTAAATTTAACGGGAGAAAAATACGATCAAGCATTCTTTGTGTCCGGGGGCTCTGAGGCAATCGAGGCATCTTTTAAGCTCGCGAGGCAGTATGCATTAGTCTGTGGGCAAACGAAAAAACATAAAATAATAGCAAGAGCGCCCAGCTACCATGGATCGACAATGGGAGCATTTTCAGCGTCTGACGATATTGAAATGAAAGAAAATTTTCAAAGTTTAACAAAAATATCAATCAAAGTGCCAGCTCCCTTATCTTACAGAGTGCCAGATAATTTTGATGTATTATCTTATGCAAGATTTTGTTTAGATGAGCTTGAAAGAACTATAATCGCGGAGGAACCTGAAGAAGTATTAGCTTTTATTTTGGAGCCAGTAGGGGGTCTCTCCACTGGGGCGCTTGTCGCACCTGATTTTTACTACAAAAGCGTTAGAGAGATTTGTGATAAGTATGGCGTATTGTTGATCTATGATGAAGTAATGAGCGGTGCTGGACGGACTGGACGGTTTCTCGCAGCTGACCATTGGGAGGGATCAGATCCAGATTTAGTAATCTTAGCGAAAGGCCTATGTGCGGGCTATTCTCCACTAGGTGCTTTATTGGCTCCAAACAGTATAGTTGAGCCAGTAGTGTCGTCTGGCGGATTTTTGCATGGGCATACATATGCCTCTAATCCTTTGTCATGTGCAATAGCAAATGCTGTGCTTAATGAGGTTGTTGAAAATAATCTTGTAGAAAACGCACGAGTGGTTGGTGACTATTTAAAGGAAGGTTTGGAGAATTTAGCGTCGCAACTGTCAATAATTGGGGATGTTAGAGGAAGGGGACTGCTTCTTGCGGTGGAGGTGGTACAGGATAAAACAACCAAATCTATATTCAACGCGGACCAAAGGGCTATTTATCGAATAAGTGAACTTGGAATAAAAAATGGAATTCTTCTCTATACTCGAAAGACGTCGAGGGGAGAAAATGGGGAGTGGCTAATGATTGCGCCTCCACTTATTTCTACCACAGCTCATTGCGATGAATTTTTATCTAAACTTTTTGAAACGCTTAAGGAATTTGAAAAGGAGCAGCGAATAAGATAGGCATTATTCCAGTTAATTTTGGAAATTCGTCTTTAACCTTTCCATGATTTCTTCTCTTTGACTGTCGGTCATTATCACCCATTCTCGGATCTCTTCCTGAGTTCGCCTGCATCCTATACAAACCCCTTTTTCTAGTTTACAGATTTTAACACAGGGACTTTTGATATCTTCCCATCGAATTCTATCTCTCTGTCCTCTTTTAACCATAAAACTTGAGTCTGATTATTTTATTGATAGTAGGTCTTAAAGCCGGTGATAGCCTTCTCAAGGCTTTCGTCTGAAATATCACGATGTAAAACCATGCGTATTGCTGGATGTTGATCGCCAATTTTAACACTATATTTTTCCAAGTGCGACCGAAGTTTTTCGGTTTTGCCGTCTTTAGGTGTAAAAAATACCATGTTTGTTCCGCTATCTACATTACCTTTATTCATTCCTCGAAGTTTATTGGCGAAATACTCGGCTCGTTTATGATCTTCAGCAAGCCTAGATATATTGTTGTCTAAAGCGTAATGCCCCGCCGCGGCCACAACACCAACTTGTCTCATTGACCCGCCAAGAATTTTTCTATTTCTTCTTGCTTTTCGAATAAATTTTGATGCACCAACAAGTACAGTACCCAGTGGTGTCCCAAGCCCTTTTGATAAGCATATTGATACACTGTCGGCACAATTTGCTAGTTCCTCAGGTTTGCAGCGCAATGCAGTTACTGCATTAAAAAAGCGTGCGCCATCAAGATGAATGCTTAGATCGTTTTTTCTTGCCGTTTCAGAAACATCTTGCATCTTTTTTAATGATATTGCTTTGCCACCCACGGTATTTTCTAGGCACAGTAATCGACTAGAGGCGTGATGGGGATCGTCTTCTTTGATAGCCCCTTCAACTGATGATGGTGAAATGGACCCATCGCTCTCTGTTTCAACTGGCCATAACGAAATTCCAGCTAACACCGATGCGCCAGACGCCTCGTCCCAGTACACGTGGTAATTTTTTCCAACAATGATTTCTTCGCCTCTACCGCAATGCGCCATAACAGCTGATAAATTGCTTTGAGTTCCTGAAGGGAAAAAGACGCCTTCTTCTTTTCCTAAAAGTGATGCTAGTCGCTTTTCTAATAAGTTCACGGTTGGATCTTCACCGTATACGTCGTCACCAACCACAGCAGTCGCCATCGCGGTTCTCATACCTTCATCAGGAGAGGTAAATGTATCACTTCTGAGATCGCATTCCCATGTTTGATTTCTGATCGCACTATGCTTGTTCAAGTGTAAACCTCTTTATTTTTTCTATGAATCTCGAGGATGATTTATTCCATCAAAGTTTTTTATAACTCCCTTATAATTTGCGATATTGAAATCATCAATGCAAGCAACATTTACACAAATATTACCGGGGTTATTTCTACTTTTGTGATGAGTATGAGTGCCACATATTATGCAAAAAAAATGTGGGGCTTCAGTGGTATTAAATATATATTCCGTAATAGACTCAAACCCTTCGACCACAGTTATATTATTCTGAGGCAAACAAAGCATACCAAACCCCTTACTTTTACTGCATATCGAGCAATTGCATCTTACAATCTCTGATAGGGGTTCCTCGAAATCGAATGTTAACCTTATTGAGCCACAGTGACAGGAAGCATTTAGTTTTTTTGAGCTTTTCATCATTATCTCTCTAGATCTTTATGTAATTAATGCTGCAATTAAACCTAATTTTCCTCGAATGCATCTTTCTCAATCCATATATCCATTTTGTGATAGCATAGCACGATCTGATACACCCAAAACGATAAATCTTTTGGTGTTGCTAAAAATTGTCCCAGATAACGGTTTTATTTAAGTTTCTTATGAACTAGATCCTCCAAACGCTCTGAATAGATTGAGCGCTCTTCTTTTGTCATTTTCGCAATTTGAGCCACTAGAGCTAGCCGTGCCGATCTTTGACTTGATTTTGAGAATTTTGTTTGTTGATCTAATAACTCTTCAAATGCCTTTCGATCAAAAGGGTCTTTTTTTAAAATTTTTACTGCAGAGCTATAGCTAGA
>OZSS01000896.1_pt1 | contig 14248 bp, 13 predicted proteins | sample 1779911 | NCBI WGS metagenome assembly OZSS01 (sample SAMEA2603589, study PRJEB24840) | metagenome | biome: Water; feature: Photic zone; material: Seawater sample | place: Mediterranean Sea | collected 2013-11-12 | depth 10 m | reverse complement strand
TGCTTTTGCCCGTGCCTTGGTATTTCAACCATAAAATGTGGCTCGATGTAATGGGGGTAGAGGCAACGCCTTTGCCGACTGGGGCAAATTTGCTGCCCGATGCATTATTGGCCCGCCATTTGATCACAAAAAAAACCAAAGCCATTTGTCTGGTCAGCCCGAATAATCCCTCGGGCGTGGAATATCCTGACGCCGTGTTGAATACATTTTATCAGCTCGCAAAAGACCATAATCTCAAGCTTATTATCGATGAAACCTATAAAGATTTTCATAGCAATCCAAAGCGTCCCCACAGCCTTTTGGATGCGCCCGATTGGAAGCAGCATTTGGTACAGCTCTATTCGTTTTCAAAAGCCTATCGGATGACCGGCCACCGCGTTGGCGCCATCATTGCCAATAAAGCCTTACTGGCCGAGGTTGAAAAATACCTCGACACCACCACAATATGCGCCTCGCGTGTCGGGCAATTCGCGGCGCGCTGGGGGCTTAACCATCTTCAACCCTGGTTGGCCGACCAGCGGAAAGAGATTTTACAGCGTCAAACCTTTCTTAAGCGCAATTTTGAAACGCTCGAAAGGCAAGGCTGGGAGCTGGTGGGCTGCGGCGCATATTTTGCCTATGTAAAGCATCCCTTTGCCAGCTCGGGCGCCGATTTGGCACAAAAATTGGTGGCAGAGGCGGGCGTCTTATGCCTGCCTGGCGATATGTTTGCGCCCCCAGGCACTCGCAATGCGGCGAAGCATTTACGGCTGGCATTCGCAAATATCGATCAAACCAACTTGAAAGAGATGATAATACGGCTTTCAAATCTCACCTTCCAGCTTGCCCCCGACTGCTCAGAAGCGTAGACAGGCGGGAAAATATCAAGTCTACGAGGGATCCATGGCGTCACAATCAAAATCCATTTCCAAATATTTCGTTTGGATTCTGTTGGGTCTGCTCATCATTGGCCTGGGTGGGTTTGGCGCGTCGGGGCTGTCTGGCACCATGCGCAGCGTCGGCTCTGTCGGTGATCGCGACATTTCGATCGATGAATATGCGCGGGCCTTGCGCCAAGAGTTGGCGCAAACCGCCCAACAATTCGGTCAAACGCTTACCTTTGAGCAAGCCCAATTATTTGGGCTTCCGCAACAAACGCTCAGCCGCTTGGTGCTTCAAAAAGCGATTGAAGTCGAAGCCGACCGGCTTGGCCTTTCCGTGGGCGATGAAGCGGTCCTGGAACAGCTGGTCAAAGTCAGTGCTTTTCGCGGTTCAGATGGTCAATTCAGCCGCGAGGCCTACACGTTTGCGCTAGAGAATAATCGCCTCAGCGAAGCTGAATTTGAAGATGGTATTCGCCAGGAAACAACGCGTAACATCGTGCAAGCTGCCGTGGTGACAGGCAATGTGATGCCTTCAGTGTTTACAGAGAAAATGATTGATTTTCTGTTAGAAACCCGCAGCTTTACCCATGTTCAACTGAACGAGGCAGACCTTGCCACGCCCCTTCAAGAGGCCACAGAGGCGCAACTGCAAGCCTATTACGACGAAAATATTGAGCGCTTCACGGTCCCCGAAAGCAAACAGCTTACCATTGCCTCTTTGGATCTTAACCAGCTTAGCGAAAAGATGACCGTGAGCGATGAGGCTGTTGCTGCTTTTTATGAAAAACAGAACGCGCTTTATAATCAGCCTGAGCGCCGGATCGTTGAAAGACTTGTGTTTTCAGATGCGCAAAGCGCCGATGCTGCCGCGGCAGCGCTGAAAAACGGAACAAACGATTTCGACGCGCTGCTCAAGCAGCGCGGCCTAAGCGCTGCAGATGTGAGCCTGGGCGCACTAGACCAAAGCTTTTTTGGGCAGGGCACCGGCGCAGCTGTTTTCAACGCAGAACTGAACACGGCCATTGGGCCGTTTTCCGATGATTTGGGCGCTGCAATTTTTCGTGTAACGGAAGTTTTGCCTGCGCAATCTACTCCGCTTGAAGACGTTGCAGATCAAGTGCGCCAAGAACTGGCGCTTGAACTGGCCGCGAAAGAAGTAGACGGGGTGAGCGCGCAAGCCGAAGACCTTATGGCCGCCGGCGCAACTTTGGAAGATCTCGCGCTAGAAACCGATCTGGTACTAAGCACTCTAAGCTATCACGCTGGTGTGGCTGAGGGCTTGGCCGCAGATCAAGCCTTTCGACAGGCTGCACTTGAAGTAAAGAGCGAGGATTTTCCCGAACTTATCCGCTTGGACAATGGTGGCTTGGCCGCTTTAAGACTGGATGAAACCCAAGCGCCGCGCCCCCAACCCCTACCGGAAATACGCGACGATGCGATGAAGGCTTGGCGCGTCGAAGCTTTGCGCAAAGCACTGCTTGCGCAAGCCGATGATTTGAAATCGCAGCTCGAGGCGAAAACGCTGCGCATTGAGAAAATCGGCGGAATACTGCATCAGGAAACAGGGCTCAACCGTCAAGAGCGCCCAGCCACAACGACGGCAAATGTGATTGAACGCGCCTTCGAACTTGCGCCAGACGCGGTGGATGTTTTTGATGATGCCGGGCAGGTAACGCTTATACGCGTCACAGAGATTATGGACGCAGATCGACAATCCGAGCTTGCCAAAGACATCACGCAAGAGATCACAGCTCAGCTCAGCGATGGCCTGTCACAAGATTTGTTTGAAGCCTATGTGGGGCAAATACAGGCGCGCGCCGATGTGTCTTTAAACCAAGCGGCTCTCAATGCCGTTCATGCCAATTTTCAGTAAAGTCGTTGCTATGATAACGCCCGATTTTGATAATTTTTCGAGGCAATATGCGCTAAAGAAAAGCCAGGTTTTATTCACCCGATTGGCGGCTGATTTGGATACGCCCGTGTCTTTAAAGATGAAGCTCGCGGGGGATCAGAAAAATGCGTTCATGCTGGAATCTGTAACCGGCGGAGAAGTGCGCGGGCGTTATTCCATCATCGGTATGAAGCCGGATCTGATCTGGAAATGCCAAGGCAACGAAAGTTTTATCAATCGGGATGCGCGCTTCGATGATGAGGCGTTTATAGCGGTTCAAGCCCCCCCCCTTGAGGCGCTACGCGCCCTCTTGGCAGAAAGCTTTATCGACCTGCCCGAGGATTTGCCACAAGCCAGCGCCGGCCTTTTTGGATATCTGGGCTATGACATGATTCGGCTGGTCGAAGATTTGCCAGACATGAATCCCGATCCGCTTGCTTTGCCAGATGCGGTTTTTTTGCGCCCCAGTGTTGTAGCGGTTTTGGATGGCGTAAAAGGCGAAGTGATTTTGGTTGCGCCGGTTTGGTATGATCCAGCGATCTCGGCAAAAGCCGCCTATGCCAAATCAGCGGAACGTATTCAGGATGCGATGCGGGATTTAGAACGCCCCTTACCCGATCCGCGCGGTCTTGGCGCACCACAAGAGGCGCCCAATCCAAGGTCCAACTTCAGCAAAGACGCCTATATTGCTGCGGTTGAAAAAGCCAAAGACTATATTCGCGCCGGGGATATCTTTCAAGTCGTGCCAGCCCAGCGCTGGACGCAAGATTTTGCGCTGCCACCGTTTGCGCTCTACCGGTCTTTGCGCCGCACGAACCCCTCGCCCTTCATGTTTTATTTTAATTTTGATGGCTTTCAAGTGATCGGCGCCAGCCCAGAAATCCTAGTGCGTGTCTTTGGCCGTGAGGTGACCGTGCGCCCGATCGCAGGCACCCGTCCGCGCGGCGCGACAAGCGAAGAAGATAGCGCCAATGAAGCCGATCTTCTGGCTGATAAAAAAAGAATTGGCCGAACATCTAATGCTGCTGGATTTAGGACGCAATGATGTGGGTCGGGTGGCCAAATTGGGCACGGTCAAACCAACCGAGGAATTTATTATCGAGCGCTACAGCCATGTGATGCATATCGTTTCAAATGTGGTTGGAGAATTGCACGAAAATCAAGACGCGCTATCCGCCTTCTTCGCGGGTATGCCGGCGGGCACCGTATCGGGCGCTCCCAAAGTGCGTGCGATGCAAATCATCGATGAGCTTGAAACCGAAAAGCGCGGGGTATACGGTGGCGGCGTAGGCTATTTCAGCTCTGGCGGGGATATGGATATGTGCATTGCCCTTCGCACCGCCATCGTCAAAGATCAAAAACTCTACATACAAGCGGGCGGCGGCGTGGTCTATGACAGCGATCCCGAAGCCGAATATATGGAAACGGTGCATAAATCCAACGCGATCCGCCGGGCCGCGGCAGATGCGGCGATGTTTGCATCTAAACCATTCTAAAATTTCACAGAAAAGGCAGCCATACTGAGAATTTTGGCCGTAGGCCGGCGCAAGGCGGATCCAAAACCTGCGCTAAATCCAATGCAAAAAAGCGCCCAAGCTAGCGCATCACAACCGGAAGGCAGGCGGTGTTTCTTGCGACAAAGGTTTCGCAAAACGCCGAAGCCTCAGCCAAATCTTCAAGACCAACAACGCGCAAGCGATGAAAAATTCGCCCGTTCACTTCCGCCATTTGCACTACATGGTCCAAGCCGTTCAGCTGCTCTGAAAATTTAGCCGATAGGCGCTGCCATTCCTGTTCGGCAATATCGGCACTGCGGAACGCCCCGAGCTGTGCCAGCACAGTGCCCGAAGGAATGCTCGAGAAAGTTGAAGAGGTTGAGGCCAATGCGGATGCGGTTGGATCGGGATCGATCGTAGATGAGCGGTTTTTCAAACTCTCCTCTGGCTCAGATTGTAAAACCGCCGCCCTATCAGAACTTGCTTCGGCTTTCGCCGCAATCTCCGGTGCGGGTAAAGATACTTCGGCCTTGGGCACAGCCTTATCCGCAACAGGGGCTGCTACGCTTGATTTATCAATGCTCGGCGCGGTTGACCGATCCAGCCCTGCTTGAGGTTCACTGGGCACGGGCGCGTCCAACATCATCTGGCTGGGAAAAACAGGCTGCGCAGGATCAAGATCAAAATTCAATCCAAAATCCGTGCTCGGAGGACCCGGCTGTACAAAGCCGTCGGCTGAGAGGGTCGGCTTTTTAGCGCTATCCGATAAAACTGGCAAATTGTTTTCGGTTTGTGGCAAGATGCTCGTGCTTAAGCCTGTGAGCTTGTTTTTTGTGCTTTTAGGCACCGTTGCTGACGCGACATCCTCATTGGGGGCCACATCAGGCGCCACTGGTTGAGGCGCTTCGGCGGGCGTTTTGGCAAGCTGCTGCGGTGCCTCTACAGGCGCAGGTAAACTGGCAGCCTGATCTTCGCGCGAACGGGTGAATTCTGATCCGGCGGGCACCTCGAACGCCTCGGCCTCTGGCATCTGGATGCGCTCATAGCTCTGAAAAACCAGCCCGACAACGATCACAATGACGGCGCTTAACGCCCCCCAGACCAGCCCACTGAAAAATCCCCGCTTCACTACTCTTGCCCTCATTGACGCCGCGATTATTTGGCGTGATATACAATTGTTTTTGCTTCCCGCCCCTTGACGGTGACACCGAAGCCTGAGCAAGTATAGATCGATCTAAGGCGTGGGGACCAGCCCCATTTAATACAAGGCAAAAGAAACGCAATGCTGCTGCTAATCGACAACTATGACAGCTTTACCTATAATCTGGTTCATTACCTTGGTGAACTTGGCGCGGATGTTATGGTCAAACGCAACGACGCGCTGGATGTTCAAGACGCTATGGCACTGCAACCAGAAGCCATTTTATTGTCACCAGGGCCTTGCGATCCTGATCAAGCCGGGATTTGTTTGGCGCTGATCGGCGCAGCCAGCGAAACCCGAACGCCTTTGATGGGCGTCTGCTTGGGGCATCAGTCAATCGGGCAAGCCTTTGGCGGCAAGGTTATAAGATGCCACGAAATCGTGCATGGAAAAATGGGAACGATGCATCACGAAGGCGAAGGTCTTTTTAAAGATGTCCCTACCCCGTTTGAGGCAACCCGCTATCATTCATTAATCGTAGAGCGGGCCACCCTGCCCGCTTGCCTGACAGTCACGGCAGAATTAAGCGATGGCACCATCATGGGGCTGCAGCATAACAGCCTGCCGATCCATGGCGTGCAATTTCATCCAGAATCGATCGCTTCTGAACACGGGCATCATTTGTTGAAAAACTTTCTGAGCATTGCAGGACTGAGCTGATGAGCGATCTTATGAAACCCCTAATCTCGGCGGCTTCTGACCGCGAGTTAACAAAAAATGAAGCCGAGGCCGCCTTTCAGATTTTATTTGAAGGCGCCGCAACACCGGCACAAATCGGCGGGTTTCTGATGGCGCTGCGCACGCGCGGAGAAACCGTGACCGAATTTGCGGCCGCCGCCTCGGTTATGCGCGCAAAATGCAACGCGGTGTCGGCACCAGCCGATGCGATGGATATTGTTGGCACTGGCGGCGATGGAAAAGGCACGCTGAACATCTCAACCGCGACCGCCTTTGTTGTTGCCGGTGCGGGCGTTCCCGTGGCCAAACATGGCAATAAAAATCTTTCTTCAAAATCCGGTGCCGCAGATGCGCTGGGTGAGATGGGCGTGAATGTGATGATCAGCGCCGATAAGGCACAGGCCGCTTTGCGCGATATTGGGATCTGCTTTATGATGGCTCCGATGCATCATCCTGCGATGAAACATGTAGGGCCTGTGCGCGCGGAACTGGGCGCGCGGACGATATTCAATATTTTAGGTCCGCTAACCAACCCGGCGGGCGTAACGCGCCAGCTCACCGGCGCCTATAGCGCCGATTTAATTCGGCCCATGGCGGAAACATTAGGGGCGTTGGGTGCGCATAACGCCTGGCTGGTTCACGGCGGTGACGGCACCGACGAGCTTGCGATCAGCGCCTCCAGCCAAGTTGCGGCGCTTCATCCCGATGGCTCGGTTACGGAATTTGAAGTGCACCCGGAAGAGTTTGGACTACCGACGCACCCGTTTTCGGCGATTCTTGGCGGCGCCCCTGCAGAAAATGCGGTGGCGTTCCGCGCCCTGCTTGAGGGTGAAGCCTCCGCTTATAAAGACGCGGTTCTCCTCAATAGCGCAGCTGCATTGATTGTGGCCGGGCGCAGCACTGACAAACAAGAGGCGGTGGCAATGGCGCGCGAAAGTATTGACAGCCATGCCGCAAAAACAAAACTAGCGCAGCTGGCCTCCTTCACATCGGATACCCTATGAGCACCACTATTTTAGACAGAATCAAAGCCTATAAGCTTGAAGAAATCAAAGCCGACAAATCCAAACGCGCGCAGTCAGATGTGGAAGCAGATGCCAAAACCGCAGCGCCCGTTCGCCCGTTTGCACAGCGCATTATTGAAGACAGCAAAACGGGCTATGGGCTGATTGCAGAAATCAAAAAGGCCTCGCCGTCCAAAGGATTGATACGGGCTGATTTTAGCCCAGCAGACTTGGCTCAAGCTTATGAGGCTGGCGGTGCATCCTGCCTATCAGTTTTGACAGATAGCCCCAGTTTCCAGGGCGATAAAGCCTTCCTATCCCAAGCCCGGCAGGCCTGCGGGCTGCCAGTTTTACGCAAAGATTTTATGTATGACCCCTATCAAGTTGCCGAAGCGCGCATGTTGGGCGCGGATTGTATTTTATTGATCATGGCCTCGCTCGCGGATAGCCAAGCACAAGAGCTTGAACAGGCTGCATTTGCTTGGGGGATGGATGTTTTAATAGAAGTCCATGACGCAGAAGAATTAGAACGGGCCTTATTGTTAAGCTCACCGCTGATTGGAGTGAATAACCGCAATTTGAAAACCTTTGAAACCTCGCTGCAAACCACCAAAGACTTATCAAAAATGGTTCCAGCTGAGCGCGTTTTGATTTCTGAATCTGGGTTGAACACGCCAGATGACTTGGCCGATATGGCGCAGCACGGGGCGCGTATCTTTTTAATCGGAGAAAGCCTGATGCGGCAAACGGATGTGGCGGCGGCAACGCGCAGCCTGCTATCGGATCCTAGGTAAGCTCAGATGCCCAAACTCACCCATTTTGACAGCCGCGGAAACGCCCATATGGTTGATGTTTCGCAAAAACAAAACACGGATCGCATCGCTGTGGCAAAAGGCTGGATCAGCATGCAGCCTGAAACGCTGGATCTCATCACCCAAGGCCTTGCCAAAAAAGGCGATGTGTTGGGCGTGGCGCGTCTTGCAGGCATCATGGCCGCTAAAAAAACTGCTGAGATCATTCCCCTTTGTCATCCATTGGCAATCACGAAAATCGCTGTCGACCTGGAGGTAGATCCTGATTTGCCGGGTGTGCGCATTGAGGCAACGGTCAAAACATCAGGGCAAACCGGTGTAGAAATGGAAGCGCTTTGCGCAGTGAATGGCACGGCCCTGACGGTCTATGATATGTTAAAAGCCGCAGATCGGGCGATGCAGATCGGGGGCGTTCATTTGGCCTTAAAAGATGGCGGTAAATCGGGCCGCTACGAAGCGCCATGATCTCTGTCCAAGCGGCGTTAGATGCTCTTTTCGCGCTGGTCCAGAAACCGAATGTGGAAACGGTCGATCTCACCAAAGCCATGGGCCGCGTTTTAGCGCGTCCGATAAAGGCCTCGCGCGATCAACCGCCATTTGATGCCGCAGCCATGGATGGCTACGCGATCGCGCAGCCAGCAGCGAAGCGTGGGGATAGTTATCAGGTGATCGGAGAAGCCGCAGCAGGACGCCGATTTGAAGGTGATTTGACACCCGATACCGCGGTGCGCATTTTCACCGGTGCCCCTGTGCCTGCAGGCACCAGCGCTATCATTATTCAAGAAAATGCGATCCGCATCGCAGATAGGATCGAACTGAGCGAAGATCCCAATGCCCAAAGCCATATCCGGCCAGCTGGCAATGATTTTAAAATCGGCAGTTGCCTAGATGCACCCAAACGGCTTAATGCGGCGGATATTGCCCTTTTGGCCTCAATGAATATGGCGCAGATCCCCGTGTATAAACGACCAACGATTGCTCTTCTGTCAACGGGTGATGAATTGGTAATGCCAGGAGAGCAGCCGGGCCCAGATCAAATTTTAGCGTCAAACACATATGGGCTGGCCGCCCTTTTGAACAGCCATGGCGCCGAATGTCGGATTTTACCGATCGCGCGCGACACTCGCGCCAGCTTAAAAGCCACCTTCGCCCTAGCTGCCGGCAGCGACATGGTTCTTACAATTGGCGGCGCGTCGGTCGGAGATCATGATTTGGTGGCGCAAGTTGCTGCTGATATCGGCATAAAGCAAAGCTTTTACAAAATCGCCATGCGCCCAGGCAAACCTTTAATGGCCGGGGCGTGGGATGATACGATCATGATCGGCCTGCCCGGAAACCCGGTTTCAGCCTTGGTCTGCGGCCATATTTTTGTCATTCCAGTTGTGAACGCGCTTTTGGGCTTACCAAGATCCGCGCCGATCCGGCAATCCGCGCCCTTGGCGCACGACGTCGCAGCCAACGGTCCCCGCGAACATTATATGCGGGCAAAGTTTCACGAGGGGCGCGTGCATGTGTTTGAACGCCAAGACAGCGCTTTGCTAAGCGTTCTGGCAAAAGCCAATATTTTGGCCATTCGTCCAGCTTTTGCCGCCCCCGCAAAGCAAGGTGACAGGATCGAATATATCCCGCTTTAAAGCGGCAGCTGCGCAAGAAGCGGCCTCTTTCGCGGCAATAACTTGACACAAATCAAGAACATCTATAGAACAAAGCAAAATTATGCTCTGGAGGATGTGATGCTCACCCGCAAACAGCTTGATCTATTAAACTTCATCAATAAGCGCCTAACCCGTGACGGCGTGCCGCCTTCCTTCGATGAAATGAAAGAAGCGTTGGATTTGAGATCAAAATCTGGAATTCACAGATTAATTTCGGCATTGGAAGAACGTGGTTTTATCCGCCGGCTTGCGCATCGAGCCCGGGCAATCGAAATCGTGAAGCTTCCAGAAAGCCTAGGGGGGGATCCCAGCGGATTTGCACCCCGCGTGATCGAAGGGGGACGGCCTGAAACGCTCCCGCCAAGCGCCACCCCGATTGAGGCGCTGCAGGCGCTGGAACTGCCCGTTATGGGCAGAATCGCCGCCGGTGTGCCGATCGAAGCAATCAGCCAAGTTTCCCATAACATCCCGGTTCCAGGCCATATGCTGCGTGCAGGCGGCGAACATTATGCGCTTGAGGTAAAGGGCGACTCGATGATCGAAGCCGGCATCAATGATGGTGATGTTGTCGTGATCCGAGAAACAAAAACAGCTACCAATGGCGATATCGTTGTGGCGTTGGTTGAAAATCACGAGGCCACGCTGAAACGGTTTTTCCATCGCGGCGATGCGATTGCGCTGGAAGCGGCCAACCCAGCCTATGAAACGCGCATTTTGCCGCAGGAAAAAGTTAAGGTGCAGGGTCGTTTGGTTGGATTGATCCGCACCTATTAGCGCCGTGCAAAAGCGTTTTCCAATAAGGGTATTGGGGTAAGATCCAGCAATCGCGCAGGCCCGCTACCTATGCTTGCTCCATAAACGGGTAAACCCGGAATTTATGTGTCGGATTTTCGCGATCTTTCCCTGATGATCCAACCATATCGCGGTTGCACCATTGCGCTTTATAATATGATGAGACAGATGCCAGCATTCCCCGCTGATGGGGCGTTTCTGCGTCACAATATGCAGTTCTCCTGGAACGCACGCAATTTCTAATCCTTTCTTTTTATTCGACCAATGGTGATAAAGATCGATTTTTCGATCTTGCCACAAGGCATAGGCTTTTTCGCGTGGCATCGGCAGCCCATCGTTTTGCGCCCATATGCCGGCCGAAAATATTCCACCATTTGGCTTGGAAAGTGCCCGTCCTTCCGGCCAAGGAAGGCCGACAAGCACGCCATCTTTGGCGATCAAAATATCTGGCCGATCGCTTCCATGCCAGCCCATTAAAGCCGCGACAACGCCTAAAACTCCAAGCCCCTTCCCCCACCGCGCCATAAAATGATCCAAGCGCATGATGCACTGAATAAAGGTAAGATCCATGCAGCTGGCTTTATCACGAAAGTTACCGCGCTCGCAGGTTGCGCGAAAAAATGCGCCACGGCCAAAATCCATCGAAGGCCAAGATCCACCCCCCAGAGGCCAACAACCTCGGCGCCAAAAGGCATCAACATCATGGCCAATACCGCCGAGGGGGCCACGAGAAAGCCCATAACCGGAAGACTTAGAATATTTGCCAGCAAACCATAATGGCTAACTTGGTTAAAATGCGCCGCCGAAAAAGGCGCCGTGGCCAAACCCGCCACCAATGAGGACAAAACCAGCGAAATCACCGTCATCCGGCGCCAACGCGAAAACGCCGGCAAAGCAGGAATGCGCTGAAACACCGTAACCAGCGCAATCGTGGCGGCAAATGACATTTGAAACCCCGCTGAACTTACATCTTCAGGTCGCCAAGCCAAAATCACCAAAGCCGCAAGAGCAACGCTGTGTAAACTCAAAGCGCGCCGATCGAAAAACACCCCCAGCATCACGATTGATACCATAATAAAGGCGCGTTGCGTTGACACAGCTGCCCCAGAAATCATCACGTAATAAAACCCGATCAAAATCGCAAAACCCGCGGCAATTTTTTTAGCGTTAAAATGCAGGAAGGCATTTGCATTCAATAAGCATAAGCGGCGAAAAACCCCAAACACCACGCCCGTTAACAAAGCCACATGCAGCCCCGAAATTGCTAGTAAATGCGCCAAGTTGCTGCGCCGCAAATCCTGAAGCTGCGCGCGCGTCAGAGAAGATCGGTCGCCCGTAATTATCGCCGCAGCTGGGCCAGATGCTGCCTCGGAGACACCGGCTTTAATCCGCGCAGAAAGCGCCATTCTTCTGTCAAAAAGCCGCGTAAAAATTCCTGATGACGGGCCAGAGGTGATATGCACGCCTTCTCGCGTATAACCCACGGCCCCAAGCCCTCGGAACCAAGCATAACGTAGGAAGTCAAACCCCCCGGGTTCAGACGGAGCCGGAGGTGGCATCAAAAAACCTTTGGTTTTCAAACGCCCCTGCGGCGTTAAAAGCTGTACTGCAGGGCCACCACTGATCGAAAGGCGCACTTTCTGGGGAGTGTTGCTTTTGGAAATGTTTTCCAGTTCCACTTGATCCAGCGTTACTCTTACCGCTCCACTGCGCGCCCGATCGACACATATAATTCGCCCCTCAATCTCTCCGTAAAATCAATAGGTAAGCGTGGGCGACGCGACATAATAAGCCTTTCCGGCCACCGCAAAAAAACCAAGGTAGAACACCGCCAACAAAAGGAAAAACGGCGCCAAGCTGCATGTTTGAAAATGATAGCCCAGATAAAAAACTCCCCCGAGCAACGCCATCGCAACAAATAAATTTGGCGCGGGCTCCTGACGAAGCGACAGGTAACATCCAATCCCACTGGCCAAGGCAACCGGCAGCCAGTAGAACAAAACAACCCGTTGCTTTTCCAGTTCGCATCGCAAAAAATTCTTGAGCGTGAGCATGCTTGTCCTTGCCTCGCAGGATCGCTAGACACGGGTAAAAATTAACGCGGTAGAATTGCGGAAAGGTTAATCTGTAATGTCACAGGTTGTTACGAGAATTGCCCCCTCACCAACGGGATATATGCATATAGGGACGGCGCGCACGGCATTGTTTAACTGGCTTTATGCCCGTGGGCGCGGTGGTAAATTTTTGTTACGCATCGAAGATACGGATCGACAAAGATCAACTCCGCAAGCCAGCGCCGCCATTTTGCGCGGATTAGATTGGTTGGGCTTAGACTATGATGGAGAGGCTATCAGTCAATATGAGCGCGCCGAACGCCATGCCCAGATCGCTTGGCATCTATTAAAGACGGGGCATGCCTATAAGTGCTTTGCGACGCAAGAAGACATAGAAGCCTTTCGGGAAGCGGCGCGCGCCGAAGGACGCTCGACGCTGTTTCAAAGCCCATGGCGCGATATTCCAGCATCAGAGCATCCCGATGCGCCATTTGTTATCCGAATAAAAGCCCCGCGCGATGGCGAGACGCATATCGATGACGAAGTGCAAGGCAAGGTGGTCATTCGCAATAGTCAATTGGATGATATGGTGTTGCTGCGCTCGGATGGTTCACCAGTGTACATGCTTGCGGTCGTGGTAGATGATCATGACATGGGGATCACGCATGTGATCCGCGGCGATGATCATTTAAACAACGCCGCGCGCCAAATGCTGATCTATAAAGCCATGGAATGGCCCCTGCCCATCTACGCCCATATTCCTTTGATTTTTGGAGATGATGGCAAAAAGCTTTCAAAACGTCATGGGGCCACCAGCGTCGAAGAATATCAACAGATGGGATATCCCGCGGTGGCGATGCGCAACTATCTGGCCCGGCTTGGCTGGAGCCATGGGAATGATGAATTTTTTAGCGATGCCGAGGCGCAAGAGTGGTTTGATTTTAAGGGCATAGGCAAATCGCCATCGCGATTTGATTTCAAAAAACTAGAAAATCTTTCAAGCAAACATATTGCAGCTGCTTCAAATGCTGCACTGCTGCAAGATATAACCAATTATCAATCTGCCAACGGCGCTCCGCCATTCACTGACGCGCAGTTACAGGGGCTGGATACGGCCATGTATTGCCTAAAGGAAAGGGCCAAAACACTTCCTGAACTTCTTGAAAAGGCTCGCTTTATTTTACAAACACGCCCGATTTCTATCGATGAGCCCGCGCAGGCAACGCTTGACACTGTGTTCATCGGTATACTCAAATCATTGACGCCGCAGTTGCAAAATGTTACGTGGAGCCGGGAATATTTGGAAACGCTTTTTCACGAATTTGTTGGCTCCTACGGACTCAAATTCGGGCAGCTTGCGGCACCGTTACGGGCTGCACTTGCTGGACGAAAAGCCTCTCCAAGCGTGTATGATATGATGGTTTTGCTGGGTCGCGACGAAACAATAGCGCGAATCAAAGACGCCATAGCAGGAAGATAATTCTGCTCACATTGCGCATAATCAGAAAAAAATGAGGCCATAGTGCCGATGGAAAAAGGAACGAATATGGCTGATACAAAACAAACCGCAGAATTGCGCTTAAACGGTCAAGTGTATCAATTGCCTATTCACCGCCCATCAGCCGGTCCTGATGTGATTGATATTCGCAGCCTTTATAAAGACGCAGGCGTTTTTACCTATGATCCCGGTTTTACCTCAACAGCCAGTTGTGACAGCACCATCACCTTCATTGATGGCGGTGAAGGTCGCCTTGCCTACCGTGGCTATCCAATTGAGCAACTAGCCAATCACAGCAATTTTG
>OZSS01000895.1_pt1 | contig 14249 bp, 17 predicted proteins | sample 1779911 | NCBI WGS metagenome assembly OZSS01 (sample SAMEA2603589, study PRJEB24840) | metagenome | biome: Water; feature: Photic zone; material: Seawater sample | place: Mediterranean Sea | collected 2013-11-12 | depth 10 m | reverse complement strand
ATATTTATACTTTTCATGTGTTTTTCATGTCACTCTTCATGTGTTTTTCATGTCACTCTCTACACTAATTCACACACACACACACAAACTTCTTCACTCTTCATTCATTCTCGTTATATATCCTTTTTCTAAAAAAAAGGTGAAAAAAAATGTCACTACTACTACCTCACATAAGACAAAACAATATTTTTTTTCCTTTCTCTCTACCTAGTCACACTCAGTTCCGAAACAAACAAAAACAAGAGTCGTACACATACACATGATGAGACATATAAAAGACACACAGGACAATTTCACTTCTTATCTTCTCCGAGATCTTCCAACAATCGTACGCAACTTCGATGTTGAACATCAAGAATTCGTTGTGCTTCTCCAAGTCCAGACACTTGTGACAATTTGAACGCAATCATCAATGTCGAGACAATAAGTGAGAACAAAACGATGGTTCGGACTCCTCCAGTCTCATCGCATCCTCCTTCTGTGATCAACATAATATTCAGAACTCCCATAGGAATATCCTCAATAATAAGAAGACCAAAAAGGGCGATGATTCGATTCATTTGACTCTCCGCAACGTTACACTCGTGTGCGCATTCTACGAATCTCAATTTCTTCTCAAACACAGTACTTCCCTGTGCACGTTTGAGTGTTTTCTCAGCCTCCTCCTCAGCTGCTTTCTCTCTGTCAGATTCTTTCGGTGAGATTTTCCTGCCCGAACTCTTTCTTGTTTTCAATCTCGTGGCTTTCAACTTCTTCTCTCTCTTCACGACCTGAGTCTTGAGCAATGCGTAGTTCTCTTGTGTCGCATGATTGAAGAGTCGAATGAGATAGATTGCGTTCACGAGAACGTGTCCCGCGAAAACGACCTGTGTTCGAGCACGAAGTGCGAGTTTAGTATTCGTTTGTGTTTGAGTACGTTGGTGTTTGAGTACGTTGGTGTTTGAGTACGAAGTGCGAGTTAAGTATTCGTATTCGAGTGTGTATTTGAGCGTTGGTGTTCGAGTGACGTGAAAAACACATGAAGAGTGACATGAAAAACACATGAAGAGTGACATGAAAAACACATGAAAAGTATAAATATTGAACAAGCGCTCGAACACAAGCGCTCGAACACTGACTACGTACGAAACCAGCACCGATGAAGAAGCAGTACCAGACAAGCAATCGATCTTTCAGGTCTTGATCGTCCGTGTTGATGATGACGAAAAGCACGATGACATCTGAAACAATATCAGTAAGCTCGAAAGCAAGACTGACGATCAAGATAAAGGTTCGTTTCATCATTTTCATCAACGTTTCCACTGTGTTCTCTGTTCGCATCGCGACACAGAACGCAATACCAGTTGCAAGTACTGCACCAATCGGAATAATGATGAATTGAAGATACGCAGCTGTATTGTCCTCGACATCATCGGGTCTCTGGGTTTGTCCAGTGTTGAAGAGAATTTCCTCATCCTGAAGCAACGAGAATAGAGTGGGTTCAAAACTCTGCGTTTCCGTGTTGTACTGTGAGAGATACTTTGCAGCTCCCTCATCGTGTGCTCTCCAGTTTCGTACTTCGTACCTGTTGGTTTGGTGTTCGAGTGGGTGGGTTGGTGAGTGGGTGGGTGAGGTGAGTCAGGTGAGTGGGTAAGTCAGACGAGTGAGTGAGTGATACGATGACACCACGCTCGAACACCACGCTCGAAGAACCTACGTCACGATACGATCCTTGGTAACGTTCTCAAAGTGAAGACTTCCCGTGAGTCCAGCAACGTTCTGAGAGGTCAAAGAGAAGAGTCGATCCTTGAGTGCGGTGGTGCAAGGTGTAGTGGCAACACATGACTCGTTGTATTCCACGGAAAGTCCATTTGCCGACGTAACACACGGATTGTCATTCAAATTTTGGCATATCGTTTTGCCCTCCTCGAAAAGAGAATGCGCAGCATGTGCATATGCCAGAACACCATCGACTTGATACGAACCGTACAAAATGTTCGCGAGATCGTAATCAGCCAAGGTGTACTTGGAGAGATCACCGCCTCTACCATCAAGAGGGTCGTCGCATCCAGCCGTGTCACATACGTCCAAGGATCTCCAGTACGCGTTGTACTCGTCGTACACAGCTCCACCACCAAGATAAGGCTGTACTCCGATCAATCCTTTGATGACAGAGTTGTAGAGCTCATCTTGATCGTTGGCACTGGGATAGTTGAACTCCGCAGTGTTGATGACCCACTGTACAGCATCTCCATGCGTCATGCCAAGATCGGAAGCACCTTGAAATGCCAAATGAAAGTCTCCGGCGGTAAGAAACGCGACGACGACTTTCGCTCCCGAATCCTTGATTTGCTTCATCGCAGATTTTGCAGTCTCAGCGGTACCTGTTGTTCGAGTGTTATTGTTTGTTTGTGTGTGTGTGTGTGTGTTTAGTCGGATCACAAGAGTCGGTGATTTATGTATCTCAAAAAGAGTCCCTCCCGCTCGCGCTCCCGAACTCTTATAGTAAACTTACCGGGAAAGGGAAACTCCGCACTTGTGACAATCTCCAAACCAATTGCCATAGCAGAAGTCTCAAAAGCATTGATTGCTTGAGAAGCAAAATCATCCTGAGTACACAAAGTTGCAACTTTCGTCCAACCCAGATCTTGAATCGCGCGAGCCATGGCGGGTACCATATTGGCGTCGGGAGCAACTACTCTCATGAAATGATCGTAGGTGGACTTATCACTGAGCTGACTGTTTGTAGAACCCGCAGAAATTTGAGGAATTCTCATGTAAGAAGATACAGTTCCGATGGGTTTACTGCAGGAGGAGTGAAATCCACCCAACAATCCGTCGGCTCCCTCGAGCATGGCTCGAGCTCCTTCCATGGTCGCCGTACCGGCATCTCCCAACGTATCGTAATGCTGTTTTGAAATTGTGTGATGAGTGATACATGAAAAAAAAAATCTTTTAAAAAGAACGTACTTTAAGAACAATCGTGGTGTTTGGAAGAAGGTTTGGATCGGCGTTGATCTTGGCAGCAGCCATTCTGGCAATCGAGTGAAGTGCGTATCCGGACTCACCCAGAGTACAAGGTGTGGGACATGTGGCAATAGCATGGGAACGACGTTAATGTCAAACGAGGAGGAGCAGTTCATGTGGAATCTCGCATTTTTCTTCACAATAAAGCATCGTGGAGCTGCATTCAAAGCGTACTACGCAATCCGTTCGTTCATCACTTTTCACGGCATTTTCATGGGAGTTGGATATGACCAAGGTGAGGACGTATTTGGAAAGAGGAGGATGATGCTCCTTGGTAATGGTGTGCGTGTCTTTGTGAAATATAAGACTTGGGTGTGTGTGTGTGTATTGACTTAAATAAGAAAAACAAACAAACTGAAGCATTCGTGCACTGTGACTCCATACTTCCCCATCTCTCTCTCTCAAACTCTTTTCTCCATCACACCGACAAGCAGCCAACAACACACAACACACAACAACGAACGACTCACACACATCCTCACAGCATCCTCCTCAAAATCCGTTTCACAACAAAAAATTCTCCTACAACACGAAAGATATGTCTCTCAAACTCTTTGCCATGCCGATAAGTCAACCAGCTCGTGCTGTGATATGGCTGCTTGAATGGAAAGGTGTAGATTATGAGACGGTGAACACGATGCCAGGTGGAAGAAAGGCCAATGGTACGAAGCATCCTTCGTTCTTGAAAAAGTTTCCGATGGTACGTGTCGTTCGACGCTCTCGATGTTCGATTGAAACATACAGACAAACATACACAGGGTACGGTACCGAGCATGTCCATTGGAGAGGTAAACATATCGGAGAGTCATGCGATAATGACATTTTTGTCTGAAAAGTATGGTTGGGACGACGCGTATCCGAAGAATTTGACGGAAAGATCTCGAATCAACGAGTATCTTCATTGGCATCATCGAAACACACGAGAGATCACGCTGGGATTGTTTGCTCCGATCATGAGACCGGACATCAAGTTCACTGAGAGTCAAATCAAAGCGAGTACGAAAGCAGTGGAGAAAGTGCTGAGCTTTATCGAAGCCAAGTTGAAGACACGAAGAAATTGGTTATGCACGGACTCGTCTCCAAGCATTGCAGATCTCGCGGCGTATTGTGAGATCGGTCAGTGTCAAAAAATGTACTGTGATTTGATTGATTTTTCTCCGTATCCGAACGTTCGTCGATGGATGTCAAAATGTGAGACGATACCTGGGTATGAGTCTGCGCATGCGATGTTGAAAGCGATGTCCCCTCGGATTCGCAAGAGAGTTCAGAAGCAGAAGAGTCGTTTGTAACAGAGGAGAAAGAGAGACATTGCTTCTTATTCTCCATTGCTATTGTTGTAATTTACAATATTACCCAATTCAAAACCCTCTACTTCAACAAAAAATATAAATATCACTCACCTCCCCTCTGCTTCAACAATGCATCCGGTACAATGATCGAACCCAAACCAACAACATTACCTGAATCCATCAAGACTCCTCTCATGACATGAAAGGCATGAGCCAAGGACTGTCTTACTTTGCTGATGTCCCAAGAATTCTTTCCGACATCACTTTGAGTTTCATCGGGATTCTCCACACTGAACAAGGACGGTCTTCGAGCGACCACAAAATCTGATCGCTTACGTTGAAAGGAACCTCCATCTCGTAACACGAGTGTCACCGCTGCTGCGTTCATCTCCTTTCCGTAAAGTTGAAGAAGTCCCATCAAATGTGTGCCCAAATCAATGTCACGATTCAATTCCTCACCGTACTTTCGAACTCGATACTGCAAGTATCCGATCACAAGAAGTGTGACCAGGAAAGATCCGAAACCACCCTGATACGTCTCGTTCAGATTTCGTTGAGAGAGAAAATATTTCAGTACCAAAATCAAGGGTCTGGCACAAGGATACTTTTTCAGCGATTCCTTCACGTACGTTGCCGTGCGAAGTCCGCTGTCCTGTTCGAAACAAATATCTACATTCAGTCCGGTCATTATATCTTTGAATTTAATGATGGGTACCTGTGTTGTTGTTGTTGTTGTTAGTTTCGTACAATTCACAGTACAGAAAAGTGAAGTGAACATACCCTTGCATGCTTGATCTCCTCCATGTCTGCGATACCTCCCAACTGTCGTAACGTCTCACTCAAGAGATCAAACGCAGTACTACGATTCGTTTTTTGTGAGAAAAATACACACATATCAACATCACTACCCGGAAGACACAGATTTGTAACTGAGGAACCAAAGACGCAAAGCGTCGAACCCGGAAAGAGTCTCGAGGTCACGTCTCGAATACGAGTCTCGATCAGAACTCGATCGGACGCTTCGTTCGATGTGGGAGAGATGAACTTGGTAAACTGTACAATATCATTATGAAGACGAAGAATGGGTGGAAGAGATCGATCAATTGACGTGTTCCACGGCGTTCTCGAATCTTTCCACTGAGGCGACGATACCGCGTTTTCGTTCTTCTCCTCCTCGTCCTCGTCGAATATCGAAATGAAAGAATCATCCTCCTCATTCTCTTCACTCACATCCTCATTCTCATTCTCCATCTTACCCTTGTCTGCATTCCACTTCATTCCCTTGAACTTTTTCCTTCTTGCCTCCGCTCTGGACTCGCTCTTCTTACGACGTTTACGTTTTCGAGGACGTTTTCGTTGATTCTCTTCATTTTTCTTCGGTTGATTTGAACGTTTCCTCTTCTTTCCATTGTGATTCTGTGGAATTGGAGATGATTTCCCGCTTTTACCCTTATTCTTCTTCTTATTCTTCTTTGGCATTCTCTCTCTCTCTCTCTCTCTTCTCTTCTCTGTCGGACTGTGTGTGACCGATTTGCGTGAATTTTTGAGTCGAGGACGTTTTCGTTGATTCTCTTCATTTTTCTTCGTTTGATTTGAACGTTTCCTCTTCTTTCCACCATGATTCTGTTGTGGAGATAATTTTCCGTTTTTACCCTTATTCTTATTTTTCTTCTTCTTTGGCATTCTCTCTCTCTCTCTCTCTCTCTCTCTGTCGGACTGTGTGACCGATTTGCGTGTTAATTTTGGAGTCGGAGAGATGATGTGTGAGGATTGATGAAAATGTATGTGTTTGTTGTTGTTTATGTATGATGATGCGGTTGTTGTGTGCAGAAGAAGAGGGAAATGGGAGAAGTTCTTCTTTTGATATTACAAATTGAAATTCTCTGTGTGCATGTTTCCTGGTGTGTGTGTGTGTGGAGAGAAGATGAGAGAGAGTGATATTTTGGTATATTGCTGCTGCTCCTGCTGATGCTTGTGAATGTACTGTACTCCTCTCACTTCACCTTAAAAATAAACACATCAGAAAAACACACCACACACCCACCACTCAAAACCCTCCCTTCCCCTTCCTCTCCCCCTCACACTTACATATCACCGAGCTTCAATTCCATCACATACTTCTCTCAAGTCCGTTCAATTTTGGTTGTCTCATCACTCATCATTTTTTTTCGAAATTCGAAAAGAGAGAGAGAGAGAGTAGAGATGTCGAGACGCAGCACTCGAGGAGTCCAAAACAAAAATTCTCAAAATTTCGGACATATGAAGACATACAAATCCGTATTCACATTTCAAGAGTGTAAAGGTACGTTTTTTCAATTTTTTCAAAACGCGAAAAATCCAACTCGAAACACGTCGACGTCGACACAGACACGATACGAAACCTTCTTCCCAAATTGGATCGTCCTACAATGATTGATGTGATATTAGCAGTCCAAAAGTCATCTATATATCCAAATCATCATGTCTTGCGTAATGAGGAAGCGTATTTGATCAAAAAGGCGACGTGCGAGATTTTGGACGACGCCAAGATTCCGCCCACGAGAAAGGAACTGAAAATGGTGAAAAAGGTGTTGAGCATTTCGGATGAGATGAGAGCTTTGATGAAACGAAAGCAGGATGAGCTTGTGAAGAAATTTTGTACCAAGTGTGGTTCGAAACGAAAAGCTGTACCGTACGGAAAGGACAGAGTAAAATTCATTTGTTCCAAGCGCTGTAAACGTAAGTCTTTACCATCAGTCGATTGATAACACAACTCAATCTCAAACAACACTCAGGTAACGCAGAAAAACCCGATCGTCGATTTTGTGCAAAAAGTGGAATCGAACGTCCTCTCGAGGGATTGTGTCGTTGTGCGATTTGTGTTCAGAAAAATGAAACGAAATGGAAAGAGAACGTTGATAAATGGAGAGTTGGAGATGACAAGAAGAAGGAGAAGAAAAAGAAGAAGAAGAGCAAGAAGAAGAAGAAGAAGAAGACGACCACAACGACCACAAAACCAACGAAACCAATCAAGAGAAGGATGCCGACATCGTTCAAAACGATTTCAACAAAGAGATTTAAAAAGAAAGAACCTTCCTCCATGGATGACGTAGTGGACGATTCACCTGAAGGACTTCCCGAGGGATGGAAAGTCATCATACGTTTTCGAGGAAAACGTGATGGAAAAGCAAAGGGAAAATATAAACTCTACGTCTCACCTTGTGGACAGGTTTGTCGATCTCTTGTGGAGGTTCAGAACTTTCTTGATAGTACGATTAGCGATAACACGACAATGGTGAAGAAGAAGATCACGACGATTTCGACGAAAACAGTTCGGAAAAGGAAACAACGTGAAGTGACATCGACAAATTCATCAGGCTCCGCTTCATCTTCACCGAGTTCACAACAATATCAAGAAGAAGAAGAGGAGGAGGAGGAGATGCAGTCAACAAAGCCACCAGAGAATAGTGTCGCATGGTTCCGTGTTGCCATACCAAAACGTGCGGGTGGTCCTGGTGATAAGTTTCGAATTCGAATTCCCGGAAAGGAAAGCATTCTCACTTCTATTATTCCAGCGGGTAAGACAGCAGGTGATCTTGTTTACATCGACACTTCATCTGTTGAGCAGGATGCTGATTCTGGTGCGATGATGGTCATGTCGTACAGTGAGATTCCGACCGGTTATTAATTTTTTCTGTCGTTTGTTTGTCTGTTTGTTTGTTGTTGTTGTTTTTGTGTGTGTCACACTCATCACCGTTTATAACAATAGCATTCATTTATGAACCGTATATAATCATTCTTATCATCACCATCATCAACTTATAATACTCTACGTCGCATTATCAATAAAACCTTACCGTTTGCTCATTCAGCAACAGCAATAACGACAACCCAAGTCGAAAGCAGCATGAAATAACACAACGAAGAGAGACGTTTCATTTTTCGAGTTTCCAGGAACGAAGAATTAGGACAGCACAATAGAAAGTGTGTGTGTGTGTGAGAGAGAGAGAGAGAGAGAGAGAGAGATTTCCATTCCTTCTTCTTCTCTTTGAATTCATCATCATCATCACAACACATTTCTCATTCTACAACCAGTCAATCATCACTGTTGTAGATTGTGATAGATAGAGAAAGAGAGATCGAAGAACGTTTGACGTAACGAACGTTCGACCGATTCGAAAAATGTTGGAAAGTTTCTTCGAGGAGTCTCGACGACTGTTCAAACTAGGAGGACCCGTGGTGTTGACATACCTGGCTTTGTTTACATTACCTCTCGTTACTGTGATCTTTGTGGGTCAGAGAATGACGAGAATGGATCTAGCCGGAGTCGTACGTATTCAAAGAATCTTCGTCGTCTAACATACGTCTAACATACACTTCGTCCACAGGCACTCGGTCATCTCACATTCAACGTCACAGGTAGTAGTGTGATGATTGGACTTCTCTCAGGTCTGGATACGTTGAGTGCCGTTGCGTACGGTGCGAAACGATACGCGGACTTGTCGTTACTTCTGGTTCGCGCTCTTCTGGTGTGCTTCGTGGCATTTCTTTTCGTCGCGGTGTTATGGTTATGTGGAATCAAATCCTTACTTCATATTTTGAGACAAGAGGATGATGTGGCAACTCTTGCGGAACGATACACACGACTCATGTTAGCTGGTTTCGTTCCCTTTACGATCTTCGAGGCATTGAGAAGGTTCCTGCAGACTCAAAACGTCGTACGACCGATGCTGTATGTTGCACTCACAGTGATTCCACCACACATTCTGTTTTGTTACATCTTTGTGGGTAGTCAGGGTATCGCTGGATTCGATGGTGCAGCACTTTCAAACAGTCTCTCGTACTGGTTGGAACTCATACTACTCGTTTCGTACATTGTGTACTTCAAACCTCATCATCCGGAAAGTCTTCCTAATTTTATTTGTTCCTCCTCTTCATCCTCCTCCTCCTCCAAGCAAACCAAAGGATTTGCCAGAATCGAGAATAAGACTGATGATGATGATGAAGAGATGGTTCAGGAACAACAACAAAATAGAACAATGCTTCAACTCTGTATGGATGCACTCGATTGGAACGGTATTAAAGATTTTGTTCGATTGGGATGTCCCGGGCTTGTGATGTTGTGTCTCGAGTGGTGGTCCTTCGAAGTCTTGGCACTAGCAGCTGGATACATGTCCACAGCGGCTTTGGCAGCACACACGATTCTCGCACAGATTGTTCCTCTAGCATTCATGGTACCACTTGGAATCGGCACTGCGGTATCTGTACGAATAGGAAATGAGTTGGGTGCTGGACGTGCATCGGAGGCTAGATATTCAGCCTTTGTCTGTGTCGTCATTACAATACTATTTAGTTTGTTCACTTCGATTGTGTTTGGTGTTTTCGCACGTCCGATCACGAGTGTCTTCTCCTCTGATAGTGATGTTGTGGATCTTTCTACCCGAACCTCTCCGATTGTCGCTGCGTTCATGGTTTTGGATTATTTTCAGGTACTTTTCATCTATTTCTTTCTCTTGTCTCTCACTCGAACCCAAAACTCCAACCCAAACAGGGAGTGTCACAAGGAATCGCAAGAGGTGCGGGAATGCAAAATTATGGTGCCGTGATCGTACTTCTTGGATCATGGTTCGTGGGCATACCTCTGGGTTTCACATTCGGTTTGGTAAAGGACGCTTCGGAAAGCTTGGGTATGTCTCAAAATCCAACTCTCGAGGATGACGAGGATGCACATGGTGGTAGTTTGTTTGGTCTGTGGAGTGGAATTTTCGTCGGATACGTCGTGATTTGTTCTTTGTTTGCTAGGACATTCATCAAAATCGATTGGAATTCATTGTGTCTGAAAAATGCTTCCAAAGACAACACAAGCAGTGAAAATAATGATGAAGTCGAAATGTCACTCGTTGCAGCATGATAACACCATCCTATTAAATATAATACTCGTAATATTATTTTAAGTGGAAGAAGACGCACGAAACTTCCTCAACTTTTCCTCAAACACTTCCAGTGAAGTCTTCATCAAAGCGTTCTCCTTTGTCAAACTTCTGATCGAGGATTCAATCGTCTTGTTCCGTTTCACTTGCACGAGACTCAGCTCTGCAATCACTTTTTTCAACTCCTTCAACTCTTCCGCATTCACAGCGTCTTCGGGAGATGCAAGCATGGCTTTCAAGTTCGAACGTTCAGAATCGTTGGTTTCTATTATATTCATCATTTTCTTCTCTTTCTTGACTCTTCTCTTTCTTCTCTTTCTCATTTTCTTTTTCATCTCATCCTCCTCGTCATCGATCTTCTCCTCATCCCCTTCCTCCGACACGATCGAGTTCTTTTCTGCGGATGAGACTAAATGTTCGATACTGTACAAGTACATTTCCTCGCATTGTTTCTCGTATCTATTATGATGATTTTTGTTGTGTGAGATAGGATTTTAGAGAGAGAGAGAGAGAGAGGAATAATTGACATTCTCGCGCTTCGCGCTCGAACATTACGTACAACGCAACGAGCTTCCTATTTCGAGGCTTGCGTAACTCCTTCTCGTCCTCAGAGATAATACCGAGTACAGCAGTCTTGAGACGTTCAAGATTCAACCACTCTGCACGTCTCGCATCGTACTTTCGAGTAAAGCTCTTTTGCCAGATCTCGAGTCTCGGTACCTGTGTTCGAGCGCGAAGCGCGAGATAAGTTTTCGTCATAATTGAGCTTGCATTCGAGCGTTGATTTTTGAGTGATATTCTTCCGGTATGAGTGAGCGATACAAGTGATATTCTTGTCATTTGAGTGACATAGTAGAAACGTGATAAAGAGAAATGATTGAAATTCTCGCGCTTCGCGCTCGAACACCACCGCTCGAACACCACGTACGATCTCATCCTCGGAGAGACGATCGGAGTTGATCCAATAACTAAAGAGAATGTCGCGAAGCGAGATATAGACTTTGTCTAACTCTGATATGTGCTTCCTCAATCTCAGGAAATCTCGTGTTCTCTCACGATTACTACTCTTGCGTTCATGAACGACACGTATCCATACTTCCACAAAAAATGCCAGACCGATGTTTAAAATGATCATGTTGAACATGAAGAAACACACAATCACAAACATTGGTGCGAACACGGGAAACTCTCGAACAATGGACATGACACTCGTGTCCCCTCCGATCTGTTTCCATTGTGTCGAGAACGCGTTGGCGAACGTTTTGAAATCCATGCTGTGATCTCCGAAAAGGTACATTCCAGCGAATGACGTGATGAGTACGAGTACCTGTCGTTCTGTGTTAGAGAGAGATACGTAGAGAGACAAACACAAAAACACGTACAAGAACAAGAAGAAGAAACGTCGTCATGGAACTCAAGGCCTTCAAAATAGCCTTGACAATCTCATGTACAGCATCAAGCAACGCGGAGAACATGAGAATACGAAAGAATACGAGTATGTTCGCAACGACTAAAAGGATTTGCATGATTTCGTGCCAATCTAAAATCTGTCCAAACTCCATAGGATAGCTCGAGACATTACCGCTCATACTCTCTCTGACCTTGTCTGACATGGACGTGTCGAAATACAAGTACAAGTACACACACATCGAAGACGAGACGTAAAGAAAAATGATTATATCAAGGAATGACTCGAAAATCTTTCCAGCTCCACCCATGTGTTTCACAATACCTTTCGGATCGTTCTGTGCTACGAACAGTTTTCTCAACGTCGCAAAGGTACCCACAAGACCTCCGATCAACGAGAACACGGAGAACACGACTGCTACGAGCTCGTTCGTGTTGTACTCTGGAAAGATCCGAGCACTCTGAACGTACGAGAACACAGAGATTTCACCACCGAATCCGATTTCCATCGTGAAGAAGCTGCGTCCGAACAGTCTAAGCGAAGGACTGTATGTATATATAGATGTGGAAATCATTCCGAGGTCGCTTTTTCCGTATCTGTATTTGTGTGTATGTTTGTGTTCGAGTAGGGAGTGGGTGGGAGTGAGTGAGTGAGTGAGCGAATGGGTGATGTGATCGAAATTCTCGCGCTTCGCGCTCGAACACCACGCTCGAATACTTACGTTCCACTGTCCGCGTAATCTACAATGTACGGATCTAAATAACTTCGAAGCTCATTGTAAGTCACAGAAGTACTCGCTGAGGTGTCGGTACACGACGTGGAAATACTTTGATTTGTCGCGTGAAATTCAAAAGGTATGAGGAATCCAGAACCATCGTATCGTTCGCGAAGAAGACCTCTTGTTGATCCGATAGCCAATGCGTTCTTGTCGTACCAAGTATGCGAGGACTCGTAGGAAGTACCTCTTCCCAGAACCAAACAGTTCTCGTACTGAGAACCTCGAAAACATCCATGAGACAAAGACAGGGCACTCGAAACAGAACTTGGTATGGAACAATCGCCGTTCTCGGGAATACGTTGAGATCGAAGATGTACACCCCAAAGTAGGATATGAGAATTGTCCAATATACGATCGTCGTGAACCAACACCGTGTTCTTCACCGTGTCGAAGAACCAAGACACATACTCATCCTTCGTCTTCAACATATCAAAATTCAACACATGATACTGATACAAACTGTCCTGAAAATACTCTCTTGAAAACGTACGTTGAATCGAATTCGCGTACTGATATCTCTCGTTCGCCTGTGGTTCGAGCGTTACGTAAGTGTGCATAATTGCTTGAGTGAGCGTGTGAAGTAGTATATGAATAACTAGATCTAGAGGGCTACTGTACTAATACATATATGTGGTATGAATGTCGCTTTTATTGAAGAGATGTGAGTATGAATGCGGATTGAAAAATACGTACGTGTACCGCCAGAGCGCAAGTCACGCAAACGCTCACGATGAAAATCACATATCCACAGAACGAGACCAATTTCTCCTCCAATCTACGCTTTCTCTCCATAGACTTTAGAAAATCTGAATATTTGATCCATGACGTACGTAACGTACGTCTCTCAGCACTTGGAAGACCTTCCATCGTCTTCTCTATGAAATAAATCTTCAGAAAAAAATATCGTTTTGAAAATCCACGTTTTGTTGTGTGAGATGATGTGATGGAAAAACGGCTTTTTGTGTGTGGAAGATGGTGTGTTTGTTTTGTTTTGTTGGTGGCGGTGGTCTGCTTCGTGTTCATGTATATATAACGATGATAATGCATTCTAGAGATATCATAATTCTATCTATCTATAAGCATGCCCAAAGCACATTCTATAAATTCTCTCTTCATTCATTCATTAATTGACGACGCACACAAAATGCACGTGCGGACAGGAAGGCACTAGAGTTCAAAAGTTTGCGAATTCATCGTAATATTCATCGTTTTTTACTCCAAAAACACACACACTATCCACACGAAAAAGACATCTATAGAATCCAAAAATCGACGCACGTGCGGTCACAGGGTGCCAGCGTGAGGTTTCAAACTGGGAAACGCAAGAATTTTCTCAAGAAGGTGAGTTTTCTTCCTCTCTCTCTCTCTCTCTCTCCCTCTCTCTACATCACACAAAAATATCTCAAAACTTCTCAAAAATCTTATACAAAGTGTGAGAAGACTCAGATCACATGATTTTCATGATTTTATGAATTTTTATGAAAAACGTTTTCGAGAACGAAACTTTCGTCTTCTCTTGATTTCGAATAAGACAGGATTCATCCTCACTCATCCATCATATCTTCAATAAAATTGTACTTTACACCTTTATGCATATTTCTACATGTTTAGAAAGTTTCAATATGAGAGATACGCGACTCTCAAACCACAAAGAACGAAAACGAACCTCCGAGAGCACTCGCCTAAAGTCTCAACCGACGCGCGTCCACTCATAAATGTCCCCACGCTCTTTCTCTTTCTCCTCTGAACGTTTGCTAAAATTTCATCTAAAACTAAATCTCAAACATACAGAATATTTTGTACATGGCAAAAGAAGAAACAAGAAAGATAAGTCCGGAGACGGACGAGATCACGGTGAA
>OZSS01000891.1_pt1 | contig 14273 bp, 11 predicted proteins | sample 1779911 | NCBI WGS metagenome assembly OZSS01 (sample SAMEA2603589, study PRJEB24840) | metagenome | biome: Water; feature: Photic zone; material: Seawater sample | place: Mediterranean Sea | collected 2013-11-12 | depth 10 m | reverse complement strand
CTTATCATTGCAGAAGGTCAGGTCATTGACGAGGAACACATCACTATTTTAGATTCTCTGCGCTACGCTTATTCTCTTCAAAGAGAAGAAAATAATGCCTCACTTTGGATTATCATTGGGTATGGCGTTTTGATAATCATTATTTTTTCACTGCTATTAATGTTTTTGAAAAAATACAGACCTGAGATTTATTCAAGCAATAAGCAACTGAGTTTTATTTTATTTAATGTTCTTTTAATTATTGCCCTAACCACATTATTAATAGATTTTAATGTAGCCTATATTTTTTGTGTTCCATTTTGCATTTTGCCTCTTATCATAAAATCATTTTTTGACGCTCGATTAGGGCTTTTCACTCATGTGTTGATGATTTTGCTCATTGGCTTTATTATTCCCAATGCCTTTGAATTTATTTTCCTTCAAGTTGTGGCTGGTATTGTCACTTTACAAACAACAAATCAATTGCATAAGCGTGCTAATTTATTTTTTTCTGTTGGTCAAATTGTATTGGTCTATATTTTAGCATTTGTTGCCTTCACCCTTATTCAAGAAGGTAGTTTTTGGGAAATTGATATAAGGGTTATTGGCCTATTATTACTTAATGGTTTGCTCACATTATTTGTGCAGCCGCTGATTTATATTTTTGAAAAATTGTTTGGCCTCACTTCTGATGTGTCTCTTTTAGAGCTTACAGACACAAATTCTACTCTATTAAAAAAATTAGCAGATCAGGCTCCAGGCACTTTTCACCATGCTTTGCAAGTGGCAAATTTATCTGAAGCAGCTGCTAACGAAATAGGAGCTAATGCACTGTTGGTTCGTGTTGGTGCACTTTATCATGACATCGGAAAGATGAAAAATCCAAATTATTTCTCAGAAAATCAAACGGCTAAGATTTCTCCACACGATGAAATTGCTCCAGAAGAAAGTGCAGCAATTATTATTGATCATGTTTATCAAGGTATTGAAATAGCCAAAAAATTTAAATTGCCTGAGCGAGTGATTGATTTTATCAAAACCCATCACGGAACAACAACAGTTTATTATTTTCTAAAAAAAGCTGAAGAAACATCGAAAACCCCTCCTGAGGTGGCTAAATTTACTTATCCAGGCCCCAAACCCTTTTCAAAAGAAACAGCTCTTTTGATGATGGCAGATGCCGTTGAGGCGGCATCAAAAAGTCTGCGTAACCCCGATGTTGAACAAATAAAACTATTTGTTGAGCGAATCATATCTGGTCAAATGGAACAACAACAATTTCATGAATCTGACATCACATTAGCAGAAATTGAAACAGTAAAAGAGGTCTTGTTTAAGAAATTAATAAACATCTATCAACTAAGGATAGAATATCCAAAATAAATATTGTTTTTTTAAACGGATAATTTACTTTTGCATACCCTTTAGGAGAGGTGCCAGAGTGGTAATGGAGCAGATTGCTAATCTGTCAACGGGAAACCGTTGCCAGGGTTCGAATCCCTGTCTCTCCGCCATAGTAATCCCTATTACATCTGAAGTCAATGTTTTAGGGATTTTTACTTTTATTATTGTATGGTATTTGTACGGTAAATTGATTTTAAAACCCTAAAACTTCTCAAGCACTACTTATCCAATCACAAGGGCATGGGTTTTAGAAAACGGTTTTTCTATTGAAACATGGGGATGGGATTTGATATGTAATACTTTAGTTTCCTAATAGATCCTATTACCAACTTTTAAGGGAATATTGTATAGAGTATTTTTGAGCAGGTGAAGAAAGTCAGTTTTTATCAAAAAACGCTAAAAAATGATCAAAAATTCTAAAAAATGACCAAAAAATGATATAAAAAGGGAAAAAATGATCAAAAACATTGAGATTATATTTTTTAATACCTTTATCAAATAAAACATCCACTCTAGTAGACGGTTTTTTGTTTTAATGCACTTTAGCTAAAGTTGTTTATGTCAGTGATCTTATTTTTCTTTTTTGGAGCATCATCAAGCAAAGTTTGAGTTGGTAACATTTAAAATTGGTTAGATTATTTTCTGTTTCCAATATAATTCAAACTTCCTTTTTTTGTAGAAATTTATTCTTCAAGCTATGCTCATAACTAGTCAACAAAGTCTACTTTGAATGACCAAAAATATTCTTATCAAACGCGGGTCTAATTATTCTTCTTTTTTTAGATCATCGAGAAGAAAAATAAGTAATTTAAACAAACTTTTATTTTAGCAGATTCTTAAAAAGGAAATTACTCAACAACATACAACTCAATACAGATGAAACCAAAATATTTTATTTCACTTATGCTAATAATTGTCTTTTCTTCATGTGAATCGGTTCATAAGAAGAAAAACTCAGTTTTAAACTTCATCATCTTTATTGCAGACGATATAAGTTGGGATGATTTTGGTTGCTATGGAAATGAATTTGTACAGACACCCAATATAGATCAATTAGCTACTGAAGGAATGATCTTTAAAAATATGTATTTGACAACAAGTTCTTGTAGTCCAAGCAGAAACTCCATCATCACAGGAAGATATCCTCATAACACTGGTGCACCCGAACTGCATTCTGAGCCCCCTATGGAAATGAAAACCTTTATAAAAGAACTTAAAGACAACGGCTATTTTACTGTTTCATCTGGTAAATTTCATTTAGGGGAATATGCAAGGTCTAGTTTTGATATAATTCATGAAAATAAAAATGAAACTGGACTAGGGGGAGAGTCCAAATGGGTGAGTACAATAGAAAACCGCCCTATGGACAAGCCTTTTTTTTTATGGTATGCCTCTCACGATGCACATAGAGATTGGGAAAAAAATAAATTCACAGGCGCTCATAACCCTAACACCATAGTCCCTCCAAATTATTTGGTGAATGATTTACCCACAAGAAACGATTTAGCCAATTATTTTGATGAAATAAAGCGATTTGATTTTTCTATAGGAAAGGTCATAGAAACCCTAAAAGATCAAAAAGTTTATGACAACACTATGATAATTGTTATGGCTGACAATGGGCGCCCCTTTCCCCACAGTAAAACAAGATTAAATGATCAAGGGATAAAAACGCCTTTTATTGTGGTCAACAATAAATTGAATGTGAAAGGAATAACAAAAAGTTTGGTCAGTTCAATAGATATAGCGCCTACTATTCTTGAGCTAGCCAACCAAAAAAAGGGTTCGACCTATCAAGGTAGAAGTTTTAAAAAAATATTATTGAACCCTGATATACCATTTAGGAATTATGTTTTTGCTGAACATAATTGGCATGATTTCGAATCGTATGAGCGAATGGTTAGAAGTGAGCAATTTATGTATATCGAAAATAAAAGAAACCAGTTTGCCCAGCGTGGACCCCTAGACGCAATAAATAGCGATTCCTATGCGAGTCTTTTAGAGCAGCTTGACTCAGGAGGAATTTCAGAAATACAAAAGGAAATTTTTATTAGCCCCCGTGAAAAAGAAGAATTTTATGAAATAGACAAAGATATTTTTCAAAGGAAAAATCTCATTCATAATCAGTCCTATAGCAATGAAATTAATCAATTAAAGAACGTTTTAGCACAGTGGAAAAAAGAAACTGGAGATACTGAACCAAAACAAATAACCAAAGATTGGTATGAAAGAAGACCAGGGCCAAAAGCTAAAATAAAAGTGGTTGAAAATGACTTGCCAAAAGGAGGTAAATATTCATTGACGACCCCCTTTTATGGAAAAAGAGGCGAATTACCAGGCGCTTCGAAAAAGGCTACAAAAATAAACAACAAAGGCCCCTTTTAATTTTGACTAATTGAAAACAAACTCAACAAAAATGAATCGAATTTTTTTATTAATATCTCTATTAGCAACCGCCTTGTATTCCCAGCCAGATGAAAAGCCATCTAAAATGAATGTGCTTTTTATTGTGGCAGATGATATGAATTGTGACATTGGCGCCTATGGGAATAAAAAAGTGCTAACTCCTAACATTGACAAACTAGCAAAACAAGGCGTATTGTTTGGGAACGCCCATAATCAATACCCTTGGTGTGGACCTTCTAGAGCTTCTTTTATGACAGGTATGTATCCAGATCAGACCAAAGTCAAAGCATTGAGAATTTATCTTAGACAGGCTGTCCCTAAAGTTGTAACCATTGGGCAAAGTTTTAAAAAAGAAAACTATCATTCTGTTAGAGTAGGTAAAATTTTTCACTACCATAATCCAAGAGATATAGGAACTGCAGGACATGACGATAATTACACTTGGACGCAAACAGTGAACCCTTATGGCAGGGATAAAATTGAAGAATATAAAATCAACACTTTAAAACCTAAAGCCTATGGTGGCACGTTGAGTTGGATGGCAGCTGATGGGTCAGACGAAGAACAAACAGACGGTATTGGAGCGACGGAAACCATTAAGTTTTTAGAAAAGTTTGCTGAAAGTGGAGAAAACTTTTTTCTAGCCTTTGGGCTGTATAGACCACATACACCCTACGTGGCTCCTAAAAAATATTTTGATCTCTATAAAACAAATCAAATGGAGATACCCACAAGTTCATATGACTATTTAAAAACGATACCTACTCCTGCTGTAAAAAGTATTAGGGATCCACAAAAGAAGGAACAATTGAATCTACCTAAAGATTTAGCCCAAACAATCAAAGAGGCATACTATGCCACTACAAGTTTTGTGGATGCGCAAGTAGGAAGGGTATTAGATAAATTGAAAGAAACAGGTTTAGATAAAAATACAATTGTGATTTTTACATCAGATCACGGCTATCATTTAGGAGAACACGGGCACTGGCAAAAGCGTACTCTTTTTGAAAATGCAACGCGTGTTCCTCTAATTGTTTCTGGGCCAGGCATCAATAAAAATGAAAAAATTATGGAAGCTCCCATAGAGTTGGTTGACATTTATCCTACCCTAATGGACCTTACACAAATTGAAACTCCAGAATTTGTCTCTGGGAAAAGTTTTGCACCACTTTTGAAGAATTCTTCTGCACGAGTGAGAAAAAGTGCATTGACAGAATTATCGGTAAAATTAGGACCCAATACTAGAGTACAAGGATATTCTTTAAAAACCGATCGGTTTCGACTTACGCAATGGGGTAAATACGGTGTATTGGGATATGAGCTATATGACCATAAAAGCGATAAGGGAGAACTTAACAATCTTTCAATGAATAAACAATATCAAAAAATGAAAGATTCATTGATTAAAATAATCAACTATAGAATTGCGGAAGCAAGAAAAAAACCAAAGGGTTTAGGACCACAATTTGAAGGAGTTTTAGAATGGGATGAACCAGAAACGATTCATTCGCAACCTAAATAAATAGTATTCTATCAAACAAATGTATTTTAATTATAGTGTTTCTCGGGTTAGAAAAATAATGTGTCTTGGCTTGTATCTGCTCTGCCTTTTAGTGAGTGCTCAAAATTCAAACCAACCACCAAATATTGTTTTAATAATGGTAGATGATTTGGGCTATGAGTGCCTCAATTCTTATGGGGGCACTTCCTATAACACCCCTCATTTGAGCGCATTGGCTAAGTCAGGTTTACAATTTGAGAATTGTCATTCTCAACCAATTTGCACTCCTTCAAGAGTTAAATTGATGACCGGAAAATCAAATAAAAAGAATCACACAAAATTTGGTTATCTCAACCCCAAGGAGAAAACATTTAGTCAGCTTCTAAATAAAAAAGGATATGCTACACTAATTGCAGGTAAATGGCAACTGGGCAGAAAGGCATCATTGCCAAAAAACTTTGGTTTTGACGAATATTTATTATGGCAACTAACAACATCTGGAAGAGACTCAACAGGGCGTGACAAGAGATATGTAAATCCAGTTTTAGAAATGAATGGGAGCTATTATGAAGAGAATGAGGGTAAATACTCCACTGACATAATGATAGACTACATAAACGACTTTATTTATCGAAAAAAAGATCAACCCTTTTTCGTTTACTATCCGATGATTTTGACCCATTGTCCTTTTGATCCAACACCATATTCTAAAGATTGGGACCCGACGGATATGGGCTCGAAAACCTATAAGGGAAATGCTAAATATTTTGGAGATATGGTCTCTTATATGGATTTTTCTGTAAGTCGAATTGTTAACACTCTTGACCAGCTCGGGTTAAGAGAAAAGACTCTAATTATTTTTACAGCAGATAATGGTACTGATGTGCCTGTAGTCTCTATGATGGACAATATTTCTGTGGTTGGTGGAAAAGGAAAAACGACTGATAATGGAACCCATGTTCCACTGATTGTTAGTTGGCCAGGAAAATTGAAACCCAATTCGCATACCAATACTCTTATTGATTTTAGTGATTTTTTTCCTACAATATGTGACGTAGCAGGGATTCAATTAGACTCAAATCTAGATCTTGATGGCATAAGTTTTTATCCTGAGCTTATTGGAAAAAAAGCAATACAAAGAAGATGGATCCATACTTGGTATAATCGTGATGGAGGTTCAAATCCACTTCGTGCCACGAGGGAGTGGGTAAGAGATGAAACCTATAAGCTTTATGTAGGCAATGAATTTTATAACGTCAAAAAAGATCCAGAAGAACAATATAATATTCCACTTGAGTTGATGAGTGATGATGAAAAAACCCTTCGCCAAGAATTTATAGCTATTTTACAATCGTATACTTATTTAAGAAACTGAGCAATATTTATTTTACAGAATGAGCTGTAATTAAATCTGCAAATACTTTATTTTTAAAGAGATTTTTAACCATAAAACGATTACAATGGATCAGCAATTAGTAGAAATAAGAGAAAAACAAAGAGAGTCATGGAATAAATTTTCTTCTGGATGGAAAAAGTGGGATGATTTAGTTATTCAGTTTCTGCATCCCATGGGGGAGGAGATCATTCAACAGCTTCATTTAAAAGCAACAGACACTGTACTTGATATTGCTGGAGGCACAGGAGAACCGGGTCTCACAATTGCCAGTAAAATATCCAGTGGTAAGGTAATAATTACAGATTTAGCTGAAGATATGCTTACAATCGCAGCTGAGAATGCAGCCAAAAAGAAAATAAAAAATGTGGAAACCCAAATCTGTGATGTGTGTGAGCTTCCTTTTGATGACAATTCTTTTGACGCGATAAGCTGTCGTTTTGGATTTATGTTTTTTCCTGATTTATTGCTTGCCACTAAGGAAATGGTAAGAGTCCTTAAACCGGGAGGCAGAGTTGCGGTTTCTGTTTGGGGTGTTGCGCAAAAGAATTTCTGGGTGACTGCAATAGGTGGAACTATAAATCAAAACATGCAACTGACTCCACCCCCTCCGGGAGCTCCCGGCATGTTTCGTTGTGCTGAAAGTGGAATGATCCAAAATTTATTTGAAAAAGCAGGATTAAAAAATACTTCTGAAAAAGAAGTAATCAGTAAACTCGACTTAGAATCTGCAGAAGTCTATTGGGAAATGATGACTGATGTTGCTGCCCCTTTTGTTGCAGCGCTTAGCAAAGCTGAGGACGAAATGAAAGAAAAAATTAAACAAGAAGTTTTTCAAAAAATAAATGAAAAGTTTGGTAATGCTACTGTTTCCCTTGATGGTAGTGCTTTAGTGATTGCTGGAGAAAAATAATCATTGTAATACCCTGTTGAAAAAGTCATCGATATCATTGATGTCTTGTATACCTAATATCCAACAAACTTCAGCAAGGTCAGAAAAATCGAGGCCACCATTTGCAATAGCTTCATTAGTATAGCGTCCTTCTTTTCCATTGTATTTATTTGAGATTGCAATGGCTTCCTTCCAAATGCGTTTCAGTTTAGGATTAGATAGTCTTTCTTGCACCCCTTTGAAATTAGAATTTTTAAAGCCTGGAGTACCATTGTTAAGTCCATTTCCATCAGGTATTTTTATATAGTCAGTGTATTTTTTTACATAGTCAAGTTTTTCAGCAGAGGTAACAGATTCATTCCAATCGCTGTGTTGCACCACATGAATGGATGTAGAAGTATTTAGTGGGGGCATCTGGTTCTCCCCCGTCTTAAAAAGTTCAGCTGAAAAATCAGACTGCCCCGCCTCAGCAATCCAAACAGCTCCTTCATTCTTTAAGATAGGCTCTATAAGAGTAAATACTTCTCTCACTGAGAATTCAAGATTATTATGGGCGTCAGTCCAATGAGTGTCAAAAATGAGAGGTAGTAAAGAATAGGGAGGAACATATAAACCTTCTTGAACCCCATAAGCTCCAGCAACAGCATGATAATTGATCGATTTGTATTTTGAATTTGCACTAAGAGTGGCAAAAGCAGCCATTGTATGGATATCATCTACATCTGTTTTGCAGTCATAATTCAATAGTAACAAATCATTGGCTTGATTGAAGCTTTTTGTTTGAGCCATAACATCTTTAGCTGTCAAAAGCGAGATTACACTTAAAAGAATAAAGAAGGATTTTTTTTTCGAGCCATTCATTTTAGATACTTGTTTTATTCTATAAATATATAATTACAATTTTATATGCTCGTCTTTAGTACATTTCTTTATTACTTACAAGGAATACAATCAATCATTTTTTATAATTTTAAAGACGAAAACGATAAATCAAAATTCATGAAGAAAGTCATTCTCTGCACCCTTTAATTCTTGGCTTATTCTTGCGATACAGAAGATTCAGCCAGTGAAGAAAACACTAGTGTTTTTTTAACAAAAAATAATAATACCATTTGGTCTGATCCAGACCTATATTATGGGGAATATCCTGACATTAAATTTTCAAATGCAGAATATTTTATTTCCTTTTTTAGTATTGATGTTTCAGCTTCTTATTGTGAGGGTTGGAAAAAAGGAGAAACCATTTATGATGGTGTTAAGTGGGAAATCACCATTACCAAAGAAGAAGAGAACACCCTTTGGTTTGACTATGATCATTATGGTTTTGGAGAATTTATAGAATATAGCATAACGCATAAATACAATATTGTTGACAACAACTTATTTTATACAAATTCAAATGGAGATTCCTTCATTTTTGCTCCATCGCAAAAAAATTATGCAGAAGATTTTCTCGATACAGGAGCAGTCATAAAATTAGATGGTTGTATGTTTTATTAAGCCCGAATAGTCTTATTTAAATATTTAATGGGCCCACAGTTTAGTTGTAAAACATATTTTACTTATTAAAATTAAAGTAATTTTTATAAATTTACTGAAAGCATAAAACAAAAAAAATGAAGAAAATTATTATTGGAAGTTTCCTTTTATTTAGTGCCTTTTCATTTTCTCAAACCACAGCCATGATTGCCTTGGTTTTAGAGGAGGGCAAAGAGAGTGAATATTTAGCAAAAGAAAAAAACTGGAACAAAGCGGCTCAGGCCATGGTTGATGCTGGTATGATTGCACAATGGTCCGTTTGGAAGAGAACGCCAAGAGATGGAGATGAAGACTGGGCTCACTATTATGTTTTTAGAAGGAGTACAGCAGAACAGGATGCGAATCCCAAAAAATGGGATAATCTGAATCAAGTAATTGCTAGGGCTTTTAAGGGTAAAAGCCAAAAAGCAATAAATAAAATGCTTTCTTTTGAGGGCATATTTAAAGACCGTAGAGAACGAGAATACAAATGGGTTTCTACCACAGGTTGGCTAGGGCTTGAATGGGAAATAGGAGACAAGGGCTATTTTCACTTTATGAGACAAAAAAAGGATGATTTTGTAAACTATGAAGACCAACTATGGAAGCCAGTTGCACAACAACAAATTTTAGATGGCTACAGGAAATTTTGGGGCTTAGGTGAGATTACTAAAAAAGATGATCCTACTAAAGCGCTCAATGCTAATTTCACTCATATTGCTTTTAATTTTATGACTAAAAAAGGGAGCAGCACCAGCTCCAGAAATACCCGATGATTTTATAACTCAAAAAGCCTGGGAGGGGCTTCAAAATTCAAGAGAAATGCTCCCCTCAGAAGAGTTGACCTTAGTTTATTCTACCTTTTAAACAAGGAGTTACATTTCTATTAAAAAAACCTCCCTTGTGGAGGTTTCTTTATTCATTTTTTTTAAATTTATATTTTCCCGTGTGGACTGGGTGTCAAAATAAAGTCGCGGGTGGAGAGAACGCATCCGAAAAAATCGTTACATAAGTTTAATTCATAATTATTGCTCTGAAGAGTTTCTAAGATTATGCAAAAGCTTTTGAAAACGAACAGCAAGACATCAATCTGTTTATTTTTATGCCCCATAATTGGAAACTGTAATGAGCAATTTTTATGGTAAAATTGTATGTCATGAAATATTACAACAAAACTAGAACCATTGAACAAAAAGTGCTTGATCGTCAAACTCTTGTTTTATTAGAGAAACAAAATGATCTTTTAAAAGAGATTTTGGAAGTATTAAAAAAATAATTTAAAGCTTTTTTTCACTCCTGGTTTTTATTGTATACTCTCTGGTAATCCTAAGTAATTTAGTATCAGTTTTCAAGCTATTTAAAGAGATGAGGCGGAGTCTCATTTACCTGTCTTTTCAAATAAAATAGCAGAAAACGAGGGGATAATTTTACAACTAAGTTTGTTCTATGGCCACGATTTCTATTGTGAAATACTGGAGAGTATTTGTTTTCTATTGAAGTAGTGAAAGGCTTAAAATTAATTTTTAGAGAATTTTTTGTTTAGTTCATCCACCTCGCTACGCCCAAAAAACATTCCTCCAATTTTCTCGATTACTTCATCAGTAATTGCTCTGGCTGAAGTTATATTCCGAATGGAAAAACGCTGCCCGTCAAAAGATTGCAAAATATTTTCTTTTTGTCCCAAAACAATCGAAGTGTGTAGACGTTCTGTGAGAATGGCCCTCAGCGTTAGTGACCATTGGTCGTGCTCTTCCTCAAAAGCATCAATAGTCTTGTAGGTAGTGTAAAGCACTCTTTGGTTTGTTTTGTAATTAAGATCTTTTCTTGGTGTACTTTCATATACTGATTGAGCATATAGTTTTGAACTCATGATAAATAAAATTAAAACAATTGATTTTAAGGGTATACCAAGCATCGATAAGACGATTTAAATTGTACTGTTTAGAATTGTTAGCACTTATTGAAAAGTAAAAATAGTTCTTATATTTAAATGATTCTTATGAATTTTAATAGATGAGCAGAAAAAATCTTTATTGTTTATTATCACTAGTGGTAATTTCTTTTTTATCATGCAACACTCAAAATAAAGATAGCCGCCCTAATATCCTTTTTGTCATTGCAGACGATCAAAGTTTTTCTCACACTTCCTTTTCTGGTTCTAAATGGGTTGAAACACCTGCCTTTGACAGAGTAGCAAAAGAAGGGCTTTATTTCACTAATGCTTATACTCCCAATGCAAAATGCGCTCCGTCAAGAGCTATTATTCTCACGGGAAGAAACAGCTGGCAGTTAGAAGCTGCAGCAAATCATTGGCCTTTTTTTCCTGAAAAATATCAAACCTTTCCAGAGGTTTTAGCCAACATAGGTTATTTTATTGGCAGAACTGGCAAAGGCTGGGCCCCCGGGATAGCCAAAAAGAATGGCAAACCAAGAGAACTTGTAGGCCCTAATTATATCTCCCATCAAATAAGCCCACCTACAAAAGAGATTTCTAAAAACAATTATTTTAAGAACTTTCTACATTTCCTAGAAGACAAACCTGATGAAAAACCTTTCTTTTTTTGGTTTGGCGCTCACGAGCCACACCGCAATTATTCCTATGGTTCAGGAGTGGCTATAGGTAAAAAAGAGACGGCTATGCTCAATACGATACCTCCCATTTTTCCATTGACTGAAACCGTAAAAAATGATCTACTCGACTACGCTTTTGAAATTGAACATTTCGACCAACAAATCAATAAAATGCTTGACCATCTTGAAACCAACGGAATGTTAGAAAATACATTGGTGATTGTTACTTCAGACAATGGAATGCCTTTTCCTCGTGTCAAAGGTCAAGTTTATCCTTATGATCATCATTTACCACTTGCTATACGTTGGGGTGAAGGAATAAAAAAACCAGGACGAGTGATTGACCAATTTGTGAGTTTTGCTGATATTGCTCCTTCCATATTGTCAGCTGCTCAGGTCGCTCTTGAGGAATCCAATATGCAGCCGATCGAAGGAAAAAATTGGCAGGACTATTTTAATAATAGTTTTTCAACTGCAACTTCTGCTCAACATCAATTTATTCTTATTGGGAAAGAGCGCCACGATATAGGAAGGGAAAATGATGGCGGTTATCCAGTACGTGGCATTGTTACTAAAGAGTATGCCTATATAATCAATTTTGAACCCACCCGCTGGCCGGCTGGAAATCCAGAGACAGGCTATTTGAATACCGATGGGAGCCCAACCAAAACAGAAATTTTAAATCGTAATCGCAAACAAGATTCGACTCTTTGGAAGTTGGCATTTGGAAAGCGTTCTGCAGAGGAGCTTTATGATCTTAAAATAGATCCTTATTGTCTGAATAACTTAGCCAATGTGAACTCCTTCAATGAAATTAAAGAAGAGCTAAAAAATAAATTGATTAAAAATTTAACTGTTCAAAAAGACCCAAGAATGACCGACCCTCACACCCCTATTTTTGATTCTTATCCTTATGCTGATAAAAACACACAAAATTTTCATGAGCGGTGGAGCAGAGGTGAAAAAATAAATACTGGGTGGGTGAATCCAACTGATTTTGAAAAAAACGCTAAATAAAATTTATGCAACAATTTTCCCTTCTTAGTTTACTTTTATTTTTTTTCTTTTCCTGCCAAGAAAAGGACTTAGAGAGAAAAAATAAATCATCAAAACCAAATATAATTTTAATTGTAGCGGATGATTTAGGGTATGGAGATTTAAGTATTTATGGTCAAAATAATTTTGAAACTCCAAACATCGATAAGTTAGCTAAAAATGGAATGTTATTTACACAATTTTATTCTGGCAGTACTGTTTGTGCCCCCTCCCGTTCAGCTTTAATGACAGGTCAGCACACAGGGCATACTCCTGTCAGAGGCAATAAAGAAGTGCGTCCAGAAGGTCAGCACCCTTTGCCAAAAGACACACCTACTCTCGCAAAAGCGTTGCAAAAAGAGGGCTATGTTACTGGAGCCTTTGGCAAATGGGGATTAGGAGCGCCTGGATCTGAGGGTGATCCAATGAAACAAGGTTTTGATACGTTTTATGGGTACAACTGCCAACGGTTTGGACATCACTATTATCCAACACATTTGTGGCACAATCGAGACTCTATACTTATTTCCCAAAATTTCAAGAAAGCAGATCAAGTATATGGTCCAGATCTCATCCAAAAGGAAACTTTAAAGTTTATTGAAAGGTATCAAAAACAACCCTTTTTTTTATATGTGCCAAGTATTATACCGCACGCAGAACTGATTGCCCCAGCACCATCAATGTTAGTATTCAGAAATAAATTCTTACCTGAAAAAGAGTTCATTGGTGTTGATGATGGCCCCGAATTTGGCCAAGGGCCATATCGATCTCAAAAAGAAAGCCATGCTGCCTTTGCTGCTATGATATCCATTTTAGACCGACAAGTAGGGGAAATTATAGATAAGATTTCCGATTTAGGGCTTTTGGAAAACACCCTAATTCTTTTTACATCAGACAACGGCCCACATATTGAGGGAGGAGCAGATCCAGATTATTTTGATAGCAACGGCATATTAAAAGGGTATAAGCGAGACCTCTACGAAGGGGGAATAAGAGTTCCATTATTAGCTCAATGGTCTGGAAAAATTGAGCCCAATTCAATATCAAATCATATAGCAGCCTTTTGGGACTTTTTTCCAACACTCACAAGTCTTTTTGATTCGAACAAAAAAACTTATAAAGATGGCATTTCTTTTTTACCCACCCTTTTGGGTCAAGAGGAACAAAAGAAACACAACTATCTCTACTGGGAATTTCATGAAAAGGGAGGGCGTCAAGCCATTCGCCAAGCCCGATGGAAACTAGTTAAATATGATGTTTTTTCTAAAAACGAAACTAAAACAGAGCTTTATGATTTGAAACTTGATCCCTCTGAAGAAAATAACTTAGCAAATCAATTCCCTCAGAAAGTGAAAACCTTAGAAAGTTTACTCGAGCAAGCAAGAACTCCTTCTAAGGTTTTTCGTTTTAATGAATGATTATATATTATTCTAATAAACTGCCATTATAATAACTAATCTCACTGGTAATTTTTCCATCGTTATCGAAAGTGTGTTGGAGATGAACAGAAAGTTTGATGCGTTTATCTGTTTTCTTTTCCTTAAGGCGATACGTCCACCAAGATATAACAACAT
>OZSS01000889.1_pt1 | contig 14277 bp, 10 predicted proteins | sample 1779911 | NCBI WGS metagenome assembly OZSS01 (sample SAMEA2603589, study PRJEB24840) | metagenome | biome: Water; feature: Photic zone; material: Seawater sample | place: Mediterranean Sea | collected 2013-11-12 | depth 10 m | reverse complement strand
CGGGAAAGGTTAATTACGATCGGCTGCCGGCTGCCTCACATCACTGCCAAGTTTCCATCTGGCTCAGAAATTTTTTCAAAATCGCTAAGTCCGTTTCATCCATTGCCTTCGCATGGACAAAATGGAAAAACACCCTGGGTGAGCTTAAGGGATGCAATTCAGCATTTACCTCGTCTTGATGCTAAAACTGAGATTGAGGATGATCAGGATCACTTCCACTGTGTGCCAAAATGGAATGATAAACAATATTTCTGGATGCAACATACTTCGGAGGGTCAAACTGCATTTGATAATTTTTCTTGTCCTTCATGTGGACATCAAAATCAAGGAGATGAAACTGTTTCTTGTGAAAAATGTGACAAGATACTTCCCCGACCTGCAGTTTTGGAACATGGGAAATGGAGGCTAATACGGGGTTTTAAGACAAGTTACCGGAGAATGAAATGGGATTCCCCGGCTAGCACTATAACTATGAATAGCGGGGTCATTTCCAGTGACATCAAAGGCCATCCGGAGCAAAACCGAGTTTTATCTTTGCGGGAAATTATGCTTTTATCGACATTGGACCACCCAAAATGGAGAAAGCGTTACGATTTTGAAGGGGTTAAGTATGGAAGAATGGGGAAAGGTGAGAGCTTTTCAAAAAAACTAGTTCGGGAGGTAATTGGAGAATCAATTCCGCCCATTGTAATGGAGCGAATCATCGGTCACTTCCTCCGATTAGAGAATCGAAATTAGAAGAAGCGATCGAGCCAACCTCTCCAACCCGAAGAACTTGTAGAGCTTTTCTGCTTTCTTTCTTTTAATTTTGCCATTCCTTCGATGCCCTCCTCTTTGGTTACATGTCCATCCTGGTTGGTATCAAAGAAGGGAAATAATTGAGGTTTGGTAAATTCATTTTGCGTTAGAAATCCGTCTTCATTCCGGTCAAGCCGATTAAAAAGATGATTTTCCTTCTCCCCAATTTGGAATGTGGAGTCCTCAAAATCGTATTCGCATTCAAGGTAGCCAATAAGCATTTCGTCCTCAGACTGATCGCCCCAGCGAACCATAACATTCGGATTCGGGTTGGCTGGGTTATCCTTACTGTTGTCAAACACTCCGGTCACTTGAATTCGGCTACCAGATGGTAGCCGAAGTGGTTGCCGGAGTTCGTACCTTAATTGCCAGTTAAAATCAAAATGGGGAACATTAAGCAAAGTTTCCCGCTCACCATTCTGAGTGAGTAATTCATATTTAATCGATTTCCCCCGCAGGTGCATGTGTGGCATGAAGGCACGAACCACCGTGCCCGAAGGGAATTTGGCATAAGCAGTTTCAATATGATTTCCCTCGTTGGGAGGAATCTTGATTCTCCGATTAACCACTGGAATGGTACGGACTACTTTTTCAGGAATATTTTTTGCAAATCGAAGACCTATCCTCGTACGATCTTTCGTGGCTTTTCCAGTTGGAGTGTAATGTAACTGAAAAAAAAGGGTTGCCCCTGCCGGTAATTTTTTGGCCACACCTTCAGGGAATTTGACATAAGTATTGCCGGGGACATAGGCGGCCAAAGCACCGGGTCCTTTTTGACTGATTCCATTTTCATCCTCGATGAAAACAAGAACATGATGAACTGCCTCGGGCGCCGTGGGTCTAACCTCTGCAGCTTCAATCCAGCGATCCTTTGCAAAATTGGTCTTGAGGCGCAGGTTGACATAGGGCATCACACCGGTTGCCCTTACTTGAACCTCTCTAGGAATGGAGAAAATTTCATCCGGTTTGCCAATGTCCCATTCGCTTCGCCGTTCTTGGGGTAAGGGAGCATGTGCAGGATTTCCCTCCGGTTTTCCATTTTGAATCCATGCAAGCAGATCATTTTTATCCGATGAAGAAAGGGAGCGGTCGTTGGCCCATAGTGAGAGGTGACCAGTTTTGGGGTCAGCTGCAAACCACGGAGGCATGATCCCCTCGGAAACCACTTTCCGAATCATACCCGCATTTTCTTTAGCCTCGTCATAATGTTCGAGAGGAAATGGGCCAACTCCACCTTCCCGGTGGCATTCCACGCAATTGTTCTTAAGAATACGGGAGATGCGATTGTGATAGGTCCATTCCAATCCCGGATTCTTCTTTTCTTCAAGGCTCAGCTCACAACCGGGTGACCCAAATGCTTTCGCTTCTATGGGCTTGCTTCGCAGAACCGAATTTAAGGCATCCTTCAAGTGGTGCCTTCGGGGAGAAGCTAATTGATAGCCGAGGCCATACTGATCATTCACAGGGCCCCGGTAAAGTAAGGTGCGGGCGGAATCTAGCACAAATGCCTCCGTGGTACTTTTGGCACCTAGAGCTAAGGCGAATTCTTTAGTACGGTCGAGTATGACTGGACTCGTGAATCCATGCATATCGACCATTTTTTGAAGATTTTTAGCCGCACTCGCTGTGGCAATCGGATCTATAAATAAAAAGGCGACATCTTTTGCGGCATATTCTTTTTCAAGTGCTGCCAGTGAGGGAGCAAACTTTTTACTGACTGGACAGCTTGCACCCATGAAAGCGATCACCAAAGATTTTTTATTTCCAAAGTCAGAAAGCTCTCCTTTTATTCCATCTATTGTGGTGAAAGAAAGGTTGGGGATCCATCGCCCGATGCCATGGGTATTTGGATCAATCGGGATTGGACCCTGTTTGATGGATTTAGTGGGTGCTGCTGTAGACAAAACCGGCAGCAATGAAAAAAAAGGAACAGGAAATTCTTTTGAATCAAAATGTGTCTAAAGTTAGGGGAATAATAAACTATATACCGACTGGTTTTTAAGGGCACAATCAGCTAAATGCAGCCCTTAATTCTTTTCAATACCAAAAGGTTTTAGATTTGCTTAGAATCAGAATTTTATCCCTTGGAAATTTGGCATTGTCTGGAAATTCGTAAAAAAAGCGGCCCGCTCTCGGTAACCGAGAACGGGCCTAAAGCCAAGAAAGCCTACCCCAAAACTTCCTTGGTTATCTAAACTTAGGAATAAGGGCCCACTTGGGTCAACTGAGTTTATCTGGGTCTTGTTTTAACGGGGATAAAAAATCCATATAATACATTGAACTACATAGAGATAAGAAATAAAAGATGCCTGCGAAAAGTTATTCACTATCTTTTTGAAAAGTTGTTAGTAAAGGCTATTTCCTATAGCCTAAATCAATATTCCGTTTTCTTGATTCCGGGTTGAGGAATAGGATACAATCCATCCGAATTCGCCACTAGAGGAGATGCGGATCCAAGGGTTAAGTTTTCAACTCCTGGGCCAAAAGTATGCTCAGAGTTTAACATTTGATCATAGGAAACTTCGGTACCCAGGTGAGCTGCCATTCTGCCCATGGAAGTAACCACACTTGCTTGAACCCCACGTTCGACTTCGTTGTGAACCTTGTCATTTTTAATTGCGTCCATCAAAACTTCCCATTCGTCTTGGTATGGATTGGTTTCCCGGGTAGGGCGACCACTTCCACTGCTCTGTCCAAATGTCCAAACCGGGGCAGAATCTGCTCCCTGACCTTGATGTATTCTTGCTTGGGATCGGTGCCCTCCAGGACCTGAGATAAGAGCGTAGCCTTTGGTACCATGCGCATGACTGGAGAATTCTTGGTGGCATCCAGCCATATTTCGACCGTGGAAATATAGCTTGGTTTCGTCCGGGAAGGTATACTCCACCGTATAATTATCCAAGTTTTGATCCACTTTGTCGCCGCGATAATGACGACCCCCTTGGGCATGGCATTTGGTTGGCCACATTCCTTTTATCCAACAACATTCATCAATATTATGAATGAAGAAATCGCTGAATGAACCACCGCTTAGCCAAAGAAAACTATGAAACCTCTTGATTTGATACATTAATTCACTCTCTTCAGGGGGCTTCTTGTCAGAGAAGCAGGACGCGATTGGGCCCTGCATTCGATAGGCTCGCATATTCAGAATTTCTCCCAAAGCGCCATCTTCAACTCTTGCCTTTAACTCTCGCCTTGCCTGACTATGCCGGCACATTAGGCCCACACCTACCTTAAGGTTTTGTTTCTTTGCTTGCTCATTGAGTTCTAGCATTTTACGGGAGGAAAATCCGTCCGCAGTAACCGGTTTTTCCATAAATACATTAAGTCCTCTTTCTATGGCATACTGATAGTGTACCCAGCGGAATGCACAAGGAGAAGTGAAAATGACAACATCCTTGGGTTTGAGGGCATCCATTGCTTTCTTATACCCATCAAATCCAATAAATCTTCTTTCTTCAGGAACATCTACTTGTTCTTTATGTTTATTTTTGAGTCCGTTATAGCTTTGATCGAGTTTGGTTTGAAACACATCGGCCATGGCAACGAGCTTGGTAGGACCATTCGCGGCTGAAACGGAAAGCGCATTGCTCGCTGCCCCGGTTCCTCGACCTCCACATCCCACTAAAGCTAATTGAGTTATATCCGAACTTTTTCCATGAACAACGGGAAGTGAAATACTGGCGAGTGCCGAAGCGGAAGCTATTTTGCTGCTTTGATTAAGAAATGAACGTCTGGTAACAGCAGTATCAAGGAATGCAGGCTTATTTTTTGAAATCATAATGGAAAAATTAGTTTAACGTGATTTGATTTTGTAGGTTGTAATTACTTTTAATTACCCTTTACGCAGTAGAGATAGCTATTGGAGCGGGCAAAAATGAAATTATCGATGGGAGACAAAGTTGACCTGAAGATTTCATCATCGTTGTCGGTTAATTGATTGATCGATTCTATGATCAATTTCTTGGGGTCAGGTTTGATAACAAAGGTAGAACCATTCTCATTTTGGATGTAATAATGAGATTTGCTGACCAGGGGGGAACCAGAAAAAGCCCCATTCAACCGGTCAATCCAGAGAGTTTTTCCAGTTTTAGCTTCATAACAGGTAATGACTCCGCTCATGCTAGTGACAAAAATATAATTTTTGACCATCGCAGGAGAAGGCAAGTCCCGCCCACCATTCCTCCGGGCATTCCATCGTAGGTGGCTTTTGGAAACATCACCTGAACCGGTGGGGTCAACCGCATATAAATCCCCCGGCTTTCCATTAACGACTACAAGCATTTGGTTGTCGTAGTAAGGAATCGGAGACCCCCGACCGTTGAACCCTTTGCAAAACCATAATTCCTTTCCACTATCCAAATCGTAGCCACGAACCCCATATTCCCCATTCAACACAAGTTGTTTTTTATTCGAAACAGTGATTGCAATAGGTGTGCTCCATCCACCTCTTGGTTTTTCGACTCTTGGAGTTTTCCATTTTATCTTTCCTGATTCAACATCTACGGCCAATAGACTGGACGGGCCCATAGAGTCACAATTCAAGAATAATATTCCGTTTTGGATGATCGGTGATGCAGAGACTCCCCAATATCCAGGAAAATCTCCTAACGATAGTTTCCACACCGGATTTCCTTGTAGATCAAAACAATGAAGACCTGCTGGTCCAAAAAAGACAATCACCTTGTCCTCGCTCGTAACTGGCGTTGGGGTTGCCCAACTATTCATCCGGTGAATACTTTCTTGTCCTGCGTATTTAACTTCTCTCTTCCAGAGAAGTTTTCCGGATTTTTTTTCATAACAAAGTAGAAACCTCTGGTTACCATCTTGATCCGCGGAGGTGAGAAAAATCTTTGCTTCTTTTTCCACGATTGAAGATTGACCAGAACCTGGAACTAAGACTTTCCACTTTATTGAATCCTGACTCCACTGAGTCGAAATTTTTTCGCCAGTAAAACCCATACCACTTGGACCCCTAAATTGGTACCATTCTTCACCGTTCACAGAAAGGGTTAGGGCCAAGAAAAGGATCGTAATCAAAAGATCAATTTTTTTCATCATTTTTCTGTTTAAGGTAAGTTTTGAAGGAAATTCAATATGATTGCTTTTGCAGAATCAAGTTCTTCGAGTTGAATCCACTCATTTTTTGCATGGGCTTGAGCAATATTTCCAGGTCCAAACACCACTGCTGGCGTTCCTCCCATCGCAATTGGGGATGCATCGGTAAAATAAGAAACTCCATAGGTTTTTCTCTTTTTGGTCGCCCTAAGTAAGGATTGAATAAAGGGGAGATTGGGATTGGTATCCAGAGGCGGACAAGGTACAGAGCGAGAAAGTACGAACTCAGGAATAGGCAGCTTTTGTTGTTTGAACAGGTTCTTAAGTTCATGTTTAACCGATTCTTCATCCTCTCCAGGAATGGTTCTTCTGTCCAAGTCAATGGTGCAATGGTCGGCTACAATATTGGGTTGAGTACCTCCCAGAATTCTCCCGATATTCAGGGTGGGTGACCCGAGTAATGGGTGCGTTCGTTCATTGAGCAACCTTGGATAATCTTGAAATAAGGTTTGAAGAATAGGGCTCATGCTCTCGATGGCATTTTTACCATTCATTGGGGTAGCTCCATGGGCGGCAACTCCTTCCGTTTTAAGTTGAAGCCAGAGACTTCCTTTGTGAGCAGTGATTAATTTTAGCCCCGTAGGTTCACCTGCAATGGCGAGATCTGCTTTGGGTCCAACTTTAGCTAATTTTCGAGATCCTGCCTGCCCGAATTCCTCGTCCACAAGTCCCACAAAGAGGATCTCGGTCTTCTGGGGAAGCGGACCGTTTTTTGCTAGGTCACAAAAGGCTTGAAAAAAGGCGGCCATGGAACCCTTGGTATCGCAAGCCCCTCTTCCGTAAAGCCTGCCATTTTTAATTTTTGGTTTGAAAGACTTTTCCTCCGCAGGCACCACATCCATGTGTGGGGTAAGCATTACTCGATGCTTAATCCTTCCTTTAGGCTTTAGGCGAAAAAGTATATTCCTTCGGTTTGGTAAAACAGCTTGTCTTTGGATGCTAACCCCAAGACCATGTGTATAGGCAGCAAGATACTCAGCAACTTCTTCTTCTCCGGTTAGGCTTGTATGATCAGTAAAAAGGGAAGGGTTAATACTAGGAATTGAAACTAGGTCCGAAAGTAATTGAGTAACCTTTGAATATCTTGGCATAGCCAAGAATTTGCCCGACACTCAAAAAGAGCAAGACAGAACCATGTCATTTTTTATTGATACCTTTGATCGGTCGGCAAAGGTTTTCATTGTGCCAGTGATTTTTTGGCCTTCTTGATGTAATCGCTACCTACCTAGTGATTTATTTTGTTTTCCGGTCCTTGGGTTTAAAGAGTACTACATTTAGAGTTAGAATTCTTTCACTTGAATATTTTTAAAATCAATGGCCATGCTCCGGTTGCCATGAAGTTGAATTCCAATAGGGCCCGTCTTTTTTGCTGAGGTTGATTGATAGTTCATAACCTCTTCATCTTGAAGCCAAACCGTATACTTCGAACCAATAGCCCGAATTTTCATTTGATTCCAGTCATTCTTTTTCAGCAGTTGGGCAATCTTTTTAGCCTCTACCGGATAGCCTTTGCCCGGAATGTATGGGGAACAGGTCATATCTCTTTTTAAGGACCCAGAGATTCCAATCTGGATTTGGTCCGAATTTCTCAGGTGAATCCCAGAGTCAATGGTTCCATCAACAAAACGAAAGCCCAAATTTACTTCAAAGTCTTGGTATTCCTTTTCAGTCCACAGTACCGAGCCTTTTTTCTTGGGCCCACTTCTTAATTTTAGAATGTTGTCTGTTACCTGGTACCATTTTGACACCCCATTACCTTGGGGGACCTTCCATCCCTTAAGCCCATTCTTGTTTAAAAGATCAGATGATTTTTTAGGTATTTCCTTTTTTGCTAAAAGCGAAGAAGAGAAAAGGCATAAAACCGTAAGAACGCATATTTTTGACAGGCTATTTTTATTCATGAATTTTAAAAGCTTGATCGTTTTAATTTGGGACATGGTTAAACCTATGGACCCTTCCAGTAATGTTCCATTCAGCGACAAAGATATCACCCTTGGCGAGTGAGAAAACAGGAATAAGGAGGATTGCTTTTGTCATAAATTGGAAACTAGTCGAACCGATAAAGTTTGTCTTTGGTTCTCACTAGTAAAGAGTCACCCACGACAGCAGGAGAAGCCATACAACCCTTGGGCAGTCGATTGTGAGCGAGAATTCTGAGGCCTTTTGTCTCAGCCTTGAAAACGATGCAATCTCCCTCACTGGAAAAACTGTAGATTCTCCCGCTTGCGTGAATCGGAGAGGATGCGCATTGACCTTTGATTTTTAATCGTTCGGCCCAGATTACTTCTCCAGTTAGAGGGTTGGAACAGGAAGCAACCCCCTCATCTGATACCATAAAGAGAAAATCTCCCAATAGTAATGGAGATGATTTTTTTGGTACAACTTTACGACGTGACCAAGTTACATGACTTCGGTCCACATCCCCAGTTCCTCCAGGACGTATTGCGGACATCGACCCCATTCCGCTAAAAACATAAACATGTCCGTGCCGATAAATGGGACGAGCCGATGCATTCATGCCCCCGGTTCGAGCTGTCCACAGTAATTCTCCCGTAGATGGATTGAAGGCTTCCGTTGCAACTGCCGCTGGACTAATCAATTCAAGTTTACCTTTATGATTGATGACGGTGGGCGTACAATAAGCTTTTTTATTATCACCATTATTTGTTTTGAAGTCGAAAGCTCTTTTTGTTTTCCAAATCGTTTCCCCCGTTTTCTGATCCAGGCAGACTACATACTGTTGATCATGACCATCAAAATGTACAATCAGAGTATTGTTGTGAGGAATGGGAGAGGCCGCCGCTCCCCGCCAATGGTCGCATTGAAAGTCGTGTCTCTCCCAGATTTTTTCACCAGTCTTCAGTTCAAGGGCAGCTGTGCCGTGGGCCCCAAAGTGAACGAATACGGTACCATTTGCGATCACCGGAGTAGGCGTAGCATAACTATTCATGGGGTGACAAAATTGCGGATTGGTATTCTTGAAAACAAGAATCTTATTTAGTTCCCTTCCGGTTTTCCAATCGAATTGATGTGCCCATAGGTGTTTTCCATCTTCTTGAGCGTTGGTCACCCATATCATGCCGTCTCTGACCACCGGTGAAGACCATGCTTTTCCTTTTAATGAAGTTTGCCAAGTAAGGTTCTCCTGAGGAGAGAAGGAAACAGGTGGGTTGGAATCACCGGCATCTCCATCTCCATTTGGACCGCGAAATTGATTCCAGTCCTCTGACGCAACCAAGGACTGGTATAAGGAGGAAAGAAAAATAAGGGCTGATCTGATGCTTATAGGGAACAAAAACATTAGATAAAGTTAGGAATCAAATTCAATGGTAGGCAATAAAAAGAAGCAGGAAGTCGAAATATTATAAACCAAAACCTTTGATGTTACAGCTTGACTTAGGTATATAAAAAATTAGCTTAGCTAGTATGTATACAGTTCACTTTGCGAAAACAAATTTATCTAAACTACTGCAGATGGCGGAAGACGGAAAGCAGGTTGTACTTGCAAGGGGGAAGAAGCCAATTGCTCGCTTGGTTCCTTGTTCACAGTTACCAAACCCAAAGCGACCCCAGGTGGGTACGACCACTTCACCCTTGCTTAAGGTTGTAGAAAATCAAGAAGTTGCACGGCAGGTTGGAGATGCGGTCCTTTATTTTTAATGCGAGTATTAGTAGATACTTTTCCTTTTGTCTGGCTTGTTTCTGAACCTCAGAAATTAAGTCTTACTGCCAAGGATGCATTACGAGATGAATCCAATGAGTTTTTTCTTAGTGATGCATCCGTTCTTGAGTTGTCTCTTAAATACAACGATGGATCTTTAAAAATGCCACAAAACCCGCGCCGTTGGATCAAGGAACAAATTAAACTCTGGAATTTTAAATCTATAGGCATTACCCGAGAATCTTGTTTTAGGTTGTCGGAAATGCCATATTATCATGAGGATGCGATTGACCGGATGCTAGTGGCTACCGCATTAGATCAAGAAATGTCCTTGCTTTCAGACAACGAGGAAATTCAAAAATACCCCATATCAATTATTTGGTGACATGTGTTTACCTGCCTTGCTTAAACCAGTTTCTATATATTTTAGAATTTTTTCGGTAATTTTCTCTCGAAACCTTATTCCCGGTTGAACTCATTTGATCCTCGGTTTCGAGAATGTAAACTTCAAGGGTTTCAGGTCCTGGATCCCCAGTTTTTAGTATCCATTGGGTGAGATTCTTCCTCAGTTCATCAAGGTTTTTTTTATACTTTTGGTTTTCCACGAGATTCTTGGTTTGCCACTTATCTTGGTTGTAAAGGTAAAGCTCCTCTTGGGGACGGGTTGATGAGAATAGTAACTGATTGGCCAAGGTGTTTGTTTTTCCTTTCGCATGCAGGTCACGAAGTTGCCTAATAATTAATTTTGTATCCTTGTAATTACTTGGCATCAAGTGAGGTCTTTGTGGAAAGAAGTTTTTAATGTAGAGAAATTTTTCAGTACGAACGGAACGAATTTGATCCGCAGCTTCTCCACAGCGGTCACGTGCTGCGAAAACAAATTTTTTAGGTTGGTGTTGTTTTGCGAGAATATCTTGGCCTTCCATTTTTTTTGGTATCTTTATGCCTGCCATCGCAAGTGAGAGAGCGGCGATATCGATATGCTCAACCAAATCGTGCCTTTTTTTTCCTTTGGGGACGCCCGGACCTTTGATCACAAGTGGAATGTGAGTACCTTCATCGTACAAAAATTGTTTTCCACGGGCGTGGCTTATGCCATGGTCGGTAAAAAATATGATCATGGTATTCTCATGAATACCTTCTTTTTTGAGCCTTTCGATAACCTTGCCAACATGCCAGTCCGTTATTCTGACTGTATCCAGATATGTGGCCCAGTCTCTCAGGAAAACTGAATCATTTGGATAATAGGGGGGTAATTTAATCAAATCCTTGGAAGTTGGTTTAAGTTCAAATTGGTTCTCCATTCTTTTTTTCAAGAATTTCATAGTGTTTTTCGGAGGCTCCCCGTATTTTCCCTCCATGCAACTGTACTTGCATAAAAAAGGGCTGATTCCCCTTTCTTTTCGACCAGTCATGACAGTCATATATCTTGGTATCCCAGTCAAAATTATAGTCTGTCTTTCCCTTTCTTCCGATTTTGGAAGGTAAGCTTCTGAAATCGAAATTGTGCAGTCCACTGCCAATACAGGTAAAATACCCTGCTTCCTTAAATAGCTCAGGAATAGCTCTAATACCGTCTGGTAATTCAATTTTATTTTTTTTACTTCTTCCGCTTCGATGGTGGTGTGCGCCAATTGAATTTTGGTACATCCCGGTAATTAAAGAGGATCGGAAAGTGGAGCAAACCGGTGAGGTCGCATAGGCATGAGTAAAAAGTAATCCCTCTTTTGCAAGTCGATCCACATGGGGGGTTTCGATCACTTTTTCTCCGTAACAGGAGAAATTGGCGGACATGTCATCGATAACAAACCAAAGGATATTAGGTCGTTTTTCAGCGGAGTTGGTATGGGCTAAAGTAAAAAGCAGAAGGGTTATGAAATTTATTTTTTTCATATAGTTTTTCTCCTGTTGCCTTAGGATGGTAACAGGGAAAAGTTATGCTTATAAGAACTTGGGCAGAACAGGTTTACCGTCTTTTTTAGCGAGCGGAAATTTTGGTTTCCAAGTGGGATGTTTCTGCCCGAGCCAATTTTGAATTTTATTGGATAGCATAGTGGCATGTTTTGGATGTGTTTTGATTATGTCCCGGTCTTCTCCGATGTCGTCGGTCAGGTTGTAGAGCTCCCATTCATCGGCTTCATAAAAATAGAGTAATTTATATCTTTTGCTTTCGATTTCATCAATTACGACAACACAGGGTTGGGCTCGTACATCCATGTATCCGGGAAACAGATAAAAGATGGGAGATCGCATCCCTTGCTTTTTGGGATTGAAAAGAAATTTGGCGAAAGATTCTCCATCCAGAGGGTGTTTTTTCTCAGAAGGATACCAGGCATTCCCAGCGACTTCTAATAATGTAGGATAGAAATCTATCCCGTGAACCATTCTGTCTGTGATGGTGTTGGCGGGAATAACACCCGGCCAGTAAGCAATCAGAGGAACCCGTATTCCTCCTTCCGTAAACATTCCTTTGACCCCACGCAAGGGTAGGTTGTCACCATGAGTCCCCCCGTTGTCCGAAGTAAACAGAATCAGGGTATTTTTCGCGATGCTGTCACTAGTGTCGCCGTTTTTGTCCGGGTCTTCCAGGGAATCCAGGAGCCTCCCAAGAACAGCATCCATGCCCAATATGAAACCCGCAAGGTTTGTTTGCTTCGAACCCCTTGACTCTGCGGCTTCTTTTAAATCCGGTCTGGACTGCACCGGTCCATGAACGGCATAGGCATGAAGTTGCAGATAAAAAGGCTCTGTTTTAGCAGCAAGCTTCTCCACCGTTTCTTCCATGGCATCCGCCAGGGCATCACACACATGCTTGGGTCTTCCAACCTGACTCTTGGGAATATGGTGTTTTTCTATGTATGCTTGCGTGTATGGTTTGGCGAAGCGATCGAAGTCGCCCTTGCCGAGTTTAGTAAATTGCCAACCATCCTTACTTTTTTTTGAAAAGCAGGTGGGTTGGTGGCCTTGGGAGTACCCTCCTATATTGATGTCGAATCCCTGGTTTTCAGGCATGGTTTCATCCGTACCGTGTCCACCCACATGATATTTACCAATATGGGCAGTATTGTAGCCATTTTTTTTAAGAGCTTCCGCAATAGTGATAGCTGAAGAGGCAACATCTTCACTTTGTCTTGGGCCAATGAATGATGCTTCCTCCTTGGTGATGCCTGGTTTTTTGTTTCGATTCAAGTTTCCTACCACATAAACATCGTTGTTTATCCGGGATGGATATTGCCCGGTGAGCATGGCCGCACGTGAGGGTGCACAATTGGGCTGGGTATAGGCATGAGTAAAACTTAGACCTTGGTTGGCAATTTTTTCTATATTTGGGGTGAAGAAAGAACCGGTATGGGTTCCCATTGTGACTTGCTTTGCACTGATTTGGTTCCATCCCAAATCGTCAATCATATACACGATCAGGTTGGGCTGTTTTAGGGCATTACAAAGACTAGGAATACTAGTCCCGATTAAAAAGACCAAAGGAAGAAGTTTAATGATTTTCATAAAAAATTTGAAAATTATCTCCTTCGTTCATCCAGTCAATGGAAAGAGGACACCCAGAGAAAAGTTCCTTAAAGAGGCGGGAATGAAATCAGGGTTTCCCGGAAGTTTTCGGATTCAGTAAGCCTGATTCAAGTTCTGCTTCTCTACGGGCTAAGTATTCTGCAGATATTTTTTTGGCCTTGGCTTGGTCCGCTTCGTCGTAGTCCCAAAACTCTTGAACAATTTTTTCACAAGCAGGGTAGTGGGTTCCATCGTCTCCGACCCGCTTACGTACCTTGGCCAACCAAGCCTTGAGTGACTGAGTCAGCTTGGCATGCTTAGGGTTGTGGTAAAGATTCTTTGTTTCATGGGGATCGTTCTTCATGTCGTATAACTCCCAACCCGCTGGGGTTTGGTACCCTCCCTGATAATTGCATCCGTAAAAATAGATCAACTTGTAGTGCTTGGTTCTCATACCCAAGTGGGCGGGGTTGTCATGGTGGGCCATGTGCATCCAATATCGGTAATAGGCCGCCTTTTTCCAGTCGCCTGCTTCCTCACCGGTTTCCAAAAGTGATTTGAAGGATCTTCCCTGAATGCTTTGGGGTATGGCGGCGCCGGCGAAATCGAGCATGGTGGGGGCGTAGTCGACGTTTTCAATGATCGCGTCGAACTTCTGGCCCGCTTTTACGGTCTTGGGGTAGCGGACGAGGAAAGGCATACGCATGGACTCTTCGTACATCCAGCGCTTGTCCTGATAGTCGTGCTCGCCGAGCATGAAGCCTTGGTCGCCCGTGTAGATGATCACGGTATTGTCCATTTGCCCGGTTTCCTCGAGGTGTTTGAAGAGGTGGCCTAGGTTATCGTCGATGCCTTTTACGCAACGAAGGAACTTTTTAAGGTATGCGTTGTAGGCAAAGCGGGTGTTCTGTTCGTCGGTGTAGTCGGCGGGGTCGTAATTCTCGGGGAATTCATTGGGAAATCGACTGGGCAAGTCGCGAAAATACGAACGGCGGGGGTTACGGTTTCCGATCGAGGTGCCGATGTGGGGAATCAATTCATCCTGGTTGCCACGGGTTGCCAGGGACCCAAATTCGGGGTGCCTTTTCCACAGTGTTTCCGGTTCTGGGATGTCGACTTCGGCGAGAAAAGATTCATAGCGTTCGGCATTCTCAAAATAGTCGTGCGGAGCCTTGTAGTGGTGCATTAGAAAG
>OZSS01000888.1_pt1 | contig 14285 bp, 11 predicted proteins | sample 1779911 | NCBI WGS metagenome assembly OZSS01 (sample SAMEA2603589, study PRJEB24840) | metagenome | biome: Water; feature: Photic zone; material: Seawater sample | place: Mediterranean Sea | collected 2013-11-12 | depth 10 m | reverse complement strand
CTCCAAATCCAAGGGAAACAGATCAGCTCTAAAACTGTCAGGCACGCCATATTCGAACCGCGCCGGCGCGTTGCGCTCATATGGGCCTAAAATCCAACCGCCGCGCTCTTCGCGCACGTACCATTTGGCGTCCGCATCGCGCAACACGGGATGCTCACCATTTTCTTTACGCCATTCCACAAGCGCCGGATCCGGCTCGGTAACGATAAATTGATGCTCAACGGGGATCGCTGTGTTTTTGATGCCCAATAATTGTGCCGTGCGCTGGGCATGATTGCCGGTTGCGGTCACAACATGCTCGGCATAGACAACAACCTGCTCCTCGGACGCCAATAAATTGCCACCCTTTTCAACCATTTTGCTGAGCGTGACTTTCCACTCACTTCCAGTCCATTCATAAGCATCGGCCTGCCATTTGCGTTCAATCAGTACGCCGCGCTGGCGTGCGCCCTTGGCCATTGCTATGGTCACATCAGCGGGGTTAATATAACCATCCGTGGGGTGATAAATGGCGCCTTGCAAATCATCACAATGCACAAGGGGATAGCGCGATTTGATCTGTTTGGCCGACAGCCATTCATAAGGCACACCACAACTTTCTGCCGTGCTCGCATAGACCATATATTCATCCATACGCTCTTTGGTCTGCGCCATGCGCAGGTTCCCCACGATCGAAAACCCCGCATTCAAGCCGGTTTCCGCTTCCAGCGTTTTGTAAAATTCTACCGAATATTGGTGAATATGGGTGGTGGCATATGACATGTTAAACAATGGCAAAAGCCCCGCTGCGTGCCAGGTCGAGCCCGATGTCAGCTCATCGCGCTCTAAAAGCATCACATCATCCCAACCGGCCCGCGCCAAATGATAGGCGATCGAAGTTCCAACCGCACCACCGCCAACGATAAGGGCTTTGACATGTGTCTTCATAATCTCACATCCATTGCTTGCTTCTGCGCCTGATATGCGCCTGCTGAAAAGAAAGGCCTTTGCCTCTCCGACAAGACAGCGCACAAAACCGACCTTTGCAATTTATGCAGCCAGAAACCTGAGATTCAAGCTGCATTTTTGGTCGCCTACCTCTGGCCGGCGCGGCGCCCAGACTGAATACGAGGATTCTTACCCAATTTTGCAATAGCCACTTTCGCGGAGCGTCAAGCGTCTCTATAACGACAGCGTAGGCGCATGGTCGCCGGCCCACATGAACGTTGAGGAAAGCCAAAATATGCTTGGACTTGGAAATCTACTGGGAGTGCTCTCTCAGGATATGGCCATCGATCTGGGCACGGCAAATACGTTGGTTTACGTCAAAGGGCGCGGTATTATCCTGTCAGAGCCCTCTGTGGTTGCCTATCACGTCAAAGATGGGCTGAAAAAAGTTTTGGCAGTCGGCGAGGATGCAAAACTTATGCTGGGGCGCACCCCCGGCAGTATTGAAGCCATCCGCCCCATGCGCGAAGGGGTGATTGCCGATTTTGATGTTGCTGAAGAGATGATCAAACATTTCATTCGCAAAGTGCATCGCAGGTCTACATTTTCCAAACCCAAAATAATCGTCTGCGTTCCGCATGGGGCAACACCCGTTGAAAAGCGCGCTATCCGACAATCGGTGCTTTCGGCGGGGGCGCGCAAAGCCGGCTTAATCGCAGAGCCCATCGCAGCCGCCATTGGCGCCGGGATGCCGATCACCGATCCTACCGGCAATATGGTGGTAGATATCGGAGGGGGAACCACAGAAGTTGCGGTTCTGTCCTTGGGCGATATTGTTTACGCGCGCTCTGTGCGCGTGGGCGGCGATAGAATGGATGAGGCGATCATCTCTTATTTACGCCGCCAGCATAACCTATTGATCGGGGAAAGCACCTCGGAACGCATTAAAACATCTATCGGCACCTCGCGCATGCCCGATGACGGGCGCGGTGCCTCGATGATGATCCGCGGCCGCGACTTACTCAACGGCGTGCCGAAAGAAACCGAAATCACGCAGGCGCAGGTGGCCGAGGCCCTCTCAGAGCCCGTACAACAAATTTGCGAAGCGGTGATGACAGCGCTTGAAGCAACCCCGCCCGATCTCGCCGCAGATATTGTGGATCGGGGCGTTATGTTGACCGGTGGTGGAGCATTATTGGGCGATCTTGATTTGGCCCTGCGGGAACAAACCGGCTTGGCGGTTTCTATTGCCGATGAAAGCCTGAACTGTGTTGCGATGGGCACTGGCAAAGCGTTAGAATATGAACATCAACTGCGCCACGCCATTGACTATGATAGCTAATAAACGCTCCAACTGACCGAGAGGTTCACTTGGCCAATGATCGAAGAAATAACCAAGATTACGCAGGATCCATTCGACGGATCATCCTTGTCGTGCTTGTCAGCATCTTGCTGCTATTTTTTGCCATTTGGCGCATTGATAATCCAAGAATCGAGCGTTTAAGAGCTGATGTTATCGATACAATAATTCCGCATTTCGAATGGGTCTTGCGACCCGCAACTTGGGCCGGGCGGGTTCTTGAAAACTTTCAAAGCTACCAAGCCTTGTATCAGCAGAATCAAGAGCTGAACCGCGAATTGCAAAAAATGAAAAGCTGGAAGGAAGCCGCGCTGCAGCTTGAGCAGGAAAATGCGCGCCTGCTCGATCTTAATAATTTGCGGCAAGACCCTACGCTCACCCATGTCAGCGGGATTGTCATCGCCGATAGCGGCTCACCCTTTCGCCAATCTGTATTGCTAAATGTCGGCGCACAAGACGGCATCCGTGATGGCTGGCCCGCGATGGATGGGCTTGGTTTGGTGGGGCGTATTTCGGGTGTTGGCCAAGAAACCAGCCGGGTGATCCTGCTGACCGATAATGCCAGCCGTATCCCGGTGATTATCCAACCTTCGGGGCAACGCGCTTTTGTGTCCGGCGATAACTCAAATGCTCCGATTATAGATTTTCTGGAAGATGCCGATGCGGTGCGGCCCGGCGATAGAATATCCACCTCCGGCGATAGCGGTGTTTTACCAGCCGGATTGTTGATCGGGCAGCTCGCGCTGGATCCGAACAACCGCTTGCGGGTGCGGCTATCCGCGGATTACGAACGCCTTGAGTTCTTGCGCGTTTTGCGCACCAGCACGCCGCCCAATATTTCGGGCACGGGCGAATTGCTGGTGCCCGATACATCTGCATCGGATCAAAATGTTAAGGCACTCCAAGATGGCTGAAACACCCGCTGCCCAAATCTGGATCTATCGCGGCCTTTTAACCATGCTTGCTTTTGCAATTATGCTTTTTGAGCTTTTGCCCTTCATGACCGCTGATGATCGCTGGTTGATGCCGAATATAACCCTTGCCTTGCTCTGTGCTTGGGCGGTTCGGCGCCCCGAATTCACGCCCCCTTTGCTGATCGCGGGGGTGATCCTGTTGGAAGATCTGTTATTGCAGCGCCCCCCGGGGCTTTTGGCAGCGCTGAGCCTGCTGGCACTTGAATGGCTAAAACAGCGCAGCGCACGCCCGGAAAGCTTTTCACTGGCGCTTGAATATCTCAGCGTGACGGGCCTGGTTATTTCGATCGCGCTGGCAAACCGCCTTATCTTGGCGTTGGTCTTAACCCCGCAACCCGCCGTTGCGCTTGCGCTTTCAGAAATCTTGACGACGCTTTTATTTTATCCAGTTGCTATCGCGTTCAGTCATTTTCTGCTGGGTGTGCGTAAAACACATCCAAGAGATGGGAAACAGGCCCAAGGAGCCCGTCTATGAAACGCCCCGTCTTGACACCCAAGCATAGCCTGAACCGGCGCAGCCTTGTGGTTGGCGCCCTGCAGCTGGGATTTGCCGGAGCGCTGGCCGCGCGTCTGCGCCATTTGCAAATCACCCAAGCCGATCAATATCGCCTATTGGCCGACGAAAACAGAATTAACATCCGCCTGATTGCCCCTGAGCGTGGCGAAATTTACGACCGCAACGGTGTGTTCCTTGCGCGCAACGAACAAAGTTATCGTATCACATTGGTCAAAGAGGACGCTGGCGATGTGCGCGAATTACTGCTGCAATTGGCGCAGCTTGTCACGTTAAGCGCCGAAGATATAGAACGCAGCGTGTTAGAAACACAGCGCAGTGCGCCTTTTCTACCCGTCACGATCATTGATCGCGTCAGCTGGGAGGACATTGCCAAAGTGGCCATAAATGCCCCATCTTTGCCCGGCATCACACCAGAGGTTGGGCTGTCTCGGCATTATCCTTTAGGTCCGAATTTTGCCCATATCGTGGGGTATGTTGGGCCGGTAAGTGACCGCGACCTTAATCGCGCTGAAGATCCAGATCCGCTGTTACGCATCCCACGCTTTCAAATCGGAAAAGTGGGCGTTGAAGCCAAATATGAAGAAGATTTACGCGGACGCGCAGGCGCCAAACATGTCGAGGTAAACGCGCAAGGGCGCGTGATGCGCGAGCTAGAACGCCGCGGGGGTATTCCTGGGCGTAATATACAGATCACCGTTGATGCAGGATTGCAGAATTATGTCCAGGCGCGGCTGGGTGATGAAAGCGCCTCAGCTGTCGTTATGGATTGCAACTCGGGCGATATTTTGGCGATTGCCTCTTCGCCAAGCTACGATCCGAACAAATTTGTCCGTGGTATTTCCTTTGATGATTATGGCCTGTTGCGCGATAATGACCATCGCCCTCTGGCCTCTAAAACCGTGCAAGATGCGTATCCGCCTGGCTCAACCTTCAAAATGGTCACCGCGCTTGCCGGCTTGGAAGATGGTATTTTAGATCCCAATGCGCGCGTGTTTTGCCCCGGCCATCTGGATGTTTCAAACCGGAAATTTCACTGCTGGAAAACAGGAGGGCATGGGCAAGTCAATTTAGAGCAATCCTTACGCGAAAGCTGTGATGTCTTTTATTATGATCTTGCGCTGAAACTGGGGATCGAAAAAATTTCTGCGATGGCAACAAAGCTGGGTATTGGCGTGAAACACAATATCCCGATGTCGGCCGAAACCACGGGCCTCAGCCCAAATAAAGATTGGAAATTGATAAACCGCGGCTCAGAATGGGTGATCGGAGATACGGTCAACGCGTCAATTGGCCAAGGCTTTGTGCTCAGTTCTCCACTACAATTGGCGGTGATGACCGCGCGTATTGCAAGCGGAAAGAATATTCAGGCGCGGCTGATAAAAGCCCAGGCCGGTGCAAAAATCACCGATCCAAAACCCGAATCTTTGGGTCTAAATGAAAACAATCTGCGGTTTTTACGCCGCGCCATGTATGAAGTGAGCAATAATCGGCGTGGAACGGCATATGGATCGCGGATTATCGAGCAATCAATGCGCATGGCGGGCAAAACCGGCACCAGCCAAGTGCGAAATATAACCGAAAGCGAGCGGCGCCGCGGCGTGTCCAAAAATGATGAGCTTGAATGGAACAAGCGCGACCATGCATTATTTGTGAATTTTGCGCCGTTTGATGCGCCAAAAATCGCTGTGGCCGTGGTGGTGGAACATGGTGGAAGCGGATCTGCAACAGCAGCGCCACTGGCGCGCGATATCACGCTGCAAGCCCTTTATGGTGATTATCCGCCGCTTTCTGCCTATCCGACCAAAGATCGAGAGAAGATCAAACAGCAACAAGCTGATCTACGTAAGACCATACCGCGCTTAGAGCGGTTTCAGAAGGGCCGCGTATGAGTTATCTTGAATACCGCGTTCGCTCGGTGCCCACTGGGCTGCGCAAGATCCTTTATTTAAACTGGCCTCTGACAATTTTAATCATCAGCACTGCTGGCTTTGGCTTTTTGATGCTTTATTCGGTGGCCGGCGGGTCGCTACGGCCCTGGGCAGAGCCCCAAATGAAACGCTTTGCGCTTGGGTTTTTGATCATGCTTGTGATCGCGATGACCCCGATCTGGGTCTGGCGCAACCTATCTTTCGTGGGATATGCGCTCTCCCTTATCTTGTTGCTTTTGGTAGAATTATTTGGCGTAAAGGGCATGGGCGCCCAACGCTGGATCGATCTAGGCTTTATGCGCTTGCAACCCTCAGAACTTGCAAAAATCACATTGGTCATGGCCTTGGCCGCCTATTATGACATGCTTCCACGGGCGCGTATATCGCGCCCGATTTGGGTAATTTTACCGCTGGGTCTTACCCTGCTGCCCACGTTGATCGTCTTGCGCCAACCGGATCTGGGTACCGCCTTGCTTTTGCTGATATCCGGCGGCGCTGTCATGTATCTGGCCGGGGTGCATTGGGGATATTTTTTATCGGTTATTGCCGCCGGGGTTGGGTTAGTGACGGCCGTTTTTCAAAGCCGTGGGAAAGCTTGGCAAATTTTGGAAAACTATCAATATAGGCGTATCGACACGTTTTTAGACCCCGCCAGCGATCCTTTGGGTGCCGGCTATCACATCACCCAATCCAAAATCGCGCTGGGATCTGGCGCATGGACTGGCCGCGGTTTTATGCAGGGCACCCAATCTCAATTAAACTTTCTGCCTGAAAAACACACAGATTTCATTTTCACAACGCTCGCCGAAGAATTTGGCTTTATCGGCGGCCTGTCGCTGCTGGCCATGTATGTGGCTATATTAACGATCTGTTTGATCGCCGCATTGCGGAGCATTGATCGGTTTTCTGGCTTGCTGATCCAAGGCATCTCTGTCACATTTTTCCTGTTTTTTGCCGTCAATATGTCGATGGTGATGGGGATGGCACCGGTGGTGGGCGTGCCCCTACCTTTGGTAAGCTATGGTGGCTCTGCAATGCTGGTTTTATTGGTAGGGTTTGGGCTAATTCAATCTGCACATGTGCATCGACCAAGGGAAAAATTATGACTACACACATCCTTTTTAAAGGTGGCCCAAACAGTTGGAAAGAATATGAAATCCCCCTCAGCGACGCGCTTGAGAAAACAGGGCTGGAGTATCATCTGGCTGAGGATATTTCCCCCGAGCAGGTAGATTATATCGTTTACGCGCCAAGCAGTAGATTGAACGATTTCAAGCCCTACACTCGCTGTAAAGCCGTGCTGTGTTTATGGGCGGGGGTGGAAACCATCATTGGCAATAAAAGTCTGACGATGCCGCTGACCAGAATGGTTGATAGTGGCATGACCCAAGGCATGGTCGAATGGGTGACAGGGCATGTGCTTCGCCATCATTTGGGAACGGATGCGCATGTGCTTGGTCAAGATGGTCTCTGGCGCAGCGCCACACCACCTTTGGCCAAGGATCGCACAGTTACTGTTTTAGGCCTTGGAGCTTTGGGCGCGGCCTGCGCAACCACGCTGGCGGGTTTGGGTTTTTCGATTCGCGGATGGAGTCGGAGGCCAAAAACCATTGAGAATGTCACAACTTTTCATGGCGAAGACGGTTTTAACCAAGCGCTCCAAAACACCGAAATAACCGTATTGCTTTTGCCCTCCACGCCAGAAACGGCAAACACGCTAGATGCTGACGCCTTTTCAAAAATGGCCCCGGGTGCGGTTGTCATCAACCCCGGGCGCGGCCCCTTGATCGACGATGAGGCGCTTTTACAGGCGCTTGACTCAGGCCAGTTGAGCCATGCCACTTTGGACGTATTTCGCGAAGAGCCTTTGCCGGTAACGCATCAGTTTTGGGCCCATCCCAAGATCACGGTGACGCCCCATATTGCCTCAGCCACGCGCATTGGAACCGCATGCACCGTTATCGTTGAAAACATCCAGCGCGGCGAGGCCGGCCTGCCCTTCTTGCATCTGGCCGATGCAGCAGCTGGCTATTAGTCAACCCGCGCAGCAATGGGTTCAGAAAACACTCAATCGGCATGCTTCATTCGGCAGCAACCGAGCTGTCTTCTGCTTTTTCAACGCGCACGGCGCTAAATTTAAATTCCGGAATTTTTCCAAAAGGATCCACCGCGGGATTGGTCAGTATATTGGCTGCCGCTTCCACATAGGCAAAGGGTAAAAACACCATATCCTCGGCCACAGCGCGATCTGCGCGCGCCATGATCACCAAACTTCCACGTTTGGTGCTCAGCCGCACCATCCCCCCCGGTGCAACCTGCATTTTTCGCAGGGTTTTTGGGTGCATGGAACAATTGGCCTCGGGCTCAACCGCATCCAGAACTTTTGCCCGCCGGGTCATCGAACCGGTATGCCAATGCTCCAATTGCCGCCCTGTGGTCAAAATCATCGGATATTCAGCATCGGGCACATCATCCGGGGCGATAACATGCGCAGGAGTGAAGCGGGCACGCCCATCCGCGCGCGGAAACCCATCGCCAAACACGATGCTTTGGCCCGGATCCTCTGGGCTTAACGAGGGGTATGTCACGGCATTTTCTGACTCCAGCCGATCCCATGTAATATTATTCAGTGAGCCCATATTCAGCTTCATTTCAGCAAAAACCTCTTTGGGGCTGGTATAGCTCCAATCTAGCCCAAGACGTTTTGCTAATTCGGTTTCAATCCACCAATCTTCCTTTGCCTCGCCCGGGGGCGGCACTGCAGGGCGCCCCATTTGCACTTGCCGGTTGGTATTGGTCACGGTCCCCGCTTTTTCCGCAAAAGCGCTGGCCGGCAAAATTACATCGGCAAAATTCGCGGTTTCAGTCAGAAAAATATCCTGCACAACCAAATGCGACAGTTTGGCCAATGCCTCACGGGCATGTTCGACATCCGGGTCAGACATGGCGGGGTTTTCCCCCAAAATATACATGCCATGAATATCCCCATCGTGAACCGCATCCATGATTTCTGTCACGGTAAGCCCTTTTTCTGCCGAAAAATCACCCGAGTTCCAAACAGAGGTAAATGCGCTGCGCACGCCATCATTCGTGACGGTTTGATAATCGGGCAAAAACATCGGGATCAAGCCCGCATCCGAAGCGCCTTGCACATTGTTCTGGCCGCGCAAAGGATGCAGACCCGAGCCGGGCCGCCCAACTTGGCCCGTCATCAGCGCCAAAGAAATCAAGCAGCGGCTGTTATCCGTACCATGGATATGCTGCGACACGCCCATACCCCAGAAAATCATGCCCGCCTTTGCACCCGCAAAGCAACGCGCCACAGCGCGCAAAATCTCCGCGTCAATGCCACAAATACCCGCCATTTTTTCGGGGCTGAAATCTTTCAAATGGGCTTTTTCCGCCTCCCAATTCTCGGTATAGGCTTCGATATATTGCTGGTCGTACAGCTCTTCTTCAACGATCACATGCATGATCGCATTCAGCATGGAGACATCCGCGCCGGGACGGAATTGCAGCATATGCGTTGCAAAACGCTTCAAAGCCTGCCCGCGAGGATCCATCACAATCAGCTTGCCGCCGCGTTTGGTAAATTGCTTAAAATATGTGGCGGCAACGGGATGGTTTTCAATCGGGTTGGCGCCAATCACAATCGCCACATCGGCATTTTCAATTTCGTTAAACGTTGCCGTAACCGCGCCCGATCCAACATTTTCCAAAAGCGCCGACACCGAAGAGGCATGGCATAGCCGCGTGCAGTGATCAACATTGTTATGCCCAAAGCCCTGACGGATCATTTTCTGGAACAAATACGCCTCTTCATTGGTGCATTTGGCGCTGCCAAACCCGGCCACGGCCCGCCCACCATGCTCAGATCGTAGGTTGAGCAAGCCAGACGCCGCCGCGTCTAGCGCCTCATCCCAACTGGCTTCGCGGAATACCTCCTGCCAATCATCAGGGCTCACATTCAAACCTTTTGCAGGAGCATCATCACGGCGAATGAGCGGTTTGCTAAGACGGTGGCTGTGATGGATATAATCAAACCCGAAGCGGCCCTTGACGCAAAGACGCCCCTCATTGGCTGGCCCATTTATTCCTTCAACAAATTTCACTTTATCGTTTTTAACCTTCAAGCTGATCTGACAGCCGACACCGCAGAAGGGGCATATACTGTCCACCTCCCGGTCATAATCTTGGCTATCGCCGGTTTGATCCTCATCAAGCATAGTGGCCGGCATTAAGGCGCCAGTGGGGCAGGCTTGCACGCATTCGCCGCAAGCAACGCAAGTGCTGTCACCCATCGGATCGGCAAAATCAAACGTGGGATAACTGTCATGGCCGCGCCCAGCCATACCAATCACATCGTTCACTTGCACTTCGCGGCAGGCGCGGACGCATAACCCGCATTGAATGCACGCATCCAGATTCACCCGCATCGCCAGATGACTGTCATCCAATAAAGGAACCCGCTCTGGCTCCAACGCGGGCAACCGGCTTTTTTGCACCGAATGCAGATCGGCCATATCCCATAAATGGCTTGATTTATCGCGGGCCTCTTCGCGCGCGGGTTGATCGGCAAGCAGCATTTCAACAACCATTTTCTGCGCAGAACTGGCGCGCCGGGAATTCGTTGTCACCACCATCCCTTCTTGCGGCTCGCGGATACACGAGGCTGCCAGCGTGCGCTCTCCTTCGATTTCCACCATACAGGCGCGACAATTTCCATCCGGCCGATAGCCAGGCGCAGGTTTGTGACACAAATGCGGGATCACCAATCCTTGACCATTGGCCACTTCCCAAATAGTCATACCCGGCGCAGCGGAAGCCGGCTGCCCGTCAAGCGTAAAATGAATGGTGTCAGACATGAGATCCCTCCTTAATCTTTTATCTTTCTACACCATAGCCACCGCAAAAAGAGAGCGCCAATCCCGACACTGAGGCATGTTTTTGCGCCAAGCCTGTTTCCGATAGGCGTCATTTTTTACGATTTGTCCCCGTTTAGCGCACCCAGTAATGATGTTTTTTTTGCATGGGCAAAAAGCGCAAATCAAACAAAACACGCATCAGAAAACCGCTAACCCCCCTCTCACAGATTGCTTAGATAAGGGTTTCCTTCCTGTCGCTTTCATGATTTCATCTCAGGCTTTGTTTAAGGAAATCACAATGCAAACGGTCACAATCATACGCCATGGACAGGCCAATACCGGCGCCCGCGACGAGGCCAGCTATGACAAGTTGAGCGCGCTTGGGCATCAGCAAGCGCGCTGGCTTGGTGCGCATCTAAAAGACACATATATGCCGTTTCAAAAGATCATTTCGGGAACTTTAAAGCGCCAAATCGAAACCGCCAACGGCGTGAATCAATTTGATCTGCCCCATCTGCAGGATGCCCGTTTAAACGAGCTAAATTATTTCGGCATGGCAGACTGTCTAAAGCGCGCGCACAACATTCCATATCCGGAAACCCAAACCGCTTTTGCACAGCATCTGCAAACCATGCTTGAGTATTGGCAAGCCGACAAATTGGATCCGGCTCTAGAAAGCTATACCTCTTTCCGTCAGCGCATTAGATCGGTGATTTTAGAAAGATTGACCTCACAAACGCCCAGCTTATTGGTATCCTCAACAGGCGTTATCGCATCATTAGCGGGCGACACGCTGAACACTGACGCAGCGCATCTTGTCAAATTATTTATGGCGGTTGGTCATACCAGCCTGAGCCAATTTCAACTTATCAATGCAGATCTTACGCTCACCCAATTTGGGGCAAAGCCGCATCTGGAACCTGCCGATCGAACCAATGCCCAAACCTATATTTAGGTAAAAAAATGACCCATTTATGGCTACGCGCCGAACAACGCGCCAATGAACAACGGGTGCCGCTGACTCCAAAAGGGGCACAGCATTTAAGAAATATGGGGATGAACATCACGGTTGAGGCAAGCGATAAACGCTGCTTTAGCACGGATGACTATGCCAAAGCCGGATGCCAAATCGCGGATCACGCCAGCTGGTTGGGCGCCCCGCGCGACGCGTTCATATTGGGGTTAAAAGAATTACCTCAAACCAAAGACGCCTTGTTTCATCGCTATATTATGTTTGGCCACGCCTTCAAAGGCCAACATGCCGGGCAGGCTCTTTTAAACAGGTTCAAAGCCGGGGGCGGGCTTTTGCTGGATCTTGAATATCTGGTTGATACCAAGAACCGGCGCGTTGCAGCTTTTGGCTATTGGGCTGGTTATGCCGGGGCCGCCGTGGCGCTGAAATGTTGGGCGGCGCAAAAATGCGGCCAGATTTGCCAAGGGTTAAAGGCATATCCAAATAATCAGGCGCTGCTGAATGATCTTCGCAACACGCTTTCTGGGGTGAAGGTGGCCCCCGCCCACAGGCTTGGTGATCGGGGCTTTGGGGCGCGTGGGAACAGGGGTAAGCGATTTATGCGATGAACTGGGCCTCAAAATCACCAAATGGGATTTAGACGACACGGCAGGACGCGCTGAATTTCCACAGATCTTGCAACATTCCATCTTGTTCAATTGTATCTTAGCGCAGCCCGGCGCACCCGTGTTTTTGGATAAGACCAGCGTGGCGCAACCCCGTTTGCTGCGCGTGGTGGCTGATATCGCTTGCGACCCAGATAGCGATTACAACCCGCTACCTATTTACACGCAGGCCACCGATTGGGACAAACCAGCGCAGCGGATCGCAAAGGCACCTGTGTTAGACGTGATGGCCATCGACAATCTGCCGTCACTTGTACCCAGCGAAAGCTTGGAAGATTTTGCCCAGCAATTGCAGCCCTATTTAGAACAGCTCTTGGTAGAGAACTCAGATGAAAATAGCGTTTGGAGGTGCGCCGAGAAGACATATCGCCGCCATATTGCACAGCTTTGAAAACCGGCACGAGGCGGCGTCCCCAGAATGCGCCTGCACAAGCTGCAAGAGTGTTTGAATGGCCTCAGGCGATCAAGAAAGGCATCGCTCATGACGCAGCGCAGACCCTTCTAGTGATGTGGCTTAAGCACAAAGTCTTTGGCTAAAAAATCCGATAATAGAGCCAGTCTGGCAGAAAGTTTGCTGCGCGGAACAGCAGGCTAAAGAAGGTTGGAAAACTCTTTTTAAACCGATGGCTCTGCATATGGGCCAACATGATCTTAGCAGCCTGCTCCGGCGGCATAATATAAGGCATATTAAACTTATTTTTATCGGTCAGGCGGGTTTTGATAAATCCAGGGTTTGCCAATTGGACGCACACGCCGCTCTGCCTGAGATCGCAATAGAGCGATTCGGCCAAGGTCATCACGCCCGCCTTTGACGCATTATATCCAATCGCGCTTGGCAATCCGCGAAACCCGCCAATACTGCCGGTAATCACAATATGCCCACTATCCTTGGCAACAAATTGCGGCACAACTTGCCCCAGAACCCGAGCCGCGCCAGTGAAGTTAACATCACACATGGCAATGGTCTGCTCAACATGCCACGCTTGCGCCGCAAAAGGCCAATACACGCCCGCCAAATAAACCAAACCATCCAGTGACCCGGCGGCATGGGCGGCGCGCTCAACGCTGCCCATATCACGCACATCAATCGGAACCACTTCGGCCTGCCCGGGCAAGCTTTCCGCCAGTGCATGCAAAGCCTCTTCGTTGCGCGCCGATAAGATCAAATCTGCGCCGGCGGCGCTGAGTTCATGCGCTAAAGCGGCGCCCAGTCCTTCGCTGGCGCCAATCAGCCAATACCGTTTGGATTTAAAATCTCTCATTTTCTATGCCCTTGCATCGGCAATCGCACCAATGCCACTATTGCCAAAATCTTCAGGAGACAGGGCAAAAGCGCATACCCCGCTGACAAAGCAGTTAGTCCCTTTTGTGCATTTGTCAGCCCCGGTTGATACCCAAACCATTCAAGCAGGGGCAAAACCAACACCGCGGCAAAGGCCAACGTCATTTTGGACACAAAATTCCAAAGCCCAAACCCAATCTCTGCACCGTTAGAACGCTGTGCCAAATGGCTTGCAAAAAGCGCCGGCAGCAGCGTCATATCAGCCCCCAGCGTCGCACCGCTTACCAGCGAGATAAGCGCAAAGGCAAGAATTTGACCCTCCTGCAAAAAATAGGCGTAAAAAAAACCTATAATCGCCGCGCTCATTGCCAGAAGCAAAATTTGCTTTGGTCCAAAACGCGCTGCCAAATAGGTCCAAATGGGGGCTGAGACAGCCGCAGCCAAAAAGAATAGGATCAATAATGCTCCGGCCCAATCTACCGCCCCCAACCGGCTTTCCACATAGAATAAAAATAAAGTCGAGCTCACCGCCACGGGTGCAGAGTTCAAAATCGCAAGCAGCAGAAAATGGCGTAATTGGCGATCTGAGAGAACCGCAGCTATACCAACCGACGCCGGTGCCTGCGCGATGGGATGCCAATAGCCCCGCATCAAAATGCCTGCGATAAGGCACAGGCCGCAAAAGCCCAAAGCAAAGATAGCAAAGGGCTGAGCTGAAAAATTGAGCAAGAGCGTTGGAGCAATAGCAGCAACGCATATGCCCAATAAACTGCCCGTTTCGCGCCAGCGTGCAA
>OZSS01000887.1_pt1 | contig 14285 bp, 11 predicted proteins | sample 1779911 | NCBI WGS metagenome assembly OZSS01 (sample SAMEA2603589, study PRJEB24840) | metagenome | biome: Water; feature: Photic zone; material: Seawater sample | place: Mediterranean Sea | collected 2013-11-12 | depth 10 m | reverse complement strand
TCCTCAATCTTATGAAAAAGGTTTGCGTACAATAATCGTTCTTCTTCTTCTAGAAACGTAATATTGCCCGGTGGCATCGCCCTTGACGCTGCAACCTGCTTATAAATTGTTTCATAATTATTAATCAAGTGACTGAATTCGCTCAAATAAATACCTTTAGGAGGATTTTTCATTCCTTCCCAAGATGGCTCCATAACATGGCATGTGGAACACTTATAAGCCGTCACTTCCATTATATTATCTTTGAATTCCTGTGAAATTGATCTTTCGATTAGGCTTAGTTTTTCTGGTGATAGTTGGTCCAACCTTGGTTCGTCGACTTCAGACAACATTAAAGAACCCCAAGATAGGATTACAATTGGAACTGTAACCCAATACGGGGTCTTGTTACCGGCATGTCTTTCATTAAAAAAATGTCTAACAAGGCCTCCTATAATAATGGTCAATACAATTATTACCCAAGAATAGGAAGTAGCATAGGCGGTGGGATAATGATTGCCGATCATTATAAAGATTACAGGAAGTGTTAAATAGTTGTTGTGAAGAGATCTTTGTTTTGCACGGATACCAAATTCAGGACTGGGAGTCTTCTTGGCGATTAATTGTGCTACAACTTTTTTCTGCCCTGGGATAATTACCATCAGAACATTTGCTACCATTATCGAACCAAGAGTTACTCCCATCTGCATGAATGCCCCTCTCGAACTAAGGATTGAATAAGATGCCCAAGACAAAAGTCCAAAGAATATTAATAGTACAATCGACAATACTAAATTAGATTTTTCAACCAGTGATCTACATATAAGATCGTATATCACCCATCCAAATATAACACCACCAATTGATATCAAAACAGCAGCAGTTTTAGACAATTCGATTTTTTCATAATCAATGAGGTATAGTTCAGCGCCGAGATAGTAAACGAGTATGAATAGCGCAGCTCCGGTGATCCATGTAGCATAAGCCTCCCACTTAAACCAAGTTAAGTGATCGGGTAGATGATTTGGAGCCACTAGATATTTTACTAAATTATAAAACCCACCTCCGTGAACTTGCCAAGCCTCTCCATGTGCTTCTTTTGGTAAAGAGGATGATTTTCTTAAACTCAAGTCGAGAGCAATGAAATAAAAGCTGGATCCTATCCATGCAATTCCAGCAATTACATGGAACCATCGAAACATAAATTCTATCCACTCAAGGTAATCAAAATTCATACTTAACTTCCTCGATAGGTACTGTAACCAAATTTAGATAATAACAGAGGGACATGGTAGTGTTGCTTTAGGTTATTAATTTGAAAGGAAATAGAAATATCATTAAAAAATAAATCTGCTTCTTTCATTTTATGTTTTACAATTAAATACTTTCCTGCATGAAAAATCATTTCGTACCATCCCGCTCTGACACTGGACTTATCAAATATTGGGGCATCTAGTCTTCCATCGGAATTAGTTACAAATTTAGCAATTGCATTTTTACTATCTTGCTCTGTCTTAAAAAAACTAATTTCAAGCCCATCTGCTGGTTTACCTAGCGTCAAATCTAAGACATGTGTGGTTAAACCTGTCATTTATTAAATGCTCTTTTTTTTTGTTATTACATGGTAACTGTATAGAGATAAAAAACAACCATAGAAAGGGGACAAGTTTTGGAGCAAGAAAAGTTCATTCGGCATTATGGCAGTTTGTATGAAAATTCACCTCACATAGCTCTTGAAATATATAAGCAGCACAGTTTGAATGCAGAATCACCATTAGAAATCCTGACTCTTATGAAGGATTATGTGAATAAGATGGAAAAAGAATTGAAAATGAAACTTATCTTGGAACATCCAGAATTAGGTATTAAGAAAGGACAATCGAAAAACTTAACAGCTCATTCACAAAAAGAGCAGAAACGCGCTGGTCTAGACGATCTTTCTAATAGTGAATACAGCCTTCTAAGCGATTTAAATAAGGAATACATGAATAAATTTAAATTTCCATTTATTATAGCTGTTTCAGGGCTTACTAAAGAAGAAGTTTTTTCAAGAATTAAAGCCAGACTTAAAAACAGTACCGAAAAAGAGTTTAATACAGCTATAGATGAAATACATAAAATTGCTGAAATAAGACTGAAAAATCTTTATTAAACTTATTTTATTTTTTCCCCGGCTATGAACACTGCATCAATAGCTCTGTCATCTCCCAAGGTTTGGAGAATAAATAATTCTTCTTCAAGCGTCTTGCATTTTTCCATTCTATGGCTCATTAAAGAAGTACTGTTACTGTTCAGTACTATTAAGTCAGCATAACTCCCAGTTTTGAGTGATCCAATTTGGTTCTGTAGACCTAAACACTCAGCATTACCCAAAGTCGCCCAAAAGAATGAGTTTAAAGGGTTTAAACTAAAATTCTCTAGTTGCTGTATTTTATAAGCTTCATCCATTGTTCTTAGCATTGAGAACGATGTACCACCACCCACATCTGTGGCTATTGCAGTCCTTACACCCTTTTCTTCCAATTCTTTATATTTAAATAACCCACTGCCCAGAAACAAGTTTGATGTTGGGCAGTGAACGGCTATGGACTTGGTCTCTTTTATTCGTTCCGTCTCGTTTTTTTCTAAATGAATAGAATGCGCAAGTAACGTCTTATTCGAAAGCAACTTATACTTGTCGTAAATAGACAAGTAATTTTTATGTTCAGGAAAAAGCTCTAAGGTTGTTTTTATTTCATCAATATTTTCAGAAAGATGCGTTTGGACATAGCATGAGTTATTCTCTTCAAATAAACTTTGAGAAACTTCCATCAACTCTAAGGAGGAGGTTATTGCAAATCTTGGGGTTATAGCATATTTACAACGGCCTATGTCATGCCATTTATCTATTATTTCTTTACTATTTATATAGCTTTTATCCGCTTTTTCCAATACTGATTCTGGAGCGTTTCTATCCATTAAAACATTACCAGCAATAATGCACATATTTCTATCGTGAGCTTCACGAAATAAATACTCAACTGAGTTAACATGAACTGAGCCAAATGAAACCGAAGTGGTGATGCCGTTGTTGTTTAAAAGATCAAGAAACACTCTAGCCTCTCGTTCACAATGACCATCATCAAAAAATAAACTTTCATTTGGGAAAGTATATTTATTTAACCATTCAAGTAATTTGGTTCCATAAGATGCAATTACTTGCGTTTGAGGAAAGTGGTTGTGTAGATCTATAAACCCTGGACAAATTATTTTAGAACCAAAGTCCTCAGTTTTTATACCTTCATATTTCTTAGCCAGTTTTAAATAATCATCTATTTCAACTATAATCCCAGTTTCATCACATACTATTGCACCTTTTTCTAATAGAATATATGAACCAGTATCATTTATATTGTCTGGTTTTTTCAAAAACGAAAAAATTCTTCCTTTAATTATTTTCATTTTTTCAAAAAAATCTCCAAAAAAAAAGCCCTTTACTAAGGGCCTTTTTGGTTATTGTAATCTGGCTTATTTTGGAATATCTCCCTCTATGCCCTCAACATAAAAATTCATACCGAGCAGTGTTCCGATGTCTGCTGTCTCTCCATCTTTAAGCCATGGGGAACCATCTTGTTTATTGATGGGTCCAGTGAAAGGGTGTAGAGAACCAGAGGCAATTCCATCTTTAATTGCAATCGCCTCGTTCTTTACACTTTCTGGTATCTTGTCATTAAAATCACCAATAATTACCATACCTGCACCAATTCCATCAAAGACTTGCTGGTTTCCTTTCCAGGTACCTTCCATTCCCTGTTTTACTTTCTCAACATAGTAAGGAGCCCATCCATTAATAATAGCAGTTAAATGAGCATTGGCTCCAAATGCACTCATGTCGGAGGCTTGTCCAAAGGCGTAAACATTTTTTTCTTCTGCGACTGACATAATTGCAGAACTATCTACATGCTGCAGCACTACATCTGCACCCTGAGATATAAGCGTTTTTGCTGCATCAGCTTCCTTTGCTGGATCATACCAAGTAAAAATCCAAATGATCTTAAATTTAACATAGGGGTTAGCTTTCTTTGCTGCTAAATATGCAGAATTTATTCCTCTTACGACTTCTGGGATTGGAAATGATGCCACATAACCAACAATATTCGTCCTCGTCATCTTTCCAGCAACATGACCAACAACTGACCTACCTTCGTAAAATCTTGCACTGTAAGTTGATACATTATCTGCTGTTTTGTACCCGGTAGCATGTTCAAATTTTACACCGGGAAACTTTTTGGCCACGTTAATAACGGGATCCATATAACCAAAAGATGTAGCAAATATCATATCCGTTCCAGCTAGAGCCATCTGACTCATTACGCGTTCAGCATCTGCACTTTCAGGAACATTTTCTTGAAAAATAGTTTCTACTTTATCACCGTAGGCTTCTTCAACAGCTTTTCTTCCCACATCGTGTTGATAATTCCATCCATGGTCACCTGGTGGGCCAATATATATAAAGCCAACTTTGTACTTATCAGAGCTTGCAACATCTGTAGTTTCTCTGGAACTCCATAGAGTCAATGCAAGCACTGCTAGGATCAAACCAGCTATTGCCATCAATACATTTCTATTCATCTTTTCTCCATTCAAAAAAGTTAAAGTTATCTTGTTTTAACGAATGATTTACCAAAGCTCCCAAGCGTTCTCCCTTTCCAACGCTATCTACCCGTTTATTAATAGCTATAAAGCTGTATCTGATTTAATATACGGAGCCATAATCAAAATTGCAATGCTTATACACATTCTAGTAGCTTATGGCTGATCTCAATTAGGAGCGTATCGCTCGACATAGTATTGAAAAGACATCTTTGTCAAAATGACTGACAACAAACGCCACATCACAACTTTTTTTTGATGTAAGGTAACAGTATTATAAATACGTTAAACCTTACATAAAAATAGGAAAATTCTTTTTTAAAGAAAAGTTTCTACGTCCAAAAAAAGGCCCTTTATAAGGGCCTTTTCTAATTTAAGAAGTTTAACTTATTTCGGAATATCACCCTCGATACCCTCGACATAAAAATTCATACCAAGAAGAGTTCCAACATCAGCTGTCTCTCCAGCCTTAAGCCATGGTGAGCCATCTTGTTTATTGATTGGGCCTGTGAATGAGTGAAGCGTTCCGGCGGCAATGCCATCTCTGATTGCCATTGCTTCTTTCTTGACACTATCAGGAATTTTTTCATTCAAGTCTGCAATAATTACCATGCCAGCTCCAATTCCATCAAAAGTTTGTTCTCCACCTTTCCATGTCCCATCCATACCCTGTTTTACTTTCTCAACATAGTAAGGCGCCCAACCATTGATAATTGCGGTTAAATGGGCATTTGGACCAAATGCGCTCATATCAGATGCTTGTCCAAACGCGTAAACGCCAGCCTCTTCAGCAACCGTCATTATCGCTGAACTATCAACGTGTTGCAATATCACGTCAGCTCCTTGAGATATCAGAGTTTTAGCTGCATCAGCTTCTTTTGCTGGATCGTACCAAGTAAATATCCATATAACCTTGAATTCTACATTAGGATTGGCCTTTTTTGCAGCCAAGTATGCAGAGTTTATTCCCCGAACCACTTCCGGAATTGGAAATGACGCTACATAACCAATTGTGTTTGATTTAGTCATCTTTCCAGCAATATGCCCCACTACAGAGCGTCCTTCATAGAACCTTGCACTGTATGTTGACACATTATCCGCTGTTTTATAACCAGTCGCATGTTCAAATTTCACTTTTGGAAATTTCTTAGCTACGTTAATTACAGGATCCATATAACCAAATGAAGTTGCAAAGATCATGTCTGCACCAGCGAGTGCCATTTGCGTCATAACCCTTTCAGCATCTGCACTCTCCGGAACATTCTCTTGAAAAACTGTTTCAACTTTTCCGCCAAAAGCCTCGTCCACAGCTTTCCTTCCCACGTCATGCTGGTAGTTCCACCCATGATCACCTGGAGGACCGATGTATATAAAGCCAACTTTATAATCCGCAGAAATAGCTAGATTTCCGTACAAAGCCATTGCTACAAATAAAAAGGAAGCTGATAAAAATTTTGTAAGCTTTTTCATTTTATCTCCATTTCTGTATAAGATTTAAATTGTTTTCACAAACGATCTACCTAAACATCCCGGAGCTCCCCTGTTCCCTCGGAATCGGCTCATTGATATTACCACTAAAGCTAGTATCGTTGCAAGATAGGGAGCCATAGATAGTATAGCAATATTTATATTTACACCTATTGCTTGCAAGTTTAGCTGCAAAATAGTTATGCCTCCAAAAATGTACGCACCAAAAAGAAGCCTGCCAGGTCTCCATCCAGAAAAAACAACAAGTGCTAGCGCAATCCAACCTGCGCCTGCCGTCATTCCTTCGGTCCACTGAGGAACTCTAACAAGTGATAAGTAGCCTCCACCAACACCAGCCATTGCTCCACCAAATGTAATCGCTAGAAACCTAATACTTATGACTCTGTACCCCAATGAATGAGCCACATCATGATCCTCCCCCACTGACCTCAATACAAGCCCAGATCTCATACGGTTTAAAAAATACCAAACGCAAAAGACAACTATGAGTGAAAAATAAACTATCAAGTCATGATTAAAAAACATTTGTCCAATTACTGGAATATCACTCAAGAGGGGAAGTGAAATAGTTTGTATTTGAGGTGATTTTATCCCTGTATAGGGGTGCCCCATCAGTGCTGCCAACCCCAGGCCAAAAATTGTCAAGGCGAGTCCAGATGCCACCTGATTAGCTTGCATTACCAGAATAATAAAAGCAAAAAGAAGTGAAAGAAGTGCTCCTGCCAATGCTGCCGCTATCATACCAATATAGGCGGATCCTGTTTCTACTCCGACTATAAAGCCTGACACAGCGCCTATTATCATCATCCCCTCTACCCCTAGGTTTAAGACACCAGATTTTTCGACAACCAACTCTCCTAGCGCAGCTAAGACAAGAGGAGTGGATGCCACGATCAAGCTGGCAACCAATATTACAAAATTAATCTCAGAAAGATCCATTCTCTAAGTTCCTCCAGGCTTAATTTTGTAATAAGCAAAAAGATCAAATGAAAGTAAGAAAAATAAAAGCATTCCTTGGAAAACTTGTATAGCTGCTGCTGGCAAATTAAGCATGAATTGAGTAAGTTCCCCACCGACATAGGTTAATGCCATGACTAAGCCGGCAAAAAGAATTCCTATAGGATTTAGCCTACCTAGAAAAGCTACTATAATAGCTGTAAATCCGTAGCCTACATTAAAGTCAATATTTATCTGCCCCGCAGGTCCAGCTACTTCCATTATTCCGGCTAATCCTGCCAAACCACCAGATAAAGTTAAACAAAGAAAGATTATTTTGTTGGGATTATCGCCTGAAAAGGCTGACGCTCTTGGAGAGTTTCCCAGAAGCTTTATCTTAAACCCCAGACTATGCTGAAATAACAGCACATAGAAAAAAACAACCATTAATAAAGAAAGTAATACTCCCAAATGTATTCCTGTCCCCATGATAAGCTCTGAGTTTGACGCAGAAGAATATTGACTCAAATTGCGGGAACCAGGAAACCCAGCACCATCTGGATTTCTCAAAAACCCCAATGAGGCTAGAGCGAGAATTTGCTCGGCAACGTAAACTAGCATAAGAGATACAAGTATCTCATTTACATTAAATCTTACTTTCAAAATTGCTGGGATCATGGACCATAATGAACCTCCAATTATTCCTATCAAAATCATTAGAGGAAAAATAAAGTTACTCTCAAGGGGATAGAAATAAAGCGCAAATGAAGCTCCAAATATGGCGCCCATAATATACTGCCCCTCAGCCCCTATATTCCAAATATTAGCCTTAAAGCCTATTGATAGACCTAAAGCAATCAAAATCAAAGGAGCACCTTTTATGAAAATTTGTGGAATAGAGTATGTCGAAAAAGTCTCACTCATAAGAGGATCCCAAAATATCATTTTGATGGCAGCAAAGGGATCTACTCCTAAAAAGTAAAATAGAATGCCACCAATTAGCATTGTGAACCCTATAGAAAATAATGGCCCTAGCATAGAAAAGACCGGAGAAACATTTTCTCTAGGTATTAGCTTAAACATAAAGTATTTTCCTATTCACTAATGCCACCCATTATTGCACCAATTTCATCACTCTTTATATCTGCTGTGTTGGTTGGTCTTGAAAGATTTCCATTAGTCAAAAAAGCGACCTTATTTGATATTTCAAGAATCTCGTCTAGATCTTGACTTATTAAAATTATCGCAGCTCCTGTATTCGCTATTCCTACAATAGCCTGCCTTATGTTTGCAGCCGAAAGAGCATCTACGCCCCATGTTGGTTGATTTACAACGAATAAAGAGGGCTTTTGCCCGATCTCTCTACCCACAACAAATTTCTGAAGATTTCCGCCAGACAAGGAGGAAGCAAGTGCGCTTGCCCCTGTTGTCTTAACATTAAATTTCTCAATTATTTTATTTGTGTATAAGTTTAATTCAACAAAATTGATAAAGCCCATTTTCTTTAGAAAGCGTTTTTTTGGATCTGTTATAAGGCTATTCTCTAATAAATTAAGATTTGCAACGGCTGCATGACCAAGTCTTTCCTCAGGAGCAAAAGCCAAGCCCATTTTCCGCCTTTCACGAGGATTGAGCATTTGGATATCATTATCCATGTACTTCAGGGAAACGGTCTGATCTATCTTCTCTCCCGTAAGAATTTGCATTAGCTCTTCTTGCCCATTACCGGCAACTCCTCCAATGCCAAGTATTTCTGACTGATAAACCTCGAGATCAATATTCTTTAAAGTAACTCCAAATTGTGTATCAGGTTTAACTTCATTCGTTTTGAGGGCAAGCACTCTGTCATTTTTAATTGTCGCAACAGGTCGTTTAGGTTCAAATAATGATTGGCCAACCATTATTTCCCCAAGCTCCTTCGCTGTCATTTTTTTTGGATCATATTCTGCAACTAATTCTCCTTTTCTAAGGACAGAGGCCGTATCACACAGATCAGCAATCTCCTTTAACTTGTGCGATATGTAGAGAATAGATGTTCCTTCACTAGCCAATTTTTTTAAAGTCCTAAATAAACTCTCACATTCGAATGGCGTAAGCACCGATGTTGGTTCGTCCATAATCAAAAGCTTAGGCTTTTGTATCAAAGCACGGATGATTTCAACTCTCTGCCGCTCTCCAGCGGATAGATCTCCTATGAAAGAGGATAAATTTACTTCTAATCCATAACTTTCGGATAACTTTATTACGCTCGCACTGAGTTCCGTTTCGCCTAGCTCCTTATCTAATCCCAAAATTATGTTTTCAAATGCAGTAAGGGGTTCAAATAAAGAAAAATGTTGAAACACCATACCTACACCTAGAGCTCTTGCGTCCTTTGGACTCTTTGGTGAAAATTCTTTATTTAAGAAAGTCATGCTACCACTGTCTGGCTGCAGTAATCCGTAGATGATTTTCACAAGAGTAGACTTTCCTGCACCATTTTCACCTAATAACGCATGAATTTGGGAACTTTTTACATTTATGGAAATATCGTTATTTGCTCTAACGCTTCCGAATTCCTTATTTATTGCCATGCACTGGAATAGATTATTTTTATTTTCGTTATTCAAATTACCTATCTTTTAGTTAGGTGGACTAGATAGTGTAGGAACTTTGTCACAGTTTAACCACAGAAAAACTTACGTAACTTTAAAATATTGCCATGTATATTTGATTAGCATATCTTGTGTCTAGTACTCTATCAACAACAATATAAGGAGAAATTGATGAGTAATTCAAATATAAATAGTCAATACGCGGATCCAAACATAACTCCTCCTATGGGAGAAGCTAGCGCACTAGGCCTTCAGCATGTGCTTGCAATGTTTGCTTCTAACGTTACTCCCTCGGTAATTGTGGCTGGAGCTGCAGGATTGGCATTTGGAGGAGCAGAGCAGATTTATCTAATTCAAATGGCTATGCTTTTTGCAGGTATAGCAACACTTTTTCAAACTGTTGGCTTTGGCCCAGTAGGTGCAAGGTTACCAATTATGCAGGGAACAAGTTTTGCTTTCGTTGGTGTTTTAGCAGGTATAGCAGCTACTCAAGGACTATCCGTTGCATTAACATCCTGTATAATAGGTGGCGTAGTTCACTTTTTACTTGGCGCTGTGATAAAAGATATCAGGTGGCTTTTCCCTCCACTTGTAACCGGATTAGTGATTTTGGCAATTGGTCTATACTTAATACCGGTAGCTATTAAATATTCAGCTGGAGGAGCAGCAGAGTTCCAAATGAAGGCAGAAAGTTTTGGCTCTCTAATGCATTGGAGTGTAGCGGGCGCTGTGGTAATTGTTGCTTTGCTATGTAAGTTTTTTGGAAAAGGCCTGATTTCAAATGCTGCTGTTTTAATTGGTATAATAGCAGGGTACATACTGGCGTTTGCGCAAGGAATGGTAAATTTCGCCCCAGTAGCGAAAGCGAGTTGGTTTTCTGGCCTCACACCTTTGCCCTATGGTTTTGAATTCAGTCTCGGAGCTGTAATTGCTGTCACGCTCGTTTGTATCGTTTCCGCAATCGAGACCGTCGGTGACACCTCAGCCACTACCAAAGCCGGAGCAGGAAGAGAAGCCACCGATGGGGAAATCTCAGGTGCAACATATGCAGACGGACTCGGTAGCGCCGTAGCAGGAGTTTTTGGCGGGCTACCAAATACCTCATTTAGTCAAAACGTCGGTATCGTTGGTATGACGGGGGTTATGTCGCGTCACGTGGTGACAATTGGAGCTATAGTGTTAGTTGTTTGTGGCCTTATACCCAAAATAGGTGCGATAATAGCGTCAATGCCTCTTCCAGTCTTGGGCGGCGGTGTCATAGTTATGTTTGGTATGGTAGCAGCAGCTGGCCTAAACGTGTTAAGTGAAGTTAAGCTTAACAGAAGAAATATGGTTATAATTGCTGTTTCACTAGCTATTGGACTAGGATTGAATTTAGTTCCTTCCGCAGTTCAATATCTTCCAGGCGTTGTAAAAGTGTTAGCAACTTCTGCTGTTGCACCAACCGCGCTGGTCGCCGTATTGCTTAACTTAATTTTACCAGAAGAAGACTAATTTCTCGAAACAAGAAGGGCAGTAATTCACGCTGCCCTTCTTACTAATTACTATCATTTTTGTACTAGACAGTTAATTGTTCCATCGAGCACTTTCGTACCCTTCACCACTGTCAGCTTTAATGGAATGTTCCTTTGCCTCGAACAAAAAATCCAGATCTAAGCTACAATTTTTATAGCCATCACTAATAACATCAAAATACTTTCTGGATGGTGGGGCAATTCCATAGTTAGCCACCATAACATAAGTCATTGCAGTCACCAATTTGCCATTTAGATTTATATCTAATTTATGTTTGTCATAGAGCTGCGGATAATCTTCATAAACATCCAAAGCTTTTTCGCACTGATCACTAATTTCAAAAACCCCCACTGGAACTTCCTTCCTTATGTCCTTTTCAATTGTGGCTACCGACTTAAATATTAATCTCCAGCCCTTTAGTATTGTACTCCCAATGTAACTAGCTTTTGGACATCTTTTGGCCATTTGCTCGTGGTTTAAATTGGATCCATATGCTATGTATATTGTTTTCAACGGCTACGACTGCCTCTCTTATTTAATTGTGATGTTTGATGTATCATCATTGAGGAATCAGAGATAGTGTTAACATACGCTAAAAGTAATTTTTTCTTAAGAAGGGATTTGTCTGATGGTTGAACAAATGTGGGGATTATTTCTTTATTCCGTAGTTACTGGTATGGGATTTGAAATATCCCACTCGATTTCCGACTTAAATCGTTCCTATCTAACCAGAAATGCATGTATCGAAGCTGCAAGGTCATTAAATCAAAAACCGAATCGCGATAAACAGATAGGTCTTGATAACGGCGTAACCATTAGATACGTATGCATTCTAAAACCGGAAAATGACCTCAGCACATAAAAAATTTACTATAACAAAAAAAGCAAATTTTCTTCTTTTTCAATAAGATAGTGCCTGTGGATAAAATTGTTGATAAAAAAGCCATTGACTAGCTTTGAAAAATAAAATCTAACCCACCTTAAGATCATGTAGTTAGCTCAATTTAATTAAGTAGTTGATTTTATTTACTTTTTTATTGATCATGGAGCTAATTTTTAGAATTGTTAAAACAAAAAATATATTTTAGCTGATTCTAATCCATGGTGGAAAAAACGAATCAAGTGCAAAATTTCCTAACGCTAGCTATAGTTGATAATTTGGCGTTGAAACTGATATTTTTTGTTCATCTTCAGTCATTTCTTCAGGTATATCTTCAAACAATGGAGAAGACAAATATCTTTCGCCTGTATCGGCCAACATACACAAAATGTTTGAGTCAGGTGGAGCTGTTTTTGCGATCTCCATCGCAACGGCAAAAGTCGATCCTCCTGATATACCCGTTATAATTCCTTCAGCACGCGCTAATCTTTTTGCCCATACAATCCCCTGTTCACCAGAAACAGGTATTAATTCATCAAAATAGTTGTTGTCTATAGTCTCTTGAAGAACAAACGGTATAAAGTCTGGGGTCCAACCCTGTATCAAGTGAGGGTTCCATGAAGAGTGGCTAGATGCAGGTGTGTTATCAGCATTCCTATCTTGTTTTAGTTTACTTCCAATTAAAGATGCATTTTCGGGCTCAGATAAAATGATTTTTGTTTGAGGACTTTTTTCTCTTAATACGCGACCAACACCTGAGACGGTTCCTCCAGTACCATACCCACTAACCCAATAATCCAGACCGATCTCTGAAAAATCATTTATTATTTCGTTTCCTGTAGTATTCTGATGTATTTCAGCATTGGCTTCAGTTTCAAATTGCTGAGCAAAAAACCACCCGTTCGTTTCAGCGAGCTCCTTTGCCTTATTGTACATCCCGAAGCCTTTCTCGGCTCTTGGTGTTAAAACAACCTTGGCTCCTAAATATCTCATAATTTTTCTTCTCTCTATAGAGAAACTATCCGCCATAGTGACAACTAAAGGATACCCTTTTGCTGCGCACACCATTGCCAATCCGATACCAGTGTTGCCACTGGTTGCTTCAACAACTGTTTGACCAGGCTTCAGCACACCTTTTTCCTCAGCATTTTCAATTATACTTATTGCTAATCGATCTTTGACTGAACTGGCGGGATTAAAAAACTCAGCCTTAACATATAAACTCACATGTTTAGGTGCAAGAGTATTAATCCTTATGGAAGGGGTATCTCCAATAGTTTCCAGCACACTATCGAAAAGCTTATTTTTGCCATTAGTCGTTCGTTTCTCCATTTTGTTATCCCTTAATGTTTATCTTTCATCAATTACCCTGACAGCCTTTCCCTCCGATCTTGGGACAGAACCCTTCTTAGAAACATTTACTTCGATATTGAGACCAATATTATCTTTGATACGATTTTTTAGGTCAATAGCCAATCTCTCCGTATTTTCTTTTGATAAGTCTTCGGGTTCATAGTGCTCTGCACTTACTATCATTTTATCTAACCTACCATCTTTGATTAATCTAATCTGAAAATGGGGAGATAGATCACTGATTTTTAGAAGCTGTTCCTCAATTTGAGTTGGAAAAATATTCACACCCCTAATTATAATCATATCGTCGCTACGACCTGTTATCTTTTCCATCCTACGCATTGAACGGGCAGTTCCACTCATCAATTTAGTCAAATCCTTGGTTCTGTACCGAATTATCGGAAAAGCCTCTTTACACAAAGATGAGAAAACCAGCTCGCCCTTCTCCCCATCATCCAACACTTTACCAGACTCTACATTGATTATCTCCGGGTAAAAATAATCTTCCCAAACATGCAGTCCATCTTTTGACTCTACACACTCATTAGCCACCCCTGGCCCTAGCACCTCGGACAAGCCGTAGATGTCCACAGCATGCATGTCAAATTGGGATTCGATTTCCTGGCGCATTGAATGCGTCCAAGGCTCTGCTCCGAAAATGCCCACTTCTAAGGAGCACTCCCGAGGGTCAAGCCCTTGTGCTCTGAACTCATCTAAAACAGACAAAATATACGAAGGCGTAACCGTTATACCTTTAGGCCTAAAATCATTGATTAGCTGAACTTGTCGAGCTGTCATCCCACCGGATACAGGGACAACCGTTAATCCCATTTTTTCTGCCCCCCCGTGTAAGCCCAGACCGATCTCTGAAAAATCATTTATTATTTCGTTTCCTGTAGTATTCTGAT